>JGI26241J51128_1001817_pt1 | contig 10480 bp, 9 predicted proteins | sample SaaInlV_200m_DNA_4_FD_51128 | JGI IMG/M metagenome (IMG submission 51128) | reverse complement strand
TACAACTTCGCTTAACTGGGGATTAATATTTCTTTTGTCTATTAATCACTTTTCCTTGAATGTTTTTTTTATAATAAATACTACCACCATAATTATAAACATTTCCTATTAATTTTCCATAAACCACCAAAGTTGAGTTTTTCTGCAAAGTAATCTGCCCTTTGACAAAACCTTCAATTATAAAATGAATATTTTCTGAAATAATACAGTCACCAGTAATGCTTTTTTTAACTTTTGTATGCTTTCTATATATGTAATTTTTATTTATGGGCTTGTTTATGATAACAAATTTTAGCTTTTTAGAATCATAGGTGTAATTTTTTGCACTATAATTAATTGAATTTGCCTTTTGTTTCTCAGAAGAGACTTTTAACAAAGAACTGTTATCAGGCTCAGAATTCCGTCTCATAGTAACACTCCCACTTCTAACAACATAACGATGACCTGTGTAAGAAACGTTAGGCTTTTCTTCGGAACTAGTTTGAAATAACTTTTTATTTTCAAGTTCTTTTGGTGTCGATTTGGATACTGGCTTTTTAAGAGGATAGAGTGTATGTAAAACTTTCAAAGAAGTCAATTGTATAAATTCGATTTTTTCAATAAGTCCTTCACCTTTTATTCTTTGCCACTGGTCTAATTTTGATTCAGAAGATATGATTCTAAAATAAACTCGCTGAATATATATCCTTTTTTCATTAGTTTGATTAATTTCATGTAATAATTCTTCAGCTTGTTCTGGGGACAGTTTCAGTGATGTAAATTGACTATAATTACTTACAGAGATAATTAATTTGCTATGTTTAATGACACCTTCATTGACGTAACCTCCACGTATAGTTGGATAAACAACAAATGCTTGTTGTTCAAAGTTATATTCTGGGAGCTTTATATTCTCATCGAAATATAACACATTTGAGGAGTTGAAATTGAATTTTTTGAATTCTGTTTTGAATGATTCTTTCCATAGTTTTGTGGTTCTTTTTTTTTCAAATTCATCAGCTTTATATCTACTACGTTTGTAATCGAAGTTTATGATATAATCTTCGAATATATCTTCTGATGTTTTATTTGATAATTTAGCTCTAATGAAAAAAGACAATTCAGAATTTAATTTACCATTTGGATCAGGAAAATTGAAATCTTCAAACTCATGGAATGAGCTTTTATTTGGTTGTATTTCATCTACCTGATTGTTTGAATTAGTTTGATTATGTACAATTCTATTATTGTATGTTGTAAAGATATCAGTCAGGTTATTATCAATATTATTTGAGATTTTTTTATGCCTATTTGGCAAAGAGTCGTTTTGATTTGAGCAATTATCAATACCAACCACAATTAGTCCTAATAGAATAATTATACCAAGGATACTATATAAACATCCACCTTCTTCATCAGGAATTAATGTTCCACTTGGCACTCTTATTCCCATTTTGAATTTGTTTAATTAGATTCGATTATTACAATAAGTATTATAATTTCAACAAATAAATCTCCAAACTGTGCAATTGTGATATCAGTCTTTGACTGATATTGTATATTCTATATGTTCTTTGCGTATCCATTTCGAACAAAGGTACAAATTATTCTTTTCACATTCTTGGTAGTTTTGAAAAAAAACATCAAGATTTGGTTACTTAAATTTTCTAAAATGTCTTAATTAGAATGTTACCCAGATACCAATCATTTTATTTCCTGCTTCAACTTTTAACTTTACAAACTTTACAAACTCCCTACTTCTTCAACCAAGACCGAGCATCCTTAGAAATACAGACTTTTCCTTCAGCAAAATAAATTTCGTGATTCGAAATAATTTTTTTTAGCTCATAGTTATAGTTCACCATAATGCCTGCAGATTGTTTTAGTCCTTTTTCGGAAGTGTCGCCAAGCCAATTTATTTGCTGAATTTTAGAGCCATTCGTCAAATGAAAATGAGCAACCGGATCGAAAGCATTGTTTTTCCTCTTTTTCGAATAGAGTAAATAGTTGGCACATAATCGCATCAATGGCTTTTTAAGGAAATTCGATAGAGTTTCATTTTTGTACCAACTTGTATTTAGAATTTCAAGCAAGATGTTTTTAGCGTCTTTAGATTCTGAATATTTCTCAAGATTTTTTATTTCGCTTTTTGTAATTAACTCCTGAAATTTTTCGGAAGGATAATTTTCTAAGCAATCTCTGAATTTAGGAATTGGAGATAAGGTTGCAAAATTTTTCAAATTTGGAAACTCTGCCGATAGTTCTTTTACTACCCTTTTTATTAGAAAATTCCCGAAGCTAATCCCTTTCAATCCTTTTTGAGTATTTGAGATAGAATAAAAAATTGCTGTATCGGCAAGATTTGGATTTTCAGGCGGAATATTTTTGTCTAACAGATTTTGAATATTATTTGGCAGACCTTTTACAAGTGCAATTTCGATAAAAATCAAAGGATCATTTGGGACTTTGTAATGAAAAAACGCATACATTTTTCTATTGGTTAGAAGTCTGTATTTTAAATCTTTCCAAGAACTTATCTCATGAACGGCTTCATATTCCATAAGTTTTTCGAGCAGAATTGCCGGAGAATTCCAGGTTATCTCCTCCAAATCTAAAAGGTTAATGTCGAAATAAGTTATCAATAGATTTTTTATATCGCTGTCGAGTTTTCTCAGTCGTGGCATTGTCGGAATTAGTGGAATTAAATCGCGCCGCATATCTTTCAAGAAAAGAAAACCATTGGGCAATTTCACAAGCTGCCTTAAAATTTTCACTCGTGGCGGAACCAATGACTTACTTAGCTCAAGCTCGGCATTTATCCGTTCATTTTCATCATTAGAATTTTTAAGATTGTTAATCTTTTCGTTCAAAATTGAGGTATTTACATCGAAATATCGACCAAGGATTCTGAGAAATCTGCTTTTCCCTTTTTTCGACAGATTTATATAAATAATCCCGAGATGAATAATCTTCGATTTTTTTGAAATTTCTCCGACTTTTTCATTAACACATTCTACCATTAATTCTCTCAGAAGAGTTTCATCGCTTTTTGGCAAATCCGGTTTTATCTGTATTTTGAAATTGCCCGATTCGTCCCAAGCTGTTTTTATTTTATTGATGGTTTCTTTGCTAATTCCGGCAATAGAATCGTCAAGTTTTATTAAATCCTCTTTGTGTCTCGAAAATATTTTCATATAAATTATTCAAAATTATATTTAGCTAAAAATACATTATTATTATATGAATTGCAAGATTTATGAATAGATTATTTTTAACAACTTTATTGTAGCAAATAAGCTTGAATTATGTTTGTGTAAATTTATCACTCAACATTTTCCGGAACAATCTACCTATCAGCAAATTCCTTAAGTTTTTTCTTCCCAAAACGAATTATATAATTTGTTTCCCAGTGTGGAAGTGCTTGTTCAATTGTTAGAGCAAATTCATTTATTAGCTCGGGATAATAGCAGGTAATTTTATCGATTATGACGATAGAAAAGTATTTCATATAGGCCGGATACTTTTTCGACCGTATAAACTTTATGCCTTCGTCAACTAAAATTCCTTGCTGCTTTTCATCGCTAATGTCATAATTTTGAACTATACGCAATGCTCCATGAATCTGGCTGTGGTAAAGCATTTTTGGCAGTTTCTCTATTATCTGGGGCAAGTATTTTATTAGTAGTTTTTTGTGAGTATTCGCTATCTTGAACAGCACCCAACCGGCATGCCAGCAAATTTTTTTTTCGTCGGTAAGAAAAACTCTTACAAGCAAATCAAGAACTGTTGGATCATTCAGAGCCATTTCTTTCAATTCCATAGTATAACTTTTACCAGCCAATAATAGCAGTTGATAAATATCATCGCTCATCCAGGTTCTTGCTATAGAATCCTTTTTTTTCATTTAAATTTTTACAAAAATAAAATTTTGCAAGATAATATTATTCTGGGATTTTGGTGGTTGACTTATGGCTGTTGGTATAGTTAAACAGTATCTGTTCGCTCAAAATTAAACTTTGATTCAAATTCTCACTTTTTCATTTCTTACGAAAAATCTCTATATTTGAAAATGTTTAAAACGTTTTATTAATTAAATATTTTGATATGAAAACACAAAGATTAATCTGTTTTGCAATTGTCTTATTATTAATTAGTAGTAGTTGTGCAACCTTCAAATCGTCGATGGATGGAAAATATGAAAAGGAGGCAGAAAAAAATTATAATGCCGAAAGAGTCGATGTATTGTTTATTTTCAGTCATTACAGGCAAACCAAAGGATTTGATGCTGTACCAAAACTTGACCCAAGACCTGTAAATGGATTCGAAGAAATATTTGTGGATGCCATGACAGAAATTAGCAATATTTCTTATTATTCAGTTTTTACAGATCATGCTTCTGATGTAAACATCTCGAAACGTCGTCGTATGAAAGACAGCCTGATGAATAGTCATGATTATATTATTAAAGTCAAAATACAACGTGAAAAATCATTTGTAAAATACTTTTTTGCCACTGTTGGTGCAGTTGTTAGCGCTACCCTGCTGCCGATGCCTTTCAAGTATGAATATACAGCAAAAATTGAAGTGCTTGATTCAAATAGAAAATTGATTAAAGCTTACGAACGTAAAATGGAGATAACAAAATGTTGGCAAACCTTTATGTTTTTTCTATATCCATTTAAAAATGAAGAGAGGCAAAAAGGACTACTATATGTTGAAATCCTTCATGATGTTTTTAAACAAATTGAATCGGAAAAAATTCTCAAGAAATAGCTTAACACAAAATTTCAGTTAGAGCTAATAACATTCGAAAACTAAAGGTAAACTTTTGTTATTGAATTCTGTTTTTGCAAAAGAGCTATAAGAATTTATAGTGTCAAATCCGGCTTTTTGCAGCGCCTTTATAATTTGTTTTCTTCTTGCAGGAAAAAGTTTGATATTGTTTTTGATAATTTCTTCGGTTTCTTTAATGAAAAGGATGGTCGAAAAATCTAACATATTATTTTCGTCAAGGCTATAGAAACGTTCAAATTTTATTATTTCATTTTCAATAGTAGGTAAACTTTTCAGTTTACTGTCGAAAACATAATCGTAATTTATTAATTGAAATAAAAATTTTCCGGTTTTCTTCAGAACAAATTTAGTATTCCTGAAAAATGCTTCAATTTCTTCCATATTTTGTAAATGAACAAGCGTATTTCCGAAACAGCTAACAATATCGAAAGAATTTTCGGGAAAGTTTTTTTCAATTTCTAACATTCCAATTTTGCAGAAACTAATTTTCTTATTTCCGACTTTCTTTTTTGCTGAAGCTATCATTTGGCTATTTGTATCTATAGCCGAAATTTTTGCGAAATAATCGCAAAGACTTATTGCCAAACTACCAGTTCCACAACCAATATCCAGGAGGCTTTGTTCATTTTTGTTTTTTTCCGAAAAAGATTTTATAAAAGAAACTTGAGAATTATTGAGTGGAAAAACCTCATCGTACTGTTTCGAAATTCGTGAATAAAAATCCATATTTTCTATTTATTGAACAATTGCATTTGTTTGCAAAAATAATTAAAAGTATGCAGTATTCATTGGTTAACAAAAACTTATATTATATTTGGCTATTTAAATTTTGAAAAATAAATATTTAATGAAAATAGAATCAAATTTGGATAACGAATTTTGATAAGAGACTTGCAATCTCAATAGACTTAACTTAATACAACACCCAAGGAATGAAGTTTTCAGAACTACAGTTAGATAAACAATTATTAGAAGCAATATCATATATGGGCTTTGAAACAGCCACAGAAATTCAGGAAAAGGTTATACCAATTATTCTTGAAAACAGGGATGTAATTGCATGTGCCCAGACCGGCACCGGCAAAACTGTTGCATTTGTTCTTCCTGTTCTAAACAAATTGATAGGCAAAAACAACAAATCTATAAATACATTGATAATTGTTCCGACCAGAGAATTGGCGATTCAAATAGAACAAGAAATACAGGGGCTTGCATATTTCATATCGGTAAGTTCGAATTCTGTATATGGTGGCGGCGATGGCAAAGATTGGGTTGCCCAAAAAGATGCTCTTCAAGGCGGAACCGATATTATTGTTGCGACACCTGGCAAGCTGTTGTCTCATATTATGTCCGGAAATGTTAACTTCAACGATTTGAAACATTTAATCCTGGATGAAGCTGACAGGATGTTGGATATGGGATTTATTGACGATTTACAGAAAATTATTTCCTATCTTCCCAAAAAACACCAAACTATGCTTTTTAGCGCTACTATGCCAAAAAGTATTCGTCAATTGACAAAAAAGATTTTGCATAGTCCGGACGAAATATCTTTGTCGATTTCTAAACCTGCTGAAGGAATCGATCATAAAATATATTTATGCTACGACACTCAAAAAGTGAAAATTATAAGTCATGTTTTGAGCGAAAATAAAGACTATGATAGCATCATCATTTTCAGCTCTACAAAAAGTAAAGTAACAGAAATTGTAAGATCACTTAACAAGTCAGGTTTCCCGGCACAAGGGATTTCTTCAAATTTAGATCAGGAAAAACGCGAAGAAGTTTTAAGAGGATTCCGCTCTAAACAAATACGTATTTTGGTTGCTACAGATGTTATGAGTCGAGGCATTGATGTGAAGGAAATAAATATGGTCGTAAATTTCGATGTCCCCAACGATGCCGAAGATTATGTTCATCGGGTAGGACGAACTGCTCGTGTTAACACAAAAGGTGAGGCAATTACTTTGGTGAACGAGAAGGACATGTATCTAATGAGGAAAATTGAACATCTGATAGAATATTCTATTCCGAAATATCAACCCCCGAGCAAAATAGGTGCCGGACCCGAATGGAAAGATGGAAATCAAAAATCTCGTAAAAAGAAAAGTTTCCATAATAAAAAACGGAATTTTAAGACGGGGAATCGGAATAATATATCTTAGACTTTTTTTTTGAAAAAGGGAATTTGCTTTAATGCATATATTTTTGACATATGAGCATAGAACCAAATCATATAAAATCAATGTCCAATTGTACCAGAATATAAGCCAAAAGTTAAAAATTTGAGGTAGATAGAAGTGTGCAGTCTTAACCCAACTGGGAAATCAACCATTAACAAATGTTGATTTCCCAGTTGGGTTAAATATTGTTTTCTGTTTTTTTGAAACTTCACTTACTATCGGTTTTCCATCTTTTGCAATATGATTGATTTTAATTTTTCTTAATTCATAAAGCAGTTCTTTTATAGTGTAGGTTTTGAATAGTTTATTTTGATTCATAACTCTGATAATTTCATAATATATCACTAAAGAAATGAACATTACAAATAGTTTTCCTGTGGTTGTGTGGTCATTATGTGTTCTTAATCTTTTTCCATCCATTTCATTTTTAAGCACATCAAAAACTTTTTCAACCAGATCTTTATTTCTATAATGAGTTAATACCTCTTCGTGTGACATTCCTGTTTTGTTTGTTGCCAAGATGTAATAACCTGATCTTGATAGTGAAGAATTAATATTACGAATATTTCTTTTTGCTTTTTTCAGGCTAAAAGGCAATGGTTGAATAAAACTTATACAACAATCTTTGTCGTTCATTTCTAAAACATTTGCTGTACTAAAAAAGCCTCTGTCTAAAATAAAAAGGAAGTCGTTCAATCCAAAATTAGTTAAATACTTTTTGCAATTCTTCAAAGTTGTAACATCAACAATGCTACCAGGATACAAACAATAGTTAACTGGCAATTTTTTGTCTTCGCAAAAAACCATTCCAAGATTTATCTGAGGTAAATTTTCTTTATCTCTATTATATCCCCATTCTATAAAATCTATATTTGTTGAATAACTTGAAATAGATGAAATGTCAAAAAACAATGCTTTATCAGGATTAATGTGTTGTGCCCATTTTTCCATAAAATCAAAACGTCGTTTTTCATCACGACCAATTGCTGCAAATAGATTTGATATAGCCGAGGAGTCTAATTTATTTGTATCTGGAAAATAGTTTTCATCTGCCCAATAATGGTACAAATAAAAAGGTGTTCCTTCCATGACCTCATAAAGAGAAAGTGCAATTATTTCTTTATAATTTTCCGGAAAACACTTTAATAATTGATATACAATTCATTTAATCATATATGGTTATTAACCAATATGCAGATTTTAGGATACTTGTGGGGAGGATTGAGAAATTAGTATTGTCCCAAAATTATCTGTAGCCTTGATTTTTGTTTCTTTTTATCAAGAAAAAGAAAACAAAATTAATCTAAATTGTTAATATTCAGTACGCAATAACATGTAAAAATGCAATTTAGCATTTTAGCTTACAGATAGCTATCACCAAAACATTTCTCTTCTCCACCTCAAAAAATGATTTAGCCATAAAGGCTGGTGAAGATTCATTTGTAACAGTAGCCTAAAGATTACGGCTATTAAAATTAATTTAACTAATCGATTTATTGAATAGTTACAAATAATTTATTTTTGATGAGATTTCTAATTTCTTTCATGCAGTAAATGCTTTTGCATTAGACAAATGAAAAAAATCGAAATATCGCAATCCCGAATTTGGGCTTAATTTTGAACTGTTCTCTTAGAGACACTATATATAAATAATCTTGCAAAAACTATTCTTCGAGGTATTTTATAACCTCTACGGGGCAGCTTTCTGCAGCCTCTTTTATATCATCTTCATTACCGTCAAATTTAGCATCGGGCAAAACAGTTGATTCATCTTCAACAACAAATACTTCGGGTGAAGTATCTTCGCAAAGACCGCAAGATGTGCAACCGTCTTCTATCCATACTTTTTTTATAGCCATTTTTTTATTTTTATTCTATTAATAATTGGTTCAAAGAAAGTAAATGTTTTTTAAATTAAAATATTTCTTTATAACAAAAGTTTACCAAGTGCTGCAAAAACCTTAAATTAAAATTATTATACATAAATTAATCACTAATGGGCAATAAAAATTAATACAACTTTTTTAAATCATATTATCAAAACCCATTTCCATTTGTTCTTGTTTTTGGCTTTCTGAAATATTGCCTTTTACATACGCAACTCCATAGTTCTCGAAGAAGTTTTCCATCTGAAGTACAATTCAAACTTTCTTATGCCTGATGAACCACTCCCGATTTTTTCGGGATACCGTATATCTTATTTAGATTTCTTTAGCCTCTTTGCCTCTTTTTTTTCTTTTGGAGTTTTAGAGGGTTCTTTTTTAACGTTCTTCTTTGTGTCTTTTCCTTTTCCCATGATATTTTATTTTAAATATTTATTTTTAGATATTTTAATTTAGATGCATTTCCATTAGTTCTGACAAGAAATTCTACTCTTATAAATCTTTTATAAATTAAGTACAACATTAGTATATCCGGAATTTTCCAGATATTTCTTCCACAATTAAATTTTTTCAATTTCATTTTTCAAATATAACTATTTCATCATAATTATATCATCTTATCAAAAACCATTTTCATTTGTTTTTGTTTTATTAGAAATAATTATATTTGAGAATTATTAATTATTTATAGAGAACTTTTGAAAATATTACTGAATTGGCTGGTTTGGGTTTAGTTCAACTGAGCGATAAGATATTAAGTGGCAGGAATGTTAAAAATCTATATTTGAAATTACAGTAAATCATGTCTTCAGAAAAAAATCAACCAGAAAAAGCGAGGCTACATTCTCGAAACAAAAACCGAGGCAGATACGATTTAAACGCTTTGACTAAATCTACTCCTGAATTAAAAAATCATTTAGCCCTTAACAAATACGGTATAGAATCAGTAGATTTTTCAAACCCACATGCTGTTAAACTTTTAAACACAGCAATATTAAATCATTATTACGGAATAAAGAACTGGGATTTCCCAGACGAAAACTTATGTCCCCCCATACCTGGAAGGGCTGATTACATTCATCATATGGCTGATTTATTAGCCGAAAACAATTTTGGAACAATCCCAACTGGCGATAAAATCACTTGTCTTGATATTGGTGTAGGGGCAAGTTGCATTTACCCAATTATAGGAGTTGTAGAATACGATTGGAAATTTATCGGATCTGATATCCACCCAAAAACAATTGCATCAGCACAGAATATTGTCAATTCTAATTCATCAATTAAAGAAAAGATTGAATGTAGATTACAAAAAATATCAAAACAGGTTCTTTTTGGCATAATAAGCAAAGAAGATAAAATTGAATTAATCATATGCAATCCTCCTTTTCATTCTTCGATTGAAGATGCTCAAAAAGGAACTCGACGAAAAATAAAGAATCTATCTGGCAAAAAAGTAAAGACACTTGATCGCAATTTTGCAGGAATCAGCAATGAACTTATATGTGTTGGCGGAGAAAATAAATTTATTCAGAATATGATTAGAGAAAGTGAAAAGTTCTCTAAAAACTGTTACTGGTTTTCAACTTTAGTATCAAAACAATCTAATCTTAAAGGAATTTATAAATATTTAGAAAAAAT
>JGI26241J51128_1001814_pt1 | contig 10491 bp, 17 predicted proteins | sample SaaInlV_200m_DNA_4_FD_51128 | JGI IMG/M metagenome (IMG submission 51128) | reverse complement strand
CCAGCATTTTGATTTATTACTTCAATATTACAATTTACTTGTGTAACATTCACAACATGATGTCCAGTGCCAGAACTCCAATTAAGCCATGAAAAACATATTTTGTCACCAGCTTTCACGCCTACATATTTCGGAAATATTGTCAAACTTGCTCCAAATACATTTGTATGTGACTTGCTGTAAGTTGTTTTTACAACATCATTTTCATCAAAAATAGAAACATACATTTGACAGTCTGGAATTGTTGAACCTAATAAGAACGATTTCAAATAAATATTAACTTTGCAATCTCGAACAATTCTATATCCTCTTTGTGAAACGGTTGACGCGGCTGGACTCCAAGCTGGTCTTGCTGTCAGAGTTCGAATGAACTTCCCAGATGTATATCTATTACCAGTACCAGCTGGAATGCCATTTATTGGACTTGTTGCAGCGAATCCAAGAGCATCCAAAAAACCGTATTCATTTTGACTATGTTCAAGAAGATAACCAGTAAACGGTAGTATCTTTTTGTAATTTACATCCGCTGTATCAAACAAATATGAACTTGATAACGTCCAGCCTATTTCGTTAAAAATTCTTTTGATTAACAATTGTAAACTTAATGCTGGATATAAATCTTTTGTACTTACTTTTTCATCACCGCCAGCAGTTGTTCCGCCTGAGAAAGCACCATAATGAACAAGCGGATAACAAACATCTTTATCAGTGCTGAAAGCTGTATTCAATGCAAGAATTGTGTCAATGTCATAACTATGATCTAAATCAGACAAGTCTAAATCTCGCATTGATTTTGACTTCAATTGCGTTGCCCAATCTCCATTGTTTGAAATCATTTGAATATCATAATATCCAGATTTTGATTTCTCGTCAAATACAGCCTTTAATATTTTTAGTTTGCCTTTGAATTTGATTTCACCATCAATAAGAATCTTGACTTCTTTCAATACAGTGTCATCAATTGCATCTGCACTGTTCATGTCTTCATAGTGTCCGAGAACAGACCGTGTTCTGTCGCTTGCAATNAGCTTGATCTGTCTNGATGAAGTCGAATANCGAGTATCTAACCTTTCAAAGTCAGCAAGTTGTTTTGAAACTTCAATTTCTTGAAGTTCAAAATCCACGTTTTCGTCTGCTATCTTGATTTCTATCATATTGCCTTTTGACGATTTGAATACAATGCAGTAAATTTAAAAAGTCTTGTTTCTCGAAGTTGTAATTCCACGCTTTCTGTTGTGACAATTAAAGGAATTAAATAGTCTGTTCCTGAAATTGTTTCTTTTATAAATACTTCTGGACTGTTCAATATTTCAACCAACCAATCGTACAATGTTTGAGTTATATTGTCAGCGATAAATTCCCATCCGTTTTCAAGCTGTTGTGAAATCACTTTCTTACCACGATCTAAGTAAGTATATCCGCTTTGAAGTTGCATTTCAATTGCTTGCTTTTCTACTGAATTAAATTTTATATGCTTTCCAGTGAAGAAGAACATATCAACGCCACCACGCTCATTGAGCCAATAGATTTCTTTTGTTGTTGAATTTACTGTTTTTAAATTGAAAGTAATTGTTTCCGAATATATTTCACCGCCACCGTCTTCAACTCTTAATGTTACTTTGTTAGCTGTTGCATAAGCAGCGATAATTGTCGCAAAATTTATTCTTCCAAATCCTCTTATTCCAGTGTAATATGGTGAAGCAATCAAATTTCCACTACCTAATAATGAAGCGTTATTGTACGCTTGATATGTAATTAAAACGGCAGCGGCAGCGTCAGTAATAAAATGCAAAAAACCGTATGAAGTCGCACTGAAAAACATTGACTTGTTGTCTGTTAAAAAATCGCTTAAAACTGCTGGAGGTATTCCATCAATTTCCATCACATACTTATCAATATTCTGCGTATCTGTATATTGAAGAACAATCAAAAACCCATATAGTGAACTAACTGTTGACGTATCAAGCGAAACCTTTGCACCTGAAAGACCGTCAATTTCTTCTGTGAAATCAACTTCATATTCAAGATACGAGTTGTCAGCATCGTCAACAGTATGACTGCCAACATTTGCAATATGTCCAGTTTTGTCTTTTTTCAAATATGTCTTCAGAACATTTGCAACGTCAAGCACAAATTGAGCGGATGAATTTACATCAATTCTTTTTGTGTTTAAAATTGTTGAACCTAAACTTTCTTTGATTTCACATTTTAACTGGAAATTCCTATTATGATTGTCAAGCGTATAAGTCCCAGAAACGTCATTTGTATCATAAGCAAGCTCGTCACCGTCAACATCAAGAAGCTTGAATGTGTCTGCACCAATTTTTGATACTGAAAAATAACCATTATAAGTTGTTGACGTTGCAAAAGAAGCATTCAAAACAATNTCACCAGTAAGCAAACCATGAGCAACTTTTGTAAACAAAGCATCCCCTGAAGAATCAGTGACAGAAGTCGGATTCACACTCGAAGGACTTGCATTGTAGCGACCACTCGACATTGTGAACAACATCGGAATATAAACGCTTGAATTTGTATCTGGCGAACTTACTGTTGAAATTGTCATGACTTATTGGTAATAAATTTTGATAAGAAATATAAAACAACATAAAAAGCAAAATATAAGCTTCCATGTAAATCTGTTGTATAAACAATAGTTGAATAAACAAGCATAAACATAAGCGAAAATGCCCACAATATGTCTCTAATTCCATACTTAAATGACAAAGGTGAAGATTTAATTGGAGCTGAACGCCATCTGTTTTGATAAATTTCTTTGTTCCAATTATTAAAACTACAATACAAAATTCCATCGTGCCAGAAGCTAAATTGCAGAACAACATATCCGATCAAAAGGAACCATTCCCATTGATAAGCGACAAGCAACAACGGCAGGAAAACAACAACAACAATCACAACTCTAAGCGCAACAAATAACGGATGTAAATTCTTTTCATCATTCGAATGTTTGCTTGAATATTTGTACTTATAAAGCCAGGCTTCAATTCTTCCTAAAAGCCCTGCAATTACTGGAGCTAAAACTAAAACTAAAATACCGATAAATTCTTTCATGTTTCTATTATTTAAAATTTACGAATCATCAATTCAATTTGTTTCATGTGAGAAGCTGAAATTTCTTTCGGCAACCTTCGCTTTGATATTTTCTTCAATCGAATACGAACACTTGCTTCAAGCATCTTGTCAACTTTTGCTTTTCTTTCCTGCAATATTGCAACATATTCTGGAAAACGTTTATCAAGCTTTTCTTTTGCTCGACTATATTTCAAATACTTATTTTTAATAACAAACTCATTTCCATTTTTCAATGGTCTGCCGTTCTTGTCATTGTCAGCGTGTTCACGTTTTAACAAGTACAATTCTTTTTCATATTCAGGATTTGCTTCAATTTTAGCAAACGCAACAGCGTTGACTTCTTCAATTACTTTGCCTATTCTTTCAGCGTTTGAATGAATTGTAACTGCAAACTTTCTTCCTGCTAATTTTTGGCATTCAATCATACCATTGTACAATTGCGCTAAGTCTTTTCTTTTAATTTTCATTTCGTTCCTTTTTTTAGTGAATCAACTATTTCTTTCTTCATTAAATTCGACAATTGAGCTTTGAAATCAGGCAAGCTTTTCTTCATTCCTTCTTGTACGAATTGTGTTCTTTTGTTCGTTTTTGAAAATCGTTTTGAAGCATTTGTTGGCATTCCTTCTTTCTTCTGTTTTGCTGCAATTGCAAAAGCTATTCCTAAAGCTTCTTTTCCTGAAGCCATTCCACGTGCTTCAACAAACTTTCTTAATGCTTTAATGTATAGTGAAGTACCACCACGACCAGTCTTCCCGCTATAAGGTATCTTTTGCGCTTCAACACCTGAATTAAGAATCCCACCGTAATGATTACCACGACCAATCAAAGAGAATCCTTCTGGCGTCTTTTCAACAATCACACGAAGACTTTGCTCAAATGCACCTGATAAACTATGCCCTTGTAGTTTGAATTCATCCTTGATCTTTTGGATGATTGTATTTGTGGCAATTATTTTAATGCTCTCTAACTGCATAATGCTTTCATTTGAAATGACAATGAAACAACAGCACATTTGTCTTGACCAACTTCTTCCATAAATTGTCTTGAAATTTCACTTGTTAGAATGTATGTGATATTTGCAGCGGTGAAAAATGTTTGAATCCATAAGTCAGCTATTGCACTCAGATCACTCCAATAAGTGTCAATTGTTTCGTTTGTATTTGTTCTTGGCTTCATGAACCATAGCTCAATGTTCCAAGTATCACTTCCTTCATCTGCTTTTGGGTCAGCAATAACAGAATCAGGAACAAGAAACAACAAAACAGGATAGTCTATTGCATGAACTTTATTGACAGTATCACGAGTTGAAAACTGAAATGAATCAAGACCAACAACAGAAACGGCTTCAAATGCTGCTTTTATATTTGTGATTGTTTTCTTTGTCATTGCTCTGTTAATTTATAATCAATATATTTTAATACTGTATACATTTTCATATTTAAAACCTTTTCAATCATTTCAATTCTATTATCAGCAGCAAGAACTATTGCGGGATACCATCCTAAACCATTTGAACGTCCTTTTGGGTCAGGTCTTGAAATATTTCTGAATGTTTGCTGAATGTATTTTGAAGTTCTATCAAACAAAAAAAAACCTCATGAACAATATCCATCGGCAAATCCATAAAATCGTTTGCTCGTTTCAATGCGTCTTCATCAATAAAATTAACAGTGTCATTTCGTTCAACACCATAAACTTCACCTTTCTTTCTGCAAAGAATTGCAATAACTGAAGAAATATGCTCATATCTCTTTAGCGTAATACCATCGGCAGCGATCAATAAAGTGGAACAGTCAGTGAAAGCGCCAATTGATTCTTCATTCATTGGAATTTCATGCCCTAGAATGTTTGCATCTTTTGGCAGATAATACTTTTCTTTCTTGTATTCGAATGAATCTATTTTCTTGTATTCATAATCAATAACCGCGATATGAAGCCCTATGATAATTGACTCTAAGTAAGTTCTATATATTGTATACAATTCATATTTTGACAAATCACCAATTGGCAAGTCTGTTAAAATCTCTAATACTTGTTTGTAATACTTAGGAAATTCAATTGCTTCGTCAAGTAAAGATAAGTTTTCGTCTTCTTTCTTGAATAATGAATGATAATAGGAAAGTAAATTCTCAGGAATTTCAATTCTGACAAGCTGAATTGCTTGTTCAAGCGTTATATCTTCCCAATTGTTTCGAATCCAATAGTCTTCTTTATTGAATTTTATCTTGAACATGTGTTACTTTGTGATCAATTTGCGAAGAATAAATCTTAATTGCTGGTTTGCTTTTCTCAGTCTTAATGGACTTTGCACTTTTGGCATTGTACTTAAAAGACTGACCTTTTCAATTACTTTTTTTATGTCGCCAATGATTTCAGCTTTAAATTCTGAAGGCGTTTGTTCAATTTTCTTCGGAGCTTTGTCTTTCTTCGGAGCTTTGTCTTTTACAACATTTTCAGGTGTCTTAATAACCTTTTCAGCATCTTTTTTCATGATAATTTGTTTTTATTTCAAACAAACATACACAAAAAAATGTAACATGATAAAAAAAGATATAAACAGTTTACAACTAAAACTTTAAAACATTGAAACGTTTAAAAGTAAATAGTTATGCCCAATTAAGAAGATAGTACAACCACCTCTTCTTTTAACTCCCACATATTAGGCTGTATTCCCCTAAAATCTGTAATATTCACTGCACCGATAAAACTATTAAGTTCTGATTGATCTTGGTCGTGATCCCTAAATGCAACGGTAGCATCTTTTGGCATTTTCTTTAATATAGCTTGTAACTCTCTGACTGTCATACTCCGGATAAATTAACTATAACCGTTAGAGATGAATTGCCTACGGTCGTGTCTTTTCATTTAAAAATTATTAGTAATGTCTTCATCTCCGAAATTAACTTAGAATATCTTGATATATTTTCATACATTTCATATTCAATATTGTTTTTCCAAGGATAGTCAACATATGCTTCGGTTAATTTCTCTTTAGATTTTTCTAAAAGTTCAATTGCTTCTTTAATATTTTCCATATTTATTATTTTAAAGTTTATGTTTACAGTACGTATCTCTAATATTAAATAAATCCAATAGCTCGTTTGTGGCTGTTTGGATGTCTCCTCTCGTAAATCGGCTTCTAAGTATTCTTTCAATTTCTTCTTTCATATCGCTACTGTATTTATTTTTATCGTTGTAAACTATTTTAATGATATGAGTGATAAATTAAAGCTGCGATCATGCAAAGTGTCATGATTATAATAGTTGCAACAATTTCTTCACCTTCAAAAAGTCTGTCAATGAACTCCAAGAACTTATTTGTCACTTTCTTTNTNANNTANTTCATAATATTAGCTTTTAAACATACCACTTTCTACCAGCATATTACTAGCTTTGACTAATTTTATAAATAACACTCATTAGTCAATAGCACTAAATCCCAAAGCTACCAGTAAGCACAATGTATCTATTGTAATTTAAATGCTGGACAATGTTGTCAGTGGTCGACATTGCATTGATTTTCGATACAAAACGGGGATTAGAACTTAGGTCTTTTTTTGTTAATTGTGTGATTAACATTGATAAGATACCGACAAAAACAATTATGTTGGTTCTTGTGAAAACAAAAACCTTCCTTATAATCCCAAAATAAGATTTGGTAACATCAGCAAATGTCGATATAAGGAAGGCTTTAATATGCCTAAAAACAATATGTGCATTGATTTGCCTTATTTTGTTCATTTGCTGATGAATTATAATAAACAAATATACATAAAGTTTTGACATCGTGTAAAAATGTTTTAAACAATTAGATTTTATACAAATCACAAATTCTTTCTTCATCAAATGAAAAATCAATGTCAATCAATCCGTCATCTTTGAAAAGCTTCAAATCAGCGTCAAGTGTTGCGCTTTGAGAAGAAACGTCTTCAGATTGCCAGTATGTTTCGCGTTGATACGTTGCTTCAATATCCATTTCAATAGACCCTAACAACTCCAACTTCTCACCTGTGAAAATATCAATGATTGTTAAATCAATGTTGTGACGTTCATCTGTGTCGCAAATAGAAGCAAGTATTTCTTCTGTCACATCTTGACAAACATTTTCTCGTGATATATAAACTTTTCGATTGTTGATTAAAGCAGTTCCTTGACCTAAATGAGTTTTGTATTCAATCAGTTCACCAGTTGAACCAATTTTAATTCCTGTAAATTCTAAACCTGGATTGTTGTTGAAGTTTCTGATTGTTACCTTTTTCATAATGCTAATTTTTAAAGTTTGTTCCCTGTCGAATCACGAATTCAAATGCAAGTCTTGAACTTTCTCAGGGATAGTCCGCATAGAATTAGCGGAAACTATGCAGATGCTTTTTTAATTACTTCTTTAATTTCTTTCATTGTAATATTACCAACTCCATTTTTTTCTATTCTTATAAGAATGTCCAACATATCAGGAGCAGCAGCGATTAGTTTTGCATTGGCTTCGTTTCCTGGAAGTGTTTGAGTATTGCCTGTCATATCACAAATCATTTTATCTTTGCAATATATATATGCTGGAAGAATATTTCCCTCAATCAAATACTTTATCTTCCATTCTCCTTTTGTGTGTTCTGTTTTCATCTTGCTAATTTTTAGTTTGTTCGTTTCAATTACAATACAAATGTATAACAATAATTTATAATAACAAAACTTTTTTTAATCTTTTTTTAAAGTATTTTTATTTAATCTGAATATCAATAACTTAGAAGTGAAAATAATTTGCTATAAAATACAAAAGCCAATCTAAATGACTGGCTTCTGTTGCTTAAACTTTTAATGTAACTATGAAAAACGAATTCAAATATAATAAAACTTTTTTAATTTATGCTATTAATTGGCCAACTGATAATTCAAAGAATGATCGCATAATAATCATGTCTGCAAAGTCAGGGCTTCTACCAATGCTTGCTTTCACATCTTCTTTGCTATAAATTTCAAGACGCCCGTCACTATCAATCTTCTTTCTTCGATATGCGTCAAGCTCCTGAATGATTGTATCTCTATGCGTTTTGTCTTTGATGTACAGTTGCCGTGAATTGATAATTTCAGCTATTTTATATGCACACTGGGTTTTTAGATTCTTATAATTTTCAGGCTTCTTTCTGTTGCTTGAAATAGCTTTCGAGCCGTTCACAAATCCTTTGCAATGTAGCATATCAACAACACCACCACCAACACCGTCTTCGTCACATACAATGTATGAAGATGCAATTGAATGTTGTTGCTTCATGTTGTTTAGAATTTCAACTTGTGAAGTCAATGTCATGACATCAATTGTCTTTATTTCTTCAAGAACGAATCCTGACCAGCGACCAAATACAGACTTATCGCTACCCAGACGAGCAATGTCAGCGCTAATGATAGATTGCCCTTGTATGACATGACTGTTCGTAAACATATCGCTTAAAGCATCATATTGGAACAATTGTGTATCTGAATCATCATATTCCCAGACACCATCTCGAAGTCTTTCTTTTGTGACAGTGTCTGAAATACTGTCAAGATTTTTTAAATATTCTTTTGGTAGCTTTTCATTATCTCTTGCAAGTGATTGAATGAATTTATATTCTAAAGCAAGCGTGTTGCTCTTATTCGGCTTATAAAATGTCTCATACAACCAGTTCTTCTTTGGGTTTGCTGTTATGAATATTTTTGCAGTCAAATTGTATTTATCATTAAGACAACGACCAATTCTTACTTTCAGTGCGTCAAATGCCTTGAAATGAACTTCGCCAGCTTCTTCAATAAAGCCACCTGTAAATTCAACAGAACCAAATCTTTCATAAAGTTGATCCGAAGGCAAGAATTTCAAATCCAACATATCAATTCTTGAACCGTTCTTGAACTTTATGAAATGATCTGAACCGTTGTATTTATAATCATCAAAAGGTATATTGTGATAACTGCAAACTTTAAAAAACGTCTGGAGTGTTGAATCTCGAAGACGTTTTAATTCCTCACGACCTATGAACCAGCGTGTTTCTGGATATACATAACACATATACAAAAGCCACTCGCAACCAAGCCAGGACTTACCGCCACCAGCTCCGCCACCAAACAACAAGAAATTTGTTTCGCTGTCAAGTAATACTTGCCATGCAAGATGTTGTCTTTTGTTAGGTGTTATTTTAGGTTTCATTTAAAAAGGAGAATCGTCTTCTTTATCTTCTGTCTGTTGTGTCTGTTGTTCTTTCTTGACAAATTGCTTTGCATTGCCTATGTATATTTTTTCTTCATCTTGCTTTGTTTGCTGTTGAATTGCAATATGATTTCCGTAATTGTCAGCTTCTTCATTCACGAACATCACAATATCAAGGTAAGTTCCTTTTTTGCCTTCAAATAATCTTGCTTTGTCAATCTTTTTGACATCAATTTTGCCTGTGTATATTTTCATTTGTCTACTGTTTTAACAATTTTGTTTAGTTCTCGGACTGATTGACGAATTGAACCTTTTAGAGTTTTCTTTGTGCAACTGAAGACAATATCTTCTTTTGTGTAAATTGCAACTGTCCAATATCGCCAATCTTCTTTTTCAATTCTGATAGTGTATTGCATGAATCTACCCAAATAGTCATTTTCTTTGAGTTCGTTCCATTCAATGTCTTTTGCTTTTATCTTTATCATTTAATTAAATAAATTATGTTTTCTTTGTTTCGTAAGCACTAAAAGTTTACTCAAATTGCTGAATCGCACTTTTAAAATTTAGCGTCTTTTTATTTTATTATTTGTTTTCATCTTTTGGCGCTTCGTAATCAAATCCAGTCACACTATTTATTGTATGTTCAATCTTTTCAGCTTCATTGTATCCCATCATTTTGTTGATTAAGTCAATTGCTGGATTCTTTGCAAATAGCTTTAATTTCACAAACTTAACAGTCACAAATTCTTCGCCTTCACGCCTTTTTTCTGTCTTTGATTCAATGCTTTCAATCGCTGCTCTTTGATCTTCAGTCAATGCTTCGAACTCTTTTAAGCTTATCCAAGTGTCATGAAGTTCTGCTATCGAAGAATAGGCAATTTTTGCAAGTTCTTTCAAATTTCGAAGCTTTGAAACTCCTGATTCTTCTTCATAATTATGACGTATATATTCAATGTATTGCTGTATGTTAATATTTGTTAATAGCTTAGAAGACAATGCCCGTGCTGAATCGTCGGTTATATTTATGTATGCAACTTTATATGATCTTGAACCATTCCAATCAATTATGTATTCGTGACAGAAGATTTTCTGCTTTTCTGGCAGTTTGTCTTTCAGTTCTTTAAGTGTTAATTTTTTTTGTTCAGTCATGCTGTTGTGTTTTAAAATGTTCTCTAATTACATTTATAGATTACTGTTTTCATTTTATTTCTTTATAGTGT
>JGI26241J51128_1001763_pt1 | contig 10789 bp, 13 predicted proteins | sample SaaInlV_200m_DNA_4_FD_51128 | JGI IMG/M metagenome (IMG submission 51128) | reverse complement strand
TGTTATTGGCGGCTTAGTGATAATAGTATTTTTATCCTATTATATTGCTTCCGATGAAATAATGAATTTTCATGGTTCGGAGAAGTTTTTCTATGGGGAGGAAGGTTTAGTGAATGCTGAAACTACCAAAGCTGCACAAAGTTTCTCAAGAAAAGTAGGAACAGGATTATTTGCCACCTATATTGTTGGAATTATGGCAATTGTTTCTGTGATATATTCTGCTGTTTCTAAAGCATTCAAATAGTATATCTTGTTTCGTTCAAAAAACGGAACAATTATTTTAACTCTTTTTAATAAAAACATATTATGGCAAGAAGAGATGCAGGAGAATTTAGTGCAAGTTCGATGGCCGATATAGCTTTCTTACTACTTATTTTCTTTTTAGTAACCACAACAATGGATGTTGATTCCGGATTATCCCGAAAACTTCCTCCTCCGGTTGATGAGGAGCCTGAAGATACTCCACCTATCAAGGAACGAAATGTTTTCATAGTTTTGATAAACACTTTGAATCAGGTTCAGATTGAAGGGAAATTGACTAAGATAATTGATATAAAAGAAAAAGCAATTGAGTTTATATCAAATCCTGAAAACAGTGATGAATTACCTCAAATGGAATTGCTTTCAGTAAAAATGGAGAAAGCAATAGACAAAGGAAATGGAAAAGAAGCAGGATTATATAAAAAAGCAATCAAAACTTTTGGCGATTTGTCGGTAGCAAAAATGGCGGTAATTTCATTGCAAAATGATAGAGGTACATCTTATAAGACCTATATTGAGGTGCAAAATGAACTTATTTCAGCCTACAATGAATTACGAAATGGATTGTCTATGAAAATATTTGGTGCGAAATATGACGATTTGAAAAAGAATGAGCAGAAACTTGTTAAAAAAGTTTATCCGCAAAGAATTTCGGAAGCTGAACCTAAAAATATTGGAGGAAAATAATTATGGCAAAATTTGGGAGAAAAGACAAAGGAGGTAGCCCGGCTATTTCAACCGCTTCATTACCTGATATTGTTTTCATGCTTTTGTTCTTTTTTATGGTAACAACTGTAATGAAACAAGACGATTTGAAGATAGATGTAACTTTACCTCAAGCAACTGAGATAAAAAAACTTGAGAAAAAATCGTTGGTGAGTTATGTATATATCGGTGCACCTAAGAAGAAATTTCAAAAACTTTGGGGAACTGAACCAAGAATTCAGCTAAACGATGTTTTTTCAAAAGTTGAGGATATTCAGGATTTTATAACAAGCGAAAGAGAAGCAAAAGACGAAGCAGAAATTCCATTTATGTTCACATCATTAAAAGTCGATGAGGAAACAAAAATGGGAGTAGTGTCTGATGTAAAGCAAGAATTGCGAAAAGCTCAGGCATTGAAGATAAATTATTCGTCGCGACAGAGAATAAAATAGCATAATTTTGCAGATATAGAAAAGAGAGGGATTAAAAATAGTTCCTCTTTTTTTTTGTGTTGGCTGTTGGTTTTTAGCTGCTGGTTGTTGGCTAAAAGCTAAAAGCCAATATTTGTTTCAAAAAATACAAATAAATCATATTTTTGCAAATTATTTAATGAATATAATTAATAATGTTTGCGAAAAACAAAAAAACAAATTCAATGGCAAAAAATACCGAGCTTGATTCAAATACTATTAATCTTATAGGTACAGGCACTAAAATTACAGGAGATATTACCTCAAGCGGCGATTTACGAATTGATGGAATTTTGAAAGGAAATATTTCTACTAAAGGAAAATTAGTGGTAGGTCAAACAGGTACAATCACCGGAGAAATAAATTGCAAGAATTCAGATATTTCGGGAACAATCAACGGAAAAATATTGGTTTCTGACTTGCTTTCATTAAAAACTACTGCAAAAATTTATGGCGACATTATTACTAATAAACTTGCTATTGAACCGGGTTCTGTTTTTACCGGTACTTGCAATATGGATAGTAAAAGCCCAATTAATGAAAAACAAAAAACAGAAAAATTCTCTAAATAATTATGCAAAATATAGCGGCATTGCATTCCAAATGCTGACTATAATCTTGATTGGCGTTTTCGGTGGAATAAAGCTTGACGAATTCCTTAGCTTCGAATTCCCTCTATTTACTCTAATTTTTACTATTCTCGCAGTTGCCTTGTCAATATATTATACCATTAAAGATTTGTTAAAATAAATATCGATGCAAAAATCCCTTAAATCTATTATTACAAAATTGATTGTTTTTTCAGCTATTCTTATCACTTTAAGTGTGATTTTCTACACAACAATTCTTAAAAATTTTTATTTGCCGGTATTTCCATTTCTATTAGCTCTTTTCATTTTAATTACTGCTATAATTCAAATTATGTTGGTGAGAATCGGAAAAAACGAAATGGCAAAATTTACAAGATATTTCATGCTTACCCTAACTATAAAAATATTTGTATTTCTTATTTTTTTAGTTTCATATATTTTTCTCGACAAAGAAAATGCAGCTATTTTTCTTGTTACTTTTTTAGTGCTTTTTATAGTTTTTCTTCTTTACGAAGTTATAACTTTATACACTGCCTTTCAGAAAAACTAAATAGAAATTGAGTTTTCATCTGACTTAGAAAATTGCTACAACTGTTTTTCTAATATAGAAAAGTGAAAAAATGTGTTGAATTTTTACCAATATAGAAATGCAATTACTGCTTTTGTATAAAAATTTTAAATCTTTAATAATAATTGAAAAATATATATATTTTTGGTGAGAATTATTTTGGATTTTGTTTAGAAATTAAAAAATTGGAATTGTGTTATTTGAATATGTTATAAAGCAGTATTCCAAATCCTCATTAAAATTGTTAACACTTTATTTGAAAATATAAGATGAAAAAATCAGCACAAACAAGAGAATCTCATCTCAGAAGTATTATTAAATCTATAACATGGCGTATTTTAGCTTCATCAATCACTACTTTAATTGTATATATTTTTATGCAAGACAAACCGGAAATCGCATTTCTTATTGGAGGAATTGAGCTTTTTATTAAAATGTTTGTTTATTATTTGCATGAACGAGTTTGGAATTTAGTTACTCCCGGAACTATTCGAAAAATTATTCCTCATAAAGATAAAATAGATTAACATCTAAAATAATGGCAACAAAACTCAAAGAAATATTTTTTACCGAAGATTCTGTAAACTTATTTGCAGAACAAATATTGAAAAATTTTAAAGGTTTTGACAAAGTCAAATTTCTAAAACTTGTTTATTGCCAGAATTGGAAGGATTTTGAGTTGAAAGAAAAAATGAGACATTTGTCAATTTCGCTTAAATCTACATTGCCAGAAAATTTTGAGGAGGCTGTGAATATTTTGATAGAAATTTCGCCTTTCATAAAAGGATTTGAAGCAATGACTTTGCCTGACTTTGTTGAAGTATATGGGATGGAGCATTTTGATTTGTCTTTAAAAGCACTTGCTATTTTTACGAAATATTCTTCATCGGAATTTGCTATTCGACCATTTTTGAAAAAAGATCCGCAAAAAACAATGGAGTTTATGAGCGATCTTGCCAAAAGTAAAAATGAGAACCAAAGACGATTTGCGAGTGAAGGTTGTCGTCCGAGATTGCCTTGGGCAATGGCTTTACCTGATTTTAAAAAAGATCCAACCTTAATTTTTCCAATTTTAGAAAAACTTAAAAGCGATGAGTCTGAATTTGTAAGAAAAAGTGCAGCAAATAATTTGAACGATATTTCGAAAGATAATCCCGATTTGGTTTTAGATGTTTGTGAAAATTGGTATGGCCTTTCAAAAAATACCGATTGGATTGTTAAACATGCTTGCCGAAGTTTGTTGAAGGCTGGCAATAGTCGTGCTTTAATGATTTTTGGTTTTGAAGATGCGAAAAATGTAATTGTTAGAAATTTGATTTTCGATAAAAAAACAGTTCAGATTAGTGAAGAAATTGTTTTTTCATTTCAATTAGAATTACAAGCCGAAAAATATAGCAAAATTCGCTTAGAATACGGAATGGATTTTATGAAGGCAAACGGAAAACTTTCAAGGAAGATATTTCAAATATCAGAAAAAACCTATGAGCAGGGCACTTTTTCAATTACTAAAAAACATTCATTTGTAAATAGAACTACTCGCAAACATTACTTAGGCAAACACAGAATTGCAATTATTGTGAATGGGGAAGAAAAAACTGTTCAGGATTTTGAGCTTGTTTCAGTCAACTAATCTATTTAATCTATCCTAAAGGACTTTTTAAAACTATTGGAAAAATATGTTTCAATAGTTATAAATCTACATTTTATAAAATTTCGATACATCTGCAAAACCTGCATATAGCCTGCATTTCACAATTTGTATTTAAAGTTAATAAAAAAAATATCAATAATTTTGTAATAAAATACGAAAATATTCGTAATTAAATTTGGAAATACGAAATGTTTCGTATTATATTTGCAAATAGAAATTTGTAATATGAAAATGAAAAAGTTGAAACCTACGGAATCGGAACTTGAGATACTTCAAATCTTATGGAAATGCGGTGCAAGCTCGGTTAGATTTGTGAATGACGAATTAAACAAAAACAAACAAGTTGGTTACACAACAAGCTTAAAAATAATGCAAATCATGGCAGATAAGAATTTGGTTTCAAGGATAAAAGATGGCAGAACACATATCTACTCTGCCGCCATCGAACAAAAAGACACACAAAACCAATTGCTAAAAAAGCTGGTTGATGGTGTTTTTGCCGGATCTGCAAAAAATCTTGTTATGCAAGCTCTCGGAAACCATGAGGCATCAAAATCGGAATTGGAAGAAATACGAAAGTTTATTAATGATCTTGAAGAAGAGAAATCATGAATATAATAAATGCCTTCTTTAGCAACGAGTTAATCAAAATATTTGGTTGGACATTAATACATTCTATTTGGCAAGTTATGTTGATAGCCATCCTCCTAAAGATTTTTTTGATTTTATATAAGAAGCAGTCTTCTGATTTTTTGTACAGAATGGCTGTAACATCAGCTATTTTGTGTGTTTTGATTGTTTCACTTTCGTTTGCAAATATTTATAAAAACTATAATTCTGATTTATCAACTAATTCTTATAACTCCCAAATTCTAAATTCGCAGAACTACTTTTCGCAAAAGAGCTTAACTTCCTCTGGAAATATTAATCAAAATGATATTGATAATTATATTTTTTCAGAAATTATAGATTTTACAAACAGCTATCTACATGTAATTGTAACATTTTGGTTTATAGGCATTTTTGTATTAATAATTAGATATTTCGGAGGTCTTGCTTTAATTTTTCGATTGAGGACAAAAAAATCAATTTCAATTTCAGACGAGTGGATTCAAAATTTTGAGAAGCTAAAGAAAAAATTGAAAATCAATAAAAAAGTTGAAATATTTGAATCTTATGCCACCCAAATTCCAATAATAATCGGTTATTTTAAACCTATTATTTTTTTACCTGTGGCTATGTTAAATTCTCTTCCATACGATCAGGTTGAAGCAATTATTCTTCACGAGTTAGCCCATATCAAAAGAAATGATTTTATAATAAATATTATTATTTCTTTTTTTGAGGTCGTTTTTTTCTACCATCCTGGATTTTTATGGATAAATTCAATTATAAAATCAGAGAGAGAAAACTGTTGTGATGATGTTACGGTGAAAGCTTGCGGTACTGCTAAGCCACTTCAAAATGCTTTGGTAGAATTGCACAATTTTTCACAGACTTCCCCAAAATTTGCACCCGCATTAATCAAAAATAATAACCTAATTAAACGAATTAAACGTATGAAAACTAAACATTTATCTTCGACCCATGGAAAAGGAAGAGTAATTGGTATTACTTTATTGTTCTTAACAATTTCTGTATTGCTTATAAATTCTGCTTTTTCACCTAAAACATCCGATCTGCCTGAATCTTTGGTGAATTTTACTAATTATTGCCAACCTTCAACGACATTTTCAAATGATTTAAAGAATGATTTTAATCTGAAAATACATGAAAATGAGAATGCTATTTTTTTAGAAAGTGTTGAACTACTTCAAGATACGATAAAAGAAAAGGATACAATTACAAGTAATATTCATGAAACTCATGTTAAAAAAAATGAGGAGATTAGAATTGAAATGGATGGTGATGGAAAAATTTTGGAAGTAAGGAAAAATGGGATTCCTGTGCCTAAAGACAAATATGAAGAATACAGAAATCAAGCAAATAGTAAAACCGGTTACCATTATTATTTTTCAGATTACGATTTTGATGAGTTAAAAAATGCCTATCTCGAAGCCATAGAGGTGTATAAAAATGCAAGCGAAGAAATAGCCCTTTCGGAAGAAGATATGGAAAAAATAAAAAATGCCCACCAAGAAGCTATGCTGGTTTACAAAGAGGCTTTTGAAGACTTCAATTTTTCAGATTCGATGTTTTATCATAACGACCATGATTTTGAATTCGACTTTGATTTTGAGAATTTTGAAGAGGATTTTGATTTTATTCACGAAGAGTTTGCAGATTTTTTTGAGGATTTTGCAGAAGAATTTGAAGATTTTGCGGATGAAATGGATGATTTGAAAGTGGAGCTACACGACAAGATTGAAGAAATTGAACTTCTAGAAGAACTAGAAGAACTAGAAGAACTTGAGCAAGAACTTACCGAACTATCTGAAGAATTGCTGGAAATAGGAAACTCTGATGATATCGAAAATGTTTTTCGAAGAGAACTTGTTGAGGATGAAATAATTGATGAAGATGATAATATGAGTTTTACAATTTCTACCAAAAAGTTTATAGTAAACAAAAAAAAGCAATCGAAAAATATCCTTAATAAATATTTAAAACTATACGAATCAATTGCTGGCGAAGCATTGCAAAAAAACACTACTATAAGTGTTAGAGATTAAAGGAATCATTACATATAGGAAATAATTACCAAAACCCGATGTTTTGGGTTTAGTTCAATATCCCGATTTTTATCAGGACTTAACCAGACTCATAAGTTCCTCGCTACTATAATATTCTAAGGTGTTAACCATAGTTTTTTTCAATCTACAAAAGTCTCTTTTGTCACAGATTTCAGTTCTTTTATTTCAGCTTGTGATAATCTTCCTAAAATTCTAACGATTCTCTGTTTGTCAATAGTCCGAATTTGGTCAATTACAATCCAGCCAATTTTTTTGTCGTGTTGTACTTCAATTCTAGTCGGATATTTAAGTGATGTTGTAGTCATCGGCGCAACAATAATCGTTCGAAGGTATTTATTCATTTCGTCCGGTGAAATAATAATTGATATTCAATCTGGGTGGGCATTATATATTTCCAGAGAGTGAAAGTCTCTTACAGGCTGGGTTGGTGAAGCCTGTTAGTAAGTCGCTGGGGGTGGTAGCTGCGAAGCTACATCTGAAGGAAGCGAGACTACAAACTCCAGTACTGACGAATAGAACCGACCAAAGGGAGCTCATGAACACAATTAAAATAAACACTGTTGTGAATAAATAGTATATGAGGCTGTTTGAAATGGGTAAGCAAGCACATCTTTGTAATGCCCCTGACCAACAAATTTCAGATAGTAGATACTGCAGGCATCGGACGAAGGAAAGCGTTTTTACCTGGGGAGGTCTCGGAATAGATTAGTTTTCTATGAGCCGAGAAGTCAGCAGAAGTCATAGTAGGTATGGAAACGAGCCGAACCCTAATTAAACGGGCAAGTTCGGAAGCCTCACAGATTACTAAAGGACTGAACATTAGGCGTTGATGTGAATTTAAAACATACTTGAGGCTGTGAAGCAGTGGCTGAGCCAAAAGTTACGATTGGAGGAACTGAAACAAAGAAGTTAAAAGATGGAAGAATTGTTAAGGAAAGTATTAGATTATTCTAATATCCAGAAAGCCTATAATCAGGTAGTTGCCAATGGAGGCAGCAAAGGAGTTGATGGTATTGTAACCACACAACTCAAAGATTATATGCAAGAAAATTGGGATAGGATTAAACAAGAAATTGCGACAGGCTGCTACCAACCACAATCGGTTCTTGGAATTGAAATTTCAAAAACAAGTGGAGGCAAACGCCTTCTGGGAATTCCTGTAGTAATTGACCGATTAATTCAACAAGCAATACATCAAGTATTGCATCCTATTTACGATTTAGAATTTTCTGAATACAGTTACGGATTTAGACCCGGAAGAAATGCGCATCAAGCAATCAATCAAGCTCAAAGATACATTAATGATGGTTATCAATATATTATTGATTTCGACCTAAAAAGTTTTTTTGATATTGTAAATCATGATTATTTGATGAGTTTGCTTTATCGCAAGATAAAAGACAAGATGCTTTTAAAATTAATCAGAAAGTATTTACAATCTGATATTTTAGTCGGAGGACTTGTGCAACAACGAGAGAAAGGAACGCCGCAAGGTAGTCCTTTAAGTCCTTTGCTTTCAAACATTATACTGACAGAGTTAGATAATGAATTGGAGAAAAGAGGACTTCGTTTTGTGAGATATGCCGATGATTTTAGCATATTTGTGAAAAGTAAACGAGCAGCAAACAGGACAAAACGTAACATTACAAAGTTTGTAGACTCAAAACTACACCTTATAATAAACCAAGAAAAGTCAAAAATTTGTCGTCCGATAAATTACTTTATGCTTGGCTATGGTTTTGTGCCTACTTACAAAAAAGGAGAAAAAGGGAAGTATAATTTTCGTGTTTCACCGGCAAGTTTCAATCAATTGAAACAAAAAGCAAAAGAGATAACACGCAAAACTCTACCCACAACTTTCAACGAACGAATCACTAAACTAAATCATTTAACAACCGGCTGGGTAAATTATTACAGATTTGCCAATATTTCCGGAAAATTACGGGATTTAGATACATGGATTCGCAGCCGTTTACGCTATTGTATTTGGAAACAATGGAAAAAGCCAAACAAACGAATGAGAAGTTTTATTCGTCTTGGAGTTCCGAATAATCAGGCTTATGCCTGGTCTCGGTCTCGCATGGGAGGTTGGGCAATTGCCCTAAGTCCAATGATGAAAACTACAGTAAGCATAAAAAGGTTACAATTGAGAGGCTATATTTCCTTTTCTCAACATTTTCAAATTTCTCGAAGAACTTTTCCATCTGAGTATCAACTCAAATTTTCTTTTGCTTGATGAACCGCTAAGTACGAGACCCGTACGCTTAGTGGTGTGAGAGGTGCACTGGTGGCTATTTTGCCATCAGCCGCCTACTCGATTAGCACACGTTATATACATCTATCATTAATTTCTGTCATTCTCTTTATAAGATAGCCAGTAAAAAGTATAAATCCCTCTAATTCTTGAGTCTCTTGCTCTTTGATGTAAGGCATTATCATTAGGTTCGATTCACTATCCGTTGTCAATTGAAAGGAGTAGATATTAAATTTCACCATATAACTTTGAATAGTGTTATCTAGTAATTCTTTTGTGTATTCTGGTTCTGTGCTTTTTATTATGTATTTGTTATCGAAGTCTGAGTTACCTATTTCAACTTCTTTCATTCCAAGTAATTTTGAGATTTTCTCAAAGAAATCCTCAGGATAAATCTGCATTTCAAAATCTAAAATGTGTTTGAATTTATAATCAACTTTAAAATGGTGGTTTTCACTTGTTCTAAAAATCATGTTAGATCCAGCGAGTGGAATATGTAATTCAAATCTCCTAATTTTATTATTAATCGGGTCTATTATAGCCGGCGACGTACTCAATATATTCCGAAACTTTCCATGAAATTTATCCGCTACTAATTGCCAATTTTTTTCAATCAATTCCATTTTTCCATAAGTAAGCCTGAAAGGTGCCATTTTGTGTTTTTTAATGTGTGCTAACGGTTTGGCTATGAAACGTGGCAAGATTTTCGGCCTGCTTTTTTGTCCCCGGGACAAAAAAGGTGGAGCGAAAAGCCCACGTTTCTACCGAGTACGGATTGCCATGTTTTATGAGCCGTTGTTGTAGGGCGTTTATCATTTAATTTTTCTATATAATTCAGAGTCTGATATAATTTGCTTTTCAATTTTTTTGTCAACTTTTTCTAGGTTGACAATTGATTTATTAGAATCAATCCACTTGATTAGTTTGTTGTCTGAAAAGTAATATCTGTTTTCAAATACTTCTTTGTCATTTTTATTGAAATTATCAGACCATTTTGATTTTTTATATTTCGTTCTTACTTTGAAAACAAAGAAAACTTTGTCTTCGAAGTAATAATATTCTGAAGTCTGGTCTTCCCTTTCACTATCAAATGAGACCACAGCCTTTTTTAATTTTTTGCTTTCATAGAATCTATCTAGGTTTGCCATTGCTAGACCATAAATATCATAGGCTTCAAAAGAAAATTCTGGAGAGACCTTGTCTCGACTTAAATAGATGTCTGGATTTGAAATTTTATTAAATGTTTCGATTGAGCTATTAATTCTAATAAACTCTCCTCTAATCCAACCAATTCTATCGCTTTCGCTGAATCCCATGTGCGTGAAAACGAAAAGTAATAGTAAAAATATTTTGATCAATTTATTCATATTTGTCCAAATTTTTAAATGCCCTACAACGGTTTGTGTATGTGGCGTTGGGCATTTCAAAGCACCTCCCTTTCAAACCGCTGATATGTTTATTAAATGTTCTCATGTTACAATTTACCACCTGCTGCCCAATGACATATGACACNTTGTGTGTGCCCAGCATAAGCGTATGCGGACACCCACCTTGATGTTCAAGAAAAATTTGAAAAATACAAATTATTTTTTGAAAA
>JGI26241J51128_1001744_pt1 | contig 10872 bp, 10 predicted proteins | sample SaaInlV_200m_DNA_4_FD_51128 | JGI IMG/M metagenome (IMG submission 51128) | reverse complement strand
AGTTGAATCCGTAATCTTCTTCCACCTTCGAGATCTTCGACGGCTGTTATTTTACGTGTTCCCTGTACAATTCCTGTAAACATGATTTTCCAATTTCTAAACTGAGATTAATACGAGATCATTTAATTCAGGGGTGGTAGTCCCAAAGATTTCTGTACACGTTTTCGCAGCCAGCGAATACTTTCTTCCCGCACTACAGGGATAAAAATAACTAGCCCAAGTGCGTCTGTCAAAACTCCGGGCACAATAAGTAAAACTCCTCCACACCAAAGTAACAAATCCGCAAATACTTCTTCTGTGGGAACTCTGCGGTTACGTAATTCACTTTCGACCAGAGTCCATAAGGTGAANTTTTCACCCTGCATTAACCATAAGCCGGCNGCGATTGTCACAACACNCTGCAGAAAAATTGTGCTGAGCGGCATAAAATAAGACAGTTGCATGAGCACCCATATTTCGATGCTCGGAACAACTAATAATAAAATACTCAAGACCCACCACATTTAACTCTTAACTTTTGTTTGTTATGGATTGTGGAGGGATGGAATATGTACATGTTGCATGTGCCACTGGTTCAGGGTCACCCTGCGAGTAGATAATAACCTCGCCCACGATTAAACGTTTACCCATTTTCATCAGCCATGACTCTCCTACAAGGTCACGGTGTGGTTCAGGTTTACGTAAAAAATTAATATTCAGATTTGTCGTCACTGCTAAAACCACTCCACCCATTGTAGTTAAAATTGCGGCATACATTGCTGTGTCTGCAAGTAACATCATCGTTGGTCCAGAGACAGTTCCACCGGGACGCAAGTGGGTATGATCAACATCGAGGCGTAGTCTTGCACGCCGATTTTCACAAGATTCAACGAACATTGGATTTTCGGGAAATTCCTGCTGCAAAAAGCTTTGTATTTGATCGGCAGTCATGGTGATAATTTTCAGAAATATAATAATAGTTAACACAGCAGGTTTGAAATGGCTTGCTGAAATACTTGAGTTTGATCAACAATACTTTATCACAAATTAAGCAAAATATTTATTGATCTTTTACGTTTCATGAATTCATTGTCAGCACTTAACGCACAGCAAAAGGAAGCAGTTACTACACTAGATGGTCCAGTCATGATTCTTGCGGGCGCAGGCAGCGGGAAAACACGTGTCATTATACAGCGTATTGCATATTTGATCCAGAAAAAGCAGATATCTCCTCAGCAAATCCTTGCAGTTACTTTCACAAATAAAGCAGCAGAAGAAATGCGGATGCGTTTACATGAAATGCTCTCAGGAAAACAGAAAGGCATACATTTGAGCACATTTCACGCCTTGGGGGTGAGTCTGTTGCGCAAGTCGATTCATCATCTGGGTTACCGTTCCAATTTTATTATTTACGATACACGCGATCAGTTATCTGTGATCAAGACAATAATGGAAGATCAGGATTTTGACGATAGGGGTTTGATAGATGCCAAGTCTGTTCATTATGAAATCAGCCAGGCAAAGTCCACGGGTGCTGTTCCGGAAGATTTTCTGGAACAACAGGAATCAGAGCAAAAACAATTAGTAGGCAAAATTTTTCGGCACTATCAGCAAACAATGAAAGGCTGTAACGCAATTGATTTTGACGATATTCTCAACCTTACACTGACTTTATTTGAGAAACAACCGGATGTTATGTACTCTATAACGGAGCGCTTCCGTTATATTATGGTAGATGAATATCAAGACACGAACCGTATTCAATATAAACTTTTACAACACCTCACAAGCCGTCACAGGAACCTTTGCGTAGTTGGTGATGATGATCAATCCATTTACGGCTGGCGTGGTGCGGAAGTAAAGAATATTTTAGATTTTGAACGTGATTTTCCGGAAGTAAAATTTATCCGTTTAGAACAAAACTATCGTTCAACACAAAAAATTCTAACTGCTGCAAATCAGGTTATCTCTGAGAATACTCAGCGTATGCCAAAAAAACTCTGGTCCGAAAAACAAGGCGGNGAAAAACTGGATTGGCTTTTAGCAGATTCTGAAGCAGAAGAAATGGAAGCAGTGACAAGGAAGATTCGTGCAAAAATAATGCAGCATGGCCGACGTTATTTAGACTATTCAATACTCTACCGTTCCAATTTTCAGTCACGTCTAGTTGAAGAAGCACTCCGTGAAGCAAAAATNCCTTATCGGATGTTAGGCGGAACGAGCTTTTATGATAGAGAAGAAATTCGTGANGCTCTGGCTTACCTGAAAGTTATTCATAACCCAAATGATGAAGTCAGCCTGCACCGTATAATCAACACTCCGCGGCGTGGAATTGGTAAAACTTCGCTGATGAAGGCAAATGAGTACTGTCAAGAAACGCATCTTCCTTTGTTTAAAGTGATGGGGCGTGCCAGAAAATATGAACGTATTCCAAAAGATTCTGCCTTCACAATGGAAATGTTAACAGGGATCATCAGTAATTATCAGCAGCGTTTCGCCAATGAAGTATTAGGCACAGTGTTCAAGGATTTACTGGATGAAATCGGTTATCTTAGATTTCTTGAAACTCAAAGTGGTGACGTCAAGGCGCGTGAACGTAGGGTAATGAATGTGCTTGAATTGCTGGTAAGTGTTCGGAAATATTCTGAAAAGTTTCCTGAAGCAAATCTTCAGAGTTTTTTAGAGCGTGTAACGCTTTTTACGCAAAATGACAACGATCCGGAAACTAAAGCCAATCAAGTTTCGATCATGACTCTGCATAGTGCGAAGGGTCTGGAGTTCCCTTTTGTCTTCATGGTTGGTATGTCTGAAGGAGTCTTTCCTAACAAGCGTGCAATCGAAGAAGGAGGCGAGGATGAGGAGCGTCGTTTATGTTATGTAGGAATCACAAGAGCGCAACAGGAATTAACTTTTTCGATGGCTAAGTCCCGTAAACGTTACGGAGAAAGCATTAAGCAGGAACCTTCCCGTTTTCTGCTTAACATCGATCCGGAACTACTCGCAGTTCCTATTATAGGGGAAGCTACTGAAGAAGTTAAAAAGGAACGCAGCCGCGAATCACGTTCCGCCTTTTTCTCACAATTTAAACAGATGGAAACCAGTTGAGACAGATGAAAATATTTAGATATTGTTTTTTCAGGTTTGCACTGCTTATTTTCGGCTTAATCTCATTCTCCGGAATTTGCATTTCACAAACTATTATAGTCGCACTTGGAGATTCTTTAACTGAGGGATTCGGAGTCAGTAAAGAAGAAGCATTTCCTTTTTTGCTTGAAAAGGAACTTTTAAGTAAAGGTCATGCTGTAAAGATTATCAATGCTGGAGTCAGCGGTTCCACAAGTGCCAGCGCAGCTTCACGGCTTAAATGGTACATCCGTTCTCAACCCGATATAATTATATTAGCGCTGGGCGGAAATGATGGTTTGCGTGGATTAAGTGTAGCACACATGAAGAAAAACTTAAGCAGGGCAATTGAGTTAGCACAGGCTGAAAAAATACAGGTTTTGCTCTCCGGAATGCAGATTCCGTTAAATTATGGTAAGGAATATACAGATTCTTTCCGGGATGTTTTTCACCAATTGGCGGAGTTATATAAACTGCCGATGATTCCGTTTCTGCTGAAAGATGTCGGTGGAGTTCCAAGTCTGAACCAACCAGACGGTATACATCCTAATCCTGAAGGTCATCAAATCATTGCAGGTACTGTGCTTAAATATTTAGCACCGCTTTTGCCTGAAATAAAATAAAAACAGCCGATTTGAGCAGTCTAAGAGGCTGACAGAATTATATGAGAAGTGAGGCATAAGTTGGGCTTAACCAAGCTCAACCATACCTTCTCATTGACTTGAGGGCAGCCTGAATCTGCTTTTGTTGATTGAGATATGCTCTGTTGCTTGGTGCAAGCACATCCACTGCTTTTTTGCCCATTTCCAGGATTTTCAAAACACCATGATTTGCGAGACTCAGCATTTTTCGCTGTTCATATGCATAATATGCAATTTGAGCGAATTCAGACAGCACAGTTATGTCACCGCGTTTTGGATTTGTAAAAGAAGATCTCTTTAAAGCTTTGTGATATGCGACTATTGCTTTGTTGAAAGTTGGAGTCATGGATGGTCTAGCCGTCAAATCACGCATCACTACACGTAAAGTTAAGACCCGAAGTGCCTGCATGTGTACCCTNGCTTCCATAAGATAAGGCAAAGGTAGCTTACTGTCTATTTCCTGCAGCTTGGCCACTATCTTCAGTCCTATTGGATGNAGAATCGGTATGCGTTTCATCACTTCAAGTGCCGCTAAAGTTTTACGTACGACAAGAGTATGTTTGTTCTTTGTGGAATCCGCACCTCCAAATAAGCTCTTCACTCTGTGTTTAGAAGTCAACTCATCCAACTCATCCATATGCATTGACATGGTAATGCTGCCACGGGTATCTTCATCAAGAGAATCAGTGTATTCCAGTAATTTTAAAGTTATTTTTATTTCCTGGATCACCTTTGCTTCATTTTCGTCAATGTCTTCTTCATCGTCATCATCCGCTTTTATCAAGTCTTTGATTGAGATTACATCCAGGTTTACATTTTTTAGTTGTTTTGAGTGAACGACGAGCAGACTTTTTTTGTGTGTCGTAATTATATTTTCCAAATATAAACGATATGTCTGTCCGGCAATTTGCAAAGTCGCAGGAGTTATGTTTCCTAAATAAATAGTAAGAGCAGCTTGAATTAAGAGGTTGCGGTAAAAGGACAGAGGAAAATCCCGTTTGTCATGCATCACGATTCTTACCAGTTTAACCCTTGGGGCAGTGGATACTGGGTCACTTGCGATTTTTGAAACCAAAGCAGAGATTTCAGCATTAGCTGCCTGATTGCCGATGATGCTTGCATCGACGTGTGTACCTTTATTATCTGCGTCTGTGGACAGGATAGTTTTGCGCATCTTCAGCATAAAGGAAGAGTTGCTGAGTTTGTTGACGTCTTCAGCAGCCTGTAAAATTTGCCTTTGAATTTTTTTAAAATCCAGGCTGGGAATAGGCGGATTTGACGTTGGTTTGCTCTTAAATGTGTTCTTCAAAATCCCTCATTTCATTTGCAAAGTAGCGGTTTTGCTTTTTATTTAATTTAATTGTCCTGAAAATTAACTTAAAATGTCTCATGCAGAGTTTCTGGTGTTTTCTTCACAAACTAAAGACTTTTGTTTTTTTTGTTGAAAATTTAAGCTCTCTTTAACTGCTTTATACCTTAATCTTTAACATGAATCAGCTAAAAACGAAAGATTGGAGTCAGGTTTTGCTCAAAAACAAGTTCGATTATTTTAGTATTAATTTTAGTTTTGAGCTGATCCTCAGGCAGCGCTCAGTGTTTTCAAGGTGAAATCAACAGTAGTTCAGCATGATTTATGCATTCTTGAGGCTCATTCAGCTGGCTGAAAAAAACGTTAATATAATTATTTCTAAATTGTATTTGCACAAAAATAATAGTATTTATTTGGGTTGGCAACTGCAGGCAAATTTTGTTCAAAATTTCAAAGGAAGCACTCGACGTTTCTGTTCAGAAGGAGTATATTCTTTGTCAAGAGAGAGTTCACTTCAAAATGGATTACTTCCATGCATAGAACATGCACCGGCAAACATAATTATTAAAGCTGAACCTCTCTTGCTCAATTCAGGAAAACACATCGGCAATTAAATTTATTTTTGCGTGTGAACTGTGTTTCCGGACTCTTTAGGTTTACTAGTTTTTTAGTTGACCAAAACTCCTCAATCGTGATTGAAACTTCCATGTTAGAATCTTATCCTCCTGTAAAAATGGGAGGTACTACAGACGGACTGCTTGTCTTAAGTAACGGCCGCTTCTTCAGAGGAAAATTAAGGGGAGCTCCTGTTGAGGCTACCGGAGAAGTAATTTTCAATACGTCAATGACCGGTTATCAGGAAATTCTTACTGATCCGTCCTACACCGGCCAGATTGTGACAATGACATATCCTCAAATAGGCAATTACGGTGTGAATCCGGATGACATGGAGTCAAAAACCACTCATGCTTCTGCGCTTATTGTTCGTGAATTAAGTCAATTGAGCAGTAATTGGAGAGCAACTCAAACCCTGGATGAATGGTTGATAGAACGCAGGATTCCTGTTTTAGATGGGGTAGATACACGTTCTCTGGTTAAGGCAATACGATCCAGCGGTGAATGTTCAGGATTGCTGGTACCTTCAGATTCGCGTCACACACTTGAGGAACTGCGTGAAGAAGCACTGGATTTGCCTTCAATGGTAGGTCAAAACCTGGCGAGGCAAGTTTCTACCCGTGAATCATATTTTTGGCCTTCAGCAACAGATTCCAAACCGTTTAATGTAATTGCGTATGATTTTGGAATTAAATACAATATTCTGCGGATTATGAACAGTCTCGGAATGAGTGTAAGGGTGGTGCCATGGAATACAACTGCGGAAGAAGTACTGGAGATGAATCCGCAAGGTGTTTTCCTGTCAAATGGTCCTGGCGATCCTGCTGCCGTAAATGAGGCGGTTGAAGCAGTTCAAACTTTGCTGGGTAAAGTACCAATTTTCGGAATTTGTTTAGGTCACCAAATATTATCTTTGGCATTAGGATGTCAGACCTATAAGTTGGCTTGCGGGCATCATGGAGGCAATCACCCGGTGATGGATATTTCAACCAATAAAATTGAAATCACCAGTCATAATCACGGTTTTTCTGTTGATGAAAAATCTCTTCCGAAGAATGTCAGTGTGACACACAGGAATCTGAATGATCAAACAGTAGAAGGGATAGAATCGCTCATTCATCAGGCATATTCAGTGCAATATCATCCTGAAGCTGCACCTGGACCAAGAGATGCATCGTACCTTTTTGGCCGGTTTCTTGAAATGCTGAAAAGCTGAACCGTAATACAGCTCTTGAGAATTGATGTATGAAGCAAAGCAACAGCCTAAATTTACAACCAGAAAAAAAGCAAATGAGGTTAGATGAGCGTTGGTAAAATGACAGGCCCTAAAAAGGCTGCAATTCTATTGCTTGCCCTGGGTGAAGATGCGGCAGCGGATGTGATGAAAAATTTGGAAGAAGCGGAAATACAACAGGTTGGCTATTATATGAGCCGCTTCACAGATGTTGCTCCGGAAGAATTGGACATTGTACTCGAGGAGTTTTATCGAAATTCTGTGATGGTTGATGAGGGCGTGAGTATCAGTTCCTCACCCGATTTTGTCAAGAATGCTTTGACGAAAGCGTTGGGTGCGGACAGGGCCAAAGAGCTTAGTGATAATCTGCGGGCAGGAGAGGATGAAGCCGGACTTGAAGCATTACGTTATGCAGAACCGATCATGATTTCAAATTATATCCGCAATGAACACCCGCAAACTATTGCGCTAATTCTTTCATATTTAAAGAATGTGGAACAATCCTCAACTGTCCTGAGAGAATTGCCAGAAAGCCTTCAGGCTGATGTATTGTATAGAATGGCAGTGATTGAAAGTATTCCGCCTGGTGTGGTTGCGGAAATGAACGAGGTCTTAACTGAAGAAATGAAAACGGCAGGAAGTATGGCAACAAGCGTGGGTGGAGTTGAGCCGGTTGCGGAAATCTTAAACTCCGTTGACAAGGCTACAGAAACAAGAATTCTGGCCAGTATCGAAGAAACAAATCCTGATCTGGCAGAACAAATCCGGGAACTGATGTTCACCTTCGAAGATATGGCTCTGATTGATGCCAAGCAAATGCAAATCGTGATGAAGGATGTTGATCAGGCTGACATGGTGCTCGCTCTCAAAACAGCAAGTGATGCAGTTAAAGAACTTATCTTCAGCAGCATGTCATCAAGAGCTGCGGAAATGGTACGTGATGATCTGGAAAACTTAGGCCCCGCAAAAATATCGGACGTAGAAGCAGCTCAGCAAAAAATAATAAAAGTCGTTAAGAAACTTGAGGAAGACGGATCGATAGTCATTGCGGGTGCAGGAGGTGGTGACGTAGTTTGATCAATGAATGCTGTATACTTCAAGTTTACAGTTTTAAAAATTACGTTTTAGGTTACAGAGTTCACAGAATTTTATTTTTTTTATAAATTTTCACCTTCTCTTTTTTAGTGTTTGAATTTGTTTCCTGCGTAGATCGCTTCAAAAAAGCTTCAGTTTTCATTATTCAACAGTTATAATTCCAGTTCAGACCTTTGTTTCCGAGAAGAAAGTAAGAAAAATTATCCTCAGAAACGGTTTGTATAAAACAATTATTTTTAAATATTATCTTTAATACAGAGTTTTGCAATGCCTAAAACAATGTTTGAAAAAATTTGGAGTGCACATCTTGTTTATGAACAGGAAGGCAATTCAATTGTTTACATTGACCGTCACCTAGTGCATGAAGTGACCTCAGCACAAGCTTTTGAAGGATTACGCATCGCCGGACGTTCAGTTCTGCATCCGGAAGCGACATATGCTGTTCCTGACCATAATATCCCAACTATCAATCAGGACCAACCGATTAAGGATCCGATTTCTGCACTTCAGGTAGAAACCCTGCGCAAGAACTGCAGAGAATTTGGTATAACACTTTTTGATCTGGGAGATGAACGTACAGGCATTGTGCATGTAATGGGACCGGAACAAGGTTTAACACTGCCTGGTTCAACGATCGTTTGCGGAGACTCACACACCGCAACCCATGGCGCGTTTGGTGCGCTGGCTTTTGGAATTGGGACTTCCGAAGTTGAACATGTACTAGCAACGCAGACACTGCAACAGCAAAAACCCAAGACGATGCTGGTTGAAGTTGAAGGTCAGCTGCCGGAAACGGTAACGCCTAAAGATATTATTCTTGCTATTATCGGCAAAATTGGCACTGCCGGTGGAACCGGTTATGTGATTGAATATGCCGGAGAAACTATTCGAGCGATGTCAATGGAAGGCCGCATGACACTCTGCAATATGACGATTGAAGCAGGTGCGCGTGCAGGCATGGTTGCTCCTGATGAAAAAACTTTTGAACATCTGAAGAATCGACCTTTTGCACCAAAGGGTGACGCTTTTGTTGACGCGGTCTCTTCCTGGAAAGAACTCAAGTCTGATGCAGGTGCGAAATTTGATGTAACAGTTAACTTAAACGCGAATGATGTTTTACCGCAGGTTACGTGGGGTACAAATCCGGGGATGGTAACTGATATTAATGGAACAGTTCCGGATCCGTCCAAAATTGAAAATTCGATGGAACGCAGTTCTGTTGAACAGGCTTTGAAATATATGGGTCTTAAAGCGAATTTGCCTATTCAGGAAATTAGCATTGACCGTGTTTTTATTGGATCATGCACAAATTCACGCATCGAAGATTTGCGTTCAGTGGCTGATTATGTTGAAGGCAAAAAAGTTAATGATACAGTTTCAGCTATGATTGTTCCGGGTAGCGGAATTATCAAGCGTCAGGCTGAGGAAGAAGGTCTGGACAAAATTTTTGTTGCTGCAGGGTTTGATTGGCGTCAACCGGGATGCTCCATGTGTCTGGCCATGAATGATGATGTGCTAAAACCAGGTGAGCGCTGTGCTTCTACCAGCAATCGAAACTTTGAAGGCCGTCAGGGTAAAGGCAGCCGAACACATCTTGTCAGTCCGTTGATGGCCGCCGCTGCCGCGATTGCGGGACATTTTGTTGATCCAAGAACTAATTAGTGAACCTTGAATAAATAATAAAAATGGAAGCATTTAACACTCTTTCCGGAATGGCTGCACCACTTGATAAAATAAATGTGGACACAGACCAAATTATTCCAAAACAATTCCTGAAAAAAATTGAACGCACAGGTTTCGGAGTTCACCTTTTTCATGACTGGCGCTACACAGATGACGCCGGAACACAGTCGAATTCAGAATTTGTACTGAACTTAGCACGCTATCAGGGGGCACAAATTTTGTTGACCCGTGAAAATTTTGGCTGTGGATCAAGCCGCGAACATGCTCCGTGGGCTTTGCAGGATTATGGTTTTAAATGTGTTATTGCATCAAGTTTTGCAGATATATTTTACAGCAATTGCAGGAAAAACGGTATTTTGGCTGTTGTACTTCAGCCGGAGGAAATACAGTCTTTGTTTGAAGAAGTTGAAGCTAACGCAGGATGTCAACTGTCAGTCGATCTACCTCAGCAGACTGTATGTTCGCCTCTTGGTAAGAAGTTCTCTTTTGAGATGGATGGATTTGCAAAAAATTGTTTGCTAGAAGGTTTGGACGATATTGGCTGGACCTTGCAGTTTGAGGAAAAAATTAAAGATTATGAACAACAGGCCAGGCAGCAAAAACCCTGGTTATTTCTTGATGTGTAATTAACTCCGATTCAGGAATTCATGTCAGCCTTGCGGTTACCAGTACTGATAATTTTATTCTCAATTCTATTTGCTGCTTGCGGGCGTTCTGATTTAACTCGGATACGCCTGCTCTCTCCGGTTAGTGAGACCAACAAAGATCACTCCAATTTCACAGATGAAAGNCTGTCTNCCTCTGCAAAAACAATAACAGCTGCTGATCCAAAAACAAGTGGAGGCAGTGTATATNTTTTGTTTAAAAGTATCGGTCTTGGCTACACTACCATTACCACAAAAATTGAAAATGAAGTCAGTAACTCATCCAGTTCTGCTCAGTTGCTCAAAGAACAAACAACGCTCATAACCAATTTCACGGATTTAGCATTTGCAGTCGGTGAAAACTATACTATGATGTGGGGAGCAGGAGTTTTGGCAGGAGGAAGTCTGGAAACCACCCTGAATTATGGTTATAGTGGGGCAACGGATGAAACTCTTAAGCACAAAGAACTTGCAGGGCATTCTGTGTTTTTGGTCTTAGGGCATCACGGATTTGGTTTTGAAACGCTGTTAGGATTTCGTACAAACTAT
>JGI26241J51128_1001742_pt1 | contig 10874 bp, 5 predicted proteins | sample SaaInlV_200m_DNA_4_FD_51128 | JGI IMG/M metagenome (IMG submission 51128) | reverse complement strand
ATACCAGTACCAGTAGGCACAGTAGCACTTGCCCATTTAATAGTACCAGTCCAAGAAGATACTGGTGCTGATGCTATGATAGTAAATGACTTACCACTCTCAGCAGTAGGCATAGTTACTGCCACCGCCCCAGTTACATTATAAACAGTACCATCATTAGATAAATCTGGTGTGAATCCTGCTGACTTAGCAGTTACAGTTTCAGTAATTGCTTCAAAGGTTTGGTCTTCAGTAAATGCTTGAGCAGTATCTGTCTTAGCGGTATCTGCATCATAGGCTTGAACATTAACACCAATATCTGCATCCTTAAGGATTGTAGCATCATAGGCTTGAACATTAACACCAATATCTGCATCTACAACTATTGTAGCATCATAGGCTTGAACATTAACACCAATATCTGCATCCTTAAGGATTGTAACATCAGCGGCCTCATAAATACCGGTGTGAGCATGATCACCTTCAGATACTGTACCAGAAATGGTGCCAAGATCTAAAGTGGCTGTATTACCAGCATCGGTAATATTCGATACAGTATGTGTATGAATTTTAGGGGTGGTGTTCGCCACCGCGTTTGCAATCGTTACCTTCTTACTAACACCGGAGTCATTAACTACAAGCTCTTCAGCTCCATCAGGTGTTGATAATGAAGGCAATTCACTAATTTTTCTTTGTGCCATTTATTTCTCCAATATTGTTATATCTATTTATATGTATTTATCTAATTTATTTTAGATAAAATACTATTGACAGTAGCTTTTAATTGATTCAGTTCTCGTTTAAGATTTCTTATTTCACTATCTTTCTCGGCAACATTTGAATCATTAATAGCCATTCTTTTCTTTTGTTCTTGATGTTCAAGATAAGCTTTATTGGAGCTTATCAATGAACCACTTCTAGCATCTTTAGTTATATTGGGGTTACCCTCTACTTTAAGTCTCATTAACTTACAGCGATTGCCCTAAAGTCTCTTATCTTAGGTGTGAACGCCAGGTTCTGAGTAGTAAATACTAATTTTATCGCAAATATTTCATATGGGTCTTCAACTGGATCTAATGGAGCAAATTCATATTCCTGCCACCCGGCGGTATTTGTAGTACTCGATTGACCTAATGATTTAACTTTAGTTGTGCTCACCTCTTTTATCATTGGTAGATAATCAATAGGTGATTCTTCATCTAAACCAGAATCAACTCCGGCCTGTTGTGAACCAATATCTGAAGTAATACTGTTTGATTTAATCTGAGTCAATTGAATTAGAGTCCAATGATCCGACCAAGGTGGTACTGTACTCACGCCAGGTTCAATACCTGCGGTTGCGTCCACGATACATACATAGAATGTATTTGCCGCGGTTTTTACTATATCACCTTTAATATAAGTATCAACAACATCCCAAGCAACTGAGCTTGTGAGATCAACCATTGAAATATATCCACCAAACTTAATTTGTGGTGTATCGTCAATATTCTGTAGGTACAACCGTTCTTCATTAGACACTCCAGCATCTCTAGAACGTGTAGCATAAGCTTTTGTTCCAGGTGCTGTGCCCGCGGCCGGGAAGCTATTATAGAAATAAATGTATGATTTTTCCCAAGTATTCGCTAAATAAGCCGATGTATCGATTGTAATTCTTCGTTTGATTGCAGATCCTGTAGTATAATAACCAGTAACATCAGTACCTTGTTCAAGATTTATAGTTGCATAAACCTTTAAGTCTTCGGCAGGATTATCCAGTGTTACACGTTTTGTGTAATATGCACCAAGATGAATTGATGGTGATTCAATAGACCAAGTACCAGCCAGTGCATCACATTCAACCTTTGTACCAATTTCTGGTAAAGCATTACCACCCAATGTACATTTATAACCCGTTGTACCCACATTACTTACCGCAACTACACCAACTCTGTTTAAATTAATCATTGGTGATACATTATCCGAGGTTGATTTAATTTTAGCCTTCATCCAAATAGGTTGAGCCGCAGAAGGTGCTGCGTTAGTTCCATCGAGTGTTACTACATTATCAAAGTTCTTGTTGGAGTAGTTATCAATCGACATCCAATCAGTACCTAATTCATTAGAACCTTCTTTGAATTCAATCTCCCAATTTAAAGAAGTATTATTCATCTCTAGTAATTCAGCCGTTGGCATGATGGTAGTAACATCTTTAGTTCCAATGAAGCTTTCATTGAATAGATTTACAGTACCTTCCTGTTGACTGAACTTAGCTCTATTAATATTGAATGTAATATCATATTCTTGCTCTGCAGTCCAAGTAGATTGGTTCTGAGATTTAAACATAGAACCAATATAAGGTGGTTTAGAAATTCTAGCACCCTTAGTACCGGTCGCATCAATTGATCTTTCACCTAATTTAGCGGTGAATACTTCATATTCATTATTACCAGAACCGAGTACAAAACAATACTCTGTATTATTCTGAAGATATACCGGGTTACTGAATGTAAATGTTGTTGTTGGCCCTGGTCCAGTCGCTGTCATCGCGTGGAAGTCAGCAACAGTTAATGGGACATTTTCCATTTCTTGTTGAGTAACAATCTGTGTAGGTGTCATAGATACTTCAGAGTATGGAAGTATTATAGTGCCAGGGAAGCCGTTAACCATCTCTTGAATTCTTAACCAGCAATGACGATTATCGGTTGCAATAGTTTTGAATTTAACATCAATTGATGTCACGTATGTTCCACCCTCCATACCAGATACAAAGAATGATTGTGCTAATGGGTCGCCCGAATTAGTCGGTGGAGCTGGTGGGTTTTGATATCTAATACATACGGTAGGTGATCCATTGAAATTATCTGGACTGATACCTAAAGATGGCGAACCATAACAGTAAGAAACACCACCCTGTTGAGTTACTTCAGAAGCGGAAGGTGCAATAAATACCGTCGCTGTATCACCGGCTTGAACAGTGTATGTTCTAGTATCCATTGTATCCGTTCTAGTAACCTCACCTGTTTGAGAGCCATTACAATTATTTTTAATATATCTACCACCAGTAGCCGATAATGCACCACCATTGGTAAATGCGGAAGAACCACCCGATGGTGTGAATGTTGATGTGTCGGAACCACAATAGAATGTATTTCCGATAGGGCCACATGTTGAACAACCATCATGGTGACAACCGAGACTTGGTCGAACCATACTGTTGCCAGATACTGTGACTGTGACTATACCATCGCTTGGAGCTGTCCAAGTGGATGTAATGCCAGGTAATGTAGGACTTCCCGTATTACCACCAGTACTTGCTGTATAACCAGCCGCACCACCACATAATCCTGAACCACCACCCATCATGGCAGCACTAATCTCTGGTTGCGGTTGAGGTGAACCACCACCCGTTGCACGAGTAACTGATGTTGTTTGATTAGCCTCCTGCCTCGTTTCTTCCACAATTCTAGTTTCCTGTGTTAGGAAAGTAACTGAAGCAACGGTTCTTTCTTTATTTTGAATTAAACCATTCGCTTCAAAATCTCTACTAGCCGATGTGGTTGGTGAAGAGTCTCTATCAATTAATGTGAATGTTCTACGACCAGTTTTAAATGTAGCGGCCGGGACAGTAAATACCCCCGTAACTTCACCTGCACTATCCGATAATAAACCGGTTGAGTGGGTGGATACATCAACATCATCAAATTTAGAAATGAATGTTGTATTTGGCTTTAAACCAGTCGCTGTATATGAAATAGCGATTGATCTCATAAATGCAGAAAAAGAAACATCAGTAACACGATCACCCATTTCACGAGTAATAGTCTCTGGTACCGTTCTAGAACTTATGCCAGATCTTGTAGATTCTCTAGAGGTTGTAGTGTTTGTTCTAATTGATAGAGGGCCACCATCACCATTACCGCCAATGCCTTCAATATTTTGTGTTGTAGTGCTTGTGCCAGTAATACGAGTCTCCCATGAACCCCATTCAGTGCTCCAACCAGATGGTTGTTTCCAGTTATCACTGTTACCGGCAAAATTCACTAATAGATCAGGGGCAGTATCTGTATCAACCCATTGATCTGAATCAGGGCTTAATATAATATTACCGTCATAGTAGAATATTTCATAAGGTGTAATATTCGTAATGTTTGAAGCCAGTGGTTGAGAGATAAGACCAGTCTCTTCATAATATAGTGTTACAATATTAGGGTGGTACTTAACATTATTATCTTCCTCTGATCCAACAATACTCGTTGGTGCGGGTTCCATACTAATGAAGTTTTGAGTAAATGGTAGTCGCGCTTCTTGATTTTTAGGGTCTACCGCAACCCAGTAATCTGGATTATCTGTATCACCAACACCATGACCTGTAAATTTATCGGTAATAATACCGTTCTTAAATCTATTTAGACCATTCGCGTCTTTAATTTCAATATCAATCGCGTCAGATTCAAGTATACTTAATGATGTGTAGTATTCTAAATTATCGATTCGTTTTTCCAACCTACCAATATCGCGCATTGTATATCTTTTATTTTCAATATACTTAGTTGTAATTTCCGATACATTAAAGATATATGCTGGTATGTATAATTCATACACGGACATAACGCCTTCAATATCATTGGGTGTATACGGATTCAAATCAGCGACACCTTTATTAACACCAAAAGTACCGGCAGAATCAATATAAACTTTATCAATTCTTGGTATGTAGTAATCATAGTCTACGTATAGAATAGAGTCTGATTGAGGAATCATTGTATCACCAGAACTTAATCTGTTGATCGCTGGTCTAAAGTCTAATGAATCTCTTAAACTAACTTTATCACCGGATAATTCTTTATTATAATCTAAAATGCTCTCATATGTAGGGTAACTATCAACGGAGAAATATGCACCGGCCGAGCCATGAACATAATAATCATATGTGACAGTGTATGTTTGATTAACCCAAGATGAACCTGTATATGTTACATAACCATAATCATAGATATGATCTTTTTGGCCGGTGTTCAACACGAAGTCCGATGTATAGACTAAACCATCCAAACCAATAATGCTCGTTATTGCAACTGCATCAACATTGGATAATAAAATTTGTGGATATGGTACATTCCCATCAATGGCAGTCAATGGTGTGTCGGTAGAAGATGTTAATGTCTTGCTCTTCGCATTCATTTGCGATACCGCCATTACGGTGTATACATCAATTTGTTGTACAGCATGTGCATTAGGCACGGTAATAATTATTGTATCTGTACCTAAACCAGCGACGGAATAATCAGCTACTGCTAAAACCGTGCTATTGGTTGTTTTATCTATAATAAAATCTATAGAGGTTAAACCTTTATAGTTAGAACCAGATGATACTGTAAATGTATCACCAACTCGTGTGATTGAATTGAATGCTTTTGTTGTAGTAAAATGAGTTTCATCAGGTACCACAGCCTTTAATGCATAATCCGCCGTTTCATATATTAATGTATCATTACTACCAGCAGTACCGGAAATTACACCATTATTATTTGATTGTGTAATGTTAGCATATACAGTATTTGTGTTTAATTTTGAACGAACCGATTTAACAGAACGTGTTAATGCCTGTTGGTCGGTGAATTTGTGAATCATCATAATACGATCTGAAAAATCCAATGACTTAATTCTAGATTCGCCAATGACTGACCCAGCACCATCAAGATCCGACATTAATTCAATCTCTTCGTTATTATTTACATCAAAGTTCCAATACTTATTGGCATCATCCAATAGAGTGAAGTATGGACCTAAAGTTTTAATGAGAGACGCGTTGTTCTTTCTTTCAAATTCTCTAGTCTTATCGGCAAATACATATATTGGAGCAATAGTTTCCTGTTCAAACCCATAAACATAGGCCTTACCTGGATCTATCTTAACAACAAATGTAGCATCATCATCCGATGAATCGAACGGACTAGCCTCAAGTATTGAAGCTTCAAATTGTCTTACGGTATAATTACCACTTTCATCGAATGTTCTACGAGCCAGTGTATCTTGCAATATTGCATTATCGGTACGTGATACCTTGCGCTCTACAATACCATTCCTCATATATAGAAGATTGATAAATTCAGTACCAGAAGCGGCGGTGGTATGATCAGTCTCAGTAATAAGCACTAATGATACTTTATATCTATCAGCACCTGGTGCACTTGCGTTAAAGAATCCATGAGCAGGATCTAGCATAGAATCATCATCATTCGATGTCACAATCAATTGCTGTACATCAAAACCTATCGATTCTGTAGGATCTGTAAAGAATGGGTCAACGATGATTTTCTGTGAATATACAGGAACAAAATTACCATCAATATAGTAAATGCCAGCATCGACATAACCAAATGTTGCGAAATTACCAACAGCATCATTAAGATTAATCGCTGCAGATAATGGTGGCTTACCAGCCGGGGTATCATCATCGGTGGTATTAATAGTTTCACCATTAACAAAATCTGTTGTGTTTAATGTAATATAGATTATATTACTATTCACTGGATCTGGATGATATTCTTCTACCAAAGCAGTAGCACCAGAAGATGCACCTAAAATAGCACGACCTTTAAGACTTGTTATATTATAACCAGTTTCTACTAAGTCATACGCAGATAATGTAATGTACTGTTTTGTATTATTAATACGTACATCGCCACCAATTACAGGTGTGCCATCCGCTAAGAAGTGATCGGCCGCTTTTCCTAATTGTGATTGTAAAATACTTTGAATTTGTGTTAATTCTCTTGCTTGTACTGCACGACCAGGTTGAAAAAGAATCTTTAAAAAATTCTTAGTATCATCGAAATCATCATAATACGGAGATATGTTAAAATTTCCATCTGTTGCTGTAGTCATGTTATATTCCTAATATTGTAATATTAATCTAATATCTTCTTGTTGTTCACTAGATCGCATTACTGGTAATTTATTTTCAATGAAGATTAAGTTTCCAGTATCTGTTATGGATAAATCCGCCGATGCATAATTATTATTTACACAAATATCATCATTAACATCTCTTGGTGAATCTACAAGAAAAACTATTCTGAAATCATCATCATCTGGTATACCTGTATCTGTACCAGATAAAAAGATTCTTATCATTAAATTCGTCGAACTTACTTTCTTTGGTGCATCGGCTGGATTAATACCATATATATCCTGTTCTACATATCCAGGTTGCCCTTCAGAATATAGACCGTACGATACAGGCTGCCAATCATCATTCACAAATGTCGCTATCTCATTAACATTTAGAATCCAAAGGTATTCCCAAGTATAATTACCAAACGTTAATTGATCGCCGGGATTAACCGGTAATCCCAAAGGCTCAGAATTAGATGCGGTTGGTACCCATACACTGTTTAGTTGAGCTTCACAAGTAGTTCTTGTTGTATAATTAGAATCAGAAGAAGCATTAATATAACACGTACCAGTGCTTGGCTCTCCTGTACATAAATAAACTCTACCTTCACTATTTCGTACGATTGATTTATAAGAATCTGTACTAGTGAAAGATTTTTTAACTGAGTTGGGGTTAATTCCTATGAATGACCATTTGTCACCATTCTCATATGTTACTTCTCTTACAACTGGTATAAGATCATCTGGATTCAATCGCTTAAGCGCGACAATCTCGGTCCATAATGTATCAATGGCAGCATCAGTTTCCGTTGGTGTGGGTACTGTAAAGCCTGGATCAGTTTCAATTCTACCAGCACCATCTGTAGGCCATGCGTTATTTTTCGCAACACCCATATATAGAGTTTTGTAATGTGTCTCACCTGGATCATTTGCAAAACCAGCAATAAAGTTGGTCATGGTAGTGATTCTGAAGTCTTCTGTAATTATAGCCGGCATGTTTATATTTATATAGTTTTATCCAATAATTCTTGAGTATTGTGGTGTAGGTCTAGTTGTAAGAATAAATCCGTCATGTGTACATATACCCTCTCTCCAATCCTCCGCAACAGTTCTAGCATTCAATGGGTGGGAGTTAATCAATGATGCGTCAATATTAAGCTGAACATTCGTAGTACCCATCATACTATTGACGGTGAATGTACCATTGCCCGTCCTACCGATTGTAATGGTTTGGTTATTGAGAATATATGTATCTACACCATTCTCTAATGTAAGATAATCTCCATTCTCACATATGATATCTCCCCACATAAACTCCGCGGGTTCAACATTCGCTCTACCACCAACATTCCTGCCCTGATATTCTAATGTATATAGACCATCCTCTGAGATTAGGTCATCGTCATTCTCTAATTGAATGTCCGCCACTGTACCCACCGTTACCATCGGCACACCATATAATTGTCTTAATCCAACGCCTGTAAAATTAGCGCTTGTATTAAATGCGAATGCACCATCTTGATGATAATCAAATCTAATTTCAGAGGGTGGNAGACTCGGCATCGCAGGAATATCTGTGTGCCATAACAATCTACCAAACATCTTAGTACCCACGGGGTGTAAATATTCTGTTACCGAATCTTTATAGAAGTTTGTAGATACACCACTCTCAATTTCATATGAGAAGTCTTGATAATAATGATTATCCTGCATCTTCATATCAGAAGATGGGTGGCCATCGGTATTTAGATAATACCCATCACCTTCTATTACACCAGCGGAGGTTATTACGAGAGTATCGCTCACACCACAACCTCAATAGTTTCATTCTGTATAAATTCACCCACAATAGCCTCTACTGGTAATCTACCAGTCGCTATTACATTGCCAGGATCTGTACCCTCTTCTACTTCAACAAATGCTGTAGCACCAGATGTAAGGCCTCTTATCTTCTTATTGAAGAATTTTGCAATATCGCTAGACACTCCGTTGAATTCAATATATTTTGGCACATACCATTTACCATCCGATGTTTTTAATATAAATTCTTTAGGATATCTTAATTTAATTCCCTCATCAAATTGAGCTCTAAAAAAGAATTTATATGCGTCTTCGCCGCCCTTCTTTTTATATATTTCTCGCAATTGTTTGATGAGGAAATCATCTTGTGTATGTTCCACCGACCCAAGAGGTGTTATTGGGTATGTAACCATATAAGCTTTTTTCAATACATCGATAAGATCATTATAATCTGGGTCAATATATTCGCTTAATCGTGTTAGGTGGTAATGAGCTCCATCTATATCACCATCCAAGTAATCAAGCCAAGCTTTAATGAAATCCGTGAAAGTCGGATGTTCGTCTCTTATAAATTCTGGTAGGGTACGATCAATTAAAATCGATAATTTATTATCCATTATATAGGTGTCGCTTCAATTGTCGCCGAATCAAATAAGATTAATAAATTTTTCTCAGAAGATATGTCCGTGTCTTCAGGCGCTGCATAAATTGAGATAGATTGATTAATATCTATTTCAGTTAAAAACCCGTTTAATTCTATTTTACCCGTGGTATAATCGACAGTACCCATTTCAATATTTTCAAATGCTTGTGCTGTAATATTATATAGTGTCATAACACCAAGACCATCATCCATAATAGCGTAATCTGCAACATCTGTTTTAACGATTGTTGATGATACTACCGTGCCAGGTATGATTTTATTGTAGTATTGTATTTCATAAATACCAGCAGTGTTCGTAGAGTCTTTTAAGAATCTGCGACTCATTTGAATTGTAGTTACATTACTGATAATTGATGCCTCCGCATTATCAATAGATGCCACAATACCTGAGTATCTTAGAGTTGAACCAAATTCATTAAGATCTGAGTTGAATTGTGCTTCAATGGCGGCTTCAACCACTGTGGTTAATTCACCGGTAGATTTATTTGTAAGACTCTTCTTATATTTAATATTAGAATTTGTCGCAACATATATATATTCCGGGTCTACAATTTCTGGTGTAATCGCCACAATATTATAAGGCTTGAGAATCTCATCAATCAACTTAGTCTTAGTAATGGGGGATAGCTCTTCACCAACCGTTGGTTTTATCGCTATAAGAACCTTGCCATATTTTGGTGGATCATTTTCTTCGCCACCCCATACATTGATTGCTTGAACATCACCGAATCTATCGGAGATAATCGCTTTATAATCTTCCGATGTTACCGCACGTCCCTGTCTTTCATAGTTCTTTGGTGCCCTGAAGCGAATATTTTCAATCTCTTCTGCGTCAGACCCAAGCGTTGAAGCATCAACTGTGGTTATTGTAATATCCTGAGCGTCAAATCCACCCACAAGGCCGGGAATAGAGAATGTTGTAGTACCATTGGAAGCAGCACCTTTAGTTCTTACGTAAGAAATAATGATTGGATTATTATTCAATGGCCTTGCACCGAATAAGCCAGAGTCTGGGCCGAAATAAACTTCGGTTTGATTATCTTGATTTTCCTGTACAAAGAATACTTGTGAATCACCATCTAATAGAGCCAATTCACCTTCGTTTAGAACCCAGAAATCACCATTCACCGCTACATCAATTGATGCTCGATCAATATCAACTTCGTTTAGAACAAAGCGTTGTGTGGTATTATCCAACCAAGTATATGTCTTTGTGAAGTATTCACCCTGCGATATAGGTATATCGATTGTGTATATACCAGTATCGTTAGTCGCTGTATAAGCGTCGATAGTTACAAAATTATAAGAAGTACCCTGATATGTACCGGAGAATTTAGTCCCCTTATCAATATTCACGGAAGATGTCGCTGTATTAAACACTAACCTAATCGTAGCAGAAGGAGCCGTAGCAGATGAAGGTGTATAACCCAATGCCTTTGCGTGAGACACGATACTGTTACGAACCTGAGCAGAATCTAAAAATGATTCATTGACAGCAGCATTTGCATACACACCATTATAGTGTGTTGCATACGCCAGTGCATCTACAAGA
>JGI26241J51128_1001739_pt1 | contig 10878 bp, 13 predicted proteins | sample SaaInlV_200m_DNA_4_FD_51128 | JGI IMG/M metagenome (IMG submission 51128) | reverse complement strand
AGACTGATTCGATGTAGTTGGTGTCCATTGTTTTGTAGCCGTCTTCCCAGCTTACCCATCTTCCTAGTTTTTCTATGTAGGTTCTCCAATCGGAGTCATAGGTTAATACCTGGCTTCGGCAGTGGTCGTTGAATTTTTTTACTCCCATTTTTTCTATTTCGTCTTTTGAAGTTATGCCTAGGTTTTTTTCTGCGATTGATTCTATAGGTAAGCCGTGGCAGTCCCAACCCCATGTTCTCTTGACGTATCTGCCTTGCATTGTGAAGAATCTTGGAAAGACGTCTTTGATTGCGGAGATAAGTAAGTGCCCGTAGTGGGGGAGGCCTGTTGCGAATGGTGGTCCGTCGTAGAAGATGTAGGGTTTGCCTTTTTCTGTTTTCTTTAGGGATTTTTCAAATGTCTTATCTTTCTTCCAGTAGGCGGAGATTTCTTCCTCGGTTCTTTGTATATTTGATTTTTCTTTTACCATATTATCTATTGATTATTTCGTGAGCTATTTTTCTTCTTAGGTTCGCTACTCTTTCTGTTTCTTTCTGTGGTGCGTCTTCTGCTGTCTGATATATCTCCTTCATTGATGGCGTGTCAAAATTTCTTCTTTCATATATTTCTTCCTTTCTTGGATTGTAGTTTAATGTCTTCATATTAATTAGTTTGAATAGAGTTATTTAAGATTTGTTGTTCGAGGGATGGTCTGAGTTTGATTATTTTGGTTAGGACTGTTTCTGGGATTTGGAGGTTGGTGGATTTTTTTAGGGTTTCTGCTTGTTGGATTTTGTTTTGGAGTAGTAGGGATCCGTATAGTTCTAGGTTTCTGTCTTGGTTTTGTTGGTCTTCTAAGTATGTGTGGAAATTTTTTACTTGCCTTTGTATGTATCCTGTATATGCGAAACTCATTTTGTGGGTTGTAATGGTAAGCTTAGAGCTTACGCTAGAATGATGATGGTCTTGATTTGGCTCTTCTTTACCATAGAGTTTGTTTGGAGAAGTTGCTTTTAATGTTTTTGGTTAGATTGTGTAATACAATAAAACTTATAAATAATCTGACGGGTTGTTTTCTATGGATTATTTTGATTTGTTGGGAATGGGGGAAAAGGAAAAAGATATTTATTTTTTAAGAATGGCTTTTTTGGCCGCTAAAAATCTTTCTCAAGATGTTAATACTCAAACAGGTGCGATTGTGGTAAGTCCCGATTTTAAATTAATTTCTGTAGGTGCTAATCGGGTTAATTTTGGAGATCCTAGGAGATATGAGGGAAGAGGGGAAAGGAAAGTGTTCGGGAGGCCAGAGAAGTATGAAATTATTACTCATGCTGAAAGAGATACACAGTATTGCGCAAATAGAGCTGGACAAACTCTTGTGGATTGTACGTTATATACAACTTGGGTTCCTTGTGATACTTGTGCAGAGCTTACGGTGAATAATGGGATTAAGAGATATGTTACCCATCAGTCTACAATGGATTGGTACAATGAGGCTAGGAAAGATACCAGTGGGAGAATTAATTGGGATGAGAGTATAGCAGATGCTCTTGGGACATTTGAAAGGTCTAGTGTGGATTATATTTGTTTGAATGATAAGATAGGTGGGGTTGAGTTTTTGTTTGATGATAAAATTAGAGAGCCTTGATTTTATTGATTGAATTTTTCTAATGCTTTTTGTTCTGTGTGGTTTATTGAGTTTGGAACGATCAAACAGAATGGCATTTCTATATTTTTGTCGGATAAATTTTCTGGTGTGTCGTAGAGGATTTTTTGTAGGGAGGTTCCTGCGTGAGAGATTGCTATGATTTTTTCTGGGAGATCTAGGTTTTCCTCTGAGGCTGATTCTTTCAATTGTTCGATTGCAGGTTTTATTTTTAATCCTATGTCAGTTAGGATTAGGGTGTGGGCTTGGATTGATTGGTTTTGTTTTATATAAATAGCGAATGAAGTTGGTTTGTTTGTGTGTTCTTCCCAGTTTGGCATTGAAGTTGTTTTTCCGAATTTGTATAATGATAAGCCTGTTTCGGCTATGGTTGTTAGGATTGAGGCGTTGTGGAATATTTGATATTTGATATTTTGTTTTTTCGCTTCCAATATTAATTGCATGTGAGTTGTTGCTGAGAGGGAGTCTCCGTATACTAGTAATGCAACACGTGAACTTTTTGCTTCTTCTAAGATTGATTCATCTTCGACTTTTTTTCTGTCTAGTTCCATTATTTTTACGTTGTATGCTCTTTCTAATTCTTCTTTTGAGTAAGGGAAGTTTACGGTGTAGTTTTCCAGGTAGACTTTGTCGCATTCTTTTAAGGCTATCAGGGCGTCTGCTGAGATTGAGGTTTTTGTCATTCCGGTGCCGATTAGGTATAGTGCCATGTTATTAGGGTGGATTTTTGGGTTAAGAAGTTTTTGGTTGGGTATGTGATATATATGTTGGATTATACTAGTGGATTTAAATGAAGATGTTTTGGGATTTTTATGAGGAAGATTGAGAGTGTTAATTCTGCGAAATGTTTTGTGATTAGTGCGCCTTCGGGTGCGGGGAAGACTACGCTCGAGCGCAGATTGCTTGCAGATAAGCCTGATGTTTTTTATAATTCTGTTTCGGATACTACTAGGAGAAAGCGTTCTGATGAGATTGATGGTCGAGATTATAATTTTATTAGTGTTGCGGAATTTAAATCTAAAGTTGATAGTGGAGAATATTTGGAGTGGGCAGAGGTTCATGGGAATTTTTATGGGACTCCGAAGACGCCATTGTTTGATGCAATGAATCGGGGATTGTTTCCTTTGTTGGTTTTAGATATTCAAGGATATTTTCAAATTAGGAAGAAGCTTTCCTACGATAGGTTGTGTCCGATTTTTATTTTGCCTCCTGACGAAGATGAGCTTGTTCGGAGGATTGGGAAGAGGGGGAAGATGAGTCCTGAGGATTTGAAGATTCGTCTTCGGAATTCTAAAAATGAATGTGCTGTTGCTGGTGAATTTAAGTATTGCCTGACTAATGATAATTTAGATGTGGCCTATTCTATTTTGAAGTTTATTGTCGAGAAAGAGATGGGGCTTTAGGCTCGGTGCCAGGTGTGGGTTGTGATTAGGAGGAATGTTGAGGTTAGGAAGATTTGTTGGTTTTGGGAGATTGCGATTGCGGAGATGATTGCTAGGATTTTGATTAGGGTTGGGAAGTATTTTGTTTTGGTATAGATTGGTTTTTCGTCTTGTGTGGTTTTGGCTAGGATGATTCCGAGAGGGATTGCTAAAATTAGGGTTAGATATTCTATCATAATAGTTTATAGTTGGAGAGTTTTTAGATGTGTGTTTTATGGATGGTTTGTTACAATAATTTTTATAAGGGTGATTTAGTGTTTGTTTTTATGAGAGATCTTTGCGAATTGGTTGGAGATGATTTGAGTTGTGGGGATTCTAATGTTGTTGATGTTGAGTATAAGGAGATTTGTGATTCTAAAGATGGTCTGATGTTTCCTCTTTCTGCCTGTTTCGGTTCGGGCTGTGGAGCCTATGCCTTGCATGGTACTCTTAATATGTTTCAAGATTGGAGCATTGTTGATCATTTGTATCATGCTGCTGGTGTGTCCGAAATGGGAGCGATTGGCGTGATAGCTGGATTAGGTTTTTTGAAAATATTAAAGAGGGGATGATAAGATTTTTAAGGGGACTTTATTTTAGTTTGTCATGGATTTTGTCGAAGATGTTAGGAATGGGGCGATTTTTATTTATCCTACGGATACGATTTATGGTTTGGGGTGTGATGCTACGAATGAGGGCTCGGTTGCTTTGATTAGGAATATTAAATACAAAGATGGGGATAAGCCGATGAGTATTATTGCGCCGTCGAAGGATTGGGTGTTGGAGCATTGTGTTGTCGAGGAGGATATTTTAGATAAGTATTTACCTGGCCCCTATACTTTGATCTTGAAGAAGAAGGATTCTAATTTCCTAGGACATGTTTCTTCTAATGATTGTTTAGGGATTAGGATTCCTGATTGTGAGTTTGCGAATATTGTTTCTAAGGCAGAAGTTCCTTTTATTACTATCTCGGTTAATTTTCTAGGAGAGCCTTTTGCTGTGAAGATTAGTGATATTCCGAGTGATATTTTGGATAAGGCTAATGTTGTTATTGGTGTTGGAACATTAGATGGTCGGCCGTCTACGATTTTTGTTGATGGGAAAGAGATTGAGAGGTAGGCGAGAAACTTTGTTTCTCGAGGTGGTAGGTTGTAGGTCACTTCGCTTGTAGGTTTGTAGGTCTTTTTGTGTTGCGCGTTTTGTACGCGCGTTTTGAGAGTGTTTAAATAATAGTTTTGATATTTGTTTTAATGAAGCTTGTTGATGTGCACTGTCATTTGAATGATTCGCGGTTTGATGTGGATAGGGATGAGGTGCTTGCGCGGTTTAAGGAGAAGGGTGGGGAGATTATTGTTACGTCGGGTGTTAATCCTGAGAGCAATAGGGAGAGTTTGAAGTTGGCTGAGAGGTATGATGTTGTTCGGGCTTGTTTTGGGATTTATCCTACGGATGCTTTGGCAGCTGAAGTTGAATCTGGAGAGTCTAATGAATTACTCAGGGAACTTAAAGAGTTTGATCTTGATGAGGAGTTGGCTTGGATTGAGGCGCATGCTGGGGATTGTGTTGCTGTCGGTGAGATAGGGTTGGATTATAATTTTAAGGAGTTTCAGACTGAGGAGATGAGGGAGAAGCAGAAGGTTGTTTTTCGGAAGTGTTTGCGGATGGCGAAGAGGATTGGTAAGAGTGTTGTTGTTCATTCTCGGAAGGCTGAGTTGGATGCGATTGATATTTTGGAGGAGGAGAAGATGGTCAGTGTGATCATGCATTGTTTTAATGGGAAGAAGGCTTTGATTCGTCGATGTGTTGAGAATGGTTGGTCGTTTAGTGTTCCGGCTGTGATTGCGAGGTTGGATCATTTTAAGATGTTGGTTGATATGGTTCCGATGGAGTTGTTGTTGACTGAGACCGATGGGGCTTACTTGGCTCCGGTTGCTGGGACACGTAATGAGCCAGTTAATGTTATGGTGACGTTGGAGGAGATTGCGAGGATTAAGGGGTTGGATGTTGAGGAAGTTTCAGAGAGGATTTTTGAGAATACTAAGGGTTTGTTCGAATTTTAAAAAATAAAATAAAAATTTTGTTGTGGTTTATTTTTTACAGAAGCAGGAATTTCCTGATAGTAAAATGATTGCAGCAGCTACTGTCATTGTGATTTGTGACCACATTACGGCAGGTTTCCACCATACTAAGACTATTATTATCAATGCTAAAATTCCGTTGCAGTGGCAGGATTCTCCTGTTGCGCAAGTGTCAGCTGGTTTCATTGCTACTTTCTTCTTCACCTTTTTCTTTGCCATTTTTATACTCCTTTTATTTAGTTCGTCTCAATCGACATGACCCTACTGGGCCTGGATTAGTTTATCTAAGATGTTTGGTTTTCTTAAAGTATTCGTTTTCTTGTTTATTTGCTTTTTGAGCTGTGGCCACTTTTCTTCTAGGGATTTTTCGTTGGATTGATAGATTATGCCGATTGGGATTTTTCCAGATTTTGAGTTGTAGTCGAATTGGTCGGCGTATTTTTCTGCGGCTTGTTTGTCTTTGTTGTCTTTGATTTTGTACATTTTGTCGTCTTTATTGTTTGCTTCTAGATTGAATATTAGGCAGTCTTGTATCACTTCTACGAATGAGAATCCTTTGTGTTGGATTGCTTTTGTGAATGTTTCTGTCATGTGCTTGATGTCTTTAGCTGAGGTTCTTGCTACAAATGTTGCGTTTGATGCTAGGGCGAGTTTGATCGGGTTGAATGGTCTATCGAATGTTCCGAGTGGTGAAGCTTTTGAGGTGAAGCTTTGTTGTGATGTTGGTGTTGGTTGTCCTGTTGTTAGAGAGAAGGATTGGTTATCGTGGAGGATTAGGGTTAGGTTGGCGTTGTGTTTGAATGCGTGGATGAAGTGTGCCATTCCTTCTGCATACATTGCTCCGTCGCCTACGAAGGACAAGACTTTTAGATTTGGGTTTCCGAGCTTCATTCCTATTGCTGTTGGCAAGGCTCGTCCGTGAAGGCAGTAGATTCCAGAGAGGTTTATGTAGTCGAATATTTTTGCGTGGCATCCGATGTCGGTTGTTATTGCGAAATCGGTTTGTTTTGCTTTGTCGGATTCTATTAGGTTTGTTATAGTTTGTTTGACGCTGGCTAGTATCATATGATTTGGGCATCCGGGGCACCAGGTGTTTTCTGAGGTTGTATTTAGATTCGGTTTCATTGGATTTTTGAGTATACGAATAAATCGTGATATTTAGTTTTTCCTTTAATTACTTTTTTCTGTGTTCCTTCTAATTTGAATCCACATTTTTCTAAAATTTTATATGATCCTGGATTGAATGTTGCAGATCTTGCTACTATTCTTTTTAATTTATGTTTTTTATTAAGTTCTTTAATAAATAAGTTTAGAGCCTTTGTTCCATATCCTTTGCCCCAATATTCTTTACCAATCCAGTATCCTATTTCTGTTGAATTATTTTCGTAATCTATTGTTCCCGAACCCATGCTGCCAATTATTTTATTATCTAAAGTTATTGCTAGACTAAATTCATTCGGCTTCTTTTTGGTATAATTTTTTATTTGTTTTTTTAGCCAACTTTCTTCAAATTTTTTTGTTATTTTTGGGTAATTTGCTTTCAGTCCCATCCCTAATGTTTTAACAACATCTTTTTCTAAAAGATTAACTATCCTTTTTGCATTAGATACCTTATGTTTCATTAACTTTATCTTATTTTTCATATTATGCTTTTGATTAGTTTGTTTAGTTCGTCGGTGTGGAATGGACGGCTATTATATTTTAATAGTCGATTTTCAATTTTGATTCCGGTTTTTTCTCTAATTAATCTTCCAAGTTGTCCGGTTACATTACATTCTACTAATATCACTTTTTCGGCCTTTTCTATTTCTTTTTTAATTTGAGGGGAAAGTGGTTTGCAGTATATGACTTGTAGGAATTTTGCGTCTAAATCTTTTATCGCATCTTTTATTGCACCTGATGTTGAACCCCAGCCAATGATTAGATTTTTTGATTTTTTATTGCCGTGGATTTTTATCATCTCGAAATTCTTTCTTATGTATTTTTTAATGTCGGCGTATTTTTTTATTCTCTTGTTTGTGTTTTCTTCTGTTATGGTGTATGATTCTGTTGAATTGCCGAAGGGATCTGATTCGTATGAGGAGTTTTTAACTAAGGATTTTCCTGGAATTGGTCTTGTGATTTTGAAGGTTGGTGTTTTGTTTGGTTTTTGTGTCGAGGAGAATTCTGATTCTGCTAGGTGTTTGTCGGAGAGAATGATTGATAGGGTTTTGAATTTCTCGGCTAGGAATAATGCTTCGGATGTTTTTTCTATTGTTTCCGTTGGGTTTGCTGGTGCTATTACTATTCGTGGGGCTTCGCCGTGCCCTGCCCTTAATGCTATGTCGAGGTCGGATTGTGCTGTGTATGTTGGGACTCCCGTTGCTGGTCCTGCTCGTGAGGCTAGATATACTGTTAGAGGAATTTCGGACATTCCTTGCATAGATAGGGTTTCGCTCATTAAATCGAAGCCGCCGCCGGAAGTTCCGGTCATAACTTTTTTTCCTGCGAATGAAGCGCCTAGTGCCATTGATGCTGCTGCGATTTCGTTTTCGGCTTGGAAGACTATCATGTTGTTTTTGAGTTGATCTTTTGCTAGTTCGTGCATTGCGTTTGTTGCTGGCGTCATTGGGTATGCGATGTAGAGGTCGAGTCCTGAGTTGATTGCTCCGATTGGTAGTGCTTGGGAACCTGATAAAATTGTTGGAGAGTGTTTTAACTTTGGTAATTTTTGAGATGTTTTTTGTGAGTCGTATCCTTGTTTTGTGGCTATTAGTGCTTCGGATGATTCCTTGAACTGGGATTTGATTTCGTCTTCGAGGGTGATTAGTGGGATGTCGAATATTTTCGTTAAGACTCCTGCTAGTGCTACATTTTGGTTTCTGCCTAGGTCTTTGAATTGGTCGCCTTTGACTAAGATACCTTTTTTCTTTAGGGCTTTGGAGTGTGTTTTGATTGTTCGTTCGTCGAGGGCTACTAGGACGTCGGCCCTAGCGTCGTGGGATTCGATTGGTTGATCTGATATTGCTAGGGTATTGAAGTTGTGGCCGCCTCGGATTAAGGACATGTAGTCTCGGTAGTTGAATGTGAAGTAGCCGTGTTTACTTAGGACGTTTGAGAAAATTTGGGAGACTTTGTTTATTCCTTGACCTGCTTGTCCTCCTATTATTATATTTAGTTTCATTAGGAGTTTTCTGTGATTATGTTTTTAATTTTATCTACGGAGGTTGGATTGACGAGTGTCATTAATCCTTCTGGTTTTTCATTAATCAAAAGAGCTTTTAGAATTCGTCTCATGATTTTGCCGGATCTTGTTTTCGGAAGGTCTGGGACGAAGAAGATTCTTGCAGGTCTTGCCGTTGGTCCTATTTTGATGTCGACGTATTTTCTAAGTTTTTGTTCTAGTTTTTTACCTGGCTTTCCTCTTTTTAGTACGACGAATGCGATTGGAACTTGTCCTCTCATTTTATCTGGCATTGGAACTACTGCTACGTCGCCGACTTTTCTATTGTCATGGATTGCGTTTTCGACTTCTGCTGTTGCAAGTCGATGTCCTGCGACTTTCATTACGTCGTCGGTTCTTCCTGTGATTCGGATTAGTCCATCTTGGAGATAAGCTCCATCTGATGTGTCGTACATGGTTTTGAATTTTTTCCAGTATGTGTCGACGTATTTTTTATGATTATTGAATACACCGTGGAGCATTCCTGGTGCGAAAGGGCTTGTTTGTGCTAGAAATCCTTGTCTGCCTTTTGGCATTGGTTTGCCTTTGTCATCTACGATTACGTGTTTAATTCCTGGGAAAGATTTTCCGGATACTGTTGGGACGAATGGTCCAATGCCTGGAATTGTGTTAATTAAAGTTCCGCCTGTTTCGGTTTGCCACCATGTGTCGATGATTGGGCAACGGGAGCCTCCGATTGTTTTGAAGTACCACATCCATGATTTTTTGTCGATTGGTTCTCCTACGGTTCCGAGTATTTTTAGTGAAGATAGGTCGTATTTGGTTATCCAATTTTGTTTGATTTTCATGAACATTCTGACGGCTGTTGGTGCGGTGTAGAATACGTTGACTTTGTGATCTTGGATTATTTTCCACCATCGTCCTGGGTTTGGGAAGTCTGGTCCGCCTTCGTAGACTAATGTAGTTGCTCCTGTTAAGAGTGGACCATACATTGCGTAGGTGTGGCCAGTTACCCATCCAATATCTGCTGTGCACCACATTACGTCTTCAGGGTGTAGATCGAAATTCCATTTGCATGTCCAGTAGGCTTGTGTTGCGTATCCTCCGGTATCGTGGACGACGCCCTTTGGTTTGCCGGTTGTTCCAGACGTGTAGAGTAGAAACATTGTGTCTTCGGAGTTCATCATTTCTGGTTTACAATAGGATTCAGCTTTTTCTAATTCATCGTCAAAGTCTAGAAATTTTCTTCCTCTGACTTTTTTACCAATCCTATTTACGACTATTATTTTTTGCACAGTTGTTCTTTTGGCTGCCTTCTTTGCTTTCTTTAGGAGATTTTCTGGTTTTCCTCTTCGGTAGTATCCATCTGATGTGATTAGGATTTTTGCTTTGCCGTCTTGGATTCTTGCCTTTAGTGCATCTGATGCGAATGCTGAGAAGACGACTGAATGGATTGCTCCGATTCTTGTGCATGCTAGCATTGCGATTAGGGCTTGTGGTATCATTGGAAGATAGATTGAAACGACGTCGCCTTTTTTGATTCCGTTTGTTTTTAGGACGTTGGCGAATTTGTTGATTTTGTTATGGAGTTCTCCGTATGATATTTTGATTGGTTTTTCATCTTTTGGTTCGGGTACCCAGATGAGTGCGGTTTTTTCTGGATGAGCTAGATGTCTGTCGACGCAGTTTACTGAGAAGTTTAGTTTTCCGCCTTTGAACCATTTGAAGTAAGGTAGTTTTTCTTCATAAGTTTTGTCCCAGTCTTTGCTCCAAGTTAGGCCTTCTTTTGCTAGATCTCCCCAGAATTTGATTGGATCTTTTGCAGCTTGTGTGTAGATTTTTGGGTCGGTTATATTGGCGATTTTTTTGAGTTCTTCGCTTGGATAGAATTGGTTGCCTTTTTTGACTACATATTTTATGCCTCTTTTTTTCATGGAAGTATCACCTGATGATTGTTATTGGTTTGTCTTTATAAATTTTGTTAGAAGTTACATTAATCCCTGCTCGTCGATTCCAGCCTCGTCGTTGTCTACTGTAGCTGGTTCTTGTTGTGTTGGCGTTTTGTGTTCTGTTAAATCTGAGGAATCTATTGAATTGATCATTGCTTTGAAGTCTTCGAATTTGTCGGCTTTGATTCTGACGCCCGCTTTTGTAAATCCCGTGTAGTTTTGAGATGTTACGAATTCTCTTATTGTTAGGCCTGGTTGTCCGCCGAAGTCGTCGATTCTAATTATTATTTTTGTTTCTTCATTCTTTGGTATTTCGCCAATATCTTTTTCCATTTTAAAATTGGACAAATATTGTTTATAAGGATTATGGTGGTTTTAATCTAAATAAAAAAAGTAAGATGTAAAATCTTTCATGCTTATTTTTGAAAAAAATAAAAGGAAGGCTAAATAACCGAAGCTTTTTAACCTTCCAACATTCAACCGAAGCTGAACGCTCAAATCCGAAGACTTGAATATAAAAGGAGAGTACAGATTTTTTACGTCACCTCTCTCCAATTTAACCGAAGTCAAATATCAGCTAGGTTGAAGTTCAACCGAAGTCGAAATCCAAATAAACTGAATA
>JGI26241J51128_1001728_pt1 | contig 10930 bp, 15 predicted proteins | sample SaaInlV_200m_DNA_4_FD_51128 | JGI IMG/M metagenome (IMG submission 51128) | reverse complement strand
TTTGCAGGCATGTGATGCTCTCGGATTATCAGAATGTTGTGTTGATGATCTGAGAGTTTACATTAAATACCCATCAAAACAATACGGTCGGAGTACTAGCTTAACCCTCTTCTGTTCTGGCTAATTCTTCAAGAGGAGCCTTGTCTGGCGATATTTGCTGGGGGGCTTGCAAGAGGTCAACGGAGTACGTTGTGTGGGAGAGAGTGGCACTATGGGCAGATTACGGTTAGCTGTGTTGTGCTTGAGCTGATAGGGAGGCCCTGTAAGCTTTTAGAGGAGGCCAGCGCAACACAGGATAAGGGTAGAGCGGACATTTCGTATCCTAGATCATGAGTGAGCACACTTGACGAATAACGGACGTTCAGGTTAGAGCCTGGGCAGGCGATTTCTTGTGGATTTTCTCATCTCTCTGATGGTTGATCCAACTGTAGGAGTGCGAGCTTTCCAGCCTATAGACCCCTTCTTCACAAGAGGCAGAATTTCTGGCAAATACGTGGAGATTAACTTTGTCTCTATCTGTAATGTATTCTATTGAAAGTGTCCGTAATGCTTTTGTTGCTTGTTAATCAAAATATTACTGGTTTATTTTGGGTTCATGGTAATGTCAGGCATTAATTATGTTACGTTGTTGAAATAAAAATATGTTTGAACTTAATTGATTTATTCTGCAGTATATATGTCAATCTCTTCCTAGACGAGTAATAAATCATGAATAACGAGATGGGCATTACTGTAGAAATAAGACTCAGCCAAGACGCCGTTGATTCATACAATGAATTTAACGAATCATCTGCTGACAATGAGAGCCATGGGACACTAAATGATATCGTTGACAGCCTGATTGCGATCGATGCTGTGATTAACGCAAACTATCTGTATTATGATTCATATTCTACAACTGAAACTTCGATTACAGCAGAATTTTCTGATGGATCCACTAAGACGTTAACCGGGACATTAGATAACCCTTCAGCACTTTCAGGAACCGCGTCTATCACCAGTTATAGATTTGAACTTCCCTCTTTCTTTACTTTACAGGCCGATGGGAACTACCAATACCTTTATGACTCAACACATGGAGCACCATCTTTTTTCCCTATTAGTGGAACAACATCTGACATCATCTTAGACTCTTATGGTGAGTCTTCAGATCCTGTTATTGGCGATGCCACAATGGAAATGTCTGGTTCTATTTCATTTAATGAAAATGGCGATCTGAGTGGTACGCTGGAAAGTATGTCCATGTATGCCGCTTCAGTAATTGAGTCTGCTGTTATAGCCGGGAACTTCTCATTATCTGGCAACTCATTATCCATAGCAGAAAATAATGAACATTCAGACGTCAGTGGCACTCTGTTCTCATACTCAGAAGACTACTATGACGGTAGCTACGTCTACCTAACGTCTAATGAAAATGGAATTGCTATCAATAATGGCGATACGTTTGATGAGATATCTGTTCTATTTGATCCATCTATTTTTTATGGTAATGATGTCATCAACATTGAGTTACCTGATACTTTGTACGAACATGATGAATATTGGATCTCAAGTGGCAAAGGAGACGATTCTGTAACACTAAGTGGTGGTGGTGGCATTCTGCATATAGATGCAGGTGGTGGTGATGATACGATTACTACAATCGATGGTGAACACCAAATTGTTAGTGGTGCAGGAGATGATACAATAATTGGTGGTAGTGGTATAGATACAGTTATATATCCTGCAATTCCTGGTGGTTATACTGTTAGTTGGAATGATCTAAAACAGCAATACGCAATAACGTCTAATAATGGAGATTTAGATATAATTTCTGGAGTGGAAAGTTTTCAATTCTTTAATTTCACAATTCCAGCTCGTGATTTAATGAGGGATAACATAGCCATTAAAGGTATTTTTTCTGGAAAGCTGCTTGATGGGTATATTAATGCGTCTGAAGATGATGATGATTTTAATTTTTTTGGAACATTAGCAGGTGCTGAAGAAGATGACTACGTAAGGTTTTCAATAAATGATACAAGTTACTCAGGTACCATATTTTCAGATGGAAATTACAGTATTATCATTGACTCTCTATCAATTCAGAACCTAACAGAAGGTGAGAATGTGATAGAGGTGTCTATAGATGAAAAAGACAATATTAATCCAGAATCTATTTCATTTATTTACGATAAAACGGCACCAATGGTCAGTATTGCCTCTTTGGATAATGCCAATATCACCTTTACCTTCAGTGAAAGAGTTGGAGATAGCTTTCAGTGGGATGGAAGAAATGGTGACATTAATGTATCAGGAGGCTCCCTTAGCGCACTCAGTGGAAAAGGTTTAGTGTTGACAGCCACATTTACACCGGATAGCGATGCAGCAACTGATGGCGTTATCTCAATTGCAAATAATGTGTTTAATGATCTGGCAGGTAACGTAAATAATGATGGAGAAGATGAGAACAATAGTCTAATTATTGCATCAGATGAACTCAATCTAGGCACTATTGATATTGCTGTTTTAAGCTGGTCCTCCGGCTTTGGTATTGGAGGAGTTGAGTTAGTTTCAGGAGAATTCAGTAATCAAGAAGGAGTGCTGTTCATAGAGATTGACGCTGGTACAGTAATCACGCCATTACTGTCTGCAAATACCAATGCAGACAGTGCAGTAAATCTACAGGATGCCATCATGGTGTTGAAGCAGATTGTGGGTCTTGAAACATTCAATGATCACCAATCAATAGCAGCAGACTTCGACCAGAGTGGAGATACGGGCCTCAATGATGCGATTGGTATACTCAAGCATGTGGTTGGTCTGTCTGCACCAGAGCCAGAGTGGGTGTTTATGGAATCAGGAGCTACTGCACCATTGACGGATGGTTCACTTGAGATTACTCCTGATAGTGGTGATATTGAGTTGATTGGTGTATTGCTGGGTGATGTGGATGGTAGCTGGGCTGATGCAGTCTGATGTTGCATCGTTTAACTTAGGTGGCCGCTTAGGGTTGGTTGCGCCTGTTTACATCAGCTTTTTCTGGAGTGATAGAGAGTCCGCAATACGGATTGAAGTGCTCATATGAGCTTAGAGCGATTAGCCCCGTAGAATGATGTAGCAGTTCAGTTATGCGAATGATGTTTGCAGGGGAGTGTAGATGTTGCCTACACCCCTACAGTGATCTTCAACACTGCTGCAGCTATCTGTTTGTTATAGGTATTTCAGCAAGTCATTAAGCGCAAAACTGCAATTGATCCGTTTTTATCATCACCCATCATCCAGTAAACAGGTGTGTTGTTGTAGGTCTGAAAGATAGCCGTTACCGTCAAGTTCATCGCTATGGCCAAAATAAAAAAGCCCCAGCAAACTAATGCTAGGGCTTCCCAAGTTGAGCTGAGGAGAACTTACTTGGTAACAGGTGCGTAATGGTTGTAAGCCATGCTCTCAGTGCGTAGATCAGTGGTACCGTTCATGCGAGTATTGTTGGCAGCATCCATATCAGTCTGCATGTCAGAAGAGCCCTTACCGGAAGCATTTACAGTCATACTGAAGTTGCCTTCTGCATCACCAGTGCCCTTAGCGGCTCCACGCCCCTTTCCATCAAAAGCGCCGTCAGCTGATCCTGTTCCGTAACCTGACTGGTTGTCATCAGATCCACCGAAGAAAGCAGAAGCGCTGGAGGCGAAAGCAACGAGAGCGATAGTAACGATAATGTTTTTCATGATAAATTCCTCAAAAGTTTTAATCTGGGTAGGTAGAGAGTAGTAGTTCTCTCTGTAACAATGAGGCAACTATACAAGAAGTTCGTTGAATAGTAAAATAGACAGAAATTATTCAAGATAGATCATGTTTATGGCCTGGTTGTTCAACACTGATTTAAGAACGGCAGAGAAGCGTTTTACCCGGTCTCTTAGACCTTTACCTGGCTTGAAGTGGGCAACATACTTAGCAGGGGTCGTCTTGAGATAGGGGCGATTGATGAGTTCAGATTTCGCGATAGCCCCGCAGTAGAGAAGATGTATCGTGTGTTCCGCAACAGCATCTTATGAAATGTTGAGTAATATTTGTCGTGCATGGATAAAAAGTTTGAGATGATAAGATCATTATTTGCTGTTACTGTTCATTCTAGATATATGCTGGAGTTCGTATTGTTCTGCACGCCCCGAAGTAAAATTTTGATTGCTACGTTGGTAACATCGTTGATGCTTGGTACTAGTTTGTCAATAGCTGAAACTGATAACGACGGTGGAGATGGCAAGCCTGTGAAGATGGCCCTAATTAGCCCTCAGGCTGTTTCGGTAGAGGTTTTGTCAGCAGGAAATAAACTGTCTTTAGTCAGATCTAGAGAGAGTAATTCCTATAATTCAGACACAGTACCCAGCGTAGACCACACAGAGCCTGAGAAAGTATCAGAGCCAGTTGTCTGGAGGTTGCTGCAGATGTCGGGGTTAACGAGGATATATCGTAGCATTTCACTTTCACCCTCTCATTTAATTGTGTGTAAAATCAGTTAGAGTGCAAGTTGATCTATGCAAAATATAACTTTGCAATTCACATCTCATTTACAATAAAGGATATGTATGCATACAGAACTAGAACAGGTTGTTATCTCCATAATTGACGGACTTCACGAGAGGAGTGAAGCTGATCATATGGATGATGCTGAATACATTCCAATGATCAAAACGGTTATTGAAAGTGTTCTTCGCGGGTTTGAGAAAGCAGATGTTAAAGTCGACCATGAGCAAATCAGAGAGAAACTCTATCTTTATGCGCGAAGTCAGTACCTTGAGGTTTGGCTAAGAAATGGTGAGGAAGATGAAGATAAGGATGTGGCAAAGCAAGAAGGAATCGATTGGTTTGACTTTGTTTACGTCAACGAGAAATATCCTCGCTAACTCGATACTATGAGGAATAATAATGGATATAAAGTTTGTTGCAAATGAGGTGTCATATCGAGATGCTATGGATGGTGATATTAAGCAGCTTTCTTTTGCTGAGGATGAAGATGATGATCCTTTAAATCCATCGAAATACTACCTTCAATTATCTGTTAATAATGAATTTCCGCCATTTTCTCCGAGTGTGGAGTGGTTTGATGGTAGAAAATATGATGGTGGAGCAGATGTATCACGCTACCATCTTGAAAGAAATGTGCTACGGATATGGCTGGATAATAATGCCAAATTCACCATAACTTTTGATGTGAATGATTCCGTATATGAGTGTGTTTCTGGTTTTGTGAGTGATGTATTATAATTCCAGAAGTAGGTGCAGGCATGCATTATGATTAATGTCTAATGGAGAGTGATAGAAGTGCCACCATCAAATATAGATTACTCGAAGATATCGCCGGATCATTTTTTTGCTAATGAAAGTGAGAAAACAAAGCTTAACTGGTTCGCGTTTGAACTAGCTAGAGAAGTTGATCACGTTGTTCCGTACAAGTTTAAAAAATATCTTGCTAAGCGTGGATGCACTAAAGAGACATTTAATATGTCATGTGTAAAATTGGCTGGATTGCTGCAAAAAGAAGCCGTAAACAGCCTGTCTAGTGGTAATACGATGTGCTTGAGTTATGAGGCGATTGAGAAAGCATTTAATAAGCCAAAGCTGAACAAGAAAGCGATAAACGACTTATTGTCTTGTGTTCAAAGTGCTTGGGATAATTTGCTTAGGATGTGTGTTTCTTGTCCATCAGCATGCGTATCGAATAAAGATGATTATTGTGAAATGTTTAATGATAAGATGTATTACAAATGAGATATTACTAGAGTGCTGATAAGATCATGCATCTTTTTCCGGGATGTTGTGCTTGCATTTGTTTTTGATGTTGTTAAATAGCATATCCATCTCGTCACTATCTTGATATGAAGATGGAGAAATTTGAGTCTTTTTGCCGTCAATATCAAAACGATAACTTACTGCTTTATCGTCTCTTACAGTGACTTCATAGATACAGTCGCAAAATGAGAAGTTTAAGGATTTCCCAAAAGAAAATGTAAATATTTTATCGTTGTCTATGATGACTGATCTGTTCTCCAGGAATGGGATAGTGACAGTAATGAATAAAACAGATGATAGGCTTAATAAAAAATATAGAATCAAACTACCGCCATTAACATTTATATAATATATGCATACTATAATGCTAGAAAGCAGCAGAATGATTGGGGAAATTAATGGGGTACGCGCAAGCCTAAAAATATGAGGGCCGTTTTCACTGCTCATGATTAAAACGGCTATTTACCCTCTCCCTCAGATCTTTACCTGGCTTGAAGTGGGCAACATACTTAGCAGGGACCTCTACAGGATCCCCCGTTTTCGGATTACGGCCAGTTCGTGCTTTTCGTTCATGTACGCTGAAAGAGCCGAAACCTCGTATTTCAATACGCTCACAACGTCCTAAAGCATCCTGCATGGTATCGATGATCGTATTGGTAATGGCTGATACATCCTCTTGTGATAGGTCGCCTTTGAGGTAGAGTCGATTGATCAGTTCAGATTTTGTCATAGTGCGATCAGACATTAGTCATCATTACCTGCGGTAGTGGTTTCATCAATGGGTGCTGGTGTGGCAATTCTCAAAGCATCTCTACCACCATGCTTAGCCTCTGCTTCAGTTACCCACACTGGAGTACGTCCACGACCGGTCCATGTCTGCTGTGCTTGCTGAGCTTGTCCCACCTCAAATAGGTCGATACAAAGTGGCTCATATAAAGCGGGACGTAACATTTGGTGAACGAAGGTGCTATGGGGGGGGTGAACTACTCTGTTAGCATGTAATTTTTCCAATCCTGTATCGTACTGAAAACAGGAGAGTTTAGCAATGAAATCATATGAACAGAAACGTTTTATCAGCTGTATGAACGCAATTGCTGGCACCTAAGCTCCCTGGTGTTAACGATGGTACACAAGCGCATCTATTTGCCGCACCGCTCTACTCCATAAAAAACCGGCCCTGAGGCCGGCTGCTGTAATAGGTATCAGAAGGGTTCTGGATCTCCGGGTTTCCACGCACTGTTGAGCCATTCATCCAACTCAACTCGCTCACACTGCTGTTGATCAATATATCGACAGTACTCTTCCAACTGCTCTTCTCTCCAGCGGTAGTAGCGGAAGCTCTCATGATGCTGCTCCAGTAGGTGGTCATAAAGTTGCTCTACCACTTGGTAGACCGCCCATGCCTGATCCGGTGTCCACTGNTTTGTATTGATGCTAATCATTCTTCTTCTCCTAGCTTCTTTGTCGCTCTCTTGCCGCCTGATTTCGCTTTTTTCAGTGGTGCTGCATTACGCTCTCGCGCCTCTTTGGCTCGCCATGAGTCTCCCTCTATCTGTAGGATTTCACAGTGGTGTAGCAATCGATCCACCATGGATACGACACAGCTGGCATTCGGAAAGATCTCATTCCACTCAGCAAAGGGGCGGTTGGTGGTAACGATGNTGGAGCGCTGTTCATAACGTCTGGAGACGATCTCAAAGAGTAGATCGGCATGGCGGTTGGAGTAGGAGAGGTAGCCTACCTCATCAATCACCAGCAGGGAGGGCTGGCTGTATTTGCGAAAGCGTCGTTGCAGGGCATTGTCTCCATCCTGTGAGGTCAGCTCATTGAGCATGGCACTGGCGGTAGTGAAGAGGACGGTATGGCCACTGAGTATTGCATGGTGTGCAATGTTCTTCGCCAGTGTGGTCTTGCCCACTCCATTGGGTCCGACCAGCACCAGGTTGCTGCCATCACTGAGGAANTCGAGACTCATCCACTGCTGTACCCGTTTCTGTTCACAGCGCTGTGGCCAGCTCCAGTCAAAGTCAGGCAATGGCTTGAATCGGCCCACCTTGGCACTCTTGATACGCCTCTCCAGTGAGCGCTGGGTACGCTCCTCTTCTTCCCACTGTAGTAGTGGAGGGAGCCAGGGCTGATCATGCACCTCATCCCAGTGTGTTAGCAGTCCATAAAGCTTGAGGGCAGTTGCACGCTCTTGTAGTGTTGATGAGATCATTGTCCTGCTCCCTCTGCACCGCCTTCTGTTGTATCATTATTTTCTACTTCTATTTCTTCTGTCGCTCCTGCAGAATCACTCTTGCTTAGCTGGTCATAGATGGAGAGGTCATGTGCTTTTACACTGACCGCTTTGGCCTGAGGATGCTTCTCTAGGTTGACGGGAACCGGAGTGGGTTGATCCCGCTCCTCTCTTCTGCGCTGCAGCACAGTACGTACCCCATTGGGGTGAGCCACCCCTGCAGCTAGGCTCTCCTCAATCGCTACCCCCATCTCACTGGCTCCATATTGATCGAGCATCCTCAGCAGAGTTGAGACAATCGATCCAAGGCTGTAACCCTTNTCAGCGGCTTGCTTCAGTAGAGTCATGCTGATGGGAATAGCATGAGAGAGGCGGTCCTTGCCGCTGTGCTCACGGGCAGCCCGTTTATGCTGCTTCAGCCCCTCGATATGTGCAGGGTCTTCGATCTGCTTGCCCTTGTCGTAACAGCGTGTATGGCTCGCAATCAATTCACCTCCATCCATGATTCGCACCTCAGTTGGAGTAGCCACTACCAGCAGACTCTTCCTAGTTTGGGTATAGGGGACAGAATAATCATTACGCTCAAAGCGGACATAGGGGGTCTTACTCACCTTTACCTCGATCTGCTCATCACTGGGGTAGTCAGTATCTGGCAGGCTCATCAATTGAGGTTGCTCTTGCACAAAGGCATCAGCCACGCTCAGGCTGCGATCCTCAGGGCAAGGCCGTTTCATGGTCGTAGTGTCACACCAGATTCGTGCCTGCTCATTGAGTTTCTGAAGATCCTCAATCCCAGTCCAGGGTAGAGTGAGTTCACGCCCCGCCCAGAAGTTATCCCGCACATAGCGAATCGCTCGCTCCACTCGCCCCTTCTCATTGCCTCGATAGACAGCAACAGGCCTCGGCTCAAAGTGGTAATGAGAGGCAAGCTCCAGCAGGGTTGGGTTAAAACGGATAGCATCTCCCCGCCGATCTAATACTGCACTCTTCAGATTGTCATACAGTAGCACCTTCGTCACCCCATCAAATGCACGGAAGGCACCAATATGGCCACGCAGGAAGTTACTCATCTGCCCATTGAGGAAGAATTCCAGATAGATCCTGCGNGACCAAGAGAGCACCATCACAAATGCAGTCAAACGATACTCTGCAGTGCCAATCTGTATCTTATTGAAGAAACCCCAGTCCACTTGAGACTGCTCACCCGGAAGAGTCTTCAACCGCAGATAGGCCTCAGGTGTAGGTTTAGGGCGCAGTTCAGCCACCCGGCTACGGAAATGACTCTCACACCCCTCAAAACCTCGTTCACAAACCATACCATACAATCGGCTGGCGGGAAGACTGGGGAATTGCTTCAGAGTTTCGTTTATTAGCGGCAGATATGGATCAATAATGGAAGGCCCTGTGATCCGTTCAGCTCGGGGGATTCCATTATGCTCCAGCACACGGCTCACCGTGGTGTGGTGTACCCCCAGCTGTTTGGCTATGGTNCCTACTGGCCACTTCTCGGCGTGGGCAAAACGGAGGATATCAGCCTCCTTCTCTTTGGGTATTGTCATCATCTACTCCAGCGTTAGCAGCACTTGGCTGTCGACATCAGCTGTTGTGTAGACGAGGAGCTGGACGCACCTCTCCTGCAGAACCGCCTATGCCTTGGTTTGAAAAGAGGATGAGCCGGGGTGTGAATAACCGTTGTGGCGCAAATAGCTACGCCGAAGATAGGAGCTGACCACTCTTCCGCAGCAGTGACAGCGATAGGGTAGTTTAAAACCGGTCAATTCACACTTTTGCTCATCGGCCTCTATTGAAGCAGTGGGGGGAGTCTCCCCGGAACCGTGATGCGTCACACTTTGCGAGGCAGGTGNCGAGGAAACCTCCGCCAGAGCCTGACGAATTCGATATTCAGCCTGTCGCTGAGCATGGTTACGCCGTCCTTTCTGACTGTTCTGGTAGCGCTTGCCAGACTCTTGCAGAGACTCTCTACGGACGATCTCAGAACAACCGCTAAAGCAGTAGATATTACCTCGGTCGCAGTGGNTACAGAGGACCACACTCTGGAGGCATNTTGGGCAAATGTAATAACGTGCTGAGTCTTCCATGATGTTGTTTTTTCATGGAGACAGGGTAGACGATCCCCCTCTGAGAGATGATACTCTCCCTACCTATCGCGTATGCGATTGGCTGTAAGCGGTGCCGGATCGACCTCTAAATCTGGCCGGCACCGCGTCTATCTCCAAGGCTCGTTATTCTACGGTTTGATGGAGAATTCTGTCGTGCTATCTGAATGCTCTTTCTCAATATTACACACACCAAAAACAGGTCTACTGCGCGGCAGGCTCGTTGATGACCAAAGCGCGGGATGCGGCTGTGAACCGCGCATTGCTGTCAGCGTTAACAGCGGTGCGGCGGAGGCATTATAGAGAGCTATCAGAGATCGATCAAACTTATTAGAGCACCATAATCTGCCTACATACTGACAGGTGAAGTGCTACAAAATATTACAGATCAAGGCTGGTAGAATAACGGTATGACCAAATCTGAACTAACCAACCAACTTTATCTGAAGAGCAACTTACCCCAAGAGGATGTAGTGGTGGCAGTAAATGTCATCATCGAGTCTATGCAGAATGCCCTTGGCCGTGGTGAGCGTATTGAGATTCGTGGCTTTGGTGCCTTCTCTCTACGTGAACGTAAGGGACGCACTGGACGCAACCCAAGAACGGGGGAGGCAGTTGAGATACCAACCTGCTACAAGGTTCACTTCAAGCCAGGTAAGGAGCTACGGGAGCGGGTGATTCAGAGCGATCTCTGAGGTAGGCGTTGCCAGAGGGCGGAATGCGACCTAAGCGGCCTCTAGGGTGGTGACGAGAAGATTGGGGCAGCCATCTGTGTCTGACTTAGAGCAATCTTTTAGTGATGCTCTTCAAT
>JGI26241J51128_1001726_pt1 | contig 10939 bp, 14 predicted proteins | sample SaaInlV_200m_DNA_4_FD_51128 | JGI IMG/M metagenome (IMG submission 51128) | reverse complement strand
AACCACCAACGACAATTAAACTAAACAAAGTTCATAAACAAAAAATTTAGTGTCCCCTCCCGATGCCAAAAAGGTCAGGTCGACGGCGGGAGCATTTTATTTTCCATTCGGATTTGTTCAAATGACTTCAGTGAAGAAGTGTGCTTGCAATCCGGGGCCGGAGCATTTTATCACAATAATCCTTAAATATGCTTGTAGATTATTTTTATTATGAAAATGAAGAAGAGATTGATTTTTGTTTTAATGGCGTTCGTTTTATTGAGCGTAAGCTTTGTTTCGGCTCACCAGACAGTTAGTTACAATCTTAATTCAGGAGACTTTGAAATCTCTCGGGAAAGAACGGTTTATCATAAGAAGATTGTAGGGAGAGACTATTGGATCGAGGATTGGAATGGGCGAGATTGGAGAGATTATGAATTGGAGAAGAAAGATTGGGACCGGCGAGATTGGAAAAAGAAGAATTATGATAAAGGTGATTGGAATCGCGAAACAGTATTAAAAAAGAAAGCGGCATGGAAGAATAAGGCTTCGTGGAGAAAACAAAATCATTTAGAGTTTACTGGAATAAATTATGATCGGAATTCGGAATACATTTCTAAGTATGTTCCGTATTTAGGTGTGAATAGTGTTAGAAAATGTTACAGTTCTCCACCGGCAGGAAAATTATTTTATATTAAATGTCCAAGGTAGAATTTGAGTTGTTTGTTTCCCTTGCTGTTTGAATCATTTCATCGTTTATGAAATAGGTAGATTTTTTCCCAGAGTGTGTAAGATAAAGAATTTCTTTTGCTCTTGAGATTGCGACATAGAATAATCTTCTTTCTTCTTCCTCTTTATCGTAATCATCAATCTTAACCATCTCTATTGCGGGATGATCTGAGGCCTTACATGGAAAGTTCTGTTCATTACATCCGATAACATAAACTTCTTTTGCTTCAAGCCCTTTTATCGCATGGATTGTTGCGAGGGTTAGATCTCCTTCCTGTCCTGGCTTTGGATTTCTTTGCTCGTCAGTTTTTACGACATGGGAAATATTTCTCTCCCTAAGGATTTGAGATAGTTCTGCCAACTGACGATTAGTTCTTGCAAGCACAAAGATCTCATTCTTTGGGGTGCTTGACTCAAGGATCTTTTTTAGTACGAATCTCCTTTCTAATTCTTCTGACTCGAAATCCAGGATTTTGATTTTTGATGGCTTTGGAATTTGAGGAACGTGATGCTCTAAATCCGGAAGCCCCATTTCAGTTATTGAGTGATTCATAAATTTGACGATCTTATCTGAACTTCGATAGTTTTTGGTAAGGGTTATTACCTCGGATTTCCCATAATCTTTTTCAAATTCTAGAATATAATTTATATCTGAACCTCTCCATCCAAAAATGGATTGTCTTGGATCTCCCACAGCGAATAGATTTTTTGGTTTTAGGAGTTCTATTAGTTCTATCTGCATTGTATTAACATCCTGATATTCGTCCACTAGAACATGATCGAATTGTGGAATCTCTGAGGGTTCTTCCTTGAAGAATTTTATTGCATCTAGAATTTGATCTGTATAATCTCGTAGTCCTTGGATCTCCATATGTTCTCTAAGATATTTTGTTATCTGATGGATCATCTGAGCATTATGTTTATTCTTCCCATCAATATCTTTGCTGAAATCATAAGCGTCTTCTTTCTTTACTTTAAAATAATCTAGAACAGAAAAACAATCATTCATGAAGCTATTTGCAAGTTGATTTCCGTTTTTGAATTTTCTTTGTGAAACTGTGAAATATCTATTTATTGCCTCTTCCATATCTATTCCGAGAGTTGAAAGGGCCATATTCATTGCAAGAATTTTATCGCTATAATTTTGTACCCTAATTGGTCGACCATATATTCTCGCCCCGTGCTTCTTTAGGGTTCCCTCGCAGAATGAATTAAACGTGTGGACATTGACTTCCCTAATTCCAAGGTTGAATAATCTTTTCTGCATCTCTTGTCTTGCTTTTCTTGTGAATGTTACCGCAAGAATCTTTTCGGGGGGAATTCCGCGATATTTTACTAAGAACTCTATTCTTTTGGTTAGAACTGTTGTCTTTCCAGAACCCGCCCCAGCAACACAGAGAATTTTTTCTGCTTCAGAGATTATTGCTTTCTTTTGAGGATCGTTGAAATCTTCTAAGAAAGTGTTTAATGCTTGGAATTTTTCTCGATCTTCTTCTGTGATTTCGGTCTCTTTGTAACTTACCTTGTTCTTTAGTTTCTTTTCATGGAGTGTAGGATTTGTTATTTCGTTTTTTCCTTTTAGGGTTAATCTTAGAACTTTTACGAATCGGTTGTAGTCACTTGCTGATTGATCAACCATTCCGTTTTTTATCAATTTGTCCACCGTTTGGGAGATTTTGTCTTTATCCCAATGAAGGGTGTCAAAATTGTAGAGTTCATCGAGCCGATTTTTAGTTACAGATTTGTTTTTGTAATTTCCATTTAGGAAATCTGCTAAAAGAGTTCTGCCCACAGAAAAAGGGAGTTCCATTAGTGCCTTTAGAATTTTTATATAATCTAGAGAATCGTCCCTTTTGTGCTCTTCAATAACCCCTTCCATTAAAAAACACTGGCTAGGGAGTTTTTAATCCTTACTAACTTGATACAATCATCCGAATTAGATTATTACCTTCCTTAAGTTCACGGATGGTATTTTCCCTATCGATTGTAAACTCTATGGAAGATGAATCGCTTGAAAATAATTTAACATTTTGTGCCTTGAGAGTTCCTTTTGCTCCCGCTTTTATTGCCCCTAAATCGAACTTATGGATTTCTTTTCCACCTGAAGATACAGTTAAACTTGATTCTGAAGAATCCATTAATCCAATGTTTTCTACAGTCACATTAAAATCTAAGTACCTTCCCTTTGTTGAGGCGACCAGATCCTCGATTGATAGATCCGGTAATGCTTCTATAGAGTAAAGCTCATCTAAAAGTCTGACAATATCGGAAGTAACTCTCTGATCACACCTGGAAACATTGAATAAAATATTATTTGGATTTGTAGAATGGTCAAATCCCAGAACGTGAAGAAGTTCATGGATCTCAACAACAGGATAATCACATCTAGGTTCCTCATATAATAGGATTTTTCCTTGCTTGATTATTCCAAACGCGCTAGCATTAATGATCTTTGTTGGACCTCCCTCCCCGGCAACGAAGAGATTACTTTCTATTTCGATATCTTCCTCAGAGCAACTTACTTGGATGTCTGGCTCCCCTTCGGTTTCATAGAAGGAAATAACATTAATCTTATTTGAAAGCTCTGCGAACCCTTCGATCATCTTCTCCTTATTTACGGCAGGACAAGTCTCCTCAAGAGAATAAGAAATTCTGTTATGATCGAACCTTAAATTTCTATAAAGTACTGGAGTTTTACCATAGTCAATAGATCCTGCTTCTTTTCCTGCAGGGAACTCTCCGGGAGCTACTCGAAGTTCTCTAAATTCTCCAGGAAGATAATATTGAAAAGTTAGTGCTGAGAGTGTTACAAGAAGAAATACAAGTAATAATCCGATCCATTTCCACACCATTTTTATTGAAGGCTTGGAGAGTTTTTATATCTTCTTGAAGAAAGAATTAAATACCCTTCGAACCCCTCACCTGCATGATATCTATTATTGCTATCGTAATGGAGGCCCTATTCTTTCTTGCCTTGATTAATCCAGTTAGTAAGGTAGTTGTCGTAAATATGTTGCCTAAAAAGATCCAAAAAAATGGGATTGTTCGGCTAATAATGAAATCTAATCTTATCGCCTTGGCCATGCTTATTTTGTTCGCTTTCGCGGGAAAATTTATTTTGCAAGATTTTTTTCAGATTGATATAAACGCACTGAGAATTGCGGGAGGAATTGTCCTTACCGTGATGGGTTTTAGGGCACTTGATAGGGGACTGTTCTTCAACCTTGATGATGATGGATCTATTTCCGAGATGGCAATTGTCCCGCTTGCCTCCCCAATGATTGCTGGACCTGCCACAATTGCAGCAACAATATTGAAAGCAAGCATCTTGAGCCCACTTTATGTTTCATTTGCCCTAATCATCGCAATAGGAATTAACGCCCTCATATCCCTATTCTCACTTAATATCAAACGTGCTTTAGATAGGTATAATCTAATGGGTGCGATTATAAGAATCACAGGGCTATTCGTAATGAGTATGGGAATCCACATGATAATCTCGGCAGTAAAAACCTACTTCGGATTTTAGAGGTTAATGGCCCCAGATATATCTCTCACATTCTTTGCCCCAATAAGCTTTAACCTCAGCTTCTTTGCCCCTTCGATACCTTTAGTAAAATTCATAGCTTGATACTTTATTTGTCTGAAGAAGAGTTTGTGTTTTATTGCTAGTTTTAGATAATCCTTGAATCCGGCCCTGAGATCCTTTCCCAATAACCTTGCAAAAATTCTTGGATCTCCAATCGCCTCACGTCCAACCATAACGAAGTCGAATGTTTTTAGAAGTTCTTTTGCATTTTTTTCATCAACGTTTCCAGAATAAATGATTGGGACCTTTGAGGATTTTTTTAATTTCTTTGCGAATGCTAAGTCTGGTTCTCCCGAATATCCTTGTTTGAAGGTTCTCGGATGAATTCCGATTGCATCGACATATTTCTCAGCGAGTTTTGCGATCTTAATTGCGTTCTTTGATTTTCTTAGCTTGATGGTAATTGGTTTCTTTGTTGATTCTCTCATTATTTTCAAGATCTTTTCTATTGTTTCTAGATCGTCATGCATAAATGCCCCATGACAAAGTCTTTTGGAGAGTTTTGATGGACATCCGAGGTTAAAGTCCCAGAGCGAGACTTTTTTATCATATTTTTTCATGAACTCTTTTATTCCTTTTTCTGAATTTCCGAAGAGTTGCATGGCTGGTTTATCTTGTAATTGAAGTTTTTGTTTTGATAATGGACTAGTCATCCCGGTGTAGGTTAGTGCTGCTCCAGACTTTTTACATAGAATTCTGAAAGCTATGTCGTTAGGTTCCAGCATGGGTGCTAAGATAAATCTGTTCTTTAGTTTAAGGTTGCCGATTTTATCTTCCATAGAGTTATATATCTTGGCCACTTATTAATTTAATGAGACCCTAAAGTATCCCTTATAGCATCACTATTCTCTCTTCTAAAAGCAGTATACGACGCATAATTGCCCCAGTTACTTATCCCACTCAAAAATGCCGCTTCGGGATTTTTGGTTCTGGCAAGAGTCTTCGCAGCACCCCATAACGAATTCGGCAAATTATACATTCCAACAAATCTCTCAGCATTCCTAGTTAAGTCCTTAGCAGAAAGATTCTTTGGCTTAAATGTAAAGACCGGATAATTATCTTGCATCCAATATGTATCATCAAACAACTTACCCTCCCTTACAAAATCATCGTACACATTGGTTCCAGGGAGAGGCGTAAGAGGTTTCACGTAAGCAGTATCCATCCCAGATTTACCTATAAACCATCTTAATCTATCAAGACTCCTATTGGTATCATGATCCGTGCCATATATAAAAGATCCAAAAACACCGATACCGTGGTCTTGAATTGTTCTTACCGCCCCAGCATAGGCGGCTTCTACTTCAGTATATTCCCCTATAGCAATTGTTTTCCTTGCCTGCCTTAAATTTATTCTTTTACTCATCGCATCCAAAAAAGATTCACTCAATGATTCAAAACCAATATAAAAACCGGCCGCTCCGCTTTCTCTAGCCAAACCCAATATCTCAGGATTATTGGCAATATTTATAGACGTTTGCCCCATCCAGGATTTCAAATTAGCTTTTTTAAGTAACCCCATCAAATTTTTCGCTCTTTGCGCCGACGCTTCGCCAACACCAAAGAAATTATCATCTACCAAAAAGACTCTCCTCCCCTTAAACGGAGCCAATTCCTCTTCGACCAATTCAAGCGGCTTGTATTTATATTTAGATCCATATAAATTAGTAACTGAACAAAAATCACAACCCAAAGGGCATCCACGAGATGTCTGAAGAGTATTCATAAAAGGCTGCCCCATTAGCTCTCTTCTTGGAAGTCTTGATTCGGCCATATCAAAAGATCCAGGAGTATACAATTTTCCTTCTAATTTACCTGTCTCAAAATCATCAAGCAGTTGATCCCAAACAGTTTCACCCTCTCCAACAACAACAGCACTCGCGTATTTCCTCGCTTCTTCGGTCTGCACAGAAGGATGAACTCCTCCAAATACTGTTGGAATTCCCGCTCTCCTAAGTTCCTCAGAAAGATTGTAAGCGTTTCTCGCAGTAACAGTATTTACAGTAATAGCTGCAAGTTTTGTATCTCTTGGAATCTTTTCTCCAGAAGCCTGATTAACAACTACTACATCATAATTATCTGGAATAAAGGCAGCATTGGTTGCCAAACTGAGCGACCCCAGGGAAGCACCCTCCCGGAGGGGATTCTTGGGATTAATTAATGCAATTTTCTTCTTAGGCATAATCGTTTAGAAGAAGAGTGGTTTAAAAGGATTATTATACTGTATATTCAAACACAATATCATTCGGCCCTAGCATAGGCGCTAGGAGAAATCTGTTCTTTAGTTTAAGGTTGCCGATTTTGTGAGCCATAATTATTTCCTTAAGGAGTTTTATTTAAGATATTAATATTGGCTATATTCACTAAGGCAACAGCAATAATTGTTCCAATAAACAATAGAATGATCATCCATGCAAATACTTTACTCCAGTTGATTTTCATATTATCTAAACAAAATTGAACTATTTATGAATATTGGTTGATGGATCATATTATAGACTATTTGAGTAACAAAAGTCATATTTATAAATCGATATTTGTTGCCTAAATTTATAGAGATGATATGATTGATCAAAATGAACGAAAATACACGGAAATATAATGATCTTGTCCGGAAGATTCATCAGGGTTTAGATAACTCCCGTAATCCCCGAGATACGAGAAGATTTATTCAGTTAGCTTGTTCACTTGAACCACTATCAGAGAAAGAGGGGCTCACTACACGTTCTACAAATTTGAATAGTCATCAGAAACTTGAATTCTTTTTAGCTGCAGGAATTAATATCGGAGATGCTTTTGAGGACTTGGCTCAAAGAGTCTTATCCTCGAAACGACAGCCGGAAGTTATCTATGATTTAGGATATCAGGCCCAACTAGATAGTAAAAAGAACCGGAGGGGAGGCAGAATTAATCATGGAATAATTGAAATGCTTACCCCAATTGTTACTGCCCAACTATTATTTGATCCAAGCCATCAATTGACAACAGGGGAGATTTTGCGTAAAACCGTAGAGGTATTGGGGAATACCTCAAGAAAGGATGTTGATTACTTGATTAAGTTGAAGAGGGCAGCCTATGATATAAGCGGAATGTTTGATAGGCCAGTACCCCCACATGGAAGGGCACGGAATGTCCTTGAATATTACGATTTAGATCTTAAAGATACAAAAAGGTATTCGAGTAAAATTTGGGATAAGGAATTTACTGGAGGTTTCCCAGTTACACAAAAATTTACGGAGGCCATGGAAAGATCTCGTAAACACAGCATCACTAAAAAAGTTGAAGAAGCTTTTACTATTATTAGAAATTCTGACCATAAGAATGTTGTCCCAGCGGTAACTGCGGATTGTGTAGCTTGTGGAATTTATTTATATTTATCCAAGAATCCAAAAAAAATGTTAATTACGTAATTTTTTCCAAATCAAACATCGTACTCAAAATATACGTCATAAGGCACGAAGATTTGAGTTGTTTCTTTTATGGAAATTCCTTCCATTATCCTTCTGAAAAGTCTTATTGAATTACCGTGTGCTGAGATTGCAACATTAACATTATTCTTTTTCATGAATTTCTTTAGATTGGTGATGAATTTCTTAACTCTCTTTTCCACATCTGCGAATGATTCTCCCTTTGGTGGGCGATTTGTCCAACCCCGATGCCATAGGTCGTATTTAGCTGGACCGTGTTTTTTTACAACAGATAGATGTGTGCTTCCTTGAAGGGTCCCATAGGCCCTCTCGATCATCTTGTTGTCTTCTATGGTTGTTTTACACTCTGGATGGAACTTTAGAACTTCTTTTAGTGTTTCGGTAGATCTTGGAAGTTTTGTCTTGAAGGCAACTTGAAACTTCTTGTTCTTTAATCTGATTGCGACTATTTTTGCGTCATCTATTCCACTTTTTGTGAGCCTTGTCTTATTGTGTCCGGTAAACTTTCCACCCACATTATACTCTGTTCTCCCGTGACGGAAAAGATATATCTTTAACCCCTTTTTCATAGTAGTATGTAGAAATCTTACTATAAAAACATTTTTATAAGAGTACTGCCTTAGCTTGATATGATAGGTGTATCAACTTTAATTGTACTGGTAGTATGCGTCTTTCTTCTTTTTGCATATATGAAGATTGAACATCATGGAAGGAAGGTAAAGATAGTTGTGGGGATTGTAATTGGATTTCTGATTTACTTTTCGATTGTAGGAGTTTTCTCTTCAGATCAAATTGAGCTTAACTCTCCGAAGGGAATTGTTAATGCGGTTTATGTGTATTTTGGATGGTTGGGACAGACAGCTTCGGGACTCTGGGATGTCGGTGTTGAAACCGTCAATATGGTTGGTGATGTAATCAAAATTGATAATTCTAGTAAAAGGGAAGACGGAAGAAGATAAGGGGGGATTATATCTTTATAGTGGGGTAAAGATCCTTGAAGCCACCTCCGGGGATCGAACCCTATTCGCATTTCACTCTGAAATTTTCTGATTTTTGAATATAAAGAAAATTCGAGCAAAGATGCTCAACCTTTACGTAAAGATCCTTGAAGCCACCTCCGGGGATCGAACCCGGGACCTTTACATTACCAATGTAACGCTCTACCAACTGAGCCAAGGCGGCGTGATATTTCTTCATTACTTAAATTTATAAATCCTTTCTTAGTGCTCTTTCTATGGAAAACGATGAAAATTGTGAAGTCATTGAAGAAGTTGTAAAGGAATATGATCGGCTTAAGGGAATGTATACTTTGCCAGATTTTGATGGACTTTCTGAAGATTTTGATATAGAGAAATCATTTGATAAACTTACTAGATATCCGCTTCGTGAGATTAGACGAGCGATTAATGAGAAGTTTACTGCATACTTTCATTTGTTTGAGACTTTGATGAATCCGTCTTCACCCCCAATGTTTATCTTCTCTGTTCTAAAAGGACTTGATGAAACTGATAAAAAAAGTATTCGAGAGATTTACAAGAAGCTTGCGCAGTTCCAACTTAGAGCAATGGAAAGAGATACAGTTTATGATGAGAGAGAAGAAGCAAAGTTTGTTTTTGATTCCTTTGGGATGTGGCAAGGGTTAAAGGGCGAGATTTTGAATTTGATTGGCAAGTTTGATAAGTCTTTTGAAGGCGGTGAGAAGGTTAATAACGGCGGATATTTTGGATAGATTAATCTTCGGTTTCAACAAATTCTGTTTTGAGTTGTTTTAATGAAGTCATGGAAACTGTTTTTGCAAAACCAAATTTCTTTACAGAGGTCTTGATATATTCATAATATTCATCAATATCTTTTGTCCTTAATTTAACGAGGAGTTCATAATCCCCAGTACAAATATCAATGCTTTCAACTCGGGAATCTTTTGCAATGTCGCGAGCAGCCTCTTCAGGGCTACCATACCTTGAAGGAAGAAGGTTAACAAGAATATATGTGCAATGACCTTCTCCAATTTTTTTATAGTCAAAAACAGCCTTGTAAGATTTTATTTTTCCTTCTTTTTCTAGTTTCTTAATGTTATAATGAATCGTTGTGCTCGGCTCCTTGATCTTTTTTGATATCCTAGATATCTGGGGGGCACAATATCCTTGTTTAAACAGATTTATCAGTTTTGGAGTTATATCTTTCATTTTAGCCTAATTCGTATAATATTCCATTATTTATAAGTTTTTCGCTTGTTTATCGAATATTATTCAGTTATTTATATTAACGTAGGTGATTTAAGTAAGTAATGGAAGGTAAAATGGAAAGCAAAATGAAATCTGCGCTAGTCATAGGTGGAACTCGGGGATTTGGAAAAGCCATTTCTGATGAGTTGGCCAAGAGAAAGTTCGAAGTATTCACCATCGGTAGATCTGAAGACAGCACATTTAGATGTGATCTCTCCGATAAGAAGGCATTTAGAAGAATATTACGGAAGATAAGGCGATCTCTCCCAAAAATTGATGTTCTGGCATGTGTTGCTGGCTTCGCAAGAGCTAGAAGGCCTGTAGATCTAATGGAGAAAGATTTTGAGATTACTATGCAATGTAATCTGGGATATGTTTCTCAGGCCCTAGATATGCTATCCCGAAACGTTCATGCGGCAGAAGATGGCAGAATCATAACAATTGGAAGTAAATGGTCCTTACGTGATGATTGCTCATTACTAGTGCCCTATATCAAGGCCAAGCACAAGTTGATTGAATTTGTTAGGGAGAATTCAGATGAAAATAATATCTCTTGCTTTTGTGTGCCTTCCATGAAAACTCCAGGATACGGTGAAGTTCGGTCCTCTTTTGAAAGGATTGGATTTAGCGAGATTCCCCAGGAGAATCTTGGAAGCGTGAATAAAGTTTCTAAGAGCATAATCAAACATAGTTTGGAGAACCAGGTCCCCGGTTTAATTTGTAAGGTTTCTCCATGTGGCAAGATTGAGGAAAATTTAATGAAAGGAGGCAATAAACCTAATGGAAAGTGAAACTAAAAGGATTCTAGTTTTCCGAAATGAAGGCCCAGATGTGATGACAATTTGTAAGGATCTTGCAGATAGGGGATACCTCCCAATATTCGCTAGTGATCGAAATATACCTCAGGCCAGAGTAACTAATGCAAATTCAGTATTCGGAGGGTATGTACTGGGAAGTGGCGTATGGGATTTTGGGAAGATCGTTGAAAG
>JGI26241J51128_1001721_pt1 | contig 10957 bp, 9 predicted proteins | sample SaaInlV_200m_DNA_4_FD_51128 | JGI IMG/M metagenome (IMG submission 51128) | reverse complement strand
TGTTCAGAATCGCCAGAAATATGGCTTTGAAAATATAACGCTGAAGCATCAGCCCCATTACTAATATCTAAATCATCATAACCTTTACCAGTTATAGCAGGCATAACTTTCTTAATAGAGTAAGAACCTTTTTGTGAAGGACAGTAATAATAAAAGTTTTGGAAAGGTTCTGCTAAATCAACAATTCTACCTAAGACATTATCAATCCATTCCTTATTCTCAGGAAAATCTTCAGCTAATTTTGTTAAAACACCCTTCTCAAAAGATTGATTGAAAACTACAACAGAACCTTCGCCTTTAATTTCATCTTTTAATTGTTCTAACAATTTAATTCTAGGATCTTCCATCCCATCAGATAAATATTCAAAATGTTCTAACTTACCCTCTTGATGTTGAATGTGTAATGAATATTGAAAAGGAATTTTTTGATAAGGTTTAGATTGATCATAAATTGGTACAGCAGTATCAAAAGTTTCGAAATCAAAATGGTAAAGAGGAAATTGTAATTTATCAAAAAATTTCTTAATTTCATCTTTAATTACAATTATTTTTTGTTCTGTACCTGCTTCTTTAATCCTTTGATCTTTAGGTTTCAATTTAATATCTGCTGGAATATCTTTCATGTCAATTATACCATTTTGGAACAATTTCCAGTATGTTCTCCAATCAGTTAAATGAGTTACATTAGAATCAGCTAAAGTACCCCAACAATCTTTCTTTAATGAACAAGGGTATGGTTTGTTACAATTTTTTGAAATATTAATGTCTGGAGTTTCTTCTTGTTTTATCACTCGAAGATATAATTTTGAATTTTCAGCAATGTCATCAATTGAATTAACTTTTTTTGTTACATCAGTTTTAGAAACTAATTCTTTGGGATTAATTTCTCCTTGTTTTACATATTCTTTGTTTAGATGTAAAACATAGCAATTAATAATATTTAATCCAGCTTTTTCTAAAACATATTTCTGAAATGCTAAATCAATATAATGGTGTGGTTTAGCCTGAGAGGTAGATTTAATTTCGTACAAGTTCCAACCATTTTCTATAGGTTCTAAAATGTCTGCTCTACAGAAAAGTTCATCTAATTGAAATCCTGCTTCAAAGATAGTTTTTTTATTTTGTACTAGTTCTTCAGTTTTCTTTAGATTATCTTGATAATCTAAATTTCCTAACTCAATACCTTGATCAAATAATAACTTAACATACTTTTCAAAATCAGAACCTTGATTGAATCTATGTTGGTCTGCCATTGAAGGTTTAGGTATTAATTTCTTATTAGAATGCCATAATAAACGCAAGCATTGTTGTCCGAGCAAGTATTTAGATTTGGTTAGGAGTGCCATATTTTAAGAGTACCCTTTTACATACATACTTTCTCCTTCACCAAAATAGTTATCAAATATATGTTGAAAAACAACACCATATTTTTCCATACAATCTTGCCTGGAATAACTTTCAGGAAGTCCTTTAGCTAATTCTTTTTCAATTGCAACCCTAACTGCAGCGATAGTTTGTTGTTTCTTACGCCAATCAATACACAATTTTCTCTTGTCTTTCAAAGTTTGGAGTAGTTCCTTTGCAACATTTTTAACTTGCTTTAATTCTTTTTCTGAAAGTGTTGATTTTTTTAATTTATCAAAAAGTGCTAATTCTTCTTCTGATAAATTCTCAGAAATGTGTCTTCTTTCTTCAGTCGTCAAGTCCTCAGAAAATTTCACTAGTTTTTCAAAGAATTTCTCATTATTTGAAGAACCAGAATTATATTCATCAACTAGTCTTTGAAATTTTGTGAGATAATCTACTCTTGTATTATTCAAAGCCATCATTTCTTTTAACTTAAAAGATAAAATATTTTTTAAACGCTCAAGTTGTGCATTATCTCTATTTTTCTCAAATTTCTTTTTTAAAGCTTCAAAATCAATCTTACTAATATCGATTATTTTTTTATTTTCAGATTCTCTAATCACATATTCTTTAGAAGCAATAGAAGTATCTAGAACATCTTGTACTTTAGATAATACTGCATCAATGTCAACCTCAGGATCTAGGGCACGAATTTCTTTGATTAGCTCGTTGTATAAAAAAATGTATTTATTAAATTCTGATGCGGATTTATGAGGCAAAATTGCTTTATATATTTTGACTGCATTTCCTGCTTTAGTTAAAAAATCTTTTTTGGTTTTGTCTGATGATACCAGAGCAGATAGTGCTTCTTCCAATAAGGGATATTTGTCAGTACCTTCTGCGTTTATTATTTTATCAGGATCTATCTTTTGTTTTTTAATGAATTTATTTAGTTCAACTATAAAGTCTCTTAATGAATCTACTAGTTTTTCTTTTGCTTCTACTGGTAAGTCAACAGACCCACCCCCAGTTGGTGTAGCATAAATTGCTAAGGCATTTTCCAAGTTTCTAAACACATTGATATAATCTACAATGAATCCTGCTTGTTTGTCTTTAAACACTCTGTTTGCTCTTGAAATTGCTTGCATAAGTGTATGATTTTTCATAGGTTTATCAAGATAAATTGTAGATACTGCAGGAGCATCAAAACCAGTCATCCACATACTACATACAAAAACTAATTTAAATGGATCATTAGCATCCTTGAATTTCTCTGCCAAATCCTCTTTTACTATCCTTTTACGATGTTTAGTAATGTCAAGCTTTTTTTCTTTGAATTTCTTAATTTCATTTTGTTCATTACTAATTACTACTGCCATATCCAATTTCTTTAGTTCTTTTATTTTTTCTTTAATAGGTGTAGTTTCATCATAATCTGCAGTTCTCAATTCTTTTGTTAAATGTTCAATTTCTTTTTTAAGATAGAATTGGACTTTATCATACATTCTAACTGTAGTGAATTTATCTATGGAAACAACCATAGCTTTTCCTTGATACCCTCTACCAATAAAATTTTTAACAATGTCTTCTGCAATTACATTCAATCTATCGTCTCTTGTGATAATATCATAGTTTGAGCCAAGTCTTTTTTCTATTTTTTCTTGTTGTTTTTCATCCAAATCTGCATCTTCAATTACTTCATAAATGTCTTTAGTTAGTTTAGGGTTAACAAGTTTTAATTCTGGTACACGATTATCATGAAATAGCGGGACTGTAGCCTTATCCTGAATAGAGTCATTGAAATTGTATATGGAAACATAATCACCAAATGTTTCCTTTGTTTTTTCTTCACCTTTACTCATTAAGGGAGTCCCCGTAAATCCAATGAAACAAGCATTAGGTAATGCATTTCTCATATTTAATGCAAAAGTATCATATTGACTTCTATGAGCTTCATCAGTCATCACTATTATATCATCACGATTAGTAATTTCAGGATAAATTTCTCCTTTTTCAGTTCTAAATTTATGGATGATAGTAAACACCATCCTATGGTCTTCAATTAATAATTGTTTAAGATGTTTTCCAGAATCTGCTTGAACTTGTTCTTCAGTTACAACTCCAGCATCAGCAAAGTTTTGATATATTTGTGAATCTAATTCAGTTCTGTCTGTAACAACTACAAATGTATAATTTCCTTCAAATTTTCTTAGAATTTTTTGAGCAAAGAAAATCATGGAAAAACTTTTTCCAGAACCTTGTGTATGCCAAAACACACCTAGCTTCCCCTTGTTTTTCTTTCTGTTTCTAAATGATTCAACTGAATTATTAACTCCTAAAAATTGATGGTTTTTAGCTACCGCTTTTATTGGTTTATTGTTAAACGATGTAAATAATGTGAAGTTTTCTAAAAAATCGATTAGATTTTTTTTATTACAAGTTCCTTTCAGAATAGTATTAAGATAAGTATTTCCTTTTTCTTTTTCAGATTTAATTTTTTTCCAAGTTGCAAAATGCTCATATCCAGAAGTCATAGAACCTATTTTGGATTCCATACCATTTGAAATGATGATGAATGAGTTGTAGTTAAATATTTGAGGAATAGTGTCTTTATAGTCAGTTAAATTGTCATCGTAAGCTCGTTTAACTTTCACTCCTGTTGCTTTTAGCTCAATTAGAACCAAAGGTAATCCATTTACAAAAACAATTAAATCTGGTCTTCTGGTGTGCATTTCTCCAGTTATCCAAAACTGAGATGCTAAGAAAAAATCATTATTTTCTGGAGTTTCATAATCAATTACCTTAACAGTTTTATTTTCAAGCTTACCATTAATTTGTACTTTTACTTTGACTCCATTTTTTATTAATTTGTACACTTCTTGATTTGCTTTAATTGGAGATAGTCTTGAACGATCTTTGATGATCTCTTCAATTGCCAGATGGATTGCTTCAGGAGGCAAATTTTGGTTGTATTTAATTAAAACAGGTTTAAGCTTTGAAACTAGAACAACTTCAGACTTGTTATTACGACCTAATGTGCCTTGAGTGACCTTATCATTGAATGTTTCATCAAAACAATTCATGAAATCATAACCAAGTTCCTCTTGGAGTAACTTTATTACAGGTTGTTCAACAAGTCCGTCTTCTGAGTAGTTATTTTTTGCCATTTTTATTTAATTCATTTAACAGTATTTTTGGTAATATAATAATTATTCTTATTAATGATAATATAAATATGCCCCATAAACCAAGATAAATGGTGTTATATAAAATTATTAACCAATTAGGCAATATCACATTTAATGAATTTTTTATTAAATCCAATATAATTAATGATAATGAAAGTATAACTGGCAGTCTTATATAATCTATTAAATCTTTAATATGTCCCGATTCTATAATAAATTTAAATTGTTCAAAATGTTGTATAGTTGGAAGAATCAAATAAATAGATAATAATCCTCCAAAAAATATTGATAAAACGGTTAAGCTAATATTTGGAACAGTTATCCAATTAAACAAAAATGGAATAATTACTATTAAACCCAAATATACCCCATATTTTTCAAAGTTTCTGGTGACCATTTTAATTAATTAAAGATTTTATTTGTTCATAATTTTCAGTAATTTTTTCATTTATTTGTGTTTGGCATTCGATAAACTCTAAATATCTCCCACCTCTTCCTAGGGTAATATCTAAACTATATTTTTGTGAAATGAGATCTATCATTGTATCGGCTACCTCAGGTGATGGGCTTCCTTTAACATTTATATGTTCAGTCTCACAAACACCACCTAATCTTTGAAGTGTTTGGCTTAGTGACCTTATAGATCTTGCAATCAAGCCGCCTTTTCTTTTTGGATTATATAATTCTAATTTTAATCTAGTCGCTTGAGTTCTTTGGGTCTCATCTAAAGCAATGCTTAAGGGTAGTTGACTTGTTTGAGATGACCTGGGTCTAGAATTATTACCTATTTTAATCACTCCTTCAATAGATGTGATACTTCTCCAAGTATTCAAAATTCTTTGTGTGTCTGGATTAATTAAAGGATGGATTCCGAATTCTTTACAATCATCATGAACCATTTGAATATAATGAGCCGTAGTGACCCATTTAACACCATTTCTTGCAGGAAGTAAACAAAGAATTCTTAGTTCTTTGATATAGCAAAAATAAGTCATATCTGCAATTCCTTCATCAATTGCTAAATCAATTGGATTGAAATCATTTCTTAATAAGCTACCCTTCAAAGGTATGTCATCAGTAGTTACTCTCATAATAATACCTTCAACATAATCATCAGAATTTTCTAATTGAGTAATTGCAATTGAAGAAGAACCTAAGTTAAGAATTCTTCCATCTGAGTCAATTGGTTCTAGGGATTTACTAAATATTTCTTGAAAAATTCTTTCAAAATCAAAATCAAGAGGATTAATTTCATAAAATTCTAATCTCCTTTTGAAAGTCATGCTTCCACCTCAGGCACAACAATATCTAAATTAGAAACATTAACAATACCATTGATGAGTTTAGGCAAGAGAAGATCTCTTGTTTTTTCCAGATTATTATTTTTGTCTTTTAATAGACTTATTTGATTTAGTATGGAAATTATTTTTTCATTAAATGAACTTGTCAAATCTGTCAAAGGTATGATTGCTTTTTTTGAACATAAAATATTCCAATGCCGCTTATATTCCCTAGTACTAACTAAATTGTTTATCATGAAATATACAAAACTTTCAGGTTGATTTATTGCTTTAAATGGAATTACATTCGGACCAACTGAAAACGATTTTGTAAGAATCTTCATTTTACAAGTATGATCTCCAAATATCATTATAGGCTCATTTGATGTGGCAATATGATCTGCTTCTAAATTGTGATATCCTAGAATCTCTTTAGTTGATTGATCTATTACAGGTATGTTACCTTCTGTAGAAACATTATCTTGAGTAAATTTATTACCTGCTGTTAATCTTTTGATAAGATCTCCAACTTTTTTTACTTCCCATCCTTCAGGAATTAGCCCCATTTCGCTTTCAACCATCTTGACATCTTTGTGTCCAGGAAACTTGAATTTAACAAACCATTCATCATAAATGAGTTCTGCAGTATTTTCAAGAAGTTCAATTCGTTTAATATTATTTTCAATAAAATCGTCGTAATTAGAAAGTATTGTTGCTATTTTTTGTTGCTCTTCAATGTCTTGAGGGTATGCGATCAATTCATTTGAAATTTGAGGGGCAGTTAATTGATTTTGTGCAGCTCCAACATGTGAAAAGTTTAATTTTGAATTTATAAAATTTGCAATGAAAAATCCAGAAATATCAATTTTAGGTTTTAAAACTAATAACCTTACAATTGCACAAAATGGATGATCCCTATATTCTGCACGTCCAACATCACCGCGAGCAGTAATTGTCACACAATCTCTTTCATATTGATGTTTATTAGAATAACCATATAAACCTTTATTACTCAATGAATTTGAATATATTGGTACAATAAACTCATTCTTTTTTGTTTTAGAAAAAGCTAATTTCTTTAAATCCCCTCCTGCTTTAATTTCAAAAACTTCACTGTTTTTTTTAACAACCCAATTGTCTGGAATTAACCCTAGTTTTGTTTTTGTAAAAATTCGTTTTGACTTGATTCCCATCTCAATTACCTAACAACTTTTCCACATTCAATTCAATTTTTTCTTCAAGCTCTTTTGCTTCTACATTTAATATTTGAAGTTCTTCATTGTATTCTTGCAATCTCTCTTTGAAATCAAAGTCATCTTCTTCTGCTTCTTCTACTCCAACATAACGACCAGGATTCAAGCTCCAACCTTGCTCTTCAATTTCAGAAACTTTAGCAACTTTACATAAACCAAGAATATCTGCATATCCTTTAGAAAAATTATCGTTCCAAAGAGTTCTTACTTCTTCAATAGTTTTAATATAATCATTAAGTTGATTTATTTCTTCCTTATCTTCTTTAGATATTTTTTCTGATTCAAGTTCCTTTTTTTGCTCTTCCAATTCACTTTTCTGTTCATCTAAAACATCACTAAAATCTGAAACATCTTCTCCCCGATACAATCGCACAATTCTTGAAATATACTCAACTTGAGCAGGAGTAAACTCTCTGTGTGCCCTATCTATTTGTCTAAAAATTTTACGAGCATCAATAAAAAGAACTGTATCTTTTCTATCTTCAGTTCTATCTAAAAACCATAATGTACAAGGCAGAGTTACCGTGTAAAAGAAGTTTGCTCCAATTGCAACCATAACATCAACTGCTCCAGCTCTGATCATTTTCTCACGAATAGTAGATTCAGTTCCTCGTGCATCAGCAGCAGAGTTTGCCATTACAAAACCTGCTCGTCCTTTATCATTCAAAGCACTCCAGAATGTTTGAATCCATAAATAATTTGCATTATCTGTTGATGGGATACCAATTGACCATCTTGGATCTCCTTTTACTTTTTCATAATCAACTTGTTTAACATTAAAGGGAGGATTAGCCATTACAAAATCAAACTTACCCACACAATCATGAATGTCTTCATAAAAAGTATTTGCTTCTTTAATATCCCCAGTTAAACCATGAACTGCTAAGTTCATTTTACCTAATCTAACAGTTGCAGTAGTTTTCTCCTGTCCAAAACAAGTTAGTTCTACATTTGCAACTTTATGGTTTTTCTCAACAAACTTACCACTTTGAACAAACATACCACCACTTCCACAAGCAGGATCCAAGATTCTGCCATGGAATGGTTCTATAATTTCTACAATCAGTTTAACTAGAGAAGTTGGCGTGAAAAATTCTCCTCCTTTTTGACCTTCAGTCATAGCAAATTTTCCCAAGAAGTATTCGTAAATTTTTCCAAAAATATCTCCACCACCATTAACTTTGATTTTTGAGAATGTTTTTAGTAAAGCAACAAGCATATCATTATCAAATTGAGTGTAGGATCTTGGAAGGGTATCTTTAAGTTCTTTATTTTCTTTTTCAATTAGCTTCATGGCTTCATTGACTGCAGCACCAATATCTTTTCCTTCAGGAAGATCTAATAAATATGAATATCTTGCTTCTTCAGGTAAATAAAGTACTCCTGCTTCATGATAATCTGCTTTTCCTACAGTTCTTCTTGAATTGCTATTTTGTCCTTCAAGCTCTTCTTGTTTCTTAGTGAATTTGTAATCAGCATGTCTTAGAAAAATGAGCCCTAAGACTGGCGTAGAATATTGTGCAGCACTTAATTTTGAGTTGGCTCTTAATTGGTTTGCTACTGACCATAACCTTGCTTCTGTTTGACTGTTCATTTTTTTATCTTCTGCTTTTATTAATAATTAAATGTTATGAATTAAGATCTCTCCTTCTATATTTTTTGTAATGTTTTTTACCACCAACTCTTTTTTGGTTTTCTTTTAACTGTTTTTTCAGCTTTTTCTGGGTTTTTACTCCAAAAAGAACTTTTTGTTTTATAAGAAGTACCCTTACCTACCCAAGTCTTAGAATTAGGTTTACTTACTTCTCTTTGATGTTCTTTTTCTCTGGCCAGGGGACTTTTTCTAGTCATACCAGTATAATTCTTTTTAGAACCATTTTTTCTAGTACTTACACCTGAATAAACCCAACCACCTTTTTTCTTTGCCATTTTATCTTTTCCCCCTGATTCTAGCGGATCTTCTTTGTCTTGGCACATTGCCTTTGTTTACTTTTCCATAACTGTGAGATTTCCTAGGGGCATACTGCTTAGCAATTGATTCAATATCTTCTGGATTTGGTCTTACATGGCCTAATTCAGTTAATGCTTTGTCAAATATTTCTTGAAAAGAAAGGCCATGGTCACTTATAAACTTCATCTGTGAAGGATAAAGTCTCAAATTAGCTCTTAGGGTCCTTCTTTCACGGTGGGGTTCTTTTTTAAAATCTTCTAATCTCATGTGGGGCACCTTGTGTTTTTGTTTGTACGTACGTGATGTAACACATAAACTATTTAAACTTTTTGGTGATTTTGTAGAATATTGGGAATAATTTTTAATTAAATTAAAATGAATAAATCAGGGAATGTTAAACGATCACCACTCCCAAGTCACATTTATTTTAAACTTTCTCAATCCCAAAAATATATCTCACCATTGCAATATGCATATAAACAAGTATAGTTCCTAATTATGAGGGTGATAGAAATGAAATTAAATATAGAACTAGTTCAAGAAACAATAAAACAAAAAAGCTTAACAGAAAGTATTTCTGATGAATTGTGGAGCAAAATTAGAAATAAATGTTCTAAAGATTTAGCTAATAACCATAGAAGAATATTAAACAATAAGTATGTTAAATATTCAGAAAATGAATGGGAAATTGACTTGTCTAAGATGCAAAATACTATTACCAAAGTTAAAATAAAAGTTAAGAATAAGTAATTAACTTATTCTTTAATTTTATTATTGTTTATAATTAAAATATAATAAAATTTATAAATCAGAAAAACAATTAATTATTATGAAAAGATTTCTTTGCATATATTGTAATAGTTGCAAACTAAAATATTCTGTTGAAAAGAAAATGTTTTTTTGTGAAGTGTGTGGGGCAAGNTGGGTNGCAANTGAAACATTACATGAAATAAAGGAATATGTTAATGTTAAATTTTTAGATCCATCTGAAGAAAATAAAAGCATGGGATGTGAATTTAAAATTAAGTAAAGTCTCTTGTGAGGTCTGATTTTCGCATTTTAAAGCTTGTATGCCAAAAATTATTAACTTGTGCTGTCTAAATTTCCGCCAAAGATGTAATCTATTTACTTGTTAAAATTAGACTTCACAAACTGTTTGAATTCAGTTCTAAATATCATTTTGATATTATGTTTCTTGTAACTGTTTTCTAACCTTTTGATTGGTAAAAATATATGACAATTATCTCCAAACTCTTTCTTCAACTCCTTGAACTTTTCCTTATGATAACTCTTTTTGCTGTTTTTCTTAACTCCAATTCCACTCTCCACCTCAATAGCAATCATTTTACCTTTTGCATTGGTGAAAATAATATCTGCTTTGCCAGTGTAAAATCTCTCAACTTTATCTGTACATCTCTTAATTGAACGAAACAATAATTCACAATAATATGTGTGGGTGATACCTTCTGGTGGACGATTTTTAACAAAATACTCTTTCTGCCTACCCTTTTCCAGATTATGGAATGAGCCTACATTATACCCATTATTCACTAAAAAGTTCCTTTCCTCAATACTTAACTCAGAAGCAGGATGTACATTTTGTTCAATATCTAACTTAATGTTAATATCATCACTTTTAACTTCAACTTTCTTATTTCCATTAATCTCATCAGGATTAGTTGTAATCAATTTATGTTCAAGAGGAGATGCAATAACTTCAATTTCTTCATGTTCATTCTCAAGAATCAAAACTCCCGAACCCCTTTCTGCAGATATTAAAAAATCTCGTTCCATTTGGTTCAGGTTAAACGTTTTCATAACGTTACTCATTACTGCCGGTTTCTGTCTAAGTAAGAATGTGTAAGAAGTATTAGCTAACACTGCATGTCCTGCCTTTGACGCTACTAAATCAGCAACATCTTGAGTTATCATTAACAA
>JGI26241J51128_1001703_pt1 | contig 11052 bp, 10 predicted proteins | sample SaaInlV_200m_DNA_4_FD_51128 | JGI IMG/M metagenome (IMG submission 51128) | reverse complement strand
GGTGCCAGTCAGTTTATTTGACACATTGAGCTTCAGCAAAAATAATAATAAAGGGTTGAATTTCCAGATGAACGGCGCGACATTCTCCGAACCTCTGGAAGAAAATTTGGTGGTACGTTCAGTAAGATTATTTGAAAAAGCAGCCGGTGTAATTGCGGACCTCGATATTATGCTGGAAAAACATATTCCCTCCGGCGCGGGACTTGGTGGAGGCAGCGGAAATGCGGCCGGTACTCTTCAGGCGCTGAACCATATTTTTCGTCTACCTTCCACGCCAGCAGGTCTTTTGAAGAAGGAGGCGCTTTTTGAACTTGCGCTGGAACTTGGTTCAGACGTACCTTTTTTTCTGGAACCTGTGCCTTGCGAAATCCGTGGACGCGGTGAAAAGTTAAATCCTTTGAGCGAATATCCTGAATATCTGCTGGTGATAATTAAACCTGATCTTTCAATTCCTACACCTGTTGCATACCAAAATTGTATACCGGAAGATCGTACAGACTTTCCGCAAGTTAAGTCTTTTACGGATTTAAAAAGTCACTTAAACAATCAGTTTGAAACTTCTTTGCTTTCTCAATATCCGCTCTTGTCTGAACTGAAATCTTTATTGCTTCAAAATGGTGCATTTGGTGCATTAGTCTCAGGGAGCGGCTCTGCCGTTTTTGGAATATTCAACAAAAAAGATCAGCAAAAACATGCGTTTAAAAACTTGTCATGTCTTTACCCAGGCCAAATATTTTCTTGCGAAACTTTGACTACGCATCGCTATTATTGAATCAGCAGTTTAGCAGACCTATAAATATTAAATATCAATGGCTGCTGCTGGTTTCAATACTAATTTTTGCAGGTTGCAGCACAAAATCATCTAGCTTGCCAGGTAGTAGAGAGTACAGCAAAAGCGGGGTCTGGAAACAGTCCAATTCACGGATAAATAAATACGTAAACGTTTACTCGAAAAACAAACACGTTAAAACCTGTCTGGACCGTGCAAGCTCGAGCAGATATCTTTATTATATACATCGGGTTTTTTATCAATACCAGCTGCCTCCGGAACTTGCGCATTTGCCAATTCTGGAATCTTGTTTTGACAGTAAAGCAGACTCAGGACATGCGAGAGGCATGTGGCAGTTCACCAAAGCAACTGCTACNGATTATGGATTAGCGGTGGATTGGTTATCCGATGATCGACTGAACTGGCGTAAATCAACCCACTCAGCAGCACGTTATTTAAAAATTCTCGGCAAAAAATTTGACAACAACTGGGAATTAGCATTGGCTGGATACAACGGTGGTCCGAATTATATGGCTCGTCAAATAAAATCTCAGGGTACACGAAATTTCTGGAAATTAAAGCTGCGTAAAGAAACACATGAATACGTACCAAAATTTTTGGCAATGCTNAAAGTAGCCCGCAGCAGATATCCTGAACTTTATTATCAGGGATCACCGCGAGCTTGGGCNAAATCCGGTTAAAATGTTAAAGCACGTAGAAAAATGAGAGCTTGTTGCGAATGCAAAAAAAGATATATTTCTAAAAGTTATTTATNGTACGGTATTCGCCAAATAAATTATTAATAATCACAGTTTACAAAAGGAGATGCTATGGCAGATGAAGAAGGCGGCGGCGGCGGCGGTAAAAAGAAGATGATCATTATCATCGTTGCNGTTGTGTTGTTGCTTGTTATTGGTATAGTCGTTTTTTTACTGATGTCCGGAGGAGAAGAAGAAGAATTGCCTGAAGTGGAACAACAGGTGTCAGACGTTGCGGAACCGCTGGCAGAACCAATTTTTCTACCGCTTGAAAGCTTTGTGGTAAACCTTAAAGACGGACGTCGTTTTTTAAAAACAACCATTCAACTGATGCTCAGTGAACCCGGCGCTTCCGCGTATCTATCGGTCAGGCTGGTTGAGGTCAAAGACCTTGTGCTGGCAGAACTGCAGGAATTATCGGTAGAGGATGTCAAACAATCTGATGCAAGAGAAGCCCTGAAACAAAGGCTGATCAGCGCTATCAGTCAGCTCTTCCCCAGCAAGCCTGAATGGGAAGATCCTGAACCTATCAAAAAAGTGTTGTTTGAGGAATTTGTAATCCAGTGATAGCTGTTATGCATAAGCTGAATCATGAAGCTGGAGTGTCAAAAGTCACTTGGAATTTAAAGTATATTAGTCTGCCTGATCTACCTCAACTGTTAGGCAGACGAGGGACAGAGATGGACGTAAAGTCACAGGAAAAATTCAGCAAGCGGAACAGTAGCCAACGGACCGGCAGTCTTATAAAATATACGGTTGGTTTGTTACTGATAATCTCAGGTTTGTTTTTCTTTGCATCTGCTTTGCACGCTCAAGAAAAAGAGGTTGAGGAAATTAAAGTCATCCGGGAAGGCCCTCCTCCACTGGAGGATCCGCAATATTTGGATCTTGGTACTTTTGTCGTGAATATGCCAGGAGATAAATATTTTCTTAAAAGCAGTATTCAACTGGCTTTTGAAAATGGAGCTGCCAAAGAATGGATGCTGGCCAGAATGCCCATTGTTAAAGATCTGGTGATTACCCATCTTAATTCAATTACGGTTGAGCAATTTGATGATACAAAAAATCGAGCGGTTATTAAAAATGATTTGCAAAACCGTCTGAATTCACTCTTTCCCAATAAAACAATCTGGGAAGATACACTGCCTGTACGTAGAATACTTTTTCTGGAATTTTACAGACAGTAGTTTAAATCATGCTNTGCAGGCAAGTTAGCAGAACTCAATGCTGGTTATGCACAGATAAACAGGGATTTTGGTTGTAGAGTTGTCTTTAAACTTGTAACCTGAATGATGAAATTTTAAACTTTGACCTGGAAACATTGATCGATGGCAGAAGAAGAAGAATCTTTCGAAAATCTGGATGACCTGGATTGGTCAGACGTTGAAAGTGAACTTAAAGCAAACAGAGACCAGATCCTCTCCGAGGTTAAGAGTGATGGAGCAGGAGATCAACAGGAAGGACAAGAGGTCGACGGTACAGCAAAAGCTAGTGATGAANCAGGAGCAGCAAAGGCTCCTGCTGTGGCCGGAGATATCGATATCAACTTTCTGTTTGATGTTCAGCTTTCAATCGTAGTGGAAGTAGGACGAGTACAGATGTTGATCAGTGATCTGTTAGAGTTGGACGAGGAATCAATAATCGAACTTGATAGCATGGTAGGCCAGCCTCTTGATATTCGCGCCAATGATTTACTGGTTGCNCGTGGAGAAGTAATTGTAGTCAATGAAAAATTTGCAGTACGTATAACGGACATNATCAGTCCGGATAATCGCTTTGCAGCACTCTGAGGAAAAAAAGCATGAGTTTCGTGAGACCAGCCTGGCTCAAAGTAGGAATTTCGCTGGTATTATGGGCAGGTATGATTTTACCTGTTGCGGCATCCGAAGTACGTACGCTGAAAAGCATTGAAGTCATTTCCCTTGAAAATTCCTCACAGCTTCGATTAGAGTTTGATAGAGAATTTAGCGGAAATCCTTTAATAAATTTTGAGTCAGGCTCAATGAGTCTGCGACTTGACTCAGCCCAGATAGATACCGCCTTAGCTTTACTGACAGTCCCAAAAGCAGATTCTTTTATTAAAGCAGTCCGTGCGGTTCAAGTTCCCAATACAAATATAGTTCATTTAGATATTCTGCCGAAATCCTCACGGGTGGTTTTAGGTCACCCGCAAATAAATCCTGCAGGCAACAGTTTGCTGGTGATTTTACCGGCTAAAATATCTACGAATCCTGCTCTTTCAAACACTGAAGTACTGACGGATGAAATTGGTCAACGAGTCAAAGCAGATTCTTCTTTTCCTTCAACATTTTCCAAAGTAGCAACAGTAGATTCAAGTTCTGATCAATCTGGAGAACTTTTCCCAATGCCTGCACAGGATTGGGTTGAGACTATACTGACACTGGTTTTTGCTTTGCTGTTCGTGCTGTTGCTTATTTATTTAATTGCATATATTTATAATCGTTTTTTCAGCGGAAGATTTTCTGCAATGCAGGGGAATATCCGGATTCGTCAGGTCTCAAGCTACCATGTAGGACCAAAACAGAAGATAATAGTTTTTAACATGAACGACCGTTTATTTGCGTGCGGTGTAACACCTACTTCCATAAACTTGATTGCAGAATTACATGATGAAACTGATCAGGAATTTCTCTATTCTGCCAAGACTGATGAGAAAACAAATGAAATAAACATGGATCATATGCAGGCTGATTTTTTAAAAACTCTAGAGCAGGAAGATAAAAANATTAATTCTGAGGAAACACTGACTGAGACAAAGGAAGAAGATTTATCTGCGTCTATGGAGTTGGAAGGACAGGAAAAAGGTGTTTTTCTAAAACCCAATGCTGGCGATAAAAATAGCCTTGCTGAGTCAAATAATAAAAATGGTGGTTCTAAAGTTCAAAGCAGAATGCGTTTTTCAAAATCAGCAGACAAAACTGGAAAAATATTGCATGGTAATAAAATGATGCAGGAATTTGCAAATAGACTATCCGAACGTCTAAAATTCTTAAAGCCCATCAAATAATCACATGCCTCGTTCAGCATTAAAAATAAAAGAGGAAGTCAGTTCAGAGTTCAGCAATAATTGTTTCTCTGGCGGTTGGCAATCAGTTTGTAGTTGTGACAGCATGAGCTTCATACTGCGCAGTTTTTTCCTGCTGGCTATTTTTTGTGTTGGTATGCCTCTGTATGCACAATCGCCGATTCCGGGAATCAATATTTCTGTAGATTCTGCAACTTCACCACAACAGGTAGCTACCACTTTACAGATTGTNTTTTTACTGACAGTCCTGACAATGGCTCCGGCCATTTTGATCATGACAACATCATTCACACGCTTTGTGATTGTATTGTCATTTTTGCGTCAGGCTATCGGCACTCCACAGGCACCGTCTAACCAAATCGTGATTGGANTGGCCTTGTTTCTATCGTTGTTTGTGATGATGCCTGTCTGGGAAGAAGTCAATTCAGCNGCGCTTGAGCCTTATTTGGAAGAGACGATATCACAGCAGGAATTTATGGATCGTGCTGCTCTACCAATCAAACGATTCATGGGACAATTTACCCGTGAAAAAGATCTGGCTTTGTTTGTTCGTATTGCTAAAATAGAACGTCCGAAAAACATCGATGACATTCCGATCTGGGTGATGATTCCTGCTTTTGTAATTAGTGAACTTAAAGTCGCATTTCAAATCGGATTTTTATTATATGTCCCGTTTCTGGTGATTGACATGGTTGTAGCGTCAATCCTGATGGCAATGGGTATGATGATGATGCCGCCGGTGATGATTTCATTACCTTTTAAACTGATGCTCTTTGTACTTGTTGACGGCTGGCACTTGATTCTTGGTTCAATGGTCAAAAGTTTTGTAGATTTCTAACTCTCTTTAATCATTTTAATTACGAGAAATTTATGACAGAAGCGCTTGTAGTCTCAATCATGATTGAAGCCATGCGGATGGCTACCCTGCTTGCGGCACCTATGCTGATTGGCGCACTTGTTGTGGGTTTACTGGTTTCAATTTTCCAAGCGGTTACTCAGATCCAGGAGCAGACATTGGCTATCATTCCTAAAATGGGTGCAATGATGGCTGTTTTAGCATTCCTTTTCCCTTGGTTCCTCTCACAGGCAACGACCTACATGTCCGGCATTTTCACTAACATCCCTCGCTATATTGGCGGATAAAAGCCAATAGATAAACCTACTCTTAGTTCATTGAGCAAGATCCAAAAAATTCATCTCAAGTAATTTCTGGCTAGACCATCCTCTTCCGATATTGGATAATGGTGTTCAGACTGTGGAACAATTCCAAAACCGCAGAAATAAAATTAATACTATTCCTAAACTGCAATAATTAAATAAAAATAATTAAAAAAAACTATGAGTAAATCTCCTGATCCTGAATTAGAAACCGATGATGATCCTCAAGAGGAAGTAATAGAAATAGATGGAGACAGTTTAGAGACAATCACTGAAGAAAAAGCACTCGTCATCAGTGAAGATGTTTTTCCGGATTCACTGCTCATCGTACCACTCTATGATCGTCCGCTTTTCCCAAAAATGCTGCTGCCGGTTATCATTTCTGATGAAAAACTGGAAAAAGTATTAGAGGATGAATTAAAAGGACCTTTGAAATATGTCGGTCTGGTTTACAGTTATGAACCTGATGGGCCGAATGTCGAGACTGAAGCAGAAAATGTTCCGGACAACCTGGCAAATATAGGAGCAGTTGGCAGGATAGTACAGGCATCAAAGCATGGTAATGATCCGATGCATATAATAGTGCAGGTCATGGAGCGCTTTGAAATTCTTGAAATAATTGCCGAAGATCCTGTCTACAGAGCAAAAGTTGAATATCTACAGGGTACAGACGATCAAAAATCTGAGTATGAATTAAAAGCCTTTTCCGTTTCTATTATCAATTTTATTAAAGAATTGGTTCAGCTGAATCCATTGTTCAAGGAAGAGTTAGGTCTGTTGATGGGGCGCATTAACCTCAAAGATCCTGCAACACTTGCTGACTTTGCGGCATCCATGACAACTGCATCCGGAAAGGAGTTGCAGGAAATATTGGAAACAATGAGCATCAAGGAACGTATTGAAAAAGCCTTAAATTTGCTGAGGCATGAACTCGAAGTTGCAAAACTTCAGGTAAAAATATCCCAGCGTGTAGAAGATCGGATGTCTCAACAGCAGCGTGAATTTTTTCTGCGTGAACAACTNAAGGAAATTAAAAAAGAGTTAGGTATCACCAAAGAAGGTTCAGAAAGTGAGACCGAGAAATATGAAGCACGCATAAAGAAACTAAAACTTACTGAAGAGGGCAAAGAGCGTATTGAAGAAGAATTGGAGAAAATGCGTTTAATCGAACCTTCATCGCCAGAATATCATGTTACTCGAACTTATCTGGACTGGCTGACAATTTTACCGTGGGGTATTTACAGTAAAGATGTCTTTAATATCCAGCGTGCAGCAAGAATTCTAAATCGTGACCACTATGGTTTAAAAGATGTCAAAGATCGGATCCTCGAACTGATCTCTGTGGGCATCATAAANGGNGANCTCGCAGGATCAATTGTTTTGCTGGTTGGTCCTCCTGGAACAGGAAAAACATCTGTGGGGCAGTCAATTGCCAGAGCAATAGGACGTAAATTTTACCGTTTTTCTCTAGGCGGTATGCGTGATGAAGCGGAAATAAAAGGGCATCGGCGTACATATATTGGGGCACTCCCAGGAAAATTTATAAATGCGATGAAAACCTGTAAAACGGCAAATCCAGTAATCATGCTGGATGAAATAGACAAAATTGGCGCAAGTTTTCAAGGAGACCCTGCATCTGCATTGCTGGAAGTATTAGACCCTGAACAGAACAAAGATTTCCTTGATCATTATCTTGATGTACGCTTTGATCTTTCAAAAGTACTTTTTATTTGTACTGCAAACCAAACAGACACGATCCCACCTGCCTTGCTCGACCGGATGGAAGTCATCCGGCTTTCAGGTTATATCCTGGAAGAGAAACTGCAAATTGCACGTAAACATCTTTTACCAAAACAACTTAAAATACATGGACTCAAGAAGTCACAGTTTTCTCTGCCGAAAGTTGTTCTACGTGAAATAATTGATGGTTATGCCAGAGAAGCAGGTGTAAGAAGTCTGGAAAACAATCTTAAAAAAATAATGAGAAAATCTGCACGTAAGATTGTAGAGGAAGAAATTGAAAATGTTAAGATTACTAAAGATGATCTGCCTGAAATGTTGGGACGCAAGACTTTCGCAGAAGAAACACGTTACAAAAAACCTAAAGTTGGAGTCATAACTGGTCTCGCATATACAAGTGTCGGCGGAGCAACTTTGTTCATAGAAGCATCTTTTGTGGAAGCTAAGAATCCGGGATTCAAGCAGACAGGCCAACTTGGTGATGTGATGATAGAATCAACTGAAATTGCTTACACATATATCCGTTCAAAAGGCAGTAGTGATGCAAGAATTAAAAAATTCTTTGCAGAAAACTTTGTCCACATGCACGTACCGGCAGGAGCTACTCCTAAAGATGGACCTTCTGCGGGTATTACAATGGCTTGCGCACTTCACTCACTGGTTGCAAATGAAGCAATTATTCCTAATATTGCCATGACTGGAGAGTTAACTCTTACTGGTTTGGTTATGCCTATTGGTGGAGTAAAAGAAAAAACAATTGCTGCCAGACGTACCGGTATTTCTCAATTAATTTTTCCTGCAGAAAATCAAAAAGATTTTGAGGATTTGGATGAGATAATAACTAGAGGCATCAAACCGCATTTTGTGAAAACATTTGAAGATGTACTGCCTATTTGCTTTCCAAATTTAAAAGGAACAAGTAAAAAGAAACCGGCAAAAAAATAAATCGACATTACATGCAATCCATTTTTAACAATCCTGAAATTATTTCACTGTTGGGTTTGCTGTTTGTTTCAGGTGCATTTGCGGGTTTGTTAGCAGGTCTTTTCGGCGTCGGCGGTGGAATCATTTTAGTGCCGGCCTTACTCTATGCCTTTGATGAACTGGGTTATTCAGCTGAAGTCACNGCACACATGGCAGTTGGGACATCACTGGCGATTATCGTACCCACCTCAATCACCTCCGCCTGGTCCCATTACAAACGTGGTTCAGGCAACATTATTTTATTCCGCAAACTTGCAATTCCGGTGATGTTCGGCGCGCTGCTTGGTTCATGGCTTGGTGGTAGTTTGAGTGGAGATACACTCAAAGCGGTTTTCGCCACGCTGACAATGTTGATTGCACTAAATTTATTACGGAAAAACCATTTCGTACTTGCTAAAGAATTACCTGCAGCTTCAAAGCAGTGGAGTGCAGCAGGTCTGATCGGTCTGCTTTCAGCAATAATGGGAATCGGCGGAGGTGTCTTTTTCACTTCTTACTTTACTGCTTACAGTTTGCCTATGCTGAGCGCAGTTGGNACATCAGCAAGTTTAGGNTTGATGATTTCACTACCAGGAGCAATCGGTTATATTTTCAGCGGNTGGTANAATCCAAATCTTCCTCAATTAAGCTTCGGATATTTTAATTTGATGAGCTTTCTTTTCATTTTCCCAATAACAATGTTCATGGCACCGCAGGGAGCAAAACTGGCTCATAAACTTGATAAAGACAAACTCAAACGCTGGTTTGCACTTTTCCTGATGATTATGTCCCTGCGTATGTTTTACAAAATTTATATTTGACGTTTTACTTCCTATGACAACAGCAAAACCTTTCGTGATGGGAATCGGCGGTGGCTCCGGTTCCGGAAAATCTACCATCGTACAGGAGCTTAAAGAAAAGTTAGGTCCGCAGAAAATGGCTGTTATCCACCATGACTCATATTACCGTCACCGTCCTGAATTAACAATTGAGGAACGTCACAAAATAAATTTCGATCATCCGGATTCACTGGAAACTCAACTGATGGTTGAGCAGATTAAACAACTGATTTCCGGAAAAAGTGTGNAAGTNCCNATTTATGATTTTGCTCTNCATTTACGTTCCTCAGAGACGACAAAGGTGGAACCGTGCCCGATTTTGATTGTGGACGGCATCCTTGTTTTGAATGACAGTCAACTGCGAGAAATGATGAATTTAATAGTGTTTGTCGATGTGCCGCCGGACTTAAGATTCATNCGACGTTTAGAACGTGATTTGTGCGAACGCGGNCGTAATGTGGATTCNGTGACCAAGCAATATCTTGCTTCTGTGCGTCCTATGCACGAAAAATTTGTGGAACCAAGTAAAAGCTACGCAGACATCCTCATTCCTGGAGGCGGACATAATCTGCAGGCAGTGAAGCTTTTGCTGGCCCTTTTACAAACTCTACCGGCTAAGTAAATTCCAGTTTTTATGAAAATAAATTATCATTGCAAACCAACTTCTTTTTCCAGTAACTGCAGAACGTCCTCACGTTGAAATTCTCTTGCATAATCTACAGCAGTTTTTTTATCAAAATCAACCACAGCTGGATCGCCACCTTTATTGAGCAATAATCCTATTGTGCCGAGATTACCTTTACGGACAGCCAAGATCAAAGCCGTTTTTCCTTTATTATTCTGTATGTTTACTCTGGCACCACGTCTCAGTAATTCCCACATGGCCTGCGTATTCCCTTTTTCTGCAGCCCACATCAGGGCGGTCCAGCCTGCTTGAGTACGAGCGTTCAGATTCGCCCTTGATTCCAAAAATAAATTTAACATTACTAACTCGCCATGAAAAGCAGCCCACATGAGAGGTGTAAAATCTCCTGTATCTGGATCTGCACCGTGCTCCAACAATAATTTAACAATTGCCTTATTTTTCATAGATGAAGCCCAAATAAGCGGTGTGTCTGCAAACTCATCCGTCAAGTCTAGTTCAGCACCACGTTCTGCCAATAATTTGACAAAATCAACATTTTGCGTTTTGACTGCATGCATCAATNCTGTAAAACCATTTTCGTCTTTTAATTCCAAGTCAGTTCCGGAAAGCAGGAATTGCTCTACAGCAGGCTTATTTCCGTTTTTGACCGCCTCTATCAGGGAAAGCATGGGGGTTTCAGGAACGCTAATATTTTCTTCCGGTTCAGCGTTAAGCACTACTTGTGTCTTGTTGTCTGCTAAAAACACTTGCAGTATTTTTCCTGACTGATAATCCGGCCAAAGCAAATACAATAAAATCAAAGATACTATGGTAAAGCATAAAAACAGCAGCCATCCAAGCCTGAACCAGGGTGAATATTTATCTGAAACATATTTCGGTAGGACAATCTCAACATCTTCCGGTTTATCATTTAGAAAAGGTTTTTCCGTGGCATACTTTTCCGGATTAACAGTTTCGGGAATCACTCGCTTAAACACAACGTTATCTTGCTCGCTGGAAAAGAACGGTGTTGAAAAACGAGAAAAATATTTGGGCTTTATCGTAAAAGCTTCTTTTTCCGGTTGCTGCGGTGCAATAATTTGAGGCCGGCCTTCAGAGATTGCCAGCAGAATTCCGGGATCCAACTTTGAACT
>JGI26241J51128_1001674_pt1 | contig 11189 bp, 9 predicted proteins | sample SaaInlV_200m_DNA_4_FD_51128 | JGI IMG/M metagenome (IMG submission 51128) | reverse complement strand
CGGGCGAACTTTTCTTCTAAACCACTGAATTTCATTTGCTGATATAACAGCAGCAGATTTTCCGGCAGATCCGGATCACTGAGGTTACCCGTCCGTGAAGCTAAAACATGCAGCATGTGCCGCATTTCTCCAAGCTCGTGTTTCAACTCACCGACCAGATGATCGTCAAAAGCATTTGTCTGTGAAGTCAAATCTCCTAAAGTCAGTCGAATTCCCTGCAGCTCTTTTTGTATCGGCAGCATCATGTTACGTGTTTGATCTGTAACCGAAAGTGTGGAATTTTTCTGAGGTCTCATGAATGTATCAGCCAGTGCGTTTTCTACAGTATCTGCACCGCCGCTGTATGCTTCAAGTGCTTTTGTGGCCGGTACTTTTGAGACAGCGCTGTTTTTTTTCTTTTCACCTGGTGCAGCAGTTACCTCCAACATTGTTTTGCCGAACATTCCAAAAGCACCTTTGCCTTCTTTTACCTGACGGGTAGAAACGATCAGTGCGTCTGGACCCAGATCACGCTTGATGAATTTCAAAGCTTCTTTGATATTATTNACNCGGTAGCGCTTGAGATTCATAAGTTTGCTTTTTAACAGATTTTGGTTTTGAGTCTTGAGTTGATTTTTCTACAAAGCAAAACTCAATATTTTTTCGCTTAACCGCTTAATTCAACTACACCGAGTGCTTCAATACGGACATCCTGTGCTACCTCGTTATGTGAAAGTACCACAAGATTAGGAATAAAACGCTCCACCAGCTTTTTAACATGCGGACGAATCAGCGGTGAACAAAGCAAAAGCGGNTGATAATTGTTGATCGTAAATTGCTCCATCATCCCGTCGATTCCATTTATGATCGCCTGTGCCATGTTAGGATTCAAGCCAAGATATGCACCTTGACCAGAATCCTGGATTGCTGTGGCAATTTGATTCTCCAAATCCTGATTCATTGTAATCAGGGGNAGCATCCCGTCCGGTGTTTGATATTGTCTGGTGATCTGTCGTGAAAGACTCTGACGAACGTGTTCTGTGAGCAAATCAGGATCNTTGGTGATTGGAGCAACATCTGCCAGTGTCTCAAGAATCGTATGCAGGTCACGGATAGATACGAGTTCTTTAAGTAAATTTTGCAGAACTTTTTGCACAACACCTAATGATAACAGTGATGGGATCAATTCTTCAACAACTTTTGGTTCGGATTTGGCGTGAGAGTCAATAAGTTTTTGAGTCTCCTGACGTCCGATAAATTCAAATGCATGATTTTTCAGGACTTCTGTCAGATGTGTAGCCAAAACAGTAGGTAGGTCAACAACTGTATATCCGGCAAATTGAGCGCGTTCCTCATCTTCCTCCGCAATCCAGATTGCCGGAAGTCCAAATGCCGGTTCAACTGTGTCAACGCCAGGAATCTCTTCATCCACATCTCCGGTCTTCATGGCAAGGTGGTGGCCCATCATCAGTTCATTACGGGCAATTTCAATACCTTTGATGGTAATTGAATATTCACCTGGAGAGAGTTCAAGATTGTCCTTAATGTGCAGTGGAGGGACGATGTATCCGTAATCAATGGCAATTTGACGACGGATAGCCTTGATCCGTTTCAGCAGTTCACCATCCTGTTCTTCATCCACCAGCGGTATCATTCCGTAACCCAATTCCAGCCCAAGAATGTCAATCGTGAGAAGCGATTCAATATCTTCCGGTTCTTCACTCATTTCTTTTTGTAGACGTGCCTGTTCTTCCTGGTGTTCGTCAGTGGCAATATTCAGATTGGAACGTTTACTCGTTTGCGCCAACGTGAAAGTAGCAAGTGCCAACAGTAAAAACGGAACCACCGGCATGCCCGGGATTAATGAAAAAGTAACAAGAACTGCAGAAACAACATACAATGCCTGAACATTACTGAAAATTTGTTTTTGTAAATCAACAGAAATTTTATTTTCACCGGAAGCTTTGGTAACGGCAATACCTGCGGCGATTGAAATTATCAGCGCGGGTATTTGCGAGACGAGTCCATCACCAATGGTTAAAGTCGCATAAGCATCAAAAGCATCTCCTGCAGACATATCGTACTGAGTGATTCCTACCAGCAGTCCGCCTAAGATATTAATTGAAGTGATAATTAAACCTGCAATTGTGTCACCGCGTACAAATTTGCTGGCACCGTCAAGTGATCCAAAATAATCCGATTCACGCTGAATGGTTGAACGCCGATGACGGGCTTCGTCTTCATCAATCAGCCCCGCGTTTAAATCAGCGTCAATTGCCATCTGTTTTCCAGGCATGGCATCCAAAGTAAAACGTGCAGCAACCTCAGCGATACGTCCTGTACCTTTGGTGATGACAACAAAATTGATGATAACCAGAATCAGGAAGATGATGATACCGACAATCTGATTTCCGCCGACTACAAACTCGCCAAAAGAATTAATAATCGATCCTGCTGCGCCTGGTCCTTGATGACCTTCCAGTAAAATAAGTCTAGTGGAGGCAACATTAAGAGAAAGCCGGAAAATCGTGGCAATGAGCAGTACTGAAGGGAAGGAGGAGAACTCGAGTGAACTTTCCGAAAATAAAGCAACAAAAAGAATCAGTACTCCTACTGTGATGCTTAATGCAAGGAGTAGATCGAGAACTATTAGTGGAAGGGGAACCACCATGATCAGCAGAATTGACATCACGCCTATGGCGAGAACAATGTCAGCTTTACTGATTATATTATTTAAAGGTATACTTGCTGCGGCCACTGGTCATCCATTACCAAAAGGTCGTTAAAAATATCCGCATTTCAAAAACGAAACGCACGGGTCTGCCTGTTGCAAATAATGCTCCAAAAACAAAATTTGGAAAATATTCCAGCGATCCTGTGAGGATTTGTTTTGAAAGGGGCAGGACTGCGAAAAAATTATCTCTTGCGGAGTCTGTAAACAAAGGCCAGTATTTCCGCAATTGCTTTGTAAAATCTTTCCGGAATGTCTTCACCGATTTCTACGTTTGCATATAAATCACGTGCCAATTCTGGTCGTTCGAGGATGGGCACATTATTTTCTCTGGCAATTGTACGCATCCGCAGGGCCATGTGATCCGCACCTTTTGCGGTAACTTCAGGAGCAGACATCGAATCACGGTCATAAAGCACAGCAACTGAGAAGTGAGTCGGATTGACGATCAGCGCGTCCGCTTTCGGCACTTCCTGCATCATCCGNGCGTTTGACATTTCGCGTTGAATCTGGCGAATTCTGGCTTTAAGCTGGGGGTCACCTTCCGTTTGTTTAGTCTCTTCCTTGACTTCCTGTTTGGTCATCATCATTTGCTGTTCATGATGCCAGCGTTGATAAAAATAATCAAAAATTGCAATTGCCGCAAGCGCTAACACGATCTTTCCAGCAACTTCGGCAACCACAGTAAAATTGTATTTCAGAATTGCCTCCGGAGTTGAAANAGAAAGTCCGTTCAATTCTGAGATTTTATCTATGTAAGTTANATAACCGACAAANCCAACAATAATCAGTTTTGCCATACTCTTGAGAAAATCGGCAAGAGACTGTGATGAAAAAAGACGTTTGATTCCAGTTAAGGGACTTAATTTGCTGAATTTAGGTGCAATGGCTTTAAAAGTGATCTGCACACCAACCTGTAAAACAGAAGCAAAAATAGCGATAAAAACAATAGCCGCAATGAATGGTGCGAAGGCAGGGAGTATGGTGGTGACAATTTCTCCTGATAAAGTATAAATACTGTTGATGGACAACTCATCAGGAGATGCCACCTGTCGGAACATTCTTGTCATGAGTTCCCGAAATGAATCGAGGATAAGAGGACTTGTCGCCACTAAGGTGAGTACAATNCCTGCCAGCAAAGCCGCAGAGGAGAGTTCCTTGCTGAAGGCAACTTGCCCTTCTTCTCGTGACTCCCTNCGTTTTTTCTCCGTTGGTGCTTCAGTTTTTTCCTGACCTTGTTGTTCTGCCATTGATTTTCAAGAAAAAAGTGCTTTAAGTATTGGGTTTANCGCAAAATGCGGATGAGTGCTGATGATCTACCTGCTCTTCAAGCTAAGTTTTCATTTTTCAAATNGTTAGCTNGATCCGCCTAATAGTTTAAGCACACTAAATAATTGTGAGTCAAACATCTCAAACATCTTGTGTACCGCTTGTCCATAAAAAGGCATACCGAAAAACAGAAACAAAAATCCGAGTAATAAGGTCAGTGGAAAACCAACTACNAAAACCTGAATTTGCGGAACTGAACGTGCCAGTAGTCCGACAATAGCGTTAGCGAGAAAAAGAGCAACAATCAGTGGCGCACCTATTTGTAAGCCAATGACAAATATACTTGCGGAAAGTTCTGTCAGTTTTTCAACCAAAGGCTGGCTGATTCTCGCACCGCCTGGAGGCAGAACAGAGTAGCTTCTGACAAGAGCCTGAATGACAATCAGGTGTCCGTCCATGGCCAGGAAAATGAGTGTCGCGGTCGTACTTTCAAATCTTCCCACCAGAGAAACCTGCTGCTGTGATTGCGGATCAAAGACGTTGGCCATCCCGAGTCCCATTTGAAAGCCGATGACTGTTCCGGCGAATTCGACTGCAGAAAATAAAAAACGACCGATCATACCGAGTACCAAGCCAATCAGCAGTTCACTCGCGATCAGCACAAGATAATGGTCCGGACGATCAGGAAAAACTTGTATCTCAGGTATGAAAGGGTAGAGAATCAGCGTCAGCATCAAACTCAACACAATCTTTACTTGAGGTGGCGAAACTGAACTGCCGAAGATAGGCGCAGTTGAGATTATTCCGCTGACACGAACCAGCACCAAAATAAAGGCCAGTAACTGGCCGGCGTCATAATTCAGCAGATTGGCCATACTGCTCCGGAATTAAAAACTGTAAATTCAGGCACTGTTTTTCGTAACTGGTTTTAATCAACACACTTAATGCAACTGGAGTCGGTAACTGTGAGTGCCTTTGAAATGTTAGCTTAAGGCTGCATCTAATCTAACTCACGGTTTCCGGAGTGAGGCTCAATAATTATTCGTCACTTAAAACTTGACTGGAGTAGTCTGCACGGGAAAAAGCATTTTGCGCAAGCCGACTGCGTTCTTCAGTTGACTGGCAATTGATACACATACGGGTCAAAGGTACTGCCAGCAGTCTTTTTTTGGAAATGTCTTCACCACACTCCTCACAGTAACCGAAGTCATCGGACTCCATGCGTTGAAGAGCATTTTCAATTCCTTTAAGTCTAGCTTGTTCCCGATCTTGTAGTAATAGGTCTAACTCACGTTCCTGTTCTTCTACAGAAGAATCAATAGCGTCACCGATATCACTGTTTATTTTGTTTTTTCCTGTTTTTTCCCGAATGTCCCCGAGAAGCGCCGCCTTTTCTTCCAATAACAGGCGTTTTATTTCTTCCATGATTACTTGTCTTTCTGATATTTTTTGTTTTTTTGTCAGCCAACTTTTTTATTGGCATAGACAAATTTAAGCAAATTCCAACTGCAAAATCAAATCCAATCACACTTTTTATCAAATATAAAGCAAAAGACATTTTTGAAGAAAGCAAAAGCGGCCTAAATATCTTTCTGTTTTTATATAATTCAGAAAGCTGATCAGCTTTTGAGTACACTCATCAGCGTCTAAAATATTCTTTAGTATTGCGCTTGCGCCGGTAGAAAATCTTGGCATAATAAAGCCTGCTCTGTTTTGAGAAGTATAGCAAAATAAAAACTAATAATAATGAGAAACTGCACAAAAATATGAGAAGGCTGGAAGAAAACTGTAATATTTGCGGGAAGGCGGTTTCACGCTTTCAGGCATTTAAAATGATTTGCATACACTGCAAAGAAGTCGTCTGCCGCCAGTGTCAGGTGGATGTGCCAAACGCAAAACCTCAATGGATAATTTGTCGAAAATGCGAAGGAGCAATCAACTGATGCTGTGGCTGAAAAAGATGAATTTGAAAAATTATTGTCTTCACACGCTGTTCATCAGCGGAGTGCTGCTTTCCGCAATCTCTGTTTCCGCGCAGGAAACTTACCTCGATGAACTGCTGCCGGGCACAAAAACTTCATTTAAACACTGGGATGTTCAGCGTGCAGAAATCAGCGGATACAGTCATTTTAGTTACGAAGCGGTGACGAAGGACACAAAAAAGTTCATCGTTGAAAGAAACGAAAACACCAGAGCAGACGGAGAAGTTTTTACACGTAAAACTCTCTGGTTTGCTGCAAATTCCGGGGTGCCTGAATGGTATGAGGAAGAAGATCTGCGTGAGGATTTCCGGATAAAAAACAGCTATTCTGGACAAATTATGCGTACCAGACTGGAAAAGGCGGGAAAGGTGCTGGAGTTTGAAACAAACTTAAGTCAGGAAAATGCTGTTCCTTTTGAAGTGGTAATTTTCTTTCTACGTAAAAATCTTCAGCACATCCTGCAGACAAAAGATTACTCCTTCACCCTCTTTCTACCTCTGCTGGCAATTGAGTTGGAAGAAAAAGGACTTCCGCGTTCTATGAGCATGATCCGGATGAAGGTTGAACCTCAGGAGGAACTCAGTCTTGAAACTCCATTGGGGAAGATGAAGGCACGCAAAATATTAGTTTTACCAAAATCCGGTTTTTTACGTGCTTTGCTGCCGAGGGATAAAACACATTTTGAATTCACAATCGCAGAAGCTGCTCCGCATTACCTTCTGGAGTTTACTGCAGGAAAAACCAGGCATATTTTGACGCAGCTCAGCCTCACTCAATAAGCAGGTACGGATAATCAAAACCGTCGCAATGTTGATAAGATTTGTGTAAGAGAAGTGCGTAGATCAAGCGGACGCTTAATCCGTATATTCTGCTTCGAGTGAACTTCCTGCGTCAATCAGGTGCAGCATTTTACGTTTCCAGACAATCCCTTCGCTGGCCCAGCGGATGACAACCCGTACAAATTCACGTCCAAAACCAAGTTTGCGTCCGATATAAAGCAGGTAGTCAATTTCATTTGCNCCAAGCACATTGTCCACAGAAATAACTGTGGCCAGGTCAATGAAAATCTTAACNTCCAGNTCACGTGTNGCNCCTGGAAAACGCTCGAGCTGCGGTAGTTTCTGGTCTTTAACCGCCTGCATCATTTTTACAACATCTGCTTGTGTTGGTAAAAAGGAGAGGGCTCGTTCAAGATATTCAAGTTCTTCAGGAGCAACTGAACCGTCCGCGGTAATCGCACCGCAGATAGCATTGGCAAGCCACAATTTCTGCTCGTCTTCAAGCAGTTGAGGCTGTAATCCGGATGTTAACTGAAATTCCATATTATGTTCCTAAACATACGTCATGAACTGTGTGTAATATCTTTACCACTAATCTTTTACCGTAATTTTTCTGAAAATGCAAGAATTTGAGTTTTTTACACCTGTATTTAAAGCTTTAAAGTTCTGCACAAAAGCAAAAATTCAGCAGAAAAAATCTGTTTGAGCGTAGACAAAATAATCTGCAGTCTTGACACTAAAGTCTCTTTGATTGATGATCTGTAAGAACTGCTTTATAATGGTGCCTGCAACAAAATGATTTTATAACTGATAATGCTGATTTCAGCAGAAGTGAATAATGAGCAAATATTTTATGCTTCAACTTTTTAAGTTGAGCGACATTCCTTTTTTACTGCCGGAAAACGCATGAGTCACGCTTCAGTTTATGTGCTCGACATCAGTGTGCTGCTTTATACTCCGGAAGCACTTTATGATTTTCCGGAGCAAGAAATTGTCCTGCCGGTCTGCATTCTTGATGAACTGGATACGCTCAGGCAGGATTTAGGTGAAAAGGGCAGGGCAGCCAATTTAGTCAGCAAAATGCTGGATGAATGCAGCCAACTTGGTAATCTGGTAGAAGGTGTTCGTTTGCCGAATGGAGGTAAATTAAGGCTTGAACTTGCTGATCCGGAAGCTGAAACAATTCCGTACAGTCTTAATTCTAAGAGTTTTTCGAATCGTGTTCTGGCTGTTGCCTGGACGTTGAGCCGGAAAAACAAGGATGTTGTTTTTGTTTCACATGATGAAAATTTACGTATTAAAGCTAATACGCTCAATGTCCCAACTATTGCTTATCAAGGTCGCAGGAAAGACGATTCAAGTTTATATTCAGGCATACACCGCTGTGAGGTCAGTAAGAAAAAATTACGGAGCTTGAGTCAACAAGACTTAATTTCANCGGAAGANNTACAGNCGGAACTCGGTGAAAATATTAACTTTTATCCAAACCAGGGACTTCTACTGAACTGTGCTGAAGTTCCGGAAGAAGATGTTTTAGCAATTTATAATCAGGGCAAGAGCAAATTTGTAACAGTTTCAAAAGAACAGGGTGTTTGGGGTATACGTCCTAGAAATCCGGAGCAGCGTCTGGCATTGGCATTGCTGAATGATCCAAAAATTTCTATTGTGACACTCAGCGGAAAAGCAGGTACAGGTAAGACTTTACTGGCACTTGCAGTGGGTTTACAGCAAATGATGGTTGAGAATATTTATTCGCGGATGCTGGTCTCTCGTCCGATTTTTCCTATGGGACGTGATTTAGGTTATCTGCCTGGAGACACGCAGGAAAAACTTGCACCATGGATGCAGCCGATTTTTGATAATTTGGAATTACTGATCAATAATACTTCTGCAAAAAAAGGTTCAAAACGTGACTCTTATCACGAATTAATGGAGCGTGGAATGCTTGTTGTGGAACCGTTGACTTATATTCGCGGACGTTCAATTCCGCAGCAGCACATGATTGTCGACGAAGCACAAAATCTGACTCTGCATGAAATGAAAACGATAGTCACTCGTGCAGGTGAAGGTACAAAAATAGTTTTGACAGGTGATCCAAACCAAATAGATAACAAAGATATAAATCTTTCTTCTAACGGATTGAGCATGCTGGTTGAACGCTTCAAGGAATCACCGCTTGCTGGACATGTACGTTTTACGAGTGTTGAACGCTCAGCTCTGGCCGAACTGGCAGCAAATGTATTGTGATTAGTATTGACTACAGAAATAATTTAACCAAAAATGGTATCCTGAAATAAAGATACTAAACACCTTTTTTCTAAAAGCTTCAATGTCTTTAAACTGGAATCTTGAACCACCACCTCCTTCTGAAATAGCTGACCGTGATATCCGTTTAACCGGAAGCCATTTGTCCGGAAAGCGTGTCGCACTGCTGATCACCGGAAGTATTGCGGCGTACCGTATGCCTGATCTGATTCGGGATTTTCGCAGGGAAGGAGCGGATGTTGTCGTTTATGTAACTGAAGGCGGTTTACGTTATGTTGCTAAAGAAGCGCTGGAGTGGTGCTCGCAAAATCCTGTCATTGACCACTTTACCGCAGATGCAGAGCATTTGAGCGATTCCACCCCTTTTGATGTTTTTGTTGTCGCACCTGCTTCCTACAATACTTTGAATAAGGCAGCACTTGGAATTGCGGATTCAGTAGTTTCAGCAGCGATCGCGGCAGCTCTTGGACGTATGGAACGTCAGGGAGTGCCTATCCTGTTCGCGCCAACGATGCACGGTACGATGCATAACAGCATCCTGACCCGCTCACTCAAGACTTTGCGGGAAATGGGCGCCACGTTGATTCCACCTCTGCAAACTCACGGAAAAAATAATCTTTCCTCACTGGACTTAATTGTGGCAGCAACGATCAGGTCACTCAATCAATCTCCACTTAGCGGAAAATCTTTGCTGATAACCGGCGGTCCAACACCTGTTCCGATTGACAATATTCGACGTATCACCACACGTTTTACCGGTGCGCTTTCCATCCAAATCGCTCGGGAAGCATGGATGAGAGGAGTAAAGGTTGAGCTGATTCTAGGCAAAGGCAGCCAGCCTGCACCGGAATATTTAAACGCAAAAAAAGCTGCTACTTACACTGATTATAAAAATATTGTGCATGAATCGCTGACAAAAAAAGCTGTTGACTGGGGAATTTTTACGGCGGCGGTTGCGGATTTTCAACCCGAAACTTTTATTGAAGGTAAAATTTCCAGCAAAGTAAAACATTTAAATTTGAAACTGCTGCCGACCGTCAAGCTGATTGATGAGGTGCGAAAAAAATTTCCTGCCTTGAAAATGATCACTTTCAAATATGAAGAAAATATTTCTCACGATGAACTGCTCGCAATTGCAAACAAGCGCTTTTCCAAAAAAGGTGGTTCACAGTTGATTGTCGCAAACCGTAGAGAAGAATTTAAACCGGATGGTACACAGGTGGCGTGGCTGCTGGATCCTGCGCAGGAACCTCAAATGTATGTTGGCAAAGAAGCTATCGCAAATGCTATTCTGGACAGGATTGAAACTGGTTTGTAATAAAATCTGTAAGATACTGTTTTCTTGCTCGACCTAAACCTTAGGGCATTTGACTTCAAAAGTTCAAACGCAACTCTCAACACACGATAATTTTCATTTAAATCTTAACTTTCAATTTCTGCAAATTTACTTATGGTTGACCGCTGGGCGAACACAATTGTACATCCTACCATGGAAGACATCGCTGAGTATGTACCCCTCAAAATTTCTGCTGACACAATAACTCTCGTCGGTTTTGCGATTGGGATGGTTGCAGTTCCTTTGCTCTGGCTCAAACTCTATTCACTGGCGCTGGTATTTATTTTGATCAACCGTTTTTTTGACGGACTTGACGGTGCAGTTGCACGCAGAAACGGCATCACGAGTTTAGGCGGATACCTCGACATTACCTGTGATTTTATCTTTTATTCTGCGGTTATTTTAGGTTTCGCCTTGGCGGATACTGAACAAAACAGCCTAGCTGCAACTTTTTTAATTTTTTCATTCATCGGCACAGGTGCGAGTTTCCTGGCTTTTGCCGCAGTTGCAGAAAAGCATGGAATTTCCTCAGACGCACACGGACAGAAGGCTTTTTATTATTTGGAAGGTTTAGCAGAAGGCACGGAAACGATTTTATTTTACATTATCATTTGTTTGTTTCCGGGATACTTTCCTGCATTAGCCGTGATTTTCGGCGGTATCTGCTGGCTCACTGTGATCGGACGTTTTGGTTCAGCTTATTCTTTGTTACGCTGAATTAAAATGCCGGAATTGAAACGTGTTACTGTTTAACGAATAATTTCCGCGGGACATTGGCTAAAGTTTCAGCACTGGTTTCTGTGATAACAAAGCTCTCCGTGATTTCCAGACCCCAATCGTCAAACCAG
>JGI26241J51128_1001631_pt1 | contig 11352 bp, 9 predicted proteins | sample SaaInlV_200m_DNA_4_FD_51128 | JGI IMG/M metagenome (IMG submission 51128) | reverse complement strand
TCAAACACAGATGTTATGGGAGCTATCAATCCTTCAAGCCTGCCCAACAGTCCAGAATTCAAAAGGAGTTGAATCAAAAAAGTGACACTCGCCAGAAGCGTTACCATGCGAATATACATCTTTTTCCGGGCAAACCATGTGTCCACTAATAATTGTTTTAACGATCTGGGAACACAATCAGAATCCATTGGATCACATTCCGGGTTATCGAAAGCATCCCCAGATTGCACAGCGGGTTGCAGACGGATGCGTCCCCATAAAATGACAAACCCAAGTTTAAGTATTCCAGTCAACCAGAAAGCTGCAATATAAATCATGCATAGGCGGAACCCTAAAAGTGGGAGGACAATGGGTAACTGAAATGTCAGCGTCTCTTTAAAGTGAAAAGGAACAGTATTCAAAACTCCGGTCAACAAAAGTTCACGGTCTGAGATCTTTTTATCCGCATAAAATTGAGCGGACATCGTATGGGCAGCAATCATCGACCCGATTGCTGCCAGAAAGCTTAATGCACTTTCAGAGGGTAGATTTGCAAGTTTTGCCACTGGCGTTCCAATGGGTTTAAGGTATTTCATCAAGCCCATTTGCATGAACAGTTCGATCCCGAAAAGACTTATGAACATTATAGATCCCATTTTAAAAACGAGTGATCTCGTGGCTTCAAGTGATAAGAGGAAAGGGTCCATGGAATCCTGTTAATACTATTTATGTGAAATTAAAATCATGTTTTCGTCCCAACAAAATCAGATCATCGAAATAATATAAGCAGATTCAGCTGGCTGCCAAGGGTAGAGGTATTAATGACCCTACAAAGCCAATGATGTAACAAGTCTTTTTGTCGATGAAAAATCTGGAAAACCAAAAAGGTGTCTTACCCAATCAAACAATTTTCCCCATTCCAATTTGTATTTTAATTTCTATTTCAGAAAAAATATGGACACGCTTATGATCAATTTTTTCTCTTGGATAGATAGACTCATCCAATGTGATATCCAAGATAGCGATTTTATCGCTGACGTTATTGCGAATAGTCATTTTTTTACCTGATTAAATAAGCTCTTAAAACAACCAATGGTAATCGTTCCCAGGCTGCCAAATTGTTGAATATTTCCAGACCGACACTTCACGCGAAAATCGACAAATAAAATATTAAGCATAAAACGCAAATTTCATTACACCGATTCACAGTGTACTATTCTTTACTTATCGTTCTGAAGCTAAACGAATCGCCTCTTCTACCATCTTTTCCACACTTCCATTAATTTTTTGTTGCTTCAGCTTTTCATTTATTGCAGGTAAAAAGGTTAAAAATTTTGATTTTTTTGAAAAAGCAAAATAAAGGTTTCTGATGGCAACAGGCACGGGTAATAGCTCTATCTTATCTTCATAACCTAATTTTTTTGCATGGATAATAAATCCATATTTTGCTGCAACCGCATAATCTGCACGGTTATCACCCAGCATCTTAAAAATTTGTTCATAATCTGTCACCTTGACAATGTTTAATTCGGGTTCAAAGGCTTTGAACTCCGCTGATATGCTGTCCTCTCTCACCATCAGCCCTCGGCGACCTCTTAAATCGTCGAGTGTGTTAAACTGAAATGACTTTCCAGGAGGTACAAAGACAGCAGTCGGAACATCGACGTATGGAATTGTGAATTCCATAAATTTAGCCCTTTCATGTGTATGAAAAATAACCGGAATCAAATCCAGTTCACCAGATTTCATCTGATCAATGGCCCTTGCCCATGGGAGAATTTGAGTTTCTACCCTTATGTTGAATTCGTCAAATAGTTCTACGACCAGATCAATAATCGGACCGGTGAGTATCTGACCGTCTTTTTGTGCCCATATTGACGGTGGAGCATAAATTTTTAAAGGTTCGCCGGCATAAACAACGGAGCCGGTAAAGAACAATAAAAAGATCATTAATAAAAATAAGTTTTTCATTTTTTATCCAATACATTTCGAACAGTTTCCGCCATTTTTTTTATATCGATAGGTTTCATTAAAAAACCATCAACTGGGAAATCCAAAGCAGTTTTTTCATTAATTTTTTCACTGAATCCTGTGCACAAAATTACAGGTATGTCCGGCTTGATTTCTTTTACCGCCTGGCACAGTTGATCTCCCGTCATTTCAGGCATGGTCATGTCTGTGATCACCAGTTGGAACAGATCCGGGTTCCGGCGAAAGGTTTTTAAAGCATCAAGGCTGCTGGTTTTAGCTGTAACAGCATACCCCAGTCGTTCCAAAAATCTTTTTTGCAGTTTTGTGATAGCCGGTTCATCATCGACAAACAGGATTCGCTCACACCCCTGGGGGATATCTGTTTCGGTCTGAATAGCGGGTTTTTTAAAAGATTGTGTTGTTGTGGGAAGGTACACGTGGAATGTTGTTCCATTCCCAGGCTCACTATAAACGGTAATGTGGCCGTCATGAATTTTCACAATTCCATGCACAACAGCCAATCCTAATCCCGTTCCCTTATCCGGTGTTTTTGTTGTGAAATACGGATCAAAAATAGCATTTAAATTTTCTTTTGATATACCGCATCCTGTATCGCTGACATATATTTTGGCATAACTTCCCGGCATCATATCCGGATATTGTTCCACATTACTTTTATCAAGTTGTATCAACTCAAGACCTATGTCTATAAGCCCGTTATCATTTATCGCATGGACAGCATTTGTAACGAGATTCATTATCACCTGATTCATTTGAGAAGCATTCGCATGTATTGTGATCGGCTCAGAACTTATTTCTTCAGTAATTGTAATATTGGATGGGATAGTTGATCGAAGCATCTTCATATTTTCAACCAATATTGAATTCATTTGAATGTTGTGTTTTTCCTGCTCACCTTTTCTGCTGAATGTAAGAATCTGTTTTACCAGACTTTTGGCTCTTTTTCCGGCGGTAAGGACTTCTGTGAGATTGTCGTGCAGTTCCGTTTCATGTTGAAGATCCTGCAATGAAAGTTCAGTGAACCCCATAATGGATGTTAAGATATTGTTAAAATCATGTGCTATTCCACCTGCCAGGTTTCCAATGGCTTCCAGTTTCTGGCTTTGCCTGAGAGCTGCTTCCGCTTTTCTTGCCTTTGAATCATCCTGGAAGACCAAAATTACGCCGACTGGATCGCTTCCGTCCAGCAAAATTGGGGCTCCACTATCCTTGATAGGCCTTTCTATGCCATCACGGGATACCAACAGGGTGTGATTAGCCAATCCAACAATTTGGCCGGTTTCGATCACCTTTAATACAGGATTTTCACAAGTTTCCCGGGTCTCTTCATTAATAATATTGAATACCTCATCCAAAGGCTTTCCTATGGCATCCGAATGCACCCATCCCGTAAGCGTTTCTGCTACTGGGTTCATAAAGGAGACACAACCAGACATATCCGTTGCAATAACACCATCTCCAATGCTGCTCAGGGTTGTCTGAAACCATTGTTCGCTTTCTCTTAATCTACGATCTGATTGTTGCTTGAATACAGCAATCTCTATCACTGATTTTATTTGTGTGTCATCAAATGGCTTAACAATATAGCCATATGGTTCTGTAAGTTTTGCTTGAGAAATTGTATCGTCATCGGCATGGGCTGTAAGATAAATCACTGAAATAGAATGGATCTTTTTTAATTTTGAAGCAGTTTCAATGCCATTCATGCCTTTACCCAGTCTTATATCCATTAGAGCAATATCAGGTTTTTGACGTTCTACAGATTCAAGGGCATGCTCACCTGAATAGGCTATTTCTGTGATATCGTATCCCAGATGAGTCAGCTTGATTTTTAGATCTTCAGCAACAATTGGATTGTCTTCTACAATCAGAATTTTAGTTTTTTTCATTCCACACACTCTCTTTTATCCTATTGAAAAAGGAAAACAAATTTCAAATAAAGCGCCTTTATCATTCTTTACTTTTACATTACCTTTTAATTGTCCTGCAACAAGTATTTTTACAATTTTCAAACCAAGACTATCGCTGGTATTCAAATCTAAATCTGTGGGGAGACCTGGCCCATTATCCTTGACTGTCATCAACACTTCATTGGCGGATATTGTTTTTAAAGATATGAACAGATCGCCTTTTGAATCTGAGATAAATGCATATTTCAAGGCATTACTGACCAGTTCATTGAGGATAAGGCCGCAGGCAATGCTCATATCCATGCCCATTTGGACGGTATCTATATCTAAATTAAAGGCCACATTACATCCTGGTTCACGATAAATTCTGAAAAGATGCTGCACGATCTCATTAAAATAAGTTTGTATATCCAGCACTGCCATATTATCTGACCGGTATAGTATTTCATGAATCAAGGCCATGGATTTAATCCGATTATTTGAATCAATGAGTGGTTTTTTATGTTTTGGGTCAAAAATTTTATTAGATTGTAAACTAAGAAGACTTTGAATGATCTGCATGTTATTTTTTACACGGTGATGAATTTCTTTAAAAAGAACCTCTTTTTCTTTTAGTGCGGCTTTGATCAGATTTACTGCTTGTTTTCGTTCTTGGATTTCATGGTTCAATTCATCACGTGATGCTGTAATGTTTTTAATGTTGTCCATCATATGTTTAAAGGATTGAGCCAGTTGCCCTATCTCGTCATTGCCGCTAACATCAATAGGTGAATCTAATTTTCCGGAAGAAATTTCCTTTACAGATCCTTCCAATTTGGCCAAGGGTTTAAACAGATACCAGTTTGATAAGAAATAATTGGTTCCAAAAACTGTCAAATTTACGAGTAGCAAAGTCAAAATTGTCAGTGTACTGGTTGAAATGATAAGATTTCGGATACGGCCTCTGGAAATTACCAAACGCATCACACCGACGGAAACACCATTATGGATTATAGCGGTTTCCTTTGAAATAAATCTTGATGATGTGCTGAACTCTGAAAATAATAATTCTTTGAAACCAGGACGAACTTTTTTGACGATTTCCTTGTTTTTAACAAGAACGCTTGCGAAAGCTATATCTTCATACAATAACAAGGAATTAATATAGTCTTTGATATAGCCATAATTAAATTGCCATAGAGCAATTGATAAGCTTTCCGTTGAAAAAACTGTGAGCTTGTTCATCTGTTTATGCAAATCTTTTTCGACAGATTGGCTGTTATAGAGAATAACTCCCACAGAAAATACCAACATGACCAATGTGATTACAGTCGCTAAGGCAAAAGTAAATCGATGCCGGATGCTGTTTGATTTAATTATATTCATAATTGAATTTTTTTTTTAATTTTCCATTCAGATTCAGATCATTGAAACACAATTTCATACCGTTTAATTAAAAATTAATTTTTGGTCATGTCATTAACTGTTGTATCTATAATTTTTTGTATTTCTCCCTGTTTCTCCATATTTTGCAGAGTACTAAACAAATCAGGGACAAGATGTTGTTGTTTTTTATTAACATAATGATACAATCTGCCTGTGTATAATGCTTCACCAATTGAGTGAATCCCGCTTCCTTTATAATTTCTGGAGATTTCTATTTTTCCTGCCATTAAAACGGCTATTGCGATCTGGATCATATCTTGATCCAATAATTTGAATAAGTGTGTCATATTTTCTGCAAAAAACGGAGACAATCCATTCGTGCCAATTTTTGAGTATCGAATACCACGGATGATACCAATTCGAAGTCCTTTTAAATCTTTCCAGTTGGTTATTTTCTTAGTTATTTTTTTTGTAAAAACGACTCCCTTAAAATGAATTATTGGTGTGGGCACACGCACCAGGTTTGTAAACTTTTTATGTGTTCCATCAATACGAGCGATATCTCCATCAGACTCACCGCTATTGGCCATATCAATTGATCTGTAACCTGGGTAAAATTCGAAATTAGCTTCATACCCAATCTTTCGGTAGGCTTCCCAAAGCACTTCTTTTGCGACTGCATGTGTTTGCTCATTTTGTATTCCGGAAATAAAAACAGCTCCTTTATTTCCATCAGCAAATATTGAATCGTAATGAATTAAAATAAAGAAACATACTATAAATAAGAGCCTGAATGATTTTATAACAAATAAATATATTTTCATACGAATGAACCATTTTTAATTTCGCTAAAAATTATTTGATCTATTAAACTATAAAATTGACACATTATGACAATACAATAATAAATAGGATATAGCAAAAAAAATCAAAATCTCATTCAACATAATTGAAGACAAATTGATTCTTGTTCAACTTCTAGGAAAAAATTTTTCAAATTTTGTAAAAATGTTTTTGATGTATTAAAAAGTTGAGTGGATCAAATTAGCGAACAGAAAACTTGATATCCTGTCTATTTTTAATTGAATGACGCAACAGCGATGACCCTGGCCATGGCATGTTGGATGGCATCGGGGTCCGGAATCAGAACTCGAGGGCCAGCTTTTTGCTGATTTTTTCAGCTGCGGACCGTGTCTGCTCGATAATGGCGGACATCTTTTTATCCGACATGGATGCCTTGAAACCGACGACCCAGAGGGCCGGAATGTGGGCACCGTATTTTTTGATGGGGGCGGCCACGGCACGGACACCGGATAGATATTCTTCATCATCAGTGGCAATGCCTGACTGTCTGACCTTCCCAAGTTCTTTTGCATACAGGTCGNAATCAATAATGGTGTTGGCGGTGAATTTTACCAGTGGGTTGGCATGCATATACTTTTCAAGGTCATGGGATTCCATCTGGGATAAGAACAGTTTGCCCACGGCGCCGGCCATTAACGGCAGGGTGGTGCCGATGGGAGAACTGATTTTAAAATCCTTCCTGGATTCAACAATGTCGATCACAGTGACTTTCTCGCCGTTTCGGACGCCCCCCACGGCGCCGGCCATTAACGGCAGGGTGGTGCCGATGGGAGAACTGATTTTAAAATCCTTCCTGGATTCAACAATGTCAATCACAGTGACTTTCTCGCCGTTTCGGACGCCCAAAAAAACCGATTCCTTGCACAGCTCCATCAGATCTTCCATGACAGGGCGTGCAATGTTTTTAAAATCGATCCGTTCATAGGCGGCTTTGCCCAGCGTCATAAGGGTAAGACCAATGGTGTATCTTTTGGATACCGAGTCCCGCATGACGGCGCCCACATCTTCCAGGGCGGCCGTAATGCCGTGAACCGTACTTTTGCTGATGTCAAGATTTGAAGAAATCTCACTGATTCGAAGTCCCTGGGTGCTTTTGGATATGGCGTCCAGGATGGTAAATGCCTTTTTAACAATTGGGGCCTGATATTTTTTTGCCATTGTTCACCATAATAAGTTATCTAAATGATACCGGAGTATAAAGGCCCCATTAAATTAAATCAACCTAATGGGGCCCCGAGTTTTTCAACCGCTCTCAGAAAATCTGATTAGGATCGTTACAAAAAATCAAGTTATTTTTGAGTCGGTCCTTAAGCAGTATGTTCGTCAAGAGCCGCTGCCTGTTTCTTTACCGTTGACAGGCGAAGCGCAGCCACTCTTTTTTTCTCAATGCTGATATCACCGCCATCCGTGTACTCAATAGCCTTTATATCACAGAATCTGGCACACTGGGGATCACCGTCACAAAGATCGCATTTGGCGACTTTTCCGTCGATGGCATTGTAGTGCATTGCGCCGAAAGGACAAACCGAAACACAGGTCCGGCAGCCGATACAAACGTCGTAATCCACTTCGACCCGGTTCAGCTCTTCGTTGCGGGAAATGGCGCCGACAGGGCATCCTTTCAGACAGGGGGCGTCCTGGCATTGTTGACAGGAGACAGGGACGTAAAGTCCTTCCATCTCCCATTTCAACACGCGAATGCGGCTTCGACTCGGGTTGGATGCGCCGTGATGCTTCACCGCACAAACCTGTTCACAAAGCCTGCATCCAGTGCATTTTTCATGATTAATCAATAAAACCTTGCTATTTGATTGCATTGTGTTCTCCTTTTCTATACGGCCTGCCGGTTACACCAGGTGTGAGGGTTCGTTTTCAAGGCCAAGTTCTTTAAGTGTACTCTTTTTGGGAATACCGTTTTTGTCCAGCCCTTTGTGTTCGTAGAATTCATCGACCATAGCATCGAATTTGTCTTTGACAATATATTTTCCGATGACGTCGATGGCCCCCCTCTTACAAGGTTCATCATGATAGCGATGATTCAGCACATCACCTTTTTCCGGGTCGTTACGGGTTGCCCCCTCCCGAAGATTGAACAACCGTTCGATCATGTTGTTTCTTCTTGCGACTTCCCAGATTTCCTCGGGCGTCATCTCAATTCCCGTGTTTAAGTAAAGCACCTTGGGCCAGTTTTCGAAATTGGGCAGGGTGGCACCCAGGAAAGTGGTGTGGTATTTGCAGATACCCAGACTGTCCACGGCCATGTAGCAGTTTTCCTGCCAGAAGACCTGCCAGGGTTTGCCCACATATTCGGTATGTTCTGAACTTAAGGGGCCGTCATAGGGAANCGGTGTGCTGTAGATTNTGCGCANAACCTTTTCCGGTAGGTGGTAGAGGTCGATGGCNGGCCGGCTTCTCAGATGGTCGGACCCTCTGGATGAGGTCGCAATATTGAGTGCAAGGGCGGGTGTGCCACGTTCGTCCGAGTGCAGGTTGGCCATACCTTTCACCTGGATGAGATAATCAAAGGAATCTTTTCCCACATTTTTAGAGGCCGGGATACCGCCTTTGGCCAGAACGTCGCCCAGCCATCCTTTGCGGTAGCAGATGCGCTCGATCATTTCCAGGACAGCTTCATCGTTACCAAAGCTCAAATCAATACCGTCGGTCTGCTCTTTGGTGATAAGGCCTTCTTCAAAACATTCCATGGCCCATGCAATCATGCTTCCGGTTTCAAGGTTGTCCATACCGAACTGATCCACAAGATGGTTGCCCGCCAGAACCGTTTCCGCGCTCCGGCACCCGACTTCTGCGCCAAAAGCACCTTGGGAGGTATATTCCGGGCCTTCGTCGTATTTTCCCTTGTATTTTCCCGACGGGATTTTATACTGGGCCCGGCAGTGAACCTGGCAGCCGAAGCAGCCGGCCATATGGTAGGGTCCCATGGTTTCAGTGGCAATTTCATCAATGCGTTCCGGCTCGATGTCATCGGCATATTCCAGCTGGTTGTACCTGAAATTTTCCGTCCTGACACCGCCCCAGGAATTGGTTGCGCCCCAGATAAAGGGTGTGCCCAAAGTGCCCTGGGTCTGGTTTACTTTTGCACCGGTGATCTGTTCGATGAATTTTTTATTGTATTCCAGCGCTTCCATGGGATGGGTGATTTTGACATCCATGGTGCCGCGGCAGGACACAGCCTTCAGGTTTTTGGATCCCATGACAGCACCCATACCGGTTCTGCCGCCGGCATTTTTGACACCGGTCATCACGTTGGCATAAGCCACAAGGTTTTCACCGGCAGGTCCAATGACAAGGCTTTTCACTTCTTTGTCATTCAATTCATCATGAATGGCCCACTGGGTGTCGGTAACGGTTTTTCCCCAGATGTTGGCCGCATCCCTGATTTCGATCTCACCGTTGTTAATATAAATATAGCATGGTTTTTCCGCTTTGCCTTTTATGACCAGGTGGTGGAATCCGGCCCAGGCCATTTCAGGTGCAAAAAAACCACCCATGTTGCAGCTTCCTAGAAGCCCGGTAAGNGGCGATTTTGCCATTACATGGGTTCTGGCGGTGGCGGATGCTAAAGTGGCACACAGAATTCCNCCGCTGATGATCAGCGCGTTGTCGGGTCCAAGTGGATCACACCCCTTTTCCGTATGGTTGTATAGCAGGTAGGCGTCAAGGCCCCTGCCGCCCAGAAATTTTTTCCTAACTTCCATAGGTATGGGCTTTACCTCAATGTCGCCGGTGGTCAGATTGATATAGGCGATCTTTCTGTCTAATGCCATTTTATTTGCCCCCTTTTTTTTCAGCCGCTTTTAATTTAGCCTCAGTGACTTCTTTGAAACGATCCTGTGCGATCTTTCTGTTCACGTCCCAGACCGGTCCTCTGATTCTCGGTAGTTTGGGATTGATCCAGAAAATACGAAACTCCATGCCGCAGGTTGCGCATTTGGCATGGTCTGCGCCTTGTTCAGGAACGATGCGCTCCATACAACTTGGGTTGTGGCACCTGACTTTGCCGAATGTCCTTGTTTTCTGCAGACTTTCCGCGCCGGTTAATTGATTCTCTTCCCTTGCCATTGTTACCCATCTCCTTTTTGAGTTATCGGAAAAGTTCACTATGGTGTTTTTTGTCGCTTGGACTTGTTCTCTATAATGAATCTTTTCTCGGTTTTAGACCCTATTTTTTTGTCCAAAATATCAAATAACGAAACACTTTCGGCCAGATATTGCTGTTTTTACTTGACATCTGTGATGGCCATTTGATATTTAATTATTCAATATAGCGAACAGAATTCAACTTTGTCAAGTTTAAAATTCAGATGGCTTGACAGATAATTTAAAAAGGCTTTCCGTGATAAATGAGGAGGAAAGGATATGACGACGGACCGAAAAATTGCACTGGTGGACCTTGGCCGGTGTGAGGTGGAAACGTTTCCGGTATCAATGGATCTTGAGCAAAGATTCCTTGGCGGCAGTGGTGTTGCCACCTACCTTTTTTGCAAGCAAGCGCCCAAAATGGTCGACCCGGGTTCCGCCGATAACATATGCATCGTCAGTGCGGGATATCTGAGCGGTACGTTGAGCGCGCCCCTTGGGGCGGCTGTTTTGACAAGCAAAACCGCTGCCACTGGGCTTATGGCCAGAGCGTGCGTAGACGGTCCCTTTGCCGGGCAAATGCGTCGGGCCGGTTTTGAACACGTGGTGTTGAAGGGACGGGCTGAAAAGGAAACCTGTATGCTGATCTGTGACGGCCGCATTGAGTTTAAAGTGGTACCCGGTTTAAAGGATAACGGTTTATCTGACCAGCGTGCAATACTCCGTAAAGAGGCCTTAGGGTATGAAGCGCAGCTAATCTGTATCCAAAAAAACGGGGATGATCTGTTTTTTGCCGCAGATGCCTGTTTGGCCTTGTCCAAGGATGTGGAGGATATGGAGCCGGACAAAAGCGGCGTGGCACAAGTCTTAGCGGCAAAAAACGTCGTGGCCCTGGCCTGCAGTGGTACTATAGCATTGGAAGTAAAGGACCCCGAAGGCATTATTGCCTATGAGAAAAAGTTACTTGAAGGGATTGATGAACCGCTGACCCAGAACCGCCCGGAGACGGACATCCAAGATCCGGAAACCATTGAAGGTCCGGCAGGATCCGTTGATCTGACACAAATAAAACAGACCCTTATGCAGTGTCTCGGGGTACAGTGCCTCGGGCTGCCGTCAGGAACAAAGAACGGTGCCAACG
>JGI26241J51128_1001630_pt1 | contig 11354 bp, 10 predicted proteins | sample SaaInlV_200m_DNA_4_FD_51128 | JGI IMG/M metagenome (IMG submission 51128) | reverse complement strand
TCTGCACCCATGTGTTTTGAAAAGGGTGAATTTTTAATAGGCTCCAGAGATTTATGCCTCGGGACGATTCATGGTTGTGAGTTTTATATGGCTGAAGATCAATTTGAATATTATAAATATTCACATATTACTGTAGATGTTTCCGAAGGACGGGGATCAAGCTTTTCCTTAGAAATCCCACTTGGATTAAGGTTTATGGCCGTATCTCGAATCTTAACGGATACAGAATGTGAACTCTTGAAACCACCGAAATACCAATAACTCGGTTTTTTAGCCTGAATACATCCCATCCAGCAAATCTTGATATCGCTGCGTCACTATTTTTCGTCGAACCTTCATCGTTGGTGTTAATTCATCTTTATCCTGATCAAAATCTTCTTCTAATATTTTAAATTTTTTGATCGTTTCATAGCTGGGAAGCTCTCGATTCAATGAAGATATCTCGTGATGAATAAGATCAATAATTTCTTTTTTCTTAGTTAAATCGCCCAAATCCTGATAGAGAATTTTTCGATCTCGAGCAAACTTTGCAAGTTCATCTTCATCCATTGTAATTAATGCAGTCAAATAGGCCCTTTTATCTCCATACACCATGGATTGGCTGATATAAGGACTTGTCTTTAGTAAATTTTCTATATTTTGGGGAGCCACATTCTTACCACCTGCTGTAATAATCAAATCTTTTTTCCGATCGGTAATAAATAAATATCCTTCCTTGTCAATGTGACCAACATCTCCCGTTTGAAGCCACTCAATATCATTTTCATCTTTTATCAATAATTCATCTGTGGCATCCTGATTGTGATAATATCCTTCAATATTTTGAGGGCCAAGACAACAGATTTCTCCATCATCTGCAATTTTTACTTCCGTACCAGGAAATATTTGCCCAACAGATCCAATTTTTATCTGTCCGATTTTGTTAGATGAAATCACACCGGTGGTCTCTGTCATTCCATAGACTTCATAAATGTCTAAGCCAACCTTATGAAAAAAGTGAATAATGTTGGGAGAAATGGGCGCAGCTCCAGAAATCATAAATCTGATTTTTCCTCCAAAAATGTCTTGAATCTTCTGGAAAATAAGGAAATGGGCAATACGGTGTTTTACCCAGAGAAATGGCGTTGGTGATTCTCCTTTATCTTTTTTCTCAATAAAAGCACCACCCACTTTTATTGCCCAATTAAATATCGTTTTTTGAATCCAGGATGCATCTTTAATTCCAGTAGAAATTTTAGCATAAAACTTTTCGAAAACTCTGGGTGTGCCAAACATGATTGTGGGACCGGTTTGTCTTAGGTTCGCAGGCATATCTTCCAAACTTTCAGCAAAAACGGTCTCATTCCCAATGTACAATTTCATAAAATGCCCTAAGTCCCGTTCTGCAATATGTGCCAGGGGTAAATAGGCAATACCCAAATCTTTTCGCGTCACGTTGAACATTGGTTTCAAATGTTGAACCACGGAAAATACATTACGGCTATTAATCATGCCAGCTTTGGGGTGCCCTGTGGTACCCGATGTATAAATGAAACTGATTAAATCTTCAGGGTCTCCTTTTTGTAATGCTTCGGTATAATGATCTGGGTTCTCTTTTCCATAATAAATACCGTCCTCCCTGAATGATGATAGTGATTTAACATTGAGAATGTTTTTCGGTAAGTACTTATCAAAAACAATGGCCTGTTTAATATCTGGGAGCCTGTCCCAAATTTCTAATAGTTTATCCAATTGTTCCTGATCTTCTAAAAAAATGAATTTTGATTCACTATGATCAGCGATATAGTGAACTTGTTCCTCGGTATTGGAATGGTAAATTGGTGCTGTAACACCGCCAATAGACATGATGGCTAAATCAACCACAACCCATTCAAATCGAGTCTGGCTAATGATGGAAACTTTATCTCCACGATTAATGCCAGCCTTTATCAATGCATTTGCTATNTCTCGAACCCAAGCGCCATATTGATTCCATGTGACCGATTCCCAAATGCCTTTCTGCTTCCACCAGGTTGTAATATCTTGGCCATAATTATCTACATTATACCAAAATAGTTTTGGAACTGTATTATGTACTGACAGATTTGGATTGCTCAACTGCCACTCCATAATTTTGCTCTTCGTACATACTTCCCCTCGCCCAAATACATTTCTCTTACTTTTTCTTCTTCGTATAGCTCATCATATGTACCACTCAAAAATATTTTTCCCGATGTAAGCACATATCCATAATCTGCAATTTTTAGAGCATGGTTCACATTTTGTTCAACCAATAAAATGGTGACTCCAGATTGATGAAGTTCTTTAATCGTACTAAAAATATCTTGTACAAGTAGTGGCGATAATCCTAATGAAGGTTCGTCCAACAAAAGTATTTTTGGTTTAATCATTAGCGCGCGAGAAATTGCCAACATCTGCTGCTCGCCACCACTCATGGTTCCAGCCCGTTGAGCTTTTCGTTTATCCAAAATAGGAAAATGGCGAAATGCTTCTTTCATTCTTTCATGGAGTAAATCTTTTTCTTTTATCAAAAATCCACCCATAAGTAAATTTTCTTCAACCGACAACTCCGGAAATATTCGTCTCCATTCTGGTACATGGCTAATGCCCATTTTTACAATGTCTTCCGGATTTTTTCTGTCGATTCTCCTGTCTTCAAAGTGAATCGTTCCATATTCTGGTTCAACCAACCCGCTAATGGTCTTTAGAATTGTACTTTTCCCGGCACCATTTGCTCCCAATATAGTCACCAATTGCCCTTCTTTTACCTCTAAAGAAACACCATGCAATGCTTTCACTTTTCCATAATAAGTTTCGACTCCAATAAGCTTAAGCATCTGCAGGGTCTCCCAAAAATGCTTTGATAACATCAGGATGATTTTTGACTTCTTCTGGTTCGCCAATAGCTAATATATTTCCTGAATCCAATACACAAATTCGATCGGAGATACTCATGACTAAACTCATATCATGTTCTACAACCACTGTAATACCCAAATCATCTCGTATTTCTGTAATAATTTTAGCTATTTCATAAGTCTCTTGGTCGTTCATCCCTGCAGCCGGTTCGTCCATGAGGATTAATTTAGGTTTGGCCACAAGGGCTCGAGCTATTTCTGTAAGCTTTTGAATACCAAAAGGTTGGCCAATCATATATTTACTTTCATAATTAGCGATACCTAATAAATCCAAGATTTCCAATCCCATTGCTTCTTCTTTTTGTCGCTGTTTTCTGCTCAACCATCGTTGAATAGTAGATCGATTATCTATCCTATGATGTGCGCCCAATAGAATATTATCTAAAATAGTCATAAATGGAACATTTTGTATATTTTGAAATGTACGTGCAATTCCAGCATTCATTATTTGATGTGGTTGCATTTTTAATAAATTATGGCCCTCAAAAACAATCTGCCCTTTTTGAGGGTCATTAAATCGATTTATACAATTAAACAATGTTGACTTCCCTGATCCATTTGGTCCAATCAAAGAAAATATTTCACCTTTATCTACATTAAAAGACACATCATCTAATGCCACAACACCAGAAAATTGCATATGCAAATTTTTTATAGTTAATTCTGTCATAACAAAAAAAGCCCCCGGAAAATTACCGAGGGCTTTTCATTTGAATAATTTTAATCAATCCAATCTGTAATAACTGTTTGAACGCCATCTTTAACTTGAACTAAGATGACAGATTCAGTTCCAGCGTGATCTTTTGAATTGTAAGTGATAGGAGGGAATGCCCCTGAATCCCACTTATTTAAAGTTTCCAAACCATTAATTAATCGTTCACGAGTTAGATTTTTTCCTGCTCGTTTTAATCCTTCTACGAGTACTTTTGCTGTAATATATCCATAAAAATGGTACATCCCCATATAGGCTTTAGGGACTTCATATTGGGCACATAGCTCTCGATATTTGACAGCGGAAGGCGCATCGGAATTCCATAAATTTGCAAAATTTGCAGAAATGAATCCTTCACCTGCAGGACCTGCAGCCAGTGAAACACGGTGGTCCATAGTTGGGCTCGTTCCAAAAAATTTAGGAGAATATCCCATCGCAGCAGCGGTTTTCATCACGATGATAGGTTCCTTTACTACGCCAGCAATTATGACATGAGTAGCACCGCCTTTAATCATATTTCCAACCTGTCCAGCAAAATCAGTTGCACCACGCTGATAGGCCTCTTTCTGGATAGAAATACCTTGACTGGCTTCAGCTTCTGAAGCTCCTTTTAGTACATTTTCACCATAATCATCATCTTGATAAATTATTCCAATTTTAGCATTGGCATTATCTTTTAGAATATAATCTACAAGAATAACCGTTTGTTTATCATAGCCAGTATCTGTATGGAAAATCAAATTTCCTGCAGGGCGAGTCATGTCAGACATTGTGCCCGATTGAGTTGCTGGTGCAATAAGAGGTGTTCCAGTTTCGGCCAAAATTGGTCGAAGCGCTTCACATGGCGATGTACCTATCACGTGATAAAGACAAAACACCTGATCTTTTTCAATAAGTTTCTTTGCCGCAACGACTGCTTTCTGAGGGTTGTATTGATGGTCTTCAACCAACATTTTTATTTTGCGCCCGTGGACACCACCAGCTTCATTGATATATCGAAAATATACATTTGAACCTGAAGGTAAAACGGCACCCAATTCTTTCATCGGGCCACTTAGATCTTGGATATTCCCAATGATGATTTCAGTATCCGTCACACCAGGTGTCGGTGCCTGTTTGCCACATCCGACAAAAACCAAGCCCAGCATGATAAATAATCCTATTATTTTTTTCATGATGATTCTCCTTTTTTTATTAATTTATGTGAAACGCTTTCGCGGGTTAAATGGAAATATTTTCCAGTAAATTCTTAGTTTTAACCACATACCATATAATCCCATGGGTTGGAATATAATAAACAAAAACATTATAAGACCAAAAATGAGTGACTGAATATCCCCAGCATTTGTATTCATAAAAGAGTGTATCCAATCTTCAATCATAGGCACATATAAATTATCGAGTAATACGATAAATAAAGTACCTAAAACTGCACCATAAATTGAACCGGCACCCCCAACCAAAACCATTATAATAAAATAAATGGATAGTAACATATCAAAATGATCGGTTGAAATAAAGTGGCTTGTATGGGCAAATAGAACACCTGCAAATCCTGCAAAAAGTCCAGAAATAAAAAATGCCAACATTTTATACTTTGCCAAATTAATACCGGATGCTTCCGCTGCTTGTTCTGAATCTCGGATAGCCATAAAGGCGCGACCAATCTTTGATTTAGCCAACCGTCTTCCCGCAAATATAGCTAAGATTACACATGTATAAATTAAATAATAGTTGTCCCAATCTGACTTAATTGTATACCCAAATAATACCGGAGATGAAACATCAAGACCGCCGGCACCGTGAGTCCATTCGCGAAATGCAATGATAAGGCGCTTAACGATAAAACCAAAACCCATAGTTGTCAAGCCTAGATACATTCCAGTTATCCGAAGTGCAGGAAATCCAATAACAAATCCGAACAATCCGGCAATTAAAGGGGAAATAATTAATGATATGAAAAAAGNGATACCTGCTTGGTCAACCAATATAGCTGAAGTATAAGCTCCAATGGCTAAAAATGCACCATGTCCCAAAGAAATAAGGCCCGTATATCCGCTCAGTAAATCGAGACCAACAGTAAGAATGATATAAATCCCAGCCATATTCAATACAAATAAATAATATTTGTAACTGAAAGTTGCAGATTGAAGTAAAAATGGAAGCAATAAAACAAACCCAATTAGCAAGGGTATCCAATATAAATTTTCGTCTTCGTATCGGCCCTTCATTATACTTTCTTCACTTTTTCTACACCAAATAGGCCATCTGGTTTTACCATCAATACTGCAATCAAAACAATCCAAACAATAATATCATTGATTTCTTTAATCCATTCAAAGTGGAATGATAATGTCCCCATACTCACCGTCTCAATCACACCCAGAATAATACCGCCTACAATGGCACCACCTATAGAACCAAACCCACCTAAGACTGCGGCAGGAAATGCTTTTAAACCTAAAAACCCCATAGAAGTATCTAATAAGGACATTCTCGGTGCAAGTAAAATTCCACTTATAGTTGCAACTATTGCTGAAAAAATCCAAACCAAAGCATGAACTCTATTTACGGGGATACCCATCAACTGGGCTGCAATTGGATCTTCAGATGTAGCTTGCATGGCTATGCCCCATCGTGTTTTATTAAAAAAATAATAAAATAATGAAACTAGAATTATTGCACTTCCAATAATAAAAATATCCAATATTGAAATAACTATACCACCAATTTTAATCACGTTTTCTCCGAAGGGTGATACAGGTAACAAACTCATAGGTCCAGCAATCATTGCCACAATTGCACGAAGAATTATGGATAAACTGATTGTGGCCATTATAACAGAAAAAATGGGTTCATCCTTTAAAGGCCGGTTTATCACAAAATCTAATATCCAGCCAAAGGCAACTGCAAAAATAATACTTCCTATTAATGCAACAAAAAATATCCATAACGATGGCTCGCCTGCTGACGAAATAAATTGAGTTACGAAGAAAAAATTGACAAATGCCCCGACCATCATCAATTCACCCTGTGCAAAGTTTACAACTTCAGTCGCTTTATATATTAGGGTAAACCCCAATGCAATTAGAGCGTAAATGCTTCCAAGTGCAATACCACTAATAACTTCTTGGCTGATATCTGTAAATAATGAAATCATAATTTAAATAAATCGCTTGAATAATGGATGACGCATAGTGAGTATTATAAATTCACAATTAAATGTGGTGCCCATTTATTTTTCCACGGTTTAGATTCTTCCAATTGATAGGCCAACTTAGCCAACACGGATCCAGATAAAGCAGCTATGGCAGATGATTCTATAAAATCTTTTCGATTAATCATTAGATGATTTCCTATTTAAATTGGAAGAAATATTAATCATAAATTAATTCAAATTATAATCAAGAGGGGTATTACAAAATACAATTCACAGAGCAAAGTAAACATTAATGGTTAACATCATTAATACTTTGTATTTGATAAGAATTAAATAAAACATTTAGAACCGTTTCTTTTATTGTATCAGTTTCAAATCGAGAATCGATTCGTCCTTTAGCCATGGTTGTGATTAATCCATGCAAAACACACCAGCAATAGGTAATTAACAATAGTGGGTTCTGAACTTTAACCGAACCATCATCAATTCCTTCCTTGACTGTTTCAATTAATACACCGCCTAGAATTCTTTCTTGCTCATAAATTTTTTCTTTTAAATCCACTGAGTTTAATTTGAGAGAATACATGACATAATAATAACCAGGGTTATCAAAGGCAAAGTCTATATAATTCCGACAGAATTCTTCAATTCTTTCCAGAGGTGTTATTGGTTTTGCTGCTGTCTTTTGATCTATTTCGATCAGGATACCGAATCCTTCCTCTATGAGTTTTTCTATGATCGCATTTTTGTTCTCATAATAATAGTATATAGAAGGTGCCTGACAGTCAAGCTTTGCAGCAAGTTTTCGCATCGATAATCCTTCGTAACCATTATTAATAAGTAATTTTTTAGCGGCCTGCAAAATTTCTTCCGCTGTTAAATGGGTATTTGGTTTTCGGGGCATTTATATTTATTTCTATCTAACGGTGTTAGTGATATTACAGCAGGCTATCATTATTTTATAATTATTTAATATATAAATGTCTATTTATTATTGGAGTCTCATTAATTAAATAAATAGCTATATTAGCGGATATGAGTAATAATAATATTTGTATTATTTTAGGCATACTCTCTTGTGATTAATGTCTATTATGTACGATTAATCAAATAGGTGAAATACTTACGTCTCGAATAACTAAATCCGCATATCCAGAAATGGGGTCAATAGCAGTTTCATTCTTTGGGTGGAACTTTACTCATAGCACGTTCGGTGAGCGCTGTAATCGTCAATGAAGGGTTGACACCCGGATTAGCTGAAATCATGGAACCATCACAAATCATCATATTTTTATATCCAAATACATGGTTATCTATATCAATTACACCTTCAGTTGAATCCTTACCCATGCATGCACCTCCTAAAATATGTGCTGTAGAAGGTATCCCTAATAATGATTCATTTAACAATGCGCTGGCTTTTCCATTGACTATTTTGGAATATTGATCTGCCACTTTTTTAGCTTGAGGCATGAATGCTGTTGGTGCGTCACCTGTATCCAGCCCTGAGTTTAACCCTATATTTAGTGGTCCTTCGGAAAACTTTAGGGTACTGTCTATTGATTGCATAAACAACAATACTTGGGTACGCTTAGCCCAATCATCCACAAAAATCATTTTAATATTTTGAATTGGATGTCTGACCAAATCAAATAAAAGTTTTAGAAAACGAATAAATATATTTTTTCCTTCTATTCTAGGGAGAAGTAATAACCGCCAGAATCCTGATCCTTTATTATATCTCACTGGTTCAACATGAGTATCCTCATCAGTATTTAAAATAGAACCTATAGCAATACCGTCAGAAAAAATATTTTTACGATCCATCGATGTAATGGGCATTAGTGCCTCTGAATTGGTTCGGACCATACTGCCCAGTTTATCCGATAAATGAGGGAGAGAATTTCGTTTTAATTTTAATAATAACTTTACTGTCCCCAATACACCACCAGAAAAGACGACGCCCATTGCTGTAGTTGTTCCTTTTTTCTTAAATATTTTTGTAGTTGAATCTTCCCATGATACTTTATACCCATCCTTCCCGTCGTTATTATCGATGGGAGACACATCCACGACCATCGATTCTGCCTGCACATTCGCCCCATTTTTCTGAGCTAAAAATAGATAATTTTTATCTAATGTATTTTTTGCATTATACCTACAACCGACCATACAGCCTCCGCAAAAAGTACACCCAGATCGTTCAGGCCCATCACCTCCAAAATAAGGGTCTTGTATATTTTCACCGGGTTTCCCGAAATAGATAGATACATTTGTTTTGTGAAAATGGTCAGGTCGTCCCATTTCTTCAGCCATTTGTTTTAATGCCTCATCCCCAACTTCTAAACGCGGGTTGGGCGCTGCACCCAGCATCTTAAGTGCCAGGGGGTAGAAATCTTTAAGTTCTGATTCCCAATCCGCCAAATGAGACCAGCTATCCGATGTATAAAACCTTTCTTTAGGAACGGGGAGGGTATTGGCATATACTAAAGAACCGCCACCGACGCCAACACCAGATAAAATAGTCACATGACGTAACATGGTCACTCTCATTATACCATAAAATTTAAATAAGGGTACCCAAAGCCACTTTTTTAAATTCCAAATAGTCTTGGGAAAGTCCTTTTGTTTCCACCACTTCCCTTTTTCTATTACCAATACTTTATAACCTTTTTCCGATAATCGCAGTGCAGAAACAGACCCGCCAAAGCCCGAACCAATTACAATATAATCATAATCATAAGTCATGGTGTCACCAAATTATATTTCCCTGTGGGATTATCAAACAACCTAAAAAACTGTAATAGATCTAATACATTTCCTTCAACTTCTAACTCATCTGAGAAAAGTGTTTCTTTTATACCAACTTGTTTCAAAACGATCTTTAAAAATAATTCATGGGTAATCTTGAGCGTTGCATTTGCATTTAGATTTGAGATCCCCTCTTGATAATTTAAAACAGCATTTTCAATTACGAGTGTGTAGCTTTCATTTATGTCTGAGAAAATAATGTTAACGATAATATTTTTTCCATCCGCCTTTGGGCCATTTAATCGAACAGCCATTGAATTAAAAAATTCTGAGATAGGTGTATGATTAAATATCCCAGCCATATCAGATATATCGAGTCCATTTTTAATAGATCCATGGCGTAATTCATAAGCGCCAGACAAATAATTATCTCGCCATGGACCGGCTTCGGCCTGATACCCAAGTTGATCATAAGTTTTTGCCAATAATTCACGGGCATTTTTATTTTTTGGATTAGCAAATATCAAATGGTTTAGTACTTCCGCTACCCAACGATAATCACCTTCATTATATGATACGATGGCTTTTGTCATTAATGTTTTCTCCCCTCCCATATAATCTACATATTTTTCTGCAAGATCTATGGGTGGCAATGGATCTAAGTGAGCGGGGTTACCGTCATACCAGCCGAAATAATATTGATAAACAGCTTTTGAGTTCTGTTTAATATTTCCATAATAACCCCGATTATAAAACTTATATTCAAGAGATTTTGGGAGTTTAATATTTTCAGCAATTTCATTTGGCGTGGCACCATTGTTGGCCATTCGAATCGTCTGGTCATGTATGTATTTATACATATCTCTTTGGCCTTTCATAAACTCAAGTATTCGATCATTTCCCCATTTGGGCCAATGGTGACTCCCAAAATAAACTTCCATTTCCGAAAATAAATTCATTGCTTCGTCTATATATTGACTCCATTTCATTGCATCACGAACTTTTGCGCCTCTTAACGTATATAAATTATGCATGGTTATTGACAATAATTCTGATCCGCAAAATACTTTTTTCTTCGGAAGATAAAATGTGAGTTCTGACGGTGCCTCTGAATCTAGTGCCAATTGAAAAATAAACGCTACCCCATCAATAACCATTTGCTGACCTGTCTTTGAAATAATATTGGTCGGTTTGAGAATACTAACCGAACCAAATGACGGATTTTTCCCTAGACCTGATCCAATATGTCCACGTCCGGATCGGGGTAACAATTCACCGAACATATATAATGCCCTCCGCCACATACTGATCCCAGTCATAATATTCTCACTTGTAGCTTCAGCCATAAACCCTTGAGGTGCGATAATTGGGATACTCGTTGTTTCTCCCAGCCCTGAAACGCCACCAAAGTGATCAATGTGGCTATGGGTAAAAATGATTGCAGAAATAGGATCGTCACCTAAATGTTTCCGAAATAGTTCTATCGCTTTTTCTGCCGACTCTGTAGATGTTAATGGATCAATCACGATCCAACCAGTTTCACCCTTAATAATCGTCATATTGGACAGATCATACCCTCGCACTTGAAATACCCCATCAGACACCTCAAATAAACCATGAATGTTATTGAGCTTTTCTTGCCGCCACAAACTTGGATTTACACTATGGGGTGCATCGCCCTTTATAAATTCATATGCTGGTAAATCCCACACCATTCTTTGTGTATTTTTATGACGAACCTGCATTTCAGAACTTTTTGCAATAAACCCTCTATTAGCATCTAAATAATCCTGATTGTCTTCGAAGGAAAGTT
>JGI26241J51128_1001607_pt1 | contig 11485 bp, 9 predicted proteins | sample SaaInlV_200m_DNA_4_FD_51128 | JGI IMG/M metagenome (IMG submission 51128) | reverse complement strand
GAAATTTTGTGAATGGCGTAATTTTGACTAAAAACGCCAAAAAGATTTATGTAATAAGGCCATAAGCGTTAAGATTTCTAAACGTCCTAACAACATTGAAAAACTTAAAATCCATTTAGCACTTTCACTAATGGCGCCGTAGTTTTGCGCCACATCACCCAGTCCTGGGCCAAGGTTATTAATACTAGCAGCAGTTGCAGAAAAGCTGGTTACCTGATCCATGCCTGTGAACATTAAGGCAATCATGATAAAAATAAAGGCAATGACATATAGTGAGAAAAAACCCCAAACAGACACCAAGGTGCTTTCGGCAACACTGCGCTGATTAAGCTTGATATTAATCTGTGCATTGGGATGGATAAACTTTTTAATTTCTTTCATGGCGAGTTTAAACATGAGTAGTACTCTAACAACTTTAATACCGCCACCCGTTGAGCCTGCACAAGCGCCCACAAAACTGGCAAAAATTAATAATACTGGCAGCATAAATGGCCAAAGTGAAAAATCAACCGATGCAAACCCTGTTGTAGTAGCCATCGAAACACCCTGAAAAATACCATATCTAAGTGCACCCTCTGGGGTTTGATAATAGCCAGAATTCCACAAATAGCCAACAATTAGAACACTTAAAAAACTTAACACTAAAAGATAGGCTTTAAACTCAGAGTCTTTAAAAAATTCCAAAATATTTTTCTTGCGCCACACAAAGAAATGTAAAGAGAAATTAATCCCTGCTAAGAACATAAATACAATGGCTACCGATTCAACAGTAACCGAGTCAAAGTAGCCAATGGATAAATCATGTGTTGAAAATCCACCAATGGCAACGGTGGAATAACTATGCCCAATCGCATCAAAAATACTCATGCCTGCCAAATAATATGCCACGGCACACACAACTGTAAAGCTCAAATAAATTTTCCACAAGGCTTTAGCAGTTTGGGTTAGTTTAGGTGTTAGCCTGTCTTTTGAAATACCGCTAGACTCCGCATGATAGAGCTCCATACCGCCCACACCTAGCATTGGCAAAATTGCCACTGCCAAAACAATAATACCCATACCACCCAGCCATTGTAATTGCTGACGATAGTACAAAATAGCCATTGGCAGATCATCAAGCCCCGACAATACAGTAGCACCCGTGGTAGTTAAGCCCGACATAGATTCGAAAAAGGCATCTGAAAAACCCATGCTCAATGATTCTGAAAGTAAAAATGGGGTTGTTGCAAATAAAGACAAAACAAACCAAAAACTTACCACCACCAAAACACCTTCGCGAATTCTAAAATCTTTAGTGGACTTTCTAAAAGGCAGATAAAACAACAATCCACTGATGAATGTTAGTGCGAATGCTGCTAAAAATGAAGATGCTTCTTGTTGCTGGTAAATAGTATCCACAACAATAGGTGGTAGCTGGGTCAAACTAAACACCATCAACAACAGACCAATGGTTTTAAAAACAATACTAAATTGCATAATTTATCCTAGTTTAATCTGAATAGCCTGCAAACATTTTTTCAACATCATGGATTTTATTAACATCTGTTAACACCAGAAGTACATGATCACCCTCTTCAATTACTAACTTCCTTGAACCCATAATAACTTCATTATCACGCACAATAGAGCCAACCACCACTCCGTCTGGCAGTTTGATTTCTTCAATGGATCTACCCACCACATCTGAATGCTGTTTATCGCCATGAACAATAACCTCAATCGCCTCTGATTTACCCTGACGTAAAGAATGCACCATCATTGTATCACCCTTGCGAATATGCGCCAAAATACCACTGGTGGTGATTTGGTCTGGTGAAATGACCATATCCACATCCTCACTTTGCTCAGCCAGATCTTCATAAACATTACGCTTAACTAGGGCGACGGTTTTATGTGCGCCCAGACGCTTTGCTAGAATAGAAACAATCACATTAATTTCATCAGAGTCGGTCAATGCCAAGAACAGATCAGTATTCTCAATCCCCTCTTCTAGCAACAACTCTTCATCAGAAGCATTGCCTCGCAACACTAACACATTGTCTAGTTCATCTGCAATCTTCTTAACTCGCTCTTGATTCATTTCAATGATGCGCACATGGTGATTTGACTCAAGATGTTTGGCTAAATTAAGGCCAATGCGACCGCCACCGGCAATAATAATATTTCTATAAGCCTTATCCAAGCGTCTAAATTCTTTCAACACTTTAGATACGCCGCTTTTCTTGGTCACAAAGTAAACTCGGTCACCATCTTTAATAACGGTATCTCCATAGGCTGGAATGGCTCGACCATTGCGGTATAAACTCACAATACGCATACGGATCTTTGGTAGATGTTTATGCAACTCTTTGATTGGACGCCCCACAATAGGCGTACCAGCATAAGCGCGAGTTTCAACTAATTGCACCAATCCATTTTCAAATTCGAATACTTGCTCTGATCCTGGCTCCTCGACCACACGCTTAATGTAGTTAGTCACCAAGCCTTCAGGGGTGATAATAAAGTCAATAGGAATGGCATCATTGGAAAATAATTCTTTTCTGTGCAAGTATTCTGCTGTGCGAACGCGGGCAATTTTTTTGTCCACTTGATAAAGTGTATGTGCCATTTGACAAGCAAGCATATTGTCTTCATCAGACTTAGTTACCGCAATCACCATATTCATGTTGCGAATATCGGCATCTTCTAGAATATTAGGATATGAGGCTTGACCACAAATTGTTTTGATATCTAGATGACGTTGCAAGTCTAATAAGTTAGTCTCATCTTTATCAATAATGGTAATGTCGTTATCGCTATCTTCACTAAGATATCTGGCCAATGTAGAGCCAACTTGGCCAGCACCTAAAATTAAAATTTTCATGATTAAGCCTTGTTTTTATCGATTCCTAAATCTTTTAATTTGCGATAGAGTGTTGTTCGCTCCAACCCTGCCAAAACTGCAACAGCAGCAATATTATGGTTATTTTGCTGCAAGTGATGATTAAAATACTCTTTTTCAAAAATATTTCTAGCCACCTTTAAAGGTGCGTCAAAATCAATCCCGGTAATATCATTGCTTTCAATCGCTCGCTCTGACAAAAGTCTACGCACTAATGGCAAGATGTCATGCAGGGGTTTTTTCAAGAAGTCAACCGCACCAATCTTAATAGCTTTCACCACATCTTTATGCTCTGCATGGCCTGACATCATAACAATAGGGGTTGAAAACCCTGCTTGAATCCACTCCTCTAACAGTGACATACCATCTTGACCCGGCATCCAGACATCCATCATTACCAAGTCAAAATCTTGCTCTTGAATAATGGCTTTAGCTTGCTGAGCATTCGCCGCCAAACTCACCTGATAATTAACATCCTCTAAGGTATCCATCATGGTTTCTGCATTGATGCTTTCGTCATCAATAATTAGAATTCTGCCGATGATATTTGTTTCGTTCATTGTCTTTTCCCCTTTATCCTTATGCTTGATAATCAAATTCAATTGTAACCTTGGCGCCGTGTGGTTTTACATTGGCAGCAAATATTCGAGCATCGTGCTGTTCAACAATATTTTGAACAATGGCCATCCCCAAGCCACTACCTTTGACCTTGGTGGTGACATAAGGCTCGAAAACGCGATCTAACACTTCTTCATCAAACCCCTCACCATTATCCACCACACTTAAACGCACTATTTTTTTCTTAGGTAAATACTGCGTGGCGATCTTTACTTTGGTGTCACTATCAGGTGAGGATTCTGCCGAATTTTTAACCAGGTTAATTAACACTCTAGAAAGACTAACCGAATCTAGAAGTAGTAACGGAATGTCCTCAGCTAAGTTGAAGGTAATATCCAAACCTTCTTGTGAGTCATACAAAGAAATCGACTGATTTACAATTTCATTTAGGTTGCCCAGCTTTCGCTCAATTTGAGGGGTGTTAGCATAATCAGCAAAAGCGCTCACCATTAAGTCCATGGATTGCACTTGATCAATAATAGTGCTGGTAGTTTTGTCAATTACTTCTAGATCACGATCTTGCAAAGAGTTCATAAATCGATTACGCAGACGCTGTGCTGAGAGCAAAATAGGCGTCAATGGATTTTTAATTTCATGTGCCATACGCACAGCCACCTCACCCCAAGCGGCTTTCTTTTGGGCGCGATTAAGTCTGGAAATATCTTTAATGATAATCACGTAACCCAATGTTTTTTCATGACTTTCAAGCTTGGCACCCTGGCATGATAAAAGCAAATGCCGATCAAGCAAGCTTAGCTCAAGCTCCTCATTCCACTCACTTTGTTGCGCTTTAAACTTGTCAGCAGTTAATGTGAATAAAGCCGCCAGCTGCGGATATTTTTTGCTAATTTTTGAGCAATTTCCGCCCACAAAAGACTGCTCATTTTGAATGTTAAACATTTCTCCAATGATCGGATTAATCAGTCGAATATCTTTGTTTTTGTCCAATGCAATAACACCATAAGAATATTTTAGAATGGTTTCTAAATAAAGATTGTGCGTATCCAGACCCTCTTGAGAGGTTTTAATTTTTCTAGACATGATGTTAAATTGGTCAATCAATAAGCGCACATCATCGCTGTCTTTACTTTGTTCAATACGNACNCCGTAATTACCTTTAGCCATTTCTCGAGTGGCAAGCGATAAATTATTAAGTGGTCTCATCAACTTCTCAATCATACGAAAAACCAGCATCAATGCACTTAATACGGCNAGTAAGATGGTGGAAGAGAAATCAATCATAAAACGTTTTTGCGTGATCGAGGTGTTTAAGTCAAAGTCAATATTTTTGGTTCTTTCAGTAAACGCTTCAACTTGAGATAAAAATCCTAACAATCCTGGGTCAGCTGCATATACCGCATCTACAACAAAAAAACCCTTGTCAGCTGATCGGGTAATAAAACGTGTGGACATTTTCACTTGGATAACGTTGGTCGCACTATCCTCGTTAATGGTTCTTGGCTGAGAGCCTGGTAATGGCTGATCTTCAACTGCCATACAATTGGACACATCAGCTGTTTTTGCGATAACTTCCTCTTGATCATCCAATAGGGTAATTTGACAAGCCCAACCTTTGTCAATTAAGCCCTCTAAAAAGACTTGCATACTCTGGCGATAGTTTTCCGACTCTTTCTTAAAATCACCAAATGAGGTAATAAGTGTTAACAGGCGTTTGGTTTGCTGTGTATAGCGCTCAGTTCTCACGGCTTGCACGCCTTCGTACAACCCATCTACTTGATGGATAAAGTTTTTACTAAAGGCATCAAAGGTATTTTCAGAATCAGCGACATTGTTTTGAATCGTTTGAAATGAAAATATATAAAACGACAACACCGGAACAATNACCAACATAGGTACAATTTTAATAAATGACCAGGTGAATTTTGAGCCAACAATGTCACTACCCATATCGCGCTTTAATCGACGTATATCGGTATAGATATAATAAATGGCAGTTATAGTTAAGACAACATTATAGCCAACCAAATATCCCCACCAATTTTCAATTAACTCAGGGTTTAGGCCCAAATAAAAGGTACCTGAAATAGATAGAATAAAGACTGACGCCCAAAACCAAGCGGGTGGCGATTTTATAAAGTTTTTTTGTTGACGGGTCGTCATTAACTATTATTATGCGATTGACTAATTGCTTGGAATTATCTCATAAATAAACCAGCAGTATCGTTACTTGTTGCTAAAATACAACAATGATTCAAACACAACAGCAACTAACCCATTTTCTTAGCTCTATCGAGACAGAGACGCACTTNGCCATTGATACTGAATTTAAACGTATTGATACCTTTTATCCTATTTTATGCCTGGTGCAAATCGCCACGCAGCACACTGCTGAATGTATTGATATTTTGGCTATTGAAGATCTTGAGCCGTTGTTTGATAAACTCTACCAGCCAGAGTGTGTCTGGATTGTACACTCAGCTCGTCAAGATATTGAAGCCTTATACTATCTTTCAAAACGCTTACCAATCCAGCTGTTTGACACCCAAATCGCCGCCCACTTTCTTAACCATCCGGCGCAAATTTCTTACCAAAATCTCACTGAAGTCTTACAAGGCATTGTACTAGATAAAGCCTATACACGCTTGGATTGGACCACACGTCCACTGCCAGAAGAGGCCATTGAATATGCACTAGACGATGTGCGTTATTTGATTAAAAATTATGCACAATTAAAGGATCAACTCACGACTGAGAATAAACTCAACTGGTTGATGCAAGACGGTTCAGATTTGGCAAATATCAATTTATACTCGCCAAATCTTGAACAAGCTTGGCAAAAAATAAAAGGTTTGTCACGCCTACCAAAAAGTAGCCACCAAAAAGCTGCGCAACTCGCTGCTTGGCGAGAGTCACAAGCTATTGAGCGCAACAAACCTAGAAAATGGATTATGAGTGATGATCAACTCATTGATCATAGCCTTAATAAAGCAAAGATGTCTGATCAAGAGAAAACACACTTTGATGAGTTTTTATCTCAACAAACCCAGCTAGTGCAAACACGTATTCAGATTGATACACACCAAGTGCCTAGCAAAAGTGAAAAACAACAAAAAAATGAACTGCAAAAACTCATCAAAAAAATCGCAGTTCAGTATAATCTAGACGAAACGATTATCGCTAATGGTAAAACATTAATGAAATTTATTCGTGGCGACCAATCAGTTAGTTTTTTAACCGGTTGGCGCCATCACATTCTAAAAGAGGAGTTGGAAAATGCAAAACAGTCTTAAACCCGTATCGGCAGGAAACTTACCTGAAGAGGTTAATGTTATTATTGAAATCCCGGCAAATTCATCGCCAGTAAAATATGAAATCGATAAAGAAACTGGCGCCATGTTCGTTGATCGCTTCATTTCTACACCGATGTTCTACCCGTGTAATTATGGCTTTGTTCCAGAAACCCTAGCGGACGACGGTGATCCGGCTGATGTTTTAGTCATCACCCCTTTTCCACTAATTCATGACTCAGTTATCACTGCTCGCCCGATTGGCGTACTGCGTATGACTGATGAAGCTGGTAAGGACTCAAAAATCTTAGCCGTACCAACGGATAAACTTTGTAAGTCATATCACGATATTAAATGTATTGATGATGTTGGCGCAAATCTTAAAGATCAAATCGAGCATTTCTTCCGCTACTACAAAGACCTAGACGCTGGCAAGTGGGTTGAAATTGATGGCTGGGGCGATGCACAAGAAGCTAAAAAAGAATTGCAAGAATCTTACGACGCATATCGCAAGTAACTTTTGAGTAAAGCCACCAATCAATTTCAAATAATTGGTGGAGAGCATCGGGGTAGAAAGTTTAACTTTCCTGATGCACCTGGTCTAAGACCCACCCCAAACAAAGTTCGAGAAACCTTATTTAACTGGATTCAGTTTGAATTGAGTAATAAGGTTTTTTTGGATTTATTTGCGGGCAGTGGTGCACTAAGTTTTGAAGCAATCTCTCGAGGTGCTGGACAAGTTATCAGTCTTGAAAAAGATTCAAATGCCTTTCAAAATTTAGAAAAAAATCGGAAAAACTTAAAATCGGATAATCATCGAGTTATTCACGGTGATGCTTTGGATTTTTTATCCAAAAAACCCTCGCAAACCTTTGATTTTGTCTTACTTGACCCACCTTTTCATCAAAAAATCCTAGAAAAGACGCTAAATCGCCTCTCAGCAGGCGGTTTTTTGACTTTAGGATGCAAACTCTATATAGAATCTGAGTTTGCCATTACTGATGTTTTTTTAAATCAAGAAATTTCGCAAAAAATCAAAATCAACCAACAAAAACACTCAGGACAAGTACACTATTGCCTAATTGAGGTATTATGAGTCTAAATTTCCACTAAGTACACTTATGACAAAAAAAATCGCCATTTATCCAGGTTCTTTTGATCCGATTACCAATGGCCATATTGATCTGATTAAACGTGCTAGCAAGCTGTTTGATGAAGTAATTATTGGCATTACTCAAAATAGTAAAAAGTCTGCTTTTTTGACCATTGAGGAGCGCATTAGCCTTTCTAAAGAAATCTTAAAGGATATTGATAACATTAAAGTACTGAGCTTTAACACCCTCTTGGTTGACTTCGCTCAATCACAAAATGCTCAAGTTATCTTGCGTGGCTTGCGTGCGGTGAGTGATTTTGAGTACGAATTCCAACTCTCTGGCATGAACAAACATTTAAATACCAATATCGAAACTCTGTTCATGACACCGGCAGAACAATACGCCAATATCTCTTCTTCACTGGTTAGAGAAATTTTATCCTTAGGAGGTGATGTTAGTCACTTCGTGCCTGAAACTGTGGAAAAACTACTTAAATCACGTCTTTAATTTTTTTACCCTTCTACTGCTTGAATTAAAAATACTTATCCCTATATAGGGGGTATATCAAATACAAGGAGTAAGAAAAATGTCAAAGATTATCGGTATTGACTTAGGAACAACAAATTCGTGTGTGGCCATTATGGATGGTAGCAACATTAAGATTATTGAAAATTCAGAAGGTGATCGCACCACCCCATCAATCATCGCTTTTCCAAAAGATTCAGAAGAAGTTTTAGTTGGTCAGTCTGCAAAGCGTCAAGCAGTAACCAACCCTGAAAACACTCTGTACGCCATTAAGCGTTTAATCGGTCGTCGTTTTGAAGAAGATGCAGTGCAAAAAGATATCGATCTTGTGCCTTATAAAATTGTTAAAGCTGACAATGGCGATGCTTGGGTTGAAGTTAACGGCACTAAAATGGCAGCACCAGAAATCTCAGCAAAAGTTATTGGCAAAATGAAAAAAACAGCTGAAGACTACCTGGGTGAAACAGTAACAGAAGCAGTTATTACTGTTCCTGCTTACTTTAACGATTCACAACGTCAAGCAACTAAAGATGCAGGTAAGATTGCCGGTCTTAATGTCAAGCGTATTATTAATGAGCCAACAGCAGCAGCATTGGCTTATGGTGTAGACAAACTTACTGGTGACAAAACCGTTGCTGTTTATGATTTAGGTGGCGGTACATTTGATGTATCAATCATTGAAATGGAAGATATCGATGGTGAAAAACACTTTGAAGTATTGTCTACTAATGGCGATACATTCTTAGGTGGTGAAGATTTTGACCAACGCATTATCGGCTATTTAGTTGAAGAATTTGAAAAAGAGCAAGGCGTTAACTTAAAGAACGATCCAATGGCTCTTCAGCGCTTAAAAGAAGCAGCAGAAAAAGCNAAGATTGAATTATCTTCATCTGAGCAAACAGAAGTAAACCTTCCATATGTAACGGCTGATGCTTCTGGTCCTAAGCACATGAATATTAAAATTACACGTGCCAAGCTAGAGTCGTTAGTAGCAGATTTAATTCAACGCTCAATTGATCCTTGTCAAATCGCACTAAATGATGCTGANCTTTCAGCTAGTGACATTGATGAAGTGATCATTGTTGGTGGCTCAACACGTATGCCTAAGGTGCAGGAAAAAGTACAAGAATTTTTCGGCAAAGAGCCTAAAAAAGATGTCAACCCAGATGAAGCAGTTGCAATGGGTGCGGCAATCCAGGCGGGTGTATTAGGTGGCGATGTTAAGGATGTGTTACTACTTGACGTAACACCATTATCTCTAGGTATTGAGACTATGGGTGGNGTGATGACTAAGCTAATTGAAAAGAATACAACCATTCCAACAAATGCTTCGCAAACTTTCTCAACTGCGGCTGATAATCAGTCTGCTGTTACTGTTCATGTACTACAAGGTGAGCGTGAAGTAGCAAGTGCTAACAAATCTCTAGGGCAATTCAACCTAGAAGGTATTGATGCAGCACCTAAAGGAACGCCTCAAATTGAGGTAACACTAGACATTGACTCTGATGGTATTTTGAATGTTTCTGCTAAGGATAAAAACACTGGCAAAGAGCAATCAATCACAATTAAGGCATCAAGTGGCTTGAGTGATGAAGAAGTTGAAAAAATGATTAAAGATGCTGAAGCGCATGCAGATGAAGATAAAAAATTCCAAGAATTAGTTACTTCTAAAAACATGGCAGATTCTTTAATCCACTCTACCAAGCAAACCTTAGAAGAGCTTAAAGAAGAAGTATCTGAAGATGAAAAAACTTCAATTGAAGCAGCGATTACCGAGCTTGAAGAAGCTGTTAAAGGCGATGATAAGGAAGCTATTGATGCCAAATCACAAGCGTTAACTGAAAAAGCACAGCCTCTAGCTGAAAAAGCACAAGCCAAAGCTGGATCAGCTGACGGCAGTGCTTCACAAGCAACGGATGCAGGCGATGATGTGGTTGATGCAGACTTTGAAGAAGTTAAAGACGACAAGTAGTCTTTAAGATCTAAATCAATCACTAACCTTCTTCAGATCTGAGTATTTGAAGAAGGTTTTTTAACTTTATAAAAAGGTAGTTATGTCACAAAGAGATTATTATGACGTTCTAGGTGTTGAAAAAGGCGCAGATAAGAAGCAAATTAAAAAGGCTTACAANCGCTTGGCCATGAAACATCACCCTGACCGGAATACAGACGATAAAGAAGCGGCTGAAGAAAAATTTAAAGAAATTCAAAAAGCTTACGCCATTCTTTCAGACGAGCAAAAACGTCAAGCTTACGACCAATTTGGTCATGCAGGTGTTGATGGTAGTGCTGGCGCTGGTGGATTTGGTGGTGGAGGCGGTTTTGGCGGCGGTGGTTTTGGCGATATTTTTGGCGATATTTTTGGTGGCGGCGGCCATCAGCAAGCAGACAATCGTGGCTCTGATCTACGCTACGACTTAGAAGTTGACCTAAAAGAAGCGGCCGAAGGCACAACAGTTAAGATTCGCATTCCTAAAAATGAGACTTGCGATACTTGTTCTGGCACTGGCGCCAAACCGGGTACCAGCGTTAACACTTGTGGCACTTGCCATGGCGCCGGACAGGTGCAAATGCAACAAGGATTTTTTGCTGTTCAACGCCCTTGCCCGACTTGTTCTGGCACAGGTCAAAAAATTGAATCTCCGTGTGGCACGTGTCGTGGCCAAGGCGTGGTGCGCAAACAAAAAACGTTATCGGTCAAGATTCCAGCAGGTGTTGATACGGGCAACCGTATTCGTCTTAGCGGCGAAGGTGAAGCCGGTGTTCGCGGGGGTCAAAGTGGTGATTTGTACGTAGAAGTACATGTTAGACCACATGAAATCTTCCAACGTGAAGGTAGCGATTTGTATTGTGAAGTGCCTATTGATTTTGTAACCGCTTCATTAGGTGGCTCAATTGAAGTACCGACACTCAGCGGAAAATTAAAAATTAAAATTCCAGCTGGCACCCAAACTGGCAAACAGTTCAGACTACGAGGAAAAGGTATTACCGCTATTCGTAGTAGTGGAACAGGTGATTTAATTTGCCAAGTTAAATTGGAAACACCGGTCAACCTAAGTAAAAAACAAAAACAACTATTAGAGGAATTTTCTGACTCATGTGGCAAGAAACATCACCCT
>JGI26241J51128_1001594_pt1 | contig 11565 bp, 8 predicted proteins | sample SaaInlV_200m_DNA_4_FD_51128 | JGI IMG/M metagenome (IMG submission 51128) | reverse complement strand
TATGTAATCTTATAGGAGTAATCTGACAATCTCCATCTCCAGAAGAAAAAATGTGATAGCCCTGTCATATAGATATTTATTTTCTGTGCATATGGATCGATCTCTTCAAATATTGCAATTCCCTTCCTGGTAACTCCCGGAGCATATTCTCCCTTCATATTATCAGAACTTAAATACTTCTCCCCATCCTCAGAAACCTTCTCGGCAATCTCTGGTATATATTTTGGTTCATAATATTTGTCGGTGTCGGTTGACAGCAGAGTTGCTACAGGCACAGTAATCTCCTTGTCTATAGTATTCCTAATTGAGAATACCCAGATCAAATATTTCTTTTTGTCTTCTGAGTCATCATCCGTTGAAAAATATTCGGGAACGCTCCAGCCAAAATCCACTTGCGAAGCATCAGAAGTTAAGGGAATGGAGATAACGAGATTAAGAAACAAAAATAGACACAAATACTTTAACTTTTTCATTAATAAACTCCCGGAGTTTTATATTAAGCAAATACGTTCACATTACGGGTCTAACACGACGGCTTTTATTTATTAAGAAGAATTTAATAAATATTTAGAGATACCATCTATATCTTTAAACACCTTGTCTGCATCTTGCAGATACTCTTCCGAAAGAGAAGTTTGTACTGCAAAACATGTTAAGCCGGCACTCTTGGCTGAAGTTATACCGGCCGGTGCATTTTCTATTACTATACAATCTTCTTTTGTTGCGTTAAGTCCATCTACGGCTTTCAGGTAGGGTTCAGGGTCAGGCTTTCCTTTGTTTACCATTTCACCGGCAACAATGATTTCAAATATATTTTCGAGCCCCACCTGCAAGACCTTCTTAACAACCTCTAATCGGGTACCGGTCACCAAAGCGAGATTGTACTGGCGATCCTTTAATTCTAATAATAAATCCTTAATACCTTTTATCAGTTTTACGGTAAAAATATCATTAAATATCTTACGCTTAAGTTTTATTATCTTGTCGGCAGTTTCATCTGAAATTGATATTTCACTTTTTTTGACAAATACTTCCATTGTCTCCCTGCCAGTCATACCTTCCATCAGATAAATATCCAGATCAGAGGCATATATATCTATAGTAGACAATGCGTCTTTCCACGATTTGATGTGGTAAGGCATTCCATCGACAATCACACCATCCATATCAAAAATAACCGTATTAATGTTTTGCATCTTCTATTAATTCCAGGGCATACTTTATAGGAACACCAAAGTTTGCTCCTCTGAAACCACGAAAGATTCCATAATTTATGGCAATAACCTCACCCTTATTATTAAAAAGCGGTCCTCCACTACCACCGGAGGTTGTTAGTGCATCATAAATAATTCTCTTGTTTAAAACATCGCTAATATGTCCCTGGGTTGCTATCGGTTTTATAAGGCGACGGTTAGAGAGTTCTTGAGCCGCCTTCAAAAATGGCAGTTTAGATATCTCCTTTGCAATTTCCGGATCACTCTTTGCGTAAAGAGCGTTCATTCCTGCCGGATAGCCCAACAGCACAACAGGTTCTCCCTCAATTGCATCCTTACCACTTAAGTCCAACTCCTGATCATGTATTTCAACACCTTCAGGGTCAAAACTCAAAAGAGCTACATCGACGATACCAGAAACTTTTTCTACTTTAAGCGAAACTGGGTCCACCACGTCAGGAAAAAAAGCCCTGAACACCTCAATCCTTGGAGTTAGACCGGGTTCAATGGGAATAGCATTTGACGTTTCCCGCCACCAGGGTTCCGCTACATGCCGATTTGTCAGGATCTTACCATTGCTTATTATAAATCCGGTTCCCGTAAGTTCATTAGTTAGTATACGCCCATCCCTCCATGATTTTAACGGCTGGCCAGTAGCATCATTGACTAATGAATAGGAACACTGAATCAGACAGACACTTCTGCTGAAATCCTTTATTATCTTTTCGCCGATAGTGCTTTCAAATTCAAGTAGTTCAACTCTTTTCGTTGTTTCTGTAAGGCTGGAGTATATGTTACAGACTAATGTAATAATGCCAATAAAACTGAGCAGGAATATAAAAGCAGCAACAATTTTAAATTTCGCTGAAGATTGTGTATACGCCTCAGATAATAAACTCTTAAAAAAAGCTTTCGCAGTTATCAGCTTTCTGCCTTTATGTGGTTCTCTGGCAATATCCATAGAATCTGCCAGTATTTCTCTGAACGGTTTACATACATCTCCCTCCTCAGTCTTTATTCTGAAACGTGCTCTTGGCCCGTTATCACCATATTCAATCAGGTCTCCATCATGAATAACAACCTCCTTAATCTGCCTGTTATTCACAAACGTACCCTCAGCGCTATCTAAATCCTTCAGGACATAATCACATTCCTGTAAATTTATTTCAGCATGAAAAGAGGAAGTGTTTTTGTCTACAGATTGATCAAAATTGAGATTGCAGGAGGAATCTGTCCCAACACTGATTTTTGAATCAGTAAAGGACTCAGTTTTACCCCTTTTGCTACCTGACAAATGAACAAAGATGGCCTTCATTTATTATTATCAACAAAATGATTATACACAATATCGGCAAAAGCACTGAGTCCCTTCGTATCTTTACCTTTACCCAGTTTTGTTATCTTACTTTCGAGTTCTGCCCTATTTCTATAGTTTCTCGATATGTATTCTGCTACGAAAGTCTGGGCAGAGATAAAATTAAGGTCAACACCCTGGTCATCAGAGTTCTCTGCTATTTTGTATGCAATCAGATCAGTAATTGTCTTTAATATAATATCTTTCTTACTGCTTATCCTGTTTTTGACTGTTTCAAAATCCAGGTGATCACTTGTTGTATAATATTGGTAGATCGTATCAGCAATGGTTTCTATCCCTTTAATGCCACCATCTAATATCGTTAATTTCTCGTGAAATTTATCAAGGGTGCTGTGATTTTCTGAAATGTATTCTGCCGTTATTTCCTCAGCTTTAACAAGATTATTTTCCGACCCCCTATCATAAGGACCCTTAGATATTTTTAGTGCCACAATATCCGTTATAGGCTTTAACGTAACATCCTCAACGTTACGTATGTGATTTATAACCGATTCTACATCCAATTTATCCTTCATCGGAGTTCATTATACTAATGCATAAATATAAATCAACTCTGATATGTTGCACATCAATTCATCAGTAAAATGCCTAGAGAGTTTGTTTTGAAATGGAAGTAACATTCGACTTGTTATATACGTTTGACAGGAGTAAGAAAACTTTGGCAGGAACCTACTTATGAGGTGTTAAACAAAAAAAGGCTTCAGGGTTAATGTTTAACCCTGAAGCCTGTAGTTAGTTCTTACTAAATGTAAGTGTAAATCAATGACCTTCAGCAGCAGGAAGACCTCCAGAGCCTAATTCAAGTGTACATTGTACGAACTCACCTGCTCTAATTCGAACTACTTTGGTAGCTGAAGCGCCGCCATGTGGGCCAGTAGCTGTAACTGTATGGAATCCAGGGTCAACAGTGAACGATCTGTTTCCGTTAACACCGGTAGTATCAGAACTTTCTCCACAACTTATTTCTGCATGTTCAACTGCATACCCAAGTGCTATAACCTGAACNAGAATTGACCCTGTGTCAGTAGGTCTCCAATCTGTCTCCCCAGCATAAGTTGCCTTACTTACACAGAAAAGTAATCCCACGACCATTAGCGATATAGATGCAAATTTCAGTTTACTAAGCATTCCACTTCTCCTTTCAAAATTAAAAATAAAAAACAATCTACTATTGCGGTAATTCCTTCATTTTACGCAAAAAGTGGCTAAAATCAACCTCTCTCAATCTGAGATGTTTTGTCAGCCTGAAAAACAAAATAGTCTAAGGATTATACATTAAAACGTCTTTCCGTCAAGTGATTTTCTGTTTTTTTGACTGAAAGCAGTTAACTCTATTCTCTTAATTTAGTTATAGGTATCTGCCTGTTTTTATTGATTGATTATTAGTTTAAATTCACGAAACAGAAGCTTTAACTGTAGATATAATTACACTCAGGTAAAGAACTAATCAATGTTTCAAGCACATTGTTTCCTGCNACNACGAATGGCTATATATATTAATGAAAGCCATAGAGTTAGATGATTTTACCTGCCATTTATAAATAATTGTNAATATTGTTATTTTTTTTCATAATTTAATAATGTAGTATTGAGTCTGGAAAACAGATAAAACCATAATCACATAACACAAAACAACTTATGCGATATGACCTGTAAAAAAAATATAGTTTATTAATAAAAAATTGAAATGACTGAAGAGAAGAGTTTTTTTAAACGAAAAAGAGACTTTCTTAGGAATTATGAGCCTTTTTCCTTATTGTCCAACAATCTTTTAAAGAAGATTGTATCGAAGATTCAGATCCAGCACTATGAGGCAGGGCAGACTATATGTGAAAGAGGGCACAAGGGAAACTGCCTTTTTATCATCCATGCNGGATCCGTAGTAGAAACCTTAGTTGATGGTAGNGGGGATGAGATTACAGTAGCAATGCTCAGTAAAGGGGATTGCTTTGGCGCTATTTCCCTCCTCACCGATGAACCATANCTTGCAACCAAAAAGGCAAAGGAAGATGTTGAACTCTTTGTAATTTACAACGATGACATTCAGGAACTGTTTCAAACAAACCCTCTCTTGAATACGTATTTAACAAGAGTTGTATCAATGAGAATAAAAGTCTTCTTTGATTTTATTAAAACAGAAAAGATCAAAATTGTTGGAGTAATTGAAGATAAGTCTGAAAAAGAGAGAAAGTTGGACGTAATAAATAGAGTAACCAGACTTTTCCACTCGTCGGAAGATATTAACAAGACGCTCTTATTTGTTGTCAAGGCTGTTAATAAGGAAATGGATGCAGATGCTTGTTCTATTTATCTCGTAGACCCGCTATCCCATGAACTGGTATTGGGGGCTGCGGTTGGCTTTGATGAAGAAGTAATAAGAAATGCAAGAATGCGACTGGATGAAGGTGAAGGGATTACCGGATGGGTAGTAAAAAATTGTGAGCCTGTAGCCCTTGAAGATATCCACGACGATCCCAGAGTGAAGTTTATAACGGAAATCCATGAGGATCGTTTCTCCTCACTCTTGTCTGTGCCATTAGGTGACAAGAGTAACGTTATTGGAGCAATAAATATACAGACTGCTGAGAGAAGAGAGTACACATATGACGACATCAGAGGATTAACGATTATGGCAAATCATATCGCCCTTGCGATCTCCCATGCACGCCTTAAAAGAAGGGTACAGATTGCAGAGGGCATAAGTAGCAGAAAAGTTCCAGACGACCCTGGTTTTGTAGGTAAAGGTAAGTATATAGACAAAATAAATACCTTTGTTGATTCTATGTCTTCAGTTGATGAACCAGTGTGGATAGGTGGCGATGACGGAACGGGGAAGATTCCCATGTCAAAAACTATTCATTACAGGAGCAAACGTTCCAAAGGCCCTTTTATAGTGATTGATTGCAGGGATATTGACAGTGAATCCTGGGGTAAGGAGCTTTTTGGCTATGAACAGATTTCTCATGCAATAAGCACTGATGACTCAAATGAAATGATCCACAGGACAATTTCTCTCCTCAGAAATCTATTGAAACAGGTGAGTTAACAACACTTCTGGGATATATAGAACTTGCTGATTCGGGAACAATTTTGTTAGACCATATCGATAAGTTGAACCAGGCAAACCAAATCAAATTACTGAATTACCTACAAGATGGAACATTTAATCGCATAAATGGGAATGATACTATCTTTTCAAACGCAAGAATCATTTCATCTGTGTCTCAAGATATTAATTCATCTATAGAGGAAGGAAGATTTGATAAAAGTTTATATAAAATATTAAGTAAGAATCACTATCAATTAAAAGCTATTAGAGACCAAAAACGCAGTATTCCAATGCTTACAAACCACTTTCTTGAGAAAATCAGTCGTGAATTGCACAAAGACGTGAAAAATGTATCTGACAACGCTATGGGCAGGTTAATGAGTTATGATTGGCCCGGAAACGTTAAAGAGCTTGAGAATGTACTTAGACGCGCAGTTATTCTGGCAAAGGGTGATGTGATTACGTCAGAACAGATATTTTTTGGTGTACCACGGGGAGAAAATAATTGGTCTTTTAATTTTCTATCAATTGATGTGGCTAAGAGTTTTTTAAAGAGCAAATTTTATCCATCAGGTCTTCAGGTTTTAAGTTCTATATTTCTTGTAATTACACTTTTAATGCTTTTTTTGGGACATAAAGATGGACAGTTAAATTTTATAAATACATTATTCTGGTCGGCAGGCATATTTGGTATGTACTTAATAACTTTTGTGTCTGGAAGATTTTTATGTGGGATATGCCCTTTTGCTGCTGCCGGTGATTTGGTGAAGAGATTTAGAAATTTTAATCTGCAAATACCGAAGATATTGGTTTCATACGGAAGGTATATTACCATTGGACTAATTGTATTAATCTTCTGGTTTGAAGGTATCACGGAAATCTCACACTCTTCTACATTGACTGCATATGTGATTATATTTATTCTTTCTGGAGCTGTTATTTCAGGATTGATCTTTGAAAGAAGAGTATGGTGCAGATATATTTGCCCACTGGGTGGTTTGTTTGGTGTTTATTCGCTTGCATCAATAACTTCTTTGAAAGCGAACAGAAGTGTCTGCCTGAATCAATGCGAAACGCACGACTGCTACCTGGGGACAAAATCAACAAAAGGCTGTCCAATGTACCTACATCCTTACGGATTGGAAAGTGGTAGAGATTGTGTCTTATGTATGAATTGTTACAAGAATTGCAGTCATAGCTCCATAAAGATCAATCTCCAGGTACCTGGAAGCGATATCGGTAACATGTCCAACAGGTCATTGTCTGAGTCGCTACTGTGTTTATCACTATTGGGAATATTGTTAGTAGAGTATGGGAGTCTTCTTAGTATTGATTCTCAGTGGTTTCAATCTCTATATGAATTCACCGGAATCAACCAAACGGTACTTTATTCACTAATATTTACCTTTGTATCTTTTCTTCCATCTGGTTCTATCGTTTTTCTTGATTATGTATGCAATGGTTTCTCGTTTGCCAATGTAAAATCAAGAATTACGGATTTCGGATATGCAGCTATTCCACTCGCGCTTATGGGACATCTTGCTTTTTATTGGAATAAACTTAAAACCGATTTCTGGAAGTTGATGGAGATAACAGGAATTTATCAACCGGTAAAAGACGGAAGTGAAGATTTGATTGCTGATAAGATAGGGGTTATGTCAGCAATTGAATTATTATTTATTCTTGCAGGAATCTTAGGAAGTATTTATATTTTTTATATTCTATCGAAAAGGACAAGGCACGCCTTAACAAAACTGACTATTGCCTTTTATTTATCTGTTTTTGCAGCCTTTGCATTCGCATACATTTGCATATTGTAGTTTATCGAATCCTCTAAATACAGAGTAGCATTGGAATGTATTTTCATATCAAAAAATAGTGTAACTTTCTGAAGATATTAAACGGGGATGGCTCATCATTGCAATGCAGTATATGAATTGCAGGATAAGTCATTTGGCGACAAACGAAGGGTCTAGTAATATGTCTTCAGCTCTGGGCTCACTGCGCTGGTTCTTTTGCCCAAGGAAACAAATAAACTCTTTTAATAATTCTTCGTTAAAACAGATCTGATTTTCTTTTTTTATTTCTGCCAGTGTAGCAAAAGGCCTCAATGCATCCGCATATGGCCTGTCAGAGGTCATTGCATCATACACGTCAATTATCCGGGAAATATGTCCAAATAAATGGATGTCGCTACCCCCTAGTCCATAAGGATATCCTGTACCATCATTGTTTTCATGGTGTTGAATAACTACTTTTAAGGAAAGTTCATCAATGCTATCATTCTGTTCTAAAAGATCCAACCCTGCTTTAGGGTGACTTTTAATTATCTCAAACTCTTCACTTGTAAGACTTCCTTTTTTGTCTAGAACATCTTGAGGAAGTGTTGACTTACCAACATCATGTAACAATAGACCTGTTCCGAGACACTCTAACTCATTTGGCGGTAAGGAAAGATGTTTACCAAAGAGTAATCCGATTACTGACACATTAATTGAATGTGTAGCCGTCTGATAATCATTGGAAGTAACTTGAAATAAACTAGAAAATGTATTTTGATTTTGAACAATGTGAGAAATTGTATTGCCGACCCATGTAGAAGCACGCTCTAAATTCTCTCCGGACTTTGGGTTATCCAGAACGTCATGTACCATATTTGTTGCAACCTGATAAAGTGCTCCAGATTTCTGNAGAGAACTCTTACTNNTATCTTCAACAATTTGCTTAAGGTTTTTTTCCTGATACTTGAGATATTTGTCNGTGTCTTTTGTCGAAATATAAAGNCTATGCGTATTCCGATTTAACAGTTCTCNTCTTCTCTCAGCACTGAATTCTTGATTTCCGCGGCAGAATAAAATATATCTGGAGTTTCCGCCAAGATCGTTTTTCAAAAACACATCAAACTCAATCTTTGTATTTTCAACTAAAGCATCTTTAGATATGGCAGTATATTCGTCTGTAGATGAAGGTATAGTCATTTTTACAATAGTAATTAATAAGTTTTTATTAAATCTNCACTAAGAAAAAGCACTCGCTCCCTATTGTTAAGTATTCCATGCAAATGTTTTCAGTATTTATGTACATTAAGAGGGAATCAAAGTATCGCTAAATTCATGCCAAAATGGTTAGTTTATAGNANCAGAAAGGGTGATTTNTTGCTAAGNACTATCCCTATAAGAACTTATCTGCAACAAGCATATTGATCANTTTATCGTAAAANTATTTTTGTCGCCCCTAGCGTTATTATATTGTTGANTATATCAACGTATTATGGGTAATTTTTTCTCCTTCAAGAATTTTCAGGAGGCTTGAACAGAATGTGAATTAAGAGATTAAGGCCTTACAGCACAAAGACTACTGACATTATTTNACCTTNTTGATTGCGGCNCTAATCATACTTTTAGAAGGATAATCCAGCTTTTTNCCGTTTACATAATAGTGNCGACTTCTCAGACCATAATCCCTAATAGCTTTCATATTNGAATCNACATCCCTTCCGTTGATTCTTACTGTAGGCGAACCTGTGAACTGCAAGCGNTTCGCATCTTCCAATGTCTCAATTCGCATTAAAGTAATGTCTGCATCTACAGTCTCCTCATCAATAATCTCTTTAATATTGTTTGTGATGGATGATAANNCNGGGCAACCCTCAATAAATAAAATACCAATATTGACAACTTTTCTTGGAGTTTGTGTTATCGTAACCCGTATTGACCCATCATTATCCTTGAACCCCTTTCCAAATTTACCGATTAAGTCATCATTCATNGTTAAATATAAATAACTGCCTCCCTCTCCATGTGATACAATCGCAGAACCTGACAAGCCCATAGACAAAGTACTATATTCATCTGTTTTGCCCAGGAGCATACCAATGTTCTCTCCAGGTAAAGCATAACTTTCTAAAGCAGGTACAGGTATTCCATCTGCATTATGTCCATCCGGAAACATAGTCGTATTAAAACTCCAGTAATCGCCCTCTTAATATTGGGATCAGCAGGATAGTAAAAACTATGAACTGGAGTAGCTTATTCATTTCTGTTTATATGATTATATCGAATAGTTTTAAGAAATTATTATACTACCAAGACGGATTATGTCAACTTTCATGGGCAATCTCAGCCTTAATTCCAGCATCAATCTTTAGTTTATGGATCATGCTGATTTTGTTTTCAGAACATACCTCTAGATTCTTTTACAAAAAACTATCAGACTTTGATCTCGTCCCTCCATCAACTAAGTCGGGAGTATGAGAAAGAGTTGAGAAACTAAAATGGCTGGTTTAATATTTATCATGTACAAATGCGGTTTGTAGAGAAAAGCTTTTATATATCTTTTAAGAGCTTGTTTGCGGGAGATTTTTCAATTGTGTCATTAAAAGTTTCTATAGTACTTAACAATATTTTTAACTCTCTGTTTTGCGCGACAGGTATATCGTCTGTTCCACTTTTGTCCAAAGCATCAATAACGTGCTTTATGGTAAGCCGATCAATAGTACATGCGGGCTGATACGCGAACTCCAGGTCATCTTCAGTTTTGGTCTCTACGGCAACTCCGCACCCTACTAATTCGTAAAGGATCTGATGTACCAGACGAATAGGTATTTCCAAGGCATGAGAAATCTGGCTTGCAGTTAATGGTTTAACTTCGTCAGAAAAATTCTTTGTTATTAAGTGAGTTATCTGTAAAGCAAGCAACCTCTTGTACGAAAGACTTACGCGAGAACAATCCGGCTCGAATTCATATGTATCTATATTTTGAAGAGCAAAAGAAATTTCTGCCCCAAAAAGAACTATCAACCAACTGATCTGTAACCATACTAAGAAAAGGGGTAATGCCGCAAAACTTCCATAAATAGCATTATACTGTGCTACACCAACCTGAGAATGGATATAGCCCCATTGTGCAAACTGATAAGTTACACCGGCAATCACACCTGCTATAAGGCCGTACAAAAACTTGACCTTTGTATTAGGCATAAAGATATAAATAAAAGTAAAGGCACCACAGATTACACAATAAGGCAGAACTTTGAACGAGAAGAATATCAGGGGACTAAAAATCCCTAAAAATGAAAATCTTTCGGTTATGAGAGTTATCTGAGTAATCAAGAACACGGTAAGTCCGCTTGAGACAATGATAAGAACAGGACAAATAAGCATTATAGAGATGTAATCTGTTATCTTTCTTACCGCACTTCGTGGTTTCTTTATTCCCCATATATCATTGAATGAGTGTTCAATATTACTTAAAAGTTTAATTACTATCCAGAAAAGTACTGCCAGACCAATACCGGCAACCATCCCTCCCTTGGTCTGATCGAGGAGTGAACGGGCAAATTCCATAATCTGCATGAGCACCTCTTCCTGACCTGGAAATTTTTCCAGAAGTTGTTTTTCCAGGGCCTTGTCAGAGCCAAACCCCTTTGCTATACCAAATATAAGAGCAACAACAGGGACTATTGAAAGCAAAGAGTAGAAGGTTAGAGCCGATGCCCTTAAACTACATTTATCTTCATAAAACCCACGAAATGCCAGTACCACAACTCTAAGCTGTGTAATGAAGAATATTTTTTTACGAGGATGGTCTTTTAGGCGAATTCTCCATATATCAGTGGTTATATAATTAATAATTTTTGATAACATAGTTCTCATATGACAGGAAACCTCATTCTGGTAATATAGTGCGGTATGCCGCCAGAACTATCCTGTTCAAACAGGAGGCAGTCTACCACCTTTCAAGCGACTATAATTAAAAAGATATTTTCACACAACTTTTATTCAATTCAGTCTTTAGGCACTTTTTGCTATTTTGGATTATTCTATAGTATGGTGAAATGAGTTGTCAACCGTTATAATTGACAGTCAAGTCAAATAGTTATTGTTATACCACCCTTCGACTCGGTTATGAATGATGCCATGCTAAGC
>JGI26241J51128_1001581_pt1 | contig 11651 bp, 10 predicted proteins | sample SaaInlV_200m_DNA_4_FD_51128 | JGI IMG/M metagenome (IMG submission 51128) | reverse complement strand
GCATTAATCAGCTTTTGGTATCGTGATAAAAAGAAAGATCATGTTGGTGTTGAAGGACGTACTGTTCTTGGAATGTTAGATTACTATTCACCAACACATGCAGGTATGAAGGCCTTCATTATGACAAAAGTTGGAGATGTAATGATGATTGCTGGTATGCTTTTGATATTCTTGTTTGCAGGTACTTTTGGATTTAAAGAATTAATGGCTAATACTGATTGGGCAACTTCTATGGCTGCTCAGGGATTATTAGTTCCTGCATTTGTTTTACTATTTGGTGGTGCAATGGGTAAATCTGCACAATTCCCATTAAACGAATGGTTGTTAGAAGCCATGACTGGACCTACTGCCGTATCTGCACTAATTCATGCAGCAACAATGGTTAAAGCCGGTGTGTTCTTGGTCGCAAGAATTGGCCCACTTGTATTTGCATTAGGCGCAGCAGGAATTTTAGCTGATCAATTCTTTGAAATTATTGCTTGGACAGGTGCAATTACTGCATTATTACTTGCAACACAAGGTATGGTTAATCCTGAAATTAAGAAAGTTTTAGCATATTCTACTGGTTCTCAAATTGGTTATATGATGATGGCATTAGGTGTTGCAGGATTATCCCATCAATATGTTGATGGTTATACTGCAGGATTTTTCCACTTAATTTCTCACGCAATGTTTAAAGCTTCATTATTCATGGCAGCAGGATCTCTGTTGCATATTGTTGGTTCTAGATTTATGACCGATATGGGAGGTCTGAGAAAACACATGAAGAAAACTTATGCNTTCATGTGGGCAGCAGGTCTTGGTTTGATGGGAGCNCCATTTATCACAACAGGTTTCTGGAGTAAAGATGCAATTTTTGCTGCAGTGTATGAATCTGGAAATGAATGGGCACTACCATTATTCATTATCGCTGTTTTGACTGCTGTAATCACTGCATTCTATACCACAAGAATGATTGGTATGGTATTCTTTGGAAAGAAGAGTAAACATATCCAAAAGATGGAAGAAGAAGGACATCACATTCACGAAGCATCTGCATCAATGTGGATTCCATACGGAATACTTGCAGTACTTACAATTGGTATTGGTATAATTGGATTATCTGCTGAAGAAGGTATTCATCACTTGTTTACTGAATATCTAGAGCACTCCTTTGGTATTCATAGTGCACATGTTACAGCAGAAGCATCAATCTTACCTGAATTCTTACAAGGACTTAACCCCGTAGCACTTGGTTCATCATTAGTGGCATTTGCTACCGGTATTGGATTAGGATATATCTTCTACATAGGTAGATGGGTTGATCCTGTTAAATTTGTAAATTCAAATATTGTCTTTTATTCTATTCACAAACTTTTCTTAAACAGATGGTATCTTAACGCCATGGTGTATTGGTGCTTTGTCACAACACCATTATGGTTNGCAAGAGGTGTTTCTAGATACTTTGAGAAAACAGCAATTGATTACGGTATGAATGGTGGAGTTCAAAAAGCTGTTAGTTGGAGTGCTAAAGTAATTCAGGGAACTCAAACTGGTGTATCACAATCTTATCTATTTGTATTTGGAGCAGGATTATTATTCGTAGTCCTGATATTGTTGATATAGGAGATTTGATGATATGTTAGAAATTACTTCAACTCCACTTGTAATAATGGCAATATTGGGTACTGTTGGTATTCTTCTACCAATCATTAGTATTGCAAGAAAAGAACAAGGTTCTAATTCATTTTATGCTATAATTGCGTTTTCTGCATTAATTGTATCCATGGGATATGTTGGATATCAATTCATTGAAGATAATATTTCAGCATCTGCATTATTCTCTGAAGATGTAATTGTTGATGATGCATTTGGTGGATTCTTTGCAATAGCAATGTTAATTGTTGCTTTGTTCACTACTGTTGGCTCTTTTAATTATATGAGAAAACATAATTCCCCTGCTGTTTACTATTCTCTAATCTTACTTGCAACCATTGGTATGGTTCTAGTTGCATATTCTACTGATCTTGTAATGTTATTTGTGGCATGGGAGCTTATGAGTATTCCAACATATATTCTGGTTGGATTTATGAAAAAGAANCCAAGCTCAAATGAAGCAGCTTTNAAATATTTCTTGTTTGGTGCATTATCTTCTGCAATCATAGTTTATGGAATTTCACTTTCATACGGATTAACTGGTTCTACAAACATTGGAGAAGTCATTCAAGGTTATTCTGTACTTGACCCTTCGCTGCTTCCACTTGCATTACTTTCAGTTGGATTATTTATTGCCGGATTTGGATTTAAGATGGGATTAATTCCGTTCCATCAGTGGCTTCCTGATACTTATGAGGGTGCACCTGCCCCAATTACTGCTCTACTTGCAGCTGCTACTAAAAAAGCTGGATTTGCTGCAACAATTAGAATTGTAGTTTTAGGAATGGTAGTTTTACACCTTGATTGGACTTTAGCACTTGGTATTATTGCAGTAATGACAATGACTATTGGTAATGTTGCAGCAATTATGCAAAAGAACATTTCCAGAATGTTGGCATACTCTAGTATTGCACATGCAGGTTACATCTTAATTGGACTTGCAGTTGCCCCACACAGTTCACTTGGTTTACAAGGTTCATTGTACCAAATCATGAATCATGCAGTAATGAAAGGTGCTGCTTTTATTGCAATTGCAGGAATTGTTACAACTCTTGCAGTTACTCATATTGATAAATTACAAGGACTTGGAAGAAGAATGCCTATAACTGCTTTAGGTTTGGTAATTGCATTATTTGCATTAGCTGGTATTCCGCCACTTTCTGGATTTTGGAGTAAATTGATGTTATTTGGTAGTGCATTAGATGCAGGTACTGCATTATGGTGGGCACCATGGCTTGCAATTGCAGGTGTACTAAACAGTGCTTTATCGCTTGCTTACTATGGTTGGTTAACTAGAAAAATGTACTTTGAAGGTGAAACTCAAAAGAGAGTTGTTGAGCCAAAATCTGTAATGGCTGTTATGATNTTCTCAACTATTTTCTTAATTGGATTTGGTGTTTATCCAGAACCGTTACTCAAATTTGTAGAGTTTGCAACTCCTGTAATTGGTTTGGGAATCATGCCTTAAACTAATTTGATTGTATTTGTAGATTTTACACTTTTTGTTGTTGATTTAAAAATTATGGACTAAATGAAGTAAATTTAATTAATTTTTCTAAGTTTATTTTTGCATCATTATCTGGAATTTTTCTTAAAAATGATCTTGCTTTCTCTGAATATTCTTTTAACAATTCTTCCATTTTGTTAAACCCTTCTCTTGGATCTACGCTTTTCTTAATCAATAAATTAAATAATTTTTCTTCATTTTTCCAATCTAACAAATCATCTCTAATTTGATATGCAATTCCAAGATTTTTTCCATATCCTGTTAATGCTTCAATTTGTTCTTCTGTTCCATTTGCAATAATTCCTCCTGTTCTTGCTGCAACTTCAAATGCAGTTGCTGTTTTGTATTCTATTACTTTTAGATAATCATCAAATGTAATGTCTCCACTAGATTCTAATCTTCCTTCGATCATTTCTCCTTCACTCATTAACATTGCAGTTGTTGCCAAATCCTTTGTAATTCTGGCATTATCTAATCTTGATGATATTGCAAGAATTAATCCTAAAACAAAATCTCCTGTTAGAACGCTGGTGTTGTATCCATATTTAACATGAAATGGTTCTTTTTGCCTTCTCATAGTTTCATTATCTATGATATCATCATGAATGATTGATTCCATGTGTAAAAATTCAACAGCACATGATGCCGATAATGTATTNTCATCTATTTTACCAATACTTTCTGCAGATAAATTTAAAATAATTGGTCTAATTCTCTTTCCTCCTTCTAGTGAATATTTTAGTGGTTCAATGAATTCTGATTCTGAATATAATGCAAGTTCTTTATCTAATGCCTGATCAATTTTTTCAATATATTTCCCGTATGTCTCTAGTAGGGGATTAATCTCAATATTTTTTCTGTCCAAGATAATTGATCAAAAACCTTTGTTATTAGTAATTAAATCTTGGTGCTCCAGCCGGGATTTGAACCCGGGATCTTTGCCTTGAAAGGGCAAAATGCTTGACCGGTCTACACCACTGGAACCCATGAAAATTCTTCTTTTAGATCATAAAATCTTTTGTAAACCACAAAGATTTTTGTATTGGNCGATTTAGAGATGAATTATGAACCTAATTCAAAGAATTGATGAAATAATTGAAGCAAGAAGTTTGTTAAAACACCCATTTTATGAAATGTGGTCTGATGGTAAATTAACTCAGGAATCTTTAGCAGGATATTCAAAGGAATATTTTCAACTTGTAAAGGCAGTTCCTGAATTCATGACCCCTATCATTGAAAATGCACCTAATTCTGTAATTACTGAATTATCTGAAAATCAACAAGAAGAATCTGATCATATACAACCTTGGATTAGATTTGCTGGGGAACTTGGTATTTCTGAAGATGAATTAACCTCNTATTCTGGATTAAATAAAACCAAAAAAGCAGTATCTGATTTGGCTGAATTAATGAATACTTTTGATGGTGGTGCATGTGCAATGTATGCATTTGAAAAAGAAATTCCAAAAATCAGTCAAACTAAACTTGATGGATTATCTGAATTTTATCAAATAACAAGTGATAATGCAACTGAATACTTTAAACTTCATACTGAGGCTGATGTTAGACATGCAGCATCTTGGAGAAATATTTTAGAGAAATCAAATGCTGATACAAGTAATCTAATTGAAATTGCTGAAAAATCTGTTTCAGCACAAAATTTGTTACTTGATAGTTGTTATGATAAATATTGTTAATCTCATAACATTTTATACCTCAAAAAAAATTCAACCCTTTAGGGCCCGTAACTCAGCTTGGTAGAGTAACCGGCTCATAACCGGTGAGCCAAGGGATCGAAGCCCTTCGGGCCCATNCTTTTCAATTAGTTTTAAAACAAGTCTATCTAAAAATTACTGGCTGCAATGAAGAATCAGAGTTATATCTGAAATTGATGATTGGAAGGCATTTGTCTGAGCTGCCCAAATTTATTTACTAATTTGTTTTTTTACTTTTTCTAGAATCTCAATACCAATCATTTTTTGTTCATACAATATTTCTGTAATTTGTAATATGTTTAGAATTGAATGCATCTTTACTCCAAGTTCTGCAAAGGCTTCATTAGCTCCTTCCATTCTATCTACAATTACATATGCATCTTTAACTGGAATATTTACATCTGTTAATGATTTTATTGCATTAACAACTGAACCTCCNGTAGTTGCAACATCATCTATCATGACAACTTTCATTCCATCATGAATTTTTCCTTCAACCGATTTTGAGGTACCATAATTTTTTGGTTTACTTCTAACATAGATTAGTGGTTTTACCGTTTCAATTGCTAATGCTGATGCAATTACTAATCCTCCTGTAGGAACTGAAACAATACTTTCAAAATTATCTAACCCGATATCCTCTGTAATTTGATTTTCAAGATGTTTTACCATCATTCTAAATTCATGAGGATAACTAGGAACTAATCTTAAATCAACATAATACGAACTACTTTTNCCACTTGCAAGTGTAAAATCCCCAAATTTTATTATCTCTTTTTGATGTAAAAAAATTACAAATTCTTTCATAAATTCCATATTAAAATTCACTACATTGGATTTATTTTGGTTTGTATTTAGAGTCTATTATGCCTGAAATTTGGTTAAATTATGGTGTTACTGACGTAGTTTTGGATATAAAGGCTGAAAATTTAGAGCAAAAAATTGATTCTGATGGTAAAATTATGGATGATTTTNCAATTAACGATAAACTCAATACTCTTGATTTATCCAAACCAATGGAACTTGTNGTTTTACACCATTCTAAATCTATTTTAAAAATTATTTCCTCTTTGTTTACACTATGTGAACAAAAATCAAAACCATTTCCAAAAATATTTGCTGAAAAAAAAATTCTAAATCTAGTTAAATCTGGATTACCTGAAGGTAGTTCAATTAATGAATTTGATGATACTAACATTACAAATTCTAATCTTGTATTTATGGGGGAAATGGGCTTTGATGGTTTATTTGGTTATGAAACTGTTGCAACACGTCTTATCAAAAAATTTGGTTTAGAATCTATGCTTTCAGCATATGCAAAAAGACAAGGCAATCTTCCTGCTCCTGGAAAATATTCTGAAAGTTTAATTGAAGCAAAAAAATTTGCTGACAATTTTGAAATTCAAGCAATTGAAATTATTGCAAATTCTGAAGGAATACTTAATTTTACAATTGGTCATCCTTCCCAAACACTTTCTACAACTAAAATTTTAGAATCAAATTCAATTAAAGATGTTGGACAACATAAAACTCTGATTGTAAGTACTGGTAAAGATGCAAGTAACGAAACTTTGGGAAATTCTTTATCTTCTTTATGGAATTGTTCTAATGCTGTAAAAAAAGATGGTCTGGTAATTTTAGTTGCTGAATGTAAAAGTGGTTTAGGTTCTAATGCAATTCAACAATACATTGAAGGCAGAATGACTCTGGAACAATTACGAAATCCTACAAAATATGTTGATGGTATGGAAGATTTACTATTTCTTTCAGAAATTCAAAAAAACTTTCAAATTGGATTGGTATCTATTTTGCCTGAATTTTATGCAAAGAAACTTGATNTGATTTCTTTACCTGGAATAAAATACTCTATGGATTATATCTTAAAAACACAAGGTGCNCGACAAAAAGTGGCAGTAGTACTTGACGGTGCTAGACTTTTTCTAAGGTAAAATTCCTGAAAATAATCCTGATGGCAACGGGGCACATAAAATTGCTAATATTACGATTCCAATATATGAAATTTTTCTATTTCTTGTAAGTGGAGATATNTCATCAAGTGGTGTTGCACTTGGATTTTTAGCTGACATTACTAAAATTAAGATTGCCATAAGCCAATAGTTTAACAAAATAAGTACTAACATGCTTCCATATGTTGCATATCTGTGAATTTTTTGTCCTAGAAGAGTTCTTGCCATGTGACCGCCATCAAGCTGCCATGCTGGAAGCAAATTCAAAAATGTAATTAAAAATCCAATCCATGCCGCAAACATTACTGGTGTCATGATTACTTCATGACCTGGTCCACCTTTGCCAAATACTGCCAAACTTGCAGTCATAAGTAATGGTTCTCCTTGTTCCCATTCAACTAATATTTGCTCTGCAAATAACCCTTCAGCTATTTCCTGATCTAACATTGGTGCAGTGTATGCACCATACAGCGAAACTATGATTGTAATTACAAGTCCTGCAATTGGTCCTGCAATAGCTACATCAAATAAAATATTTCGATTAATTGTTAATCCTTTTGACTGAATAAATGCACCAAATGTTGGAATTCCAATTACTGGTAAACCTGGAATAAAATAAGGCCAACTTGTTTTTAATCTATGTGCTTTTGCTGCAATAATATGTCCCAGTTCATGTGTTCCTAAAATTCCTAATAAAGCAAATGTGTAAACAATTGCCATTTGAAATGGATCTCCAATTTCTATAATTGCATTTGTTCCTGATGTTCTATAGTACCCATCAATCATTACAAATGATATTACAATTACAAACAAAAATCTCGGTGTCCAAGTTGCATTCATGAATTTTCTGTGTTTTTTTATCGTAAATTTTTGAATTTCAATATACATTTCATCATCTTTTTTTATTAATTTACAAACATAGCTCATATTTTCTAATTCTCTTGCTAAATCTTCAAATTTTGTTTGAAATTTTACATTTCTAATTTTGAATTCTAGTGTGAATTCACTTTTCGTAAATTCTTCTACATCAAAAATTGAATTAACTAATGAAATAATGCCTTCTTGAGAATCCTCACTCATCTACTCTAAATTTTATCTTTCCATTAATGATCTTTTTGTTTAAAATTAAATATTGATACTTTCATAGTANATTATGCAAGTAATTTTGAGNCAATTGGGTGACTGTAGTATACGTAGAGCAGCTCCGAGCGATCTAATATCCGTAATGGAAATTAATCTCAAAACTTTACCTGAACACTACTCTGATTATTTTTATGAATCATTACTTCAGGAATTACCTGAGGCCTTTTTGGTTGCAGAAATCGATGGTAAAATAGTTGGATACGAAATGTGTAAAACTGAATTTGGATTTTCAAATTTTAAAAAATTAGGTTTTGTAAAAAAGGGACATGTAGTATCGATTGCAGTTCTTGATGAACATCGAAAAAAAGGAATTGGTAAAGCACTTGTTGAAGAGTCTGTAACTGGCGTAAAGGTTAGAAATTGTGATGAATTCTATTTAGAAGTTAGNTGTAGTAACACTGATGCTGTTCGTCTTTATGAAAAACTTGGATTTGTCATTAGACAAGAACTTAATGCATATTATCGTGATGGTGAATCTGCATATTTGATGGCAATTGAATTAAATTAAAAATAGTCATAATTATTACAGTTACAATTATGATTTCTCTGTTATAATGATAATTGGAATTAGAAAAAACTCTGAGAAGATAACCGATAAATAACTCAGAACAGGTTTTTTCACATGGATAAGCGCAAAGGTATGGGTGTTTTGATTTTCTTATTTTGTATAGGTGGATTTTTTGTTTATGCGTATTTACTCATGTTATCTGAATGGTCTCCAATTGTCTTACAACTTTCTGTATTGATGGCAGTTGGTGGTATTCTTGGAATTATTGCTTGGATTGGTTATGTNATGGCAACAACAAAACCTACATCTGCAACAATTACTTCTGATGATGATTTACCTACTTAGTGATTTTTACATCTACCACAGTTTGATAATATCTGGGACCTACTGCTCTTACAATTTTTGAACCCAGAATTTCTGATTTNACTGTTGTAATTTTTTTATAATGTTCTTCAGTTAATTTCCCAGCTTCTGATTTTTTATCTGCATGCATGTGAGAGTAATAGTGAATAATTCCTCCACTCTTTGTTGTACTTATTGCAGAATCTAAAAATTCATCTGATCTTTCTGGTAACAATGTTAGTGTTCTATCTGATTTGTCAATTAATTGTTCTTGGATTATTTTTGATGCATCTCCATTAATTGAAATTATCTCTCCTGCTAGTTTGTTCATCAAAATATTTCTTTCACAAAGTTTTGATGCTACTGGATTCAAATCAAGACTATATACAGTACATTTTTTCTTTTTTGCAGCCATAATTGAAAACATTCCTACTCCTGCAAACATGTTTACCACTACTTCCCCATCTTGAGTTAATTTTGCAATTCTTTCTCTTTCAGTTGAGAGGCGAGGTGAGAAAAATGCTTTTTCTACATCTACAATAAATTTACAATTGAATTCTTTGTATTCTGTTTCTGTATTGTCTTCTCCTGCTAGGATCTCTAGATTTCTTGTACGAAAATCTCCTTCCACTGCTGAAGATTGATAAAATACACTTTTGACGATTTTAACTTCATTTAGTAATGTCTCCCCAATAATTTTTTTCTTGGATAACAGCGAATCTGGTATTCTAACTATTATGATATTTCCTATTTGATCAAATGCTGAGATTAATTCTTCACTTTCTTTTGATGTTAACACACTTTCTAGTGATTTTTTTAACATTCGAGTCAATGCTTGTGATAAAAATTTCCTGATGCTTTTTGATCTTTATCTAATCTACTCTCTATTTTGTTTACTCTAGGTCTTAGACTTTTTTCATCTCTTCTAAATGACATGTCCAATGATTTTAGGAATCTGTTCATTGCTGCTGGTTTTGGCATAGGGGATGTAGCNGTTCCTGCCTTTCCTGACTCTCCTTCAAATATTATCATTGAATCTGATACTAAATCCATTAACTGCAAATCATGGTCAATAATAATTGCTGATTTTCCAAACGAACGAACAAATTTTTGCAAAAATTTTGCAACTGCAATTCTATCTTCAACATCTAAAAATGCTGAAGGCTCATCTAATGCATACAAATCTACTTTTTGAATTAAACATGATGCAACTGCAATTTTTTGTAGTTCACCACCTGAAAGATTTTTTACTGATTTATTGTATAATTTTCTAATTTTTAATGGATCTAGAATTTGTTCTTCTTCTTGACTTCCCTCTATAGGACCTCCGTTTGCCTTTTCTAAAAGTGCTATAACTTCTACATCAATATCATTTTGGAGATACTGTGGTTTGTATGCTATCTTGATTTTTTTATCAATTGAACCCACATCGGGTTTTTCTGCTCCTGCAATCATTCTCATCATTGTTGTTTTTCCAAGAGCATTTGCGCCCATTATGCCCAAAACTTCTCCTTTTCTTATTTTTCCAGGTTCAATTGAGACTGAAAATGAATCAAATTTTTTCTCTAGTTTTGGATAATTTACAATCTCGGTACCTTCTTGGAAAATATCTGTAGCTGATGATGATACATCCATAGAAAATTTCTTCTCTCTAAATCTAACATTTTCATTTGGTAAATACCCATCAAGGAAAACATTGATTCCTATTTTGGTTGATAAAATATTTGAAACAATTCCATATGCTGTTGGTTCACCATATAGTACCTCAATGTAGTCACTAAGGAAATCAAGTAATGTTAGATCATGNTCTACAACCATTACACTTTTTCCAATTTTTGCTAATCCTTGAATTACTCTTGCAACACCTGTTCTTTGAAATACNTCATTGTATGATGAAGGNTCATCAAAAAAATAAAATTCTGTATCTTTTGATGCCGCAGCAGCTACTGCAATTCTTTGTAGTTCTCCTCCACTAAGTTCTTTCAAACTTTGCTCCATGGAATTTTGNAATCCTAATTCTCTAACTAATTCTCTAGTTACCCCCCTTTCATCATATTTATCCAGTAACTCATTTCCTGTACCGTCAAATGCTTCTGCAAGATGATGAATTTGTTGTGGTTTTATTGATGCACGAATTTCATTTTTTTCAATTTTTTGAAAATGTTGTTTTAATTCAGTTCCACTATAATGTTTAAAAATTTCATCCCATTCTGGTGGATTTTCATATCTTCCAAGATTTGGTTTTAGTTTTCCAGACAATATGTTGACTACTGTACTTTTCCCCATTCCATTTCTTCCAAGTAGTCCAACGACTTCTCCTTTTCTTGGGGTTGGTAATTTGTATAATCGAAAAGAGTTTGTTCCATACTGATGAATTTTATCCGTAGCTAATTCACTTGCTAAATTAACAATTGTTATTGCATCAAATGGACATACTTTGACACATATTCCACATCCATTACAAATATCCTCATCGATTTGTGCTTTTTTTGATTCTTCATTAATTGTAACACATTCTGCGCCTGATTTGTTAACTGGACAATATTTTATACATTCTAACCCACATTTTTGGGGCTGGCATAAATCCTGGTCCAATACTGCAACTCTGTGTGTCATAGTTGTAATTCGGTATTTTCTTTGCTTTATACCTATTTTGAGTTGATTTCAAATCTGTCGTTACCTTAATACATTAGAATTATGATATGATTTTCAAGCCGGCCATAGCGTCAGGGTGCGACCTAATCCCATTCCGAACTTAGAAGTCAAACCTGATAGCGCTGTTGTGTTACTAAGATGCGAGAGCTCTTGGGAAGCAACAGTGCTGGCATTTTTCA
>JGI26241J51128_1001524_pt1 | contig 12017 bp, 5 predicted proteins | sample SaaInlV_200m_DNA_4_FD_51128 | JGI IMG/M metagenome (IMG submission 51128) | reverse complement strand
TGAAGCACTTGCTACAGCCAATCCGGATTGTGCCTGTAGATAAATTTTCTCGCTGGTTGCCTTATCATGCAATAGAATCTTTGCACGGTCTGCCTGAGCCTGTGCAACCTCTAATTGTACTTTCTTTACTTCGACCGCTTCACGCGCTCCAGCAAGATCTTTCTCCGGTGTAAGCAGTAACAAGTTCAGGATCGGCTGCCCTCTTTTGACCTTAGTCCCTGCCGGTAACAACTCATCACCGTTTATTCCGAAAACCGTACCTGCCATTGGTGCAGCAATACTCGCTTGATGCCCTGGTGGTGAAATAATTTCTCCTCCAAGCCTTAACGTATTCCGTATGCTTTGGTATTCTGTAACCGCAGTTTCTATTCCCAAACGCTGTTCCGCCTTCGGAGAAAGGATAACGGTTGTCAGCTCAGATTCCTTGACAGCATTTATAACCTGCGCTGGTTTATTTGATTTTCCTTTTGAATGCTCACTCTTATTACATGCACAAATTATAACTAATAAGAAAAGTAAAACGAATTTAGTTGTACATGTAATGATAAGCCTTAAGTTCCCTTGCACAATATTCTCCTTTGAATGATCACCTGAAACATCATAATTTTTCCTTTATCTCTGCAAATTCACTCTCTTCTGTTTTCAGTATATCCTGTTTAAAACCTACGCTATTTCTGAGTTGTGCTGAAGCCCGGCGCAGTCCGGCAATTGATTCAGCCTCTCTCAAGCGAGTATTCAGAAGCTGCCTCTTAAATCCAAGTAATTCCAGATATGAGATCTCTCCAACAGAATATCTTTTCCCTGCTTTATTTACTGCCGTTACGGCAGATGGCAACATATCAGAACGCAATATTTTTAACGCTTCCTGCGCTGAAAGGTAATTTGTATACGCCTCACGTACCTTAAATGCTATGCCTTGTTTAACAACTACATATTCTCTTACCGCCTGNTCCATTTGTNCTTTAGAGCGAGAGACTTTACCATTATTCCAGTTAAAAACAGGCAGTTCAAACATTGCACCCGGTCCGAATTCGGAACCNCTCCTACCNTTCTCATTAAAATCAACAATAGCGGTAAACTTGAATATTTTTGAACGTTCCCATCCCAGACGCTTACCTGCCTCCTCAATCGCAATCTCTGCNGCACGCAAATCCGGACGTGCTGCATATGCTGAAGTAANAAGCTCTTCAAGATTAAAAATCCAGTCAACATCAACCNGAGTCGGTGTCAGCTTAATAGTGTTTTGCTCCTGTTCCANTCCCAGAAGTTTTTTCAACTCCGCGTCTAAAAGTANGGCATCACGCACGTTATTAACTAAATCCCTCTGTTTTCCAGCTGCTTCAAGTTGAAATGAGNCCTCTTCCAGTCCGCTAATGTCACCGGCACTCAGGCGAGCATGCACAATAGAAACGATTTCATCATTAAGCGCTGTCTCTTCCCTGGCAATATTTGCCTGCTCCTGTGTAAAAGCAAGATTGGTGTAGGTTATCATAACGTCACGTACAAGATTAAGGCCATTCTGAACCAGGTTCTCAGCAACTCTCTCAGCACTTAGCTTAGCTGCGGAGACACGATAAGGCCTCTGCCATAGTGACTCTAACACCATGAAGATAGTAGTTTCCATCTGTTTCGGTCCTGCCGGGAAAAACACTGAAAAAACCGGATTACTAAGCATACCTGCTTCAGCAAGATCTGCCCGCGAGAAACCAAGACTTACAAGATCAGCTTGGAATATAGCATTATTCCATAATGCAATAGCAACCGCTTCATCTTCTGTAATGCCGTCTGTGAGTGAAATGCCATCAGGTAACCTTAGTCCATTCTCATTTTCAACTGACGCGAGATTGTGCCCGGTATATTTGATGATAGAGTCAGATACATACGCACGATCATGAGTCAAATGCGTAGAGCAACCAACTGATATCAGCATGAATAAAAAAATTAAATATTTGCAGGTAGTTTTTAGCCTCATGTTTATTATAAACCAGATACTGTTATATAATTATTAAGCCGTTGTAAGCGGAATGAATATATGTAGATTACTATATATAATTAAACATTAAGGCAGGATGAAAGAAAGATGAAGAAATGTTAATGTTGCAGATTTTAGAGTAAAGTAGCCGTGTTAATCTTCTGGCTGGAGAGTTTTGAATAGAGTGTATTCAGGAATTTGTAGGATTTTTTGGAAGTATAACTTCAAATGTGCTTCCCGCAGCAGTTTTACTTTTTGCCTGTATATTTCCTTTATGGAGTTCAACAATGTTTTTGCAGATATTCAGTCCCAAACCGGTTCCACCTGTATCTCTGGAACGTGAAGAGTCAGCCCGAAAGAAACGGTCAAAAATTTTCTCCTGGTGTTCTTCTGATATACCAATTCCTGTGTCCTTAATACAGGTGACAACATCGTTGCCCCTATCCACCAGAGAGATAGAAATGCTGCCACCATGTGAAGTGAATTTAATGGCATTGTCCAGTAGATTGGAAAAAACACGCCGCAATAAATTTTTATCACCTTCGATCTGAATATCTGGTAGTTCGTTATTCAGGATATTTATGTTTTTTGTTTCCGATATCAGCCTGAATTTATTTTGAAGCTCATTCAACAAATTATCCAAACTGAATGACTTAAGATGTAAAATACTTGTGCCTGAGTCTGACCTTGAGAGTTCTAATAAGTCGCTTATCATCCTGGTCATTCTTTCTAAAGCACTTAAATTGTTTTCAAGCAAATCACGATACTCTTCTGCCGTCCTTTCCTTTGAAAGGATTACTTCAGTTCCTGTCTTAAGGGCAGCAACAGGTGTCCTGAGTTCATGAGAGACATCCGATGTAAACTGGGCAATTCTAACGAAAGAATCTTCAATCCTGCCCAGCATGAGATTTATTGTATTTGCCAGTTCATCCACCTCATCGCCAGTGTGTGTTGGTACAAGCCTCTTATTCAGGTTTGATGCAGTTATTTTCTGAGTAGTTCTGGTTATGTTTTCTATTGGCGATAGGCTCCTTCTTGCGAGAAACCAGCCTCCGGCAATACTGAGTACAATCAGTATCGGAATCAATATTAGCAAATTACTTTTTAAATTCTCTATTGTTTTGTACAGAGGTTTCATATAAAGACCAATCTGGAGAATATACTTTAATGAACCGTCCTGATCTATTGCTTTTGTCAGTAAACGAAATGGATACTTCCTCTCCCTGACCCGTACAGATTGAAATACACTCTCACCTCCTTTTGCTTTTGTAACCGCTATTTCTGATGTCTCCAGATCTTGAACTGAAAAGTTATCAGAAACGATAATCGTTTTCCCTCCAGCATCCAGTAGCCTGATTGATAACTTGTAATATCTGTCTTCAGAGAATTCCAGCGCAATTGCAGAGTTTAGATCATTCAGTGTAGAATCTTTGTCCAGGAGCGTCAGCAGAAGCTCTTCCTCTTCATCCATGATCAGTTGATCTGCTTTTTTATCCAGCTTATGTTGCAAGCGAAAATATAAAAATGTCCCCGAAAAGAGTAATATTCCCATAACTGACAGCAAATACCATAGGGTGATTTTAAAGCTGATAGTTTTGAGGAATCTAATCCTGTTCTTCGATGACATATCCCGCACCTCTTTTTGTATGTATGAGTTTTATATTAAAACCCTTATCAATTTTATTTCTCAGCTTGGCTATATGAACATCCACAACATTACTGAAACTCTCAAAGTTCGAATCCCAAACATGTTCTGAAATCATCGTTCGGGTAACTACCTGACCTGCATGGTTCATCAAATATTCCAAAAGCGAAAATTCTGTAGGAGAAACCTCTATCTTTTTCTTTCCTCTGAATACCTTTCTGGTTAATGAATCAAGAGTCAGATCAGCCACTTTTAATTCTAATGCTACCTTGTGGCTGCCCCTTCGTAGACAGACACGAACGCGAGCCAGCAATTCATGAAAAGAAAAAGGTTTAACGATATAGTCATCAGCCCCGATATTTAATCCTTCAACCTTATCCTTTGTTGAATCTTTCGCTGTCAAAAAGATAACAGGAGTGTTGATGCCTGCAATTCGAGCAGCTTTAAGTATCGACAATCCATCATATTCAGGCAGCATAATGTCCAGTATGATAAGGTCATAACTTTCATGTGTTGCCTGATGTAATCCATCTGTACCATTAAGTGCAAGATCGACTACATAAGAGCTTTCTTCAAGTCCCTTTTTGAGGTATCTTGCTAATTTTTCCTCATCTTCAACAACTAATATTCTCATTTTTTAAATCAATTCAACAGACACAAAAATACAAATACCGTAAAAAAGTCATTAATATAACAAACTGTATTCTATTATCAAATCTTGAGCTTTTTATATTTAATAGCATAACAGACATTAAGGAAAGATGAAGGAATTATTAAGAAATGTTAATAATATGGAAGTCAGAGATTTTAATCCCATACCCACCTAAATACACTTAACATGTGAAAGTTATGTATGTGGTGAAAAAACTATGTGGGAGAAATTCCAGATCNTTCATANATGTGGATAACTCAAAAGACATGTTAGCTCTCCCACATCCCCTCATGGTGAAATTGAAGTGCTTAAATTGATACTATAACCTGTACAAATTGGTATAAATTGAGGCAAATAGAGGCAGCTCAAAAACAGTTATAAGTGTTTGATATATAACGTATTGAGTTGGTTTTAAAGGGGTTGTGAAAATCGCCTGGATGGGATTACGAGTGACATACTCTGTCATCGGCACACAAAGATGAACTGGCGAGTGTTGTTTGGGGTGAGTTATGAGTAAAAACAAAACCTCTTTTACTTTCCAACCAAAAACTTAATGACAAAAAAAACTACAAAAAAACACTGTAGTCAGATTGTAGTCAAAACGTAGTCAATCCGGTAGTATTCAGCCGGACACCACAGGAATCAGAAGGAAAAAAGTAAAATCATAAGTTGTTAATGAATAAAGTGATAGCGACATAACATACACTAAATCAGGCAGTTATGTAAATTGTTAAAAAAGGTCTTCTAGCGTCTCTTAATCAGTGGGTCGAAGGTTCGAATCCTTCAGGGTGCACCATTACTCCCAACGACTTACATCAATCAACATTTTGTCTGACCTAAAAAGTGTGTCCAAATTGTGACCAACGTTATTATGAATGGCATGGTGGGAAACTATCATGCCATTTTTTATGTATATTTGAACTATAACCATTTCAAAGATTATTTCTAAATCTGTATAGTACATGTCTTGTAATTACTACACGAAAATTCATTCTTTGGAGACAATCTCTCCCTCCCCCATCTCATTATAATTCAATGTAATCAACCGATAGTAAAAGTATGATTTAAGCATGGAAACATCCAACGGTAAGTTTATCTATTTTTTACTAGAGAGGTGAGGTGATAAGCTGACTAGCTTGACCTGGCATAGAATATGTATTTACAACAACTAACTGGGTTTGGAGCATGAGACATGATCTTTTGAATGCCATTCTAAATCAGATCATTTTTATGTCTTCTCATGTTTTAATTTAATTATCNCCCTCACTCTTTTTATTCATCAAGTAAACGTACGCAAAACGATTCCTAATTACTAATATTAGTCTCAGATGAATATTNGCGAAGCACAATTATAAAAAAATTGCAATCCTNTCANTTTATGNTTAAATATGCCTTTTAATAAAGACAATTAGTATTTTAGTTTCCTAAATTGCATAATTAGAGTNAAGGCAAAGTCGTGGGATANGCAGATGTGTACCCAACCGCTATTTGAATAAGCAATTTGTATACATGATTCTTGATACACAAGGAACAGTNAGTTTAANCCTGAGAGNAAAATGCCAGACATCTATAATTGATTTTATAAATGATCAATATTTTTTTACGAATACTAATTTGCAAAAATTTCATTCTAAAATATACGCAACAACCTTTTTTTCACTTGTTTTTCTTACTCTTTATAATGCATGATTTTGGAAGAATATGAGTTTTTCATTAAAATTATCAATCATTATTATTTTGTCANTNTGTTTTACNGGATGTTCTGTTAAACCAGCGTTTCTCAAAGGAGATGACAAAGAACTTAAAGCTCTCATAAAAGCGTATAAAGAAGCTAATCTCCAGTTACAAAAGAATAAGAAAGAAAAACTTAGAAAAAACGTTAAGAAACTTATCGTCGAACGAACACCTGATGGTTACGTAGTGAGTGTAGATCTTGACCAGGCGTCCATACTTGAAGTTATTAAACAGATTATTCATGAGGCGGATAAACCATTTCTCTTTGATAGTGTTGACATCAGCAATAATATTTCAGCTAGTTTTGAGAAGTTACCTTTTCTTAATGCCTTGAATCTTTTGCTTGAAACAAGCTTGTTGACGGCCAAATTGCAAAATGAAATCGTTATTATCAGCAATAAAATAGATGAAACTCTTCCACCAAACGCTCCTATACAGTCAGAGGTAAGGGTCAGGCGTCTGGATATGAAAACAGTTTCAACTCTTTTAGATGGTCTCTATCCTGCTAATCCGCAAACTAATCTTCGTGTTATGCACTTTAGCACCGTATCCAACACAAATACCGTTTATCTTAACGGACCTAAAATTGAAGTCTCAAAAGCCATTAAACTTTTGAAAAAGGCTGATCGTCAGATAAAGCATATTATGATTGAGGTTGTTCTTGTTGAATACGATTCTACAGACCTTCAGAAACTTGATGCAAATATTAAGGATTATGCAAATAATCAGCTAAGTAATGTTAATCTTAATTTCGGTTCTTTTGCTTCTGAGAATGTTGAATTTACCAGTATTTCAGGAGCAAATAACCCCAGACAATTTACTGCACTGCTTGACGTTTTAGTCAGTGAGGAGAAGGCCCGTCTCATTTCACGACCATTTATTTCAACTTTAAGTGGCGAGCAGGCAAAGGTCCACATAGCCAATGACAGATATGTCATCACAGAAACCGCGCAGAGTGGTGCCACAATTACAGCACCGATACCAATTACTTCAGGTATTATCATGCAAATTACTCCTACCCTGTTTGGCAATGATGAAATACATATGGATATATACGTGGAGGATTCTCAATTTACAGAATCTGCAGCCAATGTTTCCGTGGAAGTTGACAAGAATTCCGCCACAACGGTTATGCAAGTGGCCGACGGCCAGACAATTATTATAGGAGGTTTGGTTTTAAATAGAAAATCATGGAAAAATGCTGGGTTCCCATTAATGAGATATGTACCCATGTTAAATATACTTTTTGCAAAACAGACAAGTGAAGAGGTAAATAATGAAGTAGTTATGTATATTACGCCACATATTATAGATGAAACTATGACCCTTCCATTCCTTAATCAGGATTCATTCAGTATAGAAAAATCAGAAAAAAAACATAAGGTAAATAAAGTAAAGAAGATCATGCAGAAGGTGTTTAAATGATGAGATGATAAGACGGATGAGAAGTCAGTAGGTGATCAAAATATATATTTTATCTGCAATTGACATATTTCGGTTGTATAACGCATCTGCACAAACTATGTATTAAAAAAATCCAGATAAAGATGTAAATTATTAAATGATGTCGTATCAATAATTTACCGTATCATTTCCAACCATTTCTCCAACTCTTCAGCGAAGACTTCTACATAAGGACTTTTTAAAAAGCTGGAATGATCACCAGGTATTGCCACTACCCGCACCTCACCCGTTGTTACCTCACCCCATCTCAGGCTGTCATCTGAAGGAAACCTGTCGCGTAGGCTCTTTGTCGCAAATACCGTAATATCTCCAGCATACATTTTTGGCCTATAGATATCCATTGCCTGTGAATTCATTTTAAAAACTCTGACTAAACCGGTTAACTGTTTTTGACTACCATCTTCAGGTAGAATACGATTTTTTTTCATCCGTTCAATGATCAAATTGTACTGACTCTCCTCATCCAGAACCACAAGATCATCGTAGATAATTCCCAGATGAGTCTCGAAATGGGATTCGATCTGGGTAACTATGTGGGCAAGGAGCCTTGTGTCATCTAAGGAATCGTCGAGTTCTTCTTTCTGTCCCAACCCTGGTGTATCAAGAATAGCAAGCGTTCCAACCTCCTTTCCCTGATCAATAAGCTGCCGTGCCATTTCGAAGGCAACATGGACCCCAAAAGAGTATCCACCCAAAAAATATGGGCCTTCCGGTTGAATCTTCAAAAGCTCACCTATATAGTAGGAAGCCATGGTTTCTACCCTGTCTAACGGTTCCTCTTCCCCGTCAACCCCTTTTGACTGCAAACCATAAACAGGACGATTTCTTCCAATTATCTTTCCCATCTCAAAAAAGCACAGCACATTTCCACCCGCAGGATGTACACAGTAAAATGGTGTTTTCTCTCCCTGACTTTGCAACTCAACCAGCGGAGAGAAATGGTGTTGATCTGTACTTTCTCTTACAACAGAGGCGAGATTCTCAATCGTACCTTCGTGAAATAGAGCAGTAAGGGGAATTCGTTTTCCTAATGTTTTTTCAATTTTAGACATCAGGCGTACTGCAAGAAGTGAATGGCCTCCAACTTCAAAAAAGTTATCGGTAACACTTAAGGAGCCTCTTTGAAGCGTCTCTTCCCAAAGTTTAGTTATCTGAAATTCCAGGGGATTACGAGGCCGTATCATAGATCCTTCAGTTTCGCTTTGTAAATTTTCAGGTTCGGGAAGCGACTTACGGTCAACTTTGCCACTGGTAGTAAGGGGAAAAGATTTAATAAAAACAATTTTTTCCGGTATCATATATTCTGGCAGCTTGCTCCTCAGAAAATCACGAAGAGATGATATATTAATTTCGCTATTGCGATACTCTTCCTGTTTCTTTACGACAATATATGCTACTAATTCCTGATTACTCTCTGAATCTTCACGTGCTATTACAACAGCATCCTTTACCAAAGGAGAAGAGCATAAAACAGCTTCAATCTCTCCCAACTCAACACGATATCCACGGATTTTTATTTGATGATCGGTACGGCCAATATACTCTATATTCCCGTCAGGATGCCATCTTCCCAGGTCTCCTGTTTTGTACATACGCTCATTCACAATAAAAGGATTCGAAACAAATTTTTCATCTGTCAATCCCTTGTTATTTATGTATCCACGTGCCAATCCTGTTCCTGAAATGCAAATTTCCCCCGCAATCCCCGGAGGGCAGAGATTGCTCCATTCGTCAATTACAAAGACTTTCATATTACTTTTTGGGACACCGATAAGTGAAATCTCATTGGGATCTCTACCATCAAAGATATAAGTTGTTGTTATCGGACATGCCTCTGACGGACCGTATCCGTTATTAATCATACCCCGCCTGTTGATATATTTTCTGCATTTTCTGACAAGCTCAATTGGAACAAATTCACTGCCCAGAGAGAGAGAGATTAAATCAGGAAACTGTTCCTTCTCTTCCGAAACGTCTATGTAATCAAAGAAGTGATTAATCAGTCTTGGTATCTCGTCGATACAGTTAATCCTTGCCTCTTGAAGAAAAGACATATATGCAGGTATGTCAAGACGAAGCTCCGGGTCCATAAGATAGAGAGTACCTCCGGAAATAAGTGCTGGAAACAGCTGCAATATGGATGCGTCAAAAGAGAAAGAGTTTGAGAGAAGAGTCCTGAACCCTTCACCATGACCGTATTCAGTAACAGCCCACAAAGCAAACTCGCAAAGGGAGTGATGTTCTATCATAATCCCCTTCGGCACACCCGTGGTGCCGGAAGTATAAATAATATAAGATAGATCTGTCGGTAGAGGTCTGCAATCCGAGCATGCTGTATTTATGCCATCATCCGGTTCAGTTATGTTTTCTATGATCAGCACCTCCCCATGATAAGACACCTTTTCGGGGATAGCCGTATTAGTAAGAACAATTTGTACACCGCTATTCTCAAGAATATAAGAGATCCTCTCAGACGGAGTTGCAGGGTCAAGAAAAACATACGCCCCCCCTGCCTTTAGCACAGCCCAGATTGCCACTACAATCTCAACCGATTGATCCATCATAATGCCCACTATCCCGTTTGAATCCAGATCTTCCCGTTTAAGAATATTTGATAAATTTACCACTTTATTATGAAGTTCCTTATAGGAAAGACGGACATCCTTATAAACTACTGCTACTGCATCGGGATTTCTGTTAACCTGATCATCAAACAGATCCCAAACAGTTATATCAGTGGGAAAACTTTTATCAGTATTATTAAAGTCATTAGTTAGAAGCCTTATCTCCTTCTCTGATAAAATATTTATGCGTGAAATTTCAGATTTTGTGTCGACAAGGGCATTTGATATAAAATTGATCAAATGGCCGGAAAACTGTTTTATTAAATCCTCTGAATAGCGGAGTGTGTTGAAGTTGACATCTAACTGAAAGTTCTCACCGTCATTTAGTAATGTAATATTGAGTGAGAAGTTGTTTAAGGATACATCTAAATTCTGTACGGATTCGTATGTAAAAGCAATATCTAAAAATCCGGACACATCAAATCCATTGTCGTTTTCACGCTCTTTAAATCTTTTGAGTAAAGCAGGAAAAGAGCATTCCTGGTAATTGTAAGCTTCAAGTACCTTTTGTTTGGTAGATGCAAAAAGGTGAGAAAATGTTTGACTTCGAGAAACAGAATTTCTTATAAAAAGATATCCTTCCTCAGAACAGGGTCTCTCCTTCCTGAATGTCGAAGTTCCAACAAGGATATCCTCCTCCTTCGTATAGCGGTTAAGAAGGGCCATAAGAGCGCTTAAGCAGAAGATGTAAACCGCGAGAGAGGAATCATTACACCTTTCCTGAATAGTCGTACTCAAAGATACTGGTATTTGAAAAACCGTGTTTTGGCGATGAGTACCAGGTATCAGATCATTATTCCCGGGTTGCGACAGACTGGTTCCAACATAAGGCAAAACGGTCGTGGGCAGCTCACCTGATAGATTGTCTAACCAATAGTTTTCAACAATCTTTCGTCTGATAGCACTACTATTTTCCAATACAAGATCCTTTTAAATTCAAAGATACTCCTCGTTCTCTATAAACCCGGACAGGTTATTCATTGCTTCATCAAACACCTCTGGCGTTACTCCAAATCCTATTCGAAAATATCCAGGTGTTTCAAATGCCTCTCCCGGCAACATGGATACACCTCTTTTTTCTACCAATTTACTCAGAAAAGCCTCTCCTTTGATACTGGTATCCTTAAAGTATGGAAATGCAACGAGGCCGCCTTGTGGTTCTATCCATCCGAGAAAATCGCTGTGTTTGTCAACTAATTTGCGAAAACGAGCTATGTTCTCCAGTACCCAGTTTCTATGCCGGTGAATAATTTTCTCCCAGTTCACTAATGAGGTATTTGCCAGGTAGTCATTGATTGAGCAGAGGGTATGAGTGGTGTAATCCTTAAAATCACGNGCATCATCGATAAACTCTTTCGGACCTATGATCCATCCTACCCGCAGTCCTACNCATCCGAAGCATTTTATCATAGAACCAGCGGCTACTACTTTGGAAGAGAGTCCGTAAAGGGAAGGGAGTATCTCTTTGTNAGAATAATTTATGAAACGATAATGTTCGTCCGCCAATATTTCTGCGTTGTTTTCCTCCGCAATTTCCATAAAGCCGGAAATGATTTCATCAGAATAAATTTGTCCAGTAGGATTATGTGGTGTATTGAGAACGATGATTTTGGTATTTTCATCCACCAAGCCTCTCAGTTCATTAAGGTCCGGTATGAAATTGTTCTCTCTCCTCAGGGGAAGCAGCCGGACATCAAAACCTATGTACCTTGGAACTTCATAAAGGGTCTGAAATGCGGGGAACGGGACTACTACGTTTGCATTGGGTTCTAATCTGATGCTGTAGTAAATAAAGAGCGCCTCGCTTGTTCCAGTGGTAAGGAGGATCGTGTCTGGGTCTATATCATTATAAAATGAGGCGATAGTTTCCCTGAGTGCCAGTGTACCTCTGGTATCAATATTTTTAAAACTTAGTTTGAGTAACTC
>JGI26241J51128_1001512_pt1 | contig 12133 bp, 8 predicted proteins | sample SaaInlV_200m_DNA_4_FD_51128 | JGI IMG/M metagenome (IMG submission 51128) | reverse complement strand
TTTTCTCAATAGATTTTTATAGTAAGACCATTAATTAATGGGATATTTTTTTTAATGAAAAAAAGACTATTATTTATATAAGAACCCATATTGTGTATAAANCTAAAAACAAAGCAAACAAAATAAACAAAACAAGGGGATGGTCATTGGCGTTTAAAGAAAAACTTTATGTGAACAAAATCTTAAAAACAAAAACAGACGTTAAAAACACAACTATTTTTAAGTGATTTAAAAAAAAACAGCTTTCAACGTCAACGGTTTTACAGGTGTGGATAACTATTGTGGATAACTATTTACCCTCGTTGACATAAATATAGAAATTTTTCCGCGCATCCGCGATCCAAGAATCATACCACTTCATTTTTTTATAATTTAAAGCCATTTCTTCTATTTCTGACCAATGAGTTTTTAAAGTTGGCTTTCCACCGGGTTTTATTTTTTCGACCCACAACAAATGAAAGCCAAGCGAAGAGTTAATAGGCGGACTACAGGCACNAAGATCTACATATTTAATTGCTTGTCCAATTTCTTGGACTGGATAGTTTTTTGGATCTATCCACCCAAGGCTTCCCCCAGAGGAAGAGCTTGATTTATCATCAGAATACCTTTTAACAAANCCCATATAGTCTTTTAAAGTTTTAGACGAGTCCTTTAAAGAAAGAGCCAAATTGAAAGCGCGACGCTCATCCTCTTTGTTCACTTTTGCCTGTATAAGAATGTGGCGCACCTTTATTTTATCTCCTTTTTTTTCTAAGGTTTCAATAAGGTGGTATCCAAACTCAGTTTCAACAGGTTGGCTCACAAAACCAATAGGTTGAGAAAAAGCCACCTGCTCAAAAGGCTTTACAAAAGAACCGCGATTCACAAAACCAAGACTTCCACCCTCAACGCTAGAGCCAGGATCAGCGGAGTGTTTTTTTGCAAGAAGCGCAAAAGACGCCCCCCCAACAACTAAAGACCTAAGACTATCTAAAAAAGAATATGCGTTTTTTTTAGATTCTACACTGGGGCTGGGCTTTATCAAAAGATGACGAAGAAGCACAACAGAAGGAACAATGGGGAGGCTATCCTGAAATTCAGAATAAAAACCAAAAACACCCTCTCGGGAAACAGCAATACGAGAAAGCAATTGTTGTTGATATCTTTCTGAAATCATTCTGTCTTGCATGTCAAACCAAAACTCACGCTTAAAAGACTTCAGTGATTGGCCGAGCATTTCTTCTGCTTTTTTTTCACCACCCGATTGAGAAACAATATTTGAAACCTGCTGTTCAAGCGAAGCTGTTACCTCCTTTTCATCAACCGTCACAGAATCTAAAGCAGCCATTTCGAGGATAATTTTTTGATCCACCATTTGTTTTATAATGTTTTTCTGTAGGCGAACAAAGGCCTCAGGATTTGTTTGTGGGTTAATCCGCGATTGAAGNGCAGACATTTTTACAAGCTGAATAAGATCGCTTTTTAGTATAATGTAGTTTTCCACCTGGGCAGCAACACCATCAACAACTTGTTTTTGTTTTATTATATTATTCTGCCCAAAAAGAACAAAATANAACACAAAAAAAACAAACACCCTTTTATTTTTTATCATAAACAAACTCCTTATTAACATAAACCGTGGATATATTCTTTAGGCTATCCAAAACCATAGATATTTTTTTGTTTTTTTCTATTTGAAATAAACGACTATAAATTTCATCATGAGCCTTATCTAGACCAATCAAAGTTCCNTTTGCGTGTTTTTTAATGATGCTTATTATATGATAAGCACCCCCAGAGAAGACAGGGCCATGTAACGATTTTTTTGATTTAGAAAAAACCATTTTATCAAGCCCCGCAAGCAACTGTCCCCGCCGAACAACAAGGGGCTCAACGCCATATTTTAACAAAAGTTCCTTTCTTGTGACGCCAGAGCCACCGCGAGAAAAGGTCGATTTTATTTCACTCGCCACTCCCGCACCCTTAACAACAAAATGATAAACCACCGCCTCATCAAAACGCCTATAAAAAGAATCTTTGTTTTTATTATAATAAACCCTTATTTGTTGGTTCGAAATATCAACTCCCCCCGCAGACGCTATATCAAGATACGAAGAGATCAATAATTTATCATAATAAACCCCAACCTTAGCAATAATTACACTATCTTTATTTAAGTGACCATTAAAAGCTGCATCTAAAACCACCCTATCATCAACCCAACGTTGAAGAAAAAAAGATAAATCGCCACCAGAAAACGAAGACGAAAGCAGGTCTCCGCGAGTTAGTTTTTTGTCGTTAACCCGCGCAATCACAATATCCTCGTTCTTTTTTTGTAAAGAGCACGAAACAAAAAAACAAAGAAGCCCGCAAAAACATATTTTTTTCATACCCTAAAACTAACCATAGAAACCCGACAATAACAGAGGAACAGATCTATTTAACAAGGCCAGCGCCTCCCAAGTAGACCGACAAGGAACAACAACACCTAAATTGCCATTTCTTTTTTCAGAGAGCTTTATTTCACCGTAGCGAGAACCAACAACAGAATAAAACAAAACAACAAGGTCGTTTACGGTTTCAAGTGCCCCCAACCCCGTTAAAACAAACTCAAGAGCGCTTGATTTAATAGAAACAACAGACACAATATCACCGCCAAGCAGAATTTTATTTTTTGTAATATCCAACAAAACGCCCACCTCTTTAGGCGGACCACCAAAACGATCTTTTAATTCATCTCTAATTCGATCCACCACACCAACAAGCCGAGCCCTAGAGAGCCTATCATAATAATACAAACGCACACCTTCTTCTTGGATATAGTCTTTTGGAATTAACAATTCACCGTCATACAACATAGAGGGAAAGGCAACCGAAGAAACGCCCTCACCAACAGCATCTTTGAGCAAATCACAATATAACTGAAAACCAACAGAAGAAATGTGGCCGCTTTGCTTATACCCAAACAAAGCCCCAGCCCCACGTATTTCTAGGTCTTTTAATGAGATTTCATAACCAGACCCTAGTGACGTATGTTGCTCAATTGTTTTTAACCTCTTATGTGCGTTGCTATCTAATTGTTTTCTAGGAATAAGCAGTAAACAATTTGCCTTGCGGTGCCCCCGCCCAACCCGACCCCGTATTTGGTATAACTGAGATAAGCCAAAGTTTTGCGCATCGTTTATTATGATACAATTCGCATTAGAAACATCTAAACCAGACTCAATAATAGTTGTGCAAATCAAAACATCTATCCCCCCAGAAAAGAAAGCTAAAATAGTTTTTTCTAATGTTTTTGCATCCTGGCGCCCATGGATAAATGCCACAACGTTTTTTGAAAACCGATGTTTGATTTTCTCATAATAATAAGGTATACCATCAATAGAATTATTAAGGAAATAAACCTGCCCCCCGCGAGACAGCTCCCTATCTATGCGCTCAAAAATCACACCCATGTCAAAGTATTTTATGTCTGTAGAAATAGGCTGGCGAGCAACGGGAGGCGTTAGTATTTTGCTGATTTCTTTGACACCAGATAGCGCGTGTTGCAAGGTTCTTGGTATTGGCGTGGCAGACAGGCTTAATAAATCCACCCCCTCCTTAATAAATCGAATTTTTTCTTTATGCCTTACGCCAAAACGATGCTCTTCATCCACAATCAACAAAGATAAATCCGGCAAATAAACGTCCCCACTTAAAAGACGATGCGTACCAATCAAGACATCGATTTTTCCCCTAAGCGCCCTTTCGAGAATACCGACCTGTTCTTTTTTAGTTTTAAAACGAGACAACAATTCGACCGAAACACCCAACGGCTCAAATCGCTCAAAACAACTAATATAATGTTGGTCAGCCAAAAGCGTTGTGGGGCACAAAAACATAGCCCTTTTCCCAGAAAGAACAGCAAGCATTATAGCTCGAAGCGCCACCTCTGTTTTTCCAAACCCCACATCACCGCAAATAAAACGATCCATAGGCTCCTCTTTTGCCATATCAACCAACACATCACTTATNGCGCGAGATTGATCTTTTGTTTCCAAAAAAGGAAACGAATCAACAAGGGAGTTATAAAACTCATTAGGAGGATCATAAACAAACCCCCGGCCGGTCTTTTTACTTGAATACAAACGGAGAAGTTCTTTAGCGACAACCTCGACAGACTTTTTTGTTTTTAAAACATCAGTGGACCATTTTTTTCCACCAACAATCGACAGCGTGGGCGCTTTATTTGTAGCTAAATAACGATGCACAAGAGTCATTTTATCCAAAGAGACAGACACCCTTACATTATTAGCAAATTCTAATTCAAGAGATTCCTGTTTGTTGTTATTAAAAAAAGACAATCCCCTATAGATACACACACCAAAAGGCGCGTATACCAAAAAATCACCCTCCTCCAGGCCTGACAAATCAACTAAACCATCACCTTGATTAATTTTTTGATTAACAAACCAACGAGGCCGCTTATTCATTACAACAAAATCGCTTTCCGACAAACAACAAAGCCCAAGAGACAAGGAATAAAAACCTGAAAAAAGTGGTTTTTTAATATGAATAAAGTCTGTCAAATTTAAATAAGGAGAAACAGGACGAAGGTCTTCTCCAAAATAGTAAACGTTTTTAGGGGTAAACTTTTTCACCAACAAAAGCAAAGCTTCTTTTTTAGCGACAGGGCTTAGCTTTTTTATAAACACATCAACGCTATCAACAGAAAGAGCTTTCGCTTTTGATTTATAATTTAAAAACGTAAGGTGACGATTAATTGAGTTATAATCCAAAACAACCTTGCCGAAAACAACCCCATAAGTGATTGTTTATCATCAAGGCACACCACACTCTTTTGTGGGGGGCTTATCGAAATATTGTCAAAAACCGATACCGTAAGCTGGGTAGATTGATTAAAATAACGCAGAGACTGTATAGCCGTAAAATCAAACTCCACCCTTATGGGGTTAGACAAATATGCAGGAAAAAAATCTATAATATTTCCACGGATCGAATACTCCCCAGGTGACCCAACAGCGCAAACGCTCACATATCCCCAATCAAGTAAAAAAGAAACAAGCGAGTCTTTTTCAATTTCCAACCCAACACTTAAATCCAACAAAAGACTTTTTGTTTTTTTTTCAATATCTACGATATTTGCAACAGAGCGCGACGTAACAACAATCAAACCGCGAACATCATCACAAAAAACCCGATGTAAGGCCTCTTCGCGATATCGTTGGTTTTCTCCAACAAAACCGCCAACCCGGTTACTGTCTACCCCAGGATAATAACAAACAAAACCGGGAAAAGAAAAAGAAACAACATCATATACTCGACGCGCCACCTCAGGGTTTTCACAAAAAAGCAAAGCCCCCCGATTAATTTTTTCCTTAATAGAAAACAAATAAACAGAAAGAAAGGAATCTCCAACATCGGAAAAAGTTGATGACGAAAACCGAAATCCAAAATCTTTATTCATGCAACCCCGGCCTGTTTCACGTGAAACGCGGACTACACCCTAAGGCGCACAAGCAAAACAGAGATGTCCGCGGGGGTTACGCCAGATATGCGAGAAGCTTGCCCAAGTGTTTCTGGGCGAACAAAAGACAGTTTTTCTTTTGCTTCACCGGATAACCCAACCATGGTTTTATAGTTAAAGCTTAGGGGTAAGGTAAGGTGTTCGTTTTTTTGGTTTTTCTTAATTGATTTTAGCTGTCTTGAGATATACCCACCGTACTTGATGGTTGCAAATAAGTCTATAAAAAACTCACTACGTAACCAGTCAGGTAAAAAAGAAAGATCAAGTTGGTTAAAATAGTTCTTAGGAAGCATGTTAATACCGGCGTCAGGTCTTTTTAAAAAGGATTCACCAGAAGTTGTTTTGGTAACACCGGTTTCTCCAGAAAAACCTCCCGGTTTAATTTTATGTTTCAATAGCGCCAGTGCCTCGGTTTTTGCCCTCAGTTTTTTTTCAATAAGAGACACAATGTTGCCGGGTAATAACATGTAGTTTTTTGTGTGTTTCAATAAACGACTATCGGCATTGGAATAACGCAAAGAGAGCCGATGCTCTGCTCTTGATGTAAACATTCTGTAGGGCTCTAACGTATCTTTTGTTATTAGGTCGTCCACCATAACACCAATATATGAATCCGTCCTTGTTAAAATTAATGGCGCCTCACGATTGACGAAACAAGCGGCGTTTATTCCGGCTAATAAACCCTGTGCTGCCGCCTCTTCATACCCGGAGGTTCCATTGACTTGTCCCGCAAAGTATAAACCAGAAACCATCTTAGATTCAAGGGTTGATTTTAGCTGTGATGGTGGAAAAAAATCATATTCAATAGCATAACCAGGACGAAAAAACCGGACTTTTTCAAGTCCAGATACTTTTCTTAAAGCCGATATCTGAACGTCTTCTGGGAGGCTTGTAGAAAAACCATTTAGGTAAATTTGATCAGACCCACCCCACTCTGGCTCTAAATATAAAAGATGAGAAGGGCGACTTGAAAAACGACTTATTTTATCTTCAATTGAAGGACAATACCGGGGGCCAACCCCTTTAATGTCGCCAGAGCTCATCGGAGATCTGTTTATATTGTCGCTAATAATTTCATGAGCGGCTTGATTTGTGCGAACGGTGTGGCAGGGGCGGTTTGGCGGGTTAAATTTTGTCGTGGAGTAAGAAAATGGCGTTGGTTTTTTGTCGCCAAACACAGGCTCTGTTTTTGACCAATCAATCGAAGATCGAACAAGCCTAGGCGGGGTTCCTGTTTTAAGGCGACCAGAACGAATTCCTATATTATTTAACGAACGAGTTAACCCGCTCGATTGTTTTTCTCCCACCCTCCCAGCAAAAACTTTTCGCTCTCCAACATGAACCACGCCCGACATAAACGTTCCTGATGTAATTATAACTGTGTTTGAAAATATTTTTTCGCCAGACCTTAAAACACAAGAAACAACATTGTTGTTTTTAATTCCTAAACCAACCACCTCTCCAGAAACAAGAGAAAGTAAATTGTTTGAAAAAACCAACCCACTAACATACGACTCATACTTGCGCTTATCAACCTGTGCGCGAGGAGACCAAACGGCCTCACCCTTAGACTTATTTAATAGCTTAAACTGAACACCACAGGCGTCGGTGGCGCGACCCATTAAACCGCCCAAGATATCAATCTCTCGCACCATTTGTCCTTTTGCTAAACCGCCAATTGCCGGGTTGCACGACATCCTGGCGAGAGCACTTAAATCCATTGATATTAAAGCAACGGTTAATCCGCGTACCGTCGAAATATGAGCAGCCTCTACGCCAGCGTGCCCACCCCCAACAACAATAATATCAAAATTATTTTTATGGTGTTTCACATGAAACCTACTTCCCAACGCAAAAAGAAGCAAATACCTCATCAAGAACCACGTCCACAGAGGTGGGCCCTAACAAAAAATCTAAACTTACAAGCGCTTCACGAAGTTCTATTGCAATTAATTCTATTTCAGAGCCACTACTTTGCCATAAAGCCTCGGCCTGGTTTACATACCCTAAACAGGNACCTATGGCGACGTTCTGTCTTTTTGTTGTTAGATAAACATCAGAAGACCTAAAGTTTTTATTTAACAATTTAGAAAGAATATCCCCACGAAGAGATTGGATGTTTTTTTCCTTTAAGGCAGAAATAGGAATAACATCGGAGTGTTCTTTTAAAAATATATTTAAATCAGCTTTATTTAAAACGTCAACCTTGTTTATAACTGTTAGCTTTTTAACGTCAATGTTATCAATAGGATACAACAAACCATCAATTAAACAAATAACCAAGTCCGCATTATCGCGCTCTATAATCGATCGACCAACACCCTCTGTTTCAATTGGGTCGGGCGTGTCCCGTAGGCCCGCAGTATCTACAAAGCAAACAGGAACACCGCCTAACACAGAATGAGATTCAACGGTGTCTCTGGTTGTCCCCGGGGTTTTATTTGTAATAGCGCGATTTTTACCAACAAGAACATTAAGTAAGGTTGATTTTCCAACGTTTGGTTTACCTGTAATTACAACCCGAGCGCCAGCGCTAATAACACGACCATCATGATAAGAGAAAAGAAGCTTGTCGAGAGATGTTTTTACAGAAGAAAGTAAGGCCCTTCCTTCGTCAATGCGGTCAAAACTCAGNTCTTCTTCAGAAACATCGAGCTCATATTCAATCAAGGAAAGAGCCTTGATTAAGTTCTCACGAAGGAGATTTAGGTTATTTGAAAGCGCCCCACGAACAAGNTTTGTGTTTAATTTCGCCGCATCAATTGAGCGAGAATGAATTAAAGAGGCAACAGATTCAGCTTGAATTAAATCCATTTTGCCATTTAAAAATGCTCGTCGCGTAAACTCTCCCGGCTCCGCCATTCGACAGCCATATTCAACNCAATAAGTTAAGAGAGAGGCGACAACGGCGGGACTTCCATGGCAAGATATTTCAACGATATCTTCTCCCGTGTAAGAAGCGGGGTTTTTAAAATAAGTAACAACAACCTCATCAAAAAACTCCCCAGATGGCGCGACAACAGAAGCGGTGGTTGCATACCGGTTTTTTAAAGGAGAAACAACAGTGGAGGGGATAAGTTTTTTTACAACATCAACCGATTTGTTTCCACTAAGGCGAACAACGGCCAGCCCCCCAAAACCATGCGGCGTTGATGGCGCGACAATCGTGTCGGCGGAAATCATTGTTTTTCAGGCGCGTTCGTAGGAACCCATTTTTGTTGGGCGATAGTTAAAACATTAAAAAGGGTATAATATAAATTTAACCCAGAAGGAAAATTGTTAAACATTAAAAAGAAAAACCCTGACATAAAATAGGACATCATTTTTTGTTGACCCTGTTGGTTTGCTCCACCCATCATTCGTTGTTGTATAAACATAGAAACCACCATTAATATGGGCAATATGCTCACCTGGTCACCATACATAGGAAAGGAAAAAGGTAGATGTAAAACCGTATCCGGCGCAGATAAATCTGTAATCCAAAAAACAAACGGCTTACCGCGCAATTCAATGGTTGTTCGAAAAACCGTAAACAAACCAAAAAGAAGAGGCATTTGAATCAACATTGGAATGCAGCCCCCCAGTGGATTAACCCCTTTTTCTTTATAGAGCTGCATGGTTGCCTGGTTTAATTTTTGAGGATTACTTTTGTGTTTTTCCTTTAAGGCGTTTATTTCCGGTTGAACGGCTTGCATTGCCTTCGTTGATTGATAACTTTTTTTCGTTAACGGAAAAACAACAATTTTCACTAAAAAAGCAAAAATAATTAAAACCACTCCATAGTTGGGGATAAGGGTGTACATTTTTTTCAATAACCAAAGAATAAACTTGGAAATAGGCTTAATAAAACCCCAACCAAAATTCATTACTTGTTCAAGCTCAACGCCTAAGTTTTTTACGCGGGAATATTCTAGTGGGCCTAAATACAGCGTTGTGGTGGTGGCGTTGGACCCAGCCAAGCTGAGGGAAACATCATAAAGTTCATTTTGAGCGCTGTAGTCTCCATAAACACCTGCCCCAGAGCAAAGATCCGGTTGGTCTGGAATAAGCGCGGTTAGAAAATACTTAGACCGAGAAGCAACCCAATCAGTTTTACCCGGAAGCTCATCTTTTTGGGTTTCTCCTTTTTTTATTTTTAAATCATGAAGTTCTCCACCCTGATACGCATAACCCTTAAAATAGACCAAATCATCTTTTAGGTTAGCCTCGGTACTTGAAACCCCCCCATTCCAAGAGAGGATAAAATTTCCATTTAAAAGGTCGTGACGCGCCTCTGAAAAATCTACAACAACATCAATAGCATACTTATCTGGGTAAAAGATTAGCGTTTTTGTTACAGGTAAATCTTGATTCGGCCCCACATAGGCTATATACGAAATTTTTGTAGGCCTATGGATAGATCCAAAAGTGGGACGAGAACTGATTTCCCACGGAGAAGATAATTCCACAATCTCCCCATCATCTGATAAATATGAAATTAAGAGGTTTTGATTGTTTACCCCATTAATTAGCTCAACAAAAGAGCTATCTTTTTGTTTGTACTTTTTCAAAGAAAAAGATTGAAAAGACCCGCCATTTACAGATGAAACGCTCGCAAGGAAAAGATTTGTTTCAATATCAATAAATTGTTCATCTACATCAAAACGTTTAGGCGTTTTTTTTGTGAGAGGAATACTGGCTATGCGTGGCGCTGTTTGGCGAATAACAGGTTTTGTAGATAAAGAATCTTTCTCGACACTATGAAGAAGCGGTTGTTCCTGTGGCGGCGATATGATATCCATATAATAAGGAGTGAATATCATGATAAGCGCAATCAGAAAAAAAGCGACAAGCGTATTTCTATCCATGTTGATGTTGGGGGTTTTTAATTACTTAAGAAAAGCATAAAAAGAAAACAAGGGAGCCTAAAGGGCTATTTAAAAAATACAAAACCTATGCACTAAGTTTTTTTCGCCCTTTTTTTCGGCGATTTTTAATTACATTTCGCCCACCGACCGTTTCCATTCTAGACCGGAAGCCATGTTTATTTTTTCGTTTTCTATTACTAGGTTGATATGTTCGTTTCATTTTGTCTCCAAAAAAGCCTGGGAATATAAAAAGGACAAACGAACACGCAAAACACATTTTTAAAATAAATTGAATAAAATTGTATTATTTTTATAATAATTAGATAGAACCATATAGGATAATTCCTATAATTTTTAGTATAAACATCTCTGTGGAAAACTTGTGGATAAACAAACAATAGATCAAAAAGATAAAATCTGGGGACTTGCGTCGGAACAATTAAAATCAACGCTCCCACAACACGCATACAGCACGTGGCTTGAACCTATCAAGGCCACTACAATGAATGGCAACGCCATCACATTGGAGCTTCCCAACCAGTTTTTTTATGAATGGATAGAATCCCACTACGCGAAAGCAATTCGAAATGCGGTTGAGGCGGTTTCGAGCGACACCCGAGTGAAATACACTGTGTCACAAAAAACACAGACACCCGAAGAACAGGTGGAATTAAACCAAACGCCCCACATCAAAAAAAGAAAATTCACCCCAAAACTCAACAATTCGTTTTCCTTTGCTTCTTTTATTGAGGGAGACAACAATCAGTTTGCAAAAGCCGCCGCCCTGTCGGTGGCCCAAGCGCCTGGAGAAAAATCGTTTAATCCCCTTATTGTATATGGCGGGGTTGGTTTAGGGAAAACCCACTTGCTCCATGCTATTGGTGGCCTGATACTTGAAAACCAACCTGACGCAGAAGTGGTTTTAGCTTCTAGTGAAAAATTTACTCAAGATTTTATTTCTAGCATACAAAGGCACAAAACCGCGTCGTTTGCAAAACAATATCGAAGCGCAGATGTCTTGCTTATTGATGATGTGCAGTTTTTTCAGGGCAAAGAGCAAACACAAGAACAGTTTTTTCACACTTTCAACGAACTGTACCAAAATGGAAAACAAATCGTATTAACCGCGGATCGCTACCCCAGTGAAATGGAGGGCCTGCAAGACAGACTATTATCGCGCTTTCAGTCGGGTTTAGCCGTAGACGTTCAGCCTCCCAATTTCGAAATGCGTGTCGCAATCTTGCTAAACAAAGCGGAACAAAACGGCCTAAGCCTTCCTTATAATATGATAGAATTTTTAGCCACCCACATAAAGAATAACGTAAGAGACCTGGAAGGAACCATTATTCGCTTATTGGCCCACTCTTCATTAATGAACAGAGAAATTGATTTTGATTTGGTCAAAGAAGTGGTAAGGGAACGGGTCGGAAAAATTCAAACCCCACCGTGAGCACAGAAGACGTGCTCAAGCGCGTTTCTGAGGCGATGCAAATCAAAGAAAAAGACATGGCGGGCAAGAGCCGTAAACAAGAAATTGTAGAAGCGCGACAAATGCTATGTATCTTTGCCGAGGCATTATTGGATCTTCTTTGGCGAACATTGGGGTTTATTTTGGCGGGAGAGACCACACCACCGTTTTACATTCAGTAAAAACCATTGAAAGAAAGCGAAGCGAAGATAGCCGAATTGGCGATATCGTAAAAGGACTAAAACAAGAATTAACACTATTGTCACATTAACAACAAAAGGGTTAGTGGGGTGTTTTAAACAGATAAATTAA
>JGI26241J51128_1001473_pt1 | contig 12415 bp, 9 predicted proteins | sample SaaInlV_200m_DNA_4_FD_51128 | JGI IMG/M metagenome (IMG submission 51128) | reverse complement strand
CTTCTTGGTATTAAGTGAATGTGGCAGTGAGGTATAGTCTGTCCAGCATCCTTACCACTATTCATACCAATATTAAATCCTGTAACCATATCATCTAGCTCTTCAATTTTAGATTTCATATCTTGAAGTAGCTGGTTACAAGCATTAATCTCTGGCTGATACAAATCAAAGTAAGTTAGTGTATGCCTCTTAGGAATGATAAGTGTATGGTATTCAGTTACTGGATAGCCATCATAAACAGCATAAGCTAATTTATTCTCAGCAATAACTCTGCCTTTAGGCAATTCACAGAATAGGCAGTCTTCTTTTCTATCGTTGTACGAGTTAGCCACATCTCTTAAGTCAGCATCATCCTTGTTACCTTTCATAGAGTTACAGCTATAGCATAACGCTTGAAAGTTCTCTATATCATCTTCACCACCCAAACTTCTTGGAATGATATGGTCAACTTCTAATGCCTTATCTTGGGCTGATATTCCGCACAACTCACAACAATACTTGGCGCGTTTTAACACTTGATAACGGATAGTTCCTGAGATATAACCTGAAGCATTAGTACGGTGCTCCCAAATCTTCTTGCCTCGTTTATCTATATATTCATCTAACTTAGATTGGCAAAGTTCAATAAGTTCATTGGTGTGTTCGTCTGTTAGTTTGGAAAAGTGTTTAATATAATACTTATCGTCTTCCTTGGCTACAAGATTATGATTCTTGCTTAACACTCTACCTGGCATTTGTTTGGTGATGTTGGAGTAGTAATCCACCTGTGACTTATCGTGAAGTAATATTGCTTTAGCTATTCCTTCTACTGAAGAACTCCCATTGTTAGATAACAACTCCATCAGCATTACTGGTTGATAGATGTGAGACATTCTCATCTTATTTGATATAAAGTCTTGCAGCTCTCTGTAGGTTGACATCCTTCTTTGCTCATCCTCTATTGCAATTTCTTCAGGGTTAATAGTAGCATCATATGAAATGCCTGACCACTCATAATGAGATTCACCATCAGGTGTTTGTACTACATAAATCTGCTGCCTGATATAAACATAACTACCGTCCTTCTTATGGCCTTCCATNAGGTANTTGTANAACCAGTANTTATGCTCTTGATATGACAGGCTTTTAATGAAGTCTAGTGTGTATGGAAACTTCTTCTTGATGTGTTTATTAGCAAGACTTCTTATTTCCTTTCTGCTGATTGGGCAGTTACTATTTATGGTTTTCAATTTCTTTTATTTGTTAAATAAGTCTACACCACATTGTTCACCTTCCAGCTCAGTCTTTGCTGTTGCCAAGCATTCGCAAAAACTAAGCTTTGATTCAGTTGTTGATAGTAAGTTAATAAGAGGCATTTTAAGACATCTATTTTCTTTATCTCTAAATTCAGATGTAGTTGTAACTATTTTATATAATTCTTTTCCACCAACCCAAACAGGATAAGGAGGAAACATAAACCCAATTACAACATCTTTTGTATCGTATCTATAGTCATCAACTAGTATCTTTGTCGCTCCAAATAAATAAGAACCAACAATCAATAATAAAATAAACCCACTTATCAATGAACCAAGTATATTTTTCACCCCACAATCCTCTCAATAATCTTCTTGTCAATCCATCCCTTCTGTTCAGAGAGCTTGCCATCTTCAGTAAACACCCTCATAACCTTAGGCGTACCATATTCAAACTTAGCCTCTTCAAACACGCCACCAGTCTCGTAGTATGTTCTACCAATGCCGTGAGCAAGGCCCTTTGAATAAGGCATAGTTTCCATAGGCTTACCATTCTCATACCAAGTGCTACGAACACCATCAAACTTATCATCAGTGTAGAACGCTTCTAGTTGTTTAGTGCCATTAGGGTAGTAATGAATAACTCTACCTTGTTTAACACCATTGTCGTATATTGCCCTTACTTGAATAGAGCCGTCTTCATAGTAGCCAGTAACAATACCTTCTAATATGCCGTTCTTGAAGTGACCAATAGACCTAATGCTGCCTGATTGGTAGTAAGACTTCTCAGTACCGTGAAGTACGCCATCAACATAATCTTTATTAAACTCAACAGCATCTACACCCCAGTCGTTATTAATGATGTCTAGGTTGCCCGTGTAGGGTTTGTTGGTTTCTGGGTAGATGAGCTTGCCATTACTGTCGAATGAGCCAAGGTTTGCCTGGGCTGTTGATAAGATTATGGTGAGTAGTAAAAGTATGAATTTCATATAGAGAGTAATTGTATCTCAAAACTACCTAAAAAAATAATTTTTCCGTCTGCAATGAAGAGTGTCGGATTATAAAATTTTATTTTTATAATTTTTATCAGTTAAATATCTCTCAATGAGTTCTGACTTATAAAGTTAATCGCGATATCTGGGATACCACCCCTAAGACAAGTCAAACACCGGCCTGGGGGCCCACCCCCCATCAGATCTGACAGAGCCCGGCCTGTTAATTAAGACGGCCTACCGTGGCTTTAAAGTGACTAAGAGAGTGACTAAAAATCAGGAATTAAAAAACCCTTGTATAACAGTGCAACATTGATAAACGTTGCTTAATACTGCTGTACAAGGGTTTTAAGATGGTGGCCGCACCTAGAATTGAACTAGGGACACAGGGATTTTCAATCCCTTGCTCTACCAACTGAGCTATGCGGCCGTAAAAGTCAGAATTATACCAAAAAATCTAACTCTTAATAAAAACTATTCGCCTAAAAATCTCTCAGCATCTAAAGCCGCCATACAGCCCGAGCCAGCAGAGGTGATTGCCTGACGATAAATATGGTCTGCCACATCGCCCGCTGCGAATACGCCTTCAACTGAAGTTTGTGTTGCATTACCTTGTGTGCCGCTCTGTACTTGTAAATAGCCATGATTCATATCAAGATGGCCTTCGAAAATACCGGTATTTGGTGTGTGGCCGATGGCAATAAACACGCCGTGTACATCAATCTCTTTAGTGTCACCATCATTACTTTTTAAGCGTAATCCAGTAACACCCATATTATCGCCTAGAACTTCGTCTAAATTTTGATTATATTCAATAGTGATGTTGCCGGTTTTTGACTTTTCAATCAGCTGGTCAGAAAGAATTTTTTCACTGGAGAATTTTTCACCGCGATGAACAATCGTAACATGATCAGCGATATTAGCTAGAAATAGCGCCTCTTCAACAGCGGTGTTACCACCACCAACAACCGCAACCTTTTGACCTCGATAGAAAAATCCATCACAAGTTGCACAAGCCGACACACCTTTACCTTTAAAAGCCTCTTCAGATTCCAGGCCCAAGTATCGTGCTGATGCACCAGTGGCAATAATAACTGAATCTGCTGTATACGTGGTAGCACCACCAGTCAAAGTAAATGGACGCTTTGTAAAATCAACCGAGGTAATGTAATCATTAATAATTTCAGTGTTAAAGCGTTCAGCGTGTTTTTTCATACGCTCCATTAAGTCTGGACCTTGAACACCTGCATCGTCACCTGGCCAGTTATCCACCTCAGTGGTTGTCATTAGCTGACCACCTTGCTCCATGCCACTCACCATGACTGGGTTTAAATTTGCACGCGCAGCGTAAACTGCCGCTGAATAACCCGCAGGACCCGAGCCTACAATCAATACCTTACAATGTTTATTTTCACTCATTTATGCTTCAATCCTTTATACTTATAGCCAGACCAAAATCAGTCTTTTAGATTTAAACATTATAAAGCAAGCGCAAATCTCCTTGAAAAAAAATACCTCAATTAAAGCCAAAAAAAACCGACAAAGTCCACGTACAAAAGCCAGTAGCGAGATACTATTCATCGTACTGGGCGCTATTGGACTTATTTATTTATCGGCATTGCTCACCCACTCTCCGCATGAAAACCCCTGGTCTGGTGATGTGGCGCTTGATGCATCCGTTGCCAATTTAGCTGGCATTTTTGGTGCTTATTTAAGTGACATCTCTTTATCTATTCTTGGCTTTAGTGCTTATATTATTCCGATTTCATTAGCCTGGTTTGGCTGGTGTGTACATAAAAATGCAGAACAGCCCAAGCCACCCAAGTTAATGATCTTGATTCGCAACTTTGCACTGCTTATTTTAATTGCCTTTAGTAGTGCCTTTCTTGCTCAGAATTTCACAAATACTGGAGCCTCTGGCGGTTACTTAGGGGTTAGCATGCATGACTATTTTGGCGTGCTATTTGGGAGTGCTTCGCTCATTGTCTATCTAGGCATTATGATGGTGAGCTTTAGTATTGTTGCTAGTACTTCTTGGATTAATATTTTCTCTTCTACTAGCAGCACTCTGGGTGTCTTTTTTGCCAAAATTCAACAACAGCGTGCCAAATCAAAACTCAATCAACAAGAGAAGATTAAAATCACGCCTAAGCCAACAATTAAGCCAAGTGTAGTTGCTAAAGTGAAAGCAGCTAAAGTTAAAAAAATCAAAAAACCCACCTCTTCAAATCTATTCAATACTGCAACAGTGGCTGGATTGCCTAGCCTAGACTTGCTAGATGAGCCCGCCAATAATACCAGCGGGTTTTCTGAACAAGTACTGGAAGACATGTCTCGACAAGTTGAAGTAAAGCTTAAGGATTTTGGCTTTGATGTCACCATCACCACTGTAACACCAGGGCCAGTAGTAACCCAATTTGAGCTGTCTTTGGCGCCTGGCGTTAAAGTGTCACAAATCATGAACCTTAATAAGGATTTAGCTCGCGCCCTGTTAGTTGAAAGTGTGCGTATTGTTGATGTTATTCCTGGAAAACCTGTTATTGGGCTAGAAATCCCTAATGAGGTGCGTGAAATGATCAGCCTTAAAGAAGTGCTCGCCTCTGAAGCCTTTGCCAAATCAAGCTCAACACTTTCTATGGGCCTAGGTAAAGATATTAATGGCAACCCTATTGTTGCCAACTTGGCAAAAATGCCTCACTTACTGGTAGCTGGCGCTACAGGAATGGGTAAATCGGTTGGTTTAAATGCGATGATTTTAAGCGTACTTTATAAGGCCAAGCCGGACGAGGTGCGCATTATCATGATCGATCCTAAAATTGTCGAACTGGCAATTTATGCAGATATTCCGCACTTACTAACCCCTGTTGTGACCGACATGAATGAAGCGGCTTCAGCACTTTGGTGGTGTGTAAATGAAATGGAACGTCGTTATTCATTGCTGGCTAAGTTTGGCGTGCGTAATATTGATGGCTTTAATGAAAAATTGAAAAAAGCTAAAGAAAAAGGCGAGCCATTATTAGATCCAAGCTTTAATAAAAATACTGCAGCAGAAGGAGAAAGCGCTGCCGAACTAGAGGCACTGCCACTGATCATGCTCGTGATTGATGAATATGCTGATATGTTGGGCGCACTGGCCCAGGAAGACCGCGCTAAAGCTAAGCGTGTTGAGGCTCTCATTGTGCGTTTAGCACAAAAAGCACGTGCTGCTGGTATTCATATTATTATTGCCACTCAACGCCCAAGTGTTGATGTGATTACTGGCCTTATCAAATCCAACGTACCAACACGTATTGCCTTCAAGGTTTCTTCAAAAGTAGATTCTCGCACCATTCTCGATCAAGGTGGCGCTGAACAATTGCTAGGCATGGGCGACATGCTTTACATGAGCCCCGGCATGGCGCATCTCACTCGTGTACACGGCGCCTTTGTTGATGATGATGAGATTTTACGCGTGGTCAATTTTTTGAAAGAAAGCTCAGAAACCAACTACCTAGATGGCATTTTAAATGCACACAGTGAATCCCAAGACTCTCATGAAGGTACGGGTGGTGCAACCTCAACAGCGGGTGGAGAGGCGGACCCACTGTATGATGAAGCTGTGCAAATTGTCACTTCATCACGTCGCGCTTCTATTTCAAGTTTGCAGCGCCGTATGCGCATTGGCTATAATCGAGCGGCACGCATTATTGAAGATATGGAGTCAGCAGGCGTTGTTAGCACCATGAACAGCGCGGGTAATCGACAGGTACTCGCCCCAGAGCCGATCAATACGAATGACTAACTTTCTAATTGTACTGGCCGTCTGTTTTTCCAGTACAGTCACAGCTGATACTGAATTTAGTGATTTTTTTAATTCGTTTGAAACACTAAGTTCAGACTTTACCCAACAAACTTACGATGACTCAAACAGACTGCTAACCGAGACTTCTGGTCATCTATATTTTAAACGCCCGGCCTCTTTTATTTGGCAAACGGATACGCCAATTGAGCAAACCCTGCTGTTAAATAATCATGAATTATGGTTTATTGATACGGAGCTGGAGCAAGCCAGTCAACGTGACATGGGCGATCTCAAAAATACACCTTTATATTGGCTTATTAATCGCCCAGAACAGCTTGAAAATTTGCCCCAATACGATCACACCGAATCAAATATTAACTGGTACAAAACCAATCAAGATAATCAGCTAAGCTTTGGCTTTCGTAACAACAAGCTTAGCACTCTTAAGCTAACAAACCCGTTGGGGCAAAAAATTCAAGTGATTTTTAGCGCACTAATGCTCAACCCTAAACTGAATAAAAATACTTTTGTATTAGATCTAGACGCCGACTTCGACGTTATTAGATAGTTTTAGAAAATTGAGTTTTACTACTGGCTAAGTAGGCATCAAACACCATGCAAATATTACGAATCAAGAGTTTGCCTTTTTCTTGCACTTTGATTGAGCGCTCATCAAGCTGTAAAAGCCCATCGGCATGCATTTCACTTAGCTCAATTAATGAATCTGCAAAGTACTCATTAAAGCTAATATCAAAGGCCCGCTCCACCTTGGAAAAATCCAATTCAAAATGGCAAATTAAATCCATAATAACCGCGCGCCTAATTTTATCGTCCGCATTAATTGTCTGACCCTTAATCACTGGCAACTCACCAGCCTCAATGCGCTGATAATACTGCTCAAGATTTTTTTCATTCTGCGAAAAACTGTCACCAACTTGACCAATAGAACTCAATCCTAGACCAACAATATCACAATCAGCATGAGTGGAATAACCCTGAAAATTTCGATATAAATGCCCTTGTTGTTGTGCAATTGCCAATGGATCTTCAGGTAGGGCAAAATGATCCATGCCAATATAAACATAGCCTTGTTTAAGCAAAAAATCCATTGAATATTTAAAGATGGCCAATTTTTCATCTGCACTTGGCAATTCAAAAACATCAATCCGTCGCTGTGGCTTAAATAACTCTGGCAAGTGTGCGTAGTTAAACAAAGAAATTCGATCCGGCCTAAGTTCGCTCACCTGATCAAGTGTGGTTTTAAACGTCTCAACCGACTGTTTTGGCAGTCCATAAATTAAATCAATGCTGACTGATTTAAAGCCATTCTCTCGAGCAAGATCAATAACTGACTTGGTTTGCTCAAAACTTTGAATGCGGTTAACTGCCTTTTGTACGGCAGCATTAAAATCTTGTACGCCAAGGCTAATGCGGTTAAAACGTGCTTTAGCTAAGGCTTTAATTGTATTCTCATCAACCCCTCTTGGATCGATTTCAATTGAATACTCCCCTGTTTTTGAAAAGTTAAAAGCACTCTGGAGCTTTTCACTAAGACGTGTAATCTGCTCGTTTGATAAAAAAGTTGGCGTGCCGCCACCAAAATGCATCTGCTCTACTTGGCGTTTAGAATCAAAAAGCTCGCCCTGTTTGTCAATTTCTTTAAATAAAGCCTCTAGGTAAGGTTCAGCTTTGGTTTTGTCTTTGGTGACAACCTTATTACAACCACAATAAAAACACACTGTATTGCAAAATGGAATNTGGCAATANAGTGAAATCGGCCCTTGACGATCATTGCTTAATGTCACCTGATTTTGATAATCAGCTTGAGTGAACGTCGAAAAGTTATTGGCCGTTGGATAAGAGGTGTACCTCGGCCCAGAACGGTCATATTTTTTAATTAAAACTAAATCAAACAAACTCATATTACTTACTCATAAAAAATCCCTGGGCAGTGCAACAGGGATTTTATTTAATAGGGTGGGGTTGGTCTTTCGACAAACCCCGGGGAGAGGTTGTAATTGTATCAACAATAACCCTCAAACCCTTGATTTGGATCAAGAAAAACATAAATAATTTACACCATAAGCTTACTTCTCTGCTACAATTCGGCTCATGATTCCAACTAAAAAACATCTCGAACGATACCATAATTACTTGATCAATCTGCCAATTTTTAACAATCTAAATAAAGAAGATCTTAAGCCTTTATTTGATACATTGCAAGTCAGGCAGTTTCATAAAAGTGAAGTGGTTGCCTTTAACTCTAAAGAGCACTCTAATTTATACATTAACTTTGATGGTTTATTTAAGTTAACAAAAATTGATGAACGTGGCGATGAGATCGTTTTAAAGATAGTCGATAGAAAAGGCATGGTTTCACCAATGCACTTTTCACCCCATTACAACGTAGCAGCGGACTTTGTTAAGAACACAACTTTGTTCTACTTTCCACAAGAGGCGGTTGCCAAAGCCATGGCTCTTCATCATCAATTCTCACTTAATATTGTCCAGTTTTTGGCCGAAAGCGTTCAAAGCTTAATGCTAAGTGCAGAGGTGCTGCAACTCAAAACAGCCAAAGAAAAAGTTGGCTGGTATTTAGTGCACTCCAAAATTAACGCCACCTTTACCCTGCCTTATTCAAAATCCCTCACCGCCTCTTATTTAGGTATGCAGCCAGAATCTTTCTCCAGAGCCCTTTCCGAACTTAGAAAAGACGGTGTTATATTGGATAACAAAAAAATCAGGCTTGATAATGGCGATGAACTTTGCACCTACTGTGACCCAGTAACCGGCTCGGATTGTGCATTTTTTAAAACGCCTGACTGCATACACGACTAATATCTCGCTCGATAAAAATTTTACCAATCTTTAAAACTACACCAGCAAAGCTGTCAACATTGCTTTTATTTGAATATTGATTCATATCAAGGCACTTATCTAAATCGCATACATAATTATCTCAACCATTCTACTTTTAGAATGGGTTCTAATAATTGGAGAACATTATGAAAGATAAAAAAGAGGAAGAAGTCGAGCAGACTAGCGTTAGTCGACGTGACTTTCTAAAAGGAGCAGGTGCTGTTGGAGCAGGTGCCGTCGCTATTCCAATGGCTGGAGGTCTAGGCATGCTTGGCGCTACCGACGCCCAAGCATCTTCGGATAGTGGCGCTGTTAAACCAGGCCAACTTGATGATTACTACGGATTTTGGAGTAGTGGTCAAGCGGGTGAAATTCGCATCATGGGCGTCCCATCAATGCGTGAGCTTATGCGTATTCCAGTCTTTAACCGCTGTAGTGCAACAGGCTGGGGTCAGACGAATGAGAGTATTAAGATTCTTACAGATGGCTTAACCGACAAGACCAAGAAAATACTCAAAGGAAGAGGTATTAAAACTTGGGACAACGGCGACTTACACCACCCTCACATGTCTTTTACCGACGGAACTTATGATGGCAGATATTTATTCGCTAACGACAAACTAAACTCTAGAGTTGCTCGTATTCGTTGTGACATCATGAAAACTGATAAAGTGATAGAGATACCTAACGCTGCAGATATTCATGGACTTAGACCTCAAAAATATCCAAGAACAGGTTATGTGTTTGCCAATGGTGAGCANAGAGTCCCGTTACCAAATGACGGTTCAATTCTTGATGAGCCAGAAAAATATCACTCCATATTTACCGCTATTGATGGCGATTCAATGGAAATCAAGTGGCAAGTTATTGTTGACGGCAACTTAGATAATAACGACTCTGACTACCAAGGTCTTTATACTTTCTCAACCAGTTACAACTCTGAAGAGGGNGTTACTCTAGCTGAGATGACTTCGCAGGAACAAGACCATGTTGTTGTATTTGATATTAAAGAAATTGAAGCAGGTGTTAAACGTGGCGACTACCAGACAATGAATGGTGTTGCTGTATTAGATGGAAGAAAGGGTACAAAATATACTCGCTACATCCCAATCTCCAACTCACCTCATGGTATTAATACAGTGCCAGACAAAAAGCACGTTGTTGTAAATGGCAAGCTATCTCCAACTGTATCTGTCATCGACGTAAGAAGACTGCCTGATCTATTTGCTGACAAGATTAAGCCAAGAGAGGTGATAGTCGCTGAGCCAAAACTTGGTCTAGGTCCATTACACACAGCATTTGATAACCGAGGAAATGCTTACACAACNTTNTTCNTAGANAGTCAAATGTGTAAATGGAACATCAAAAAAGCAATCAAACAGTATAGCGGTGAAGATGTTAATCCAATTATTCAGAAACTTGATGTAGCCTATCAACCGGGACACAACCATACTTCTATGGGTGAAACAGCCAACGCCGATGGAAAGTGGCTTGTATCGCTTAATAAATTCTCTAAAGATAGATTTATTAATGTGGGACCACTTAAACCTGAGAATGATCAGCTAATTGATATTTCTGGGCCAAAAATGAAAATTGTCCACGATGGACCAACTTTTGCGGAGCCACATGATTGTATTATGGTTGACACTTCAATTGTAAATCCTGTCAACACTTTCCAACGTGATGATCCAATGTTTGCNGAAGCAGTCGCTCAAGCTAAAAAAGACGGTGTCAAACTAGAGGGTGGAAACAAGGTTGTCCGTGATGGCAATAAAGTTCGTGTTTACATGTGGTCTATTGCGCCTAACTATAGTATGAATAAGTTCACTGTTAATGAGGGTGATGAAGTAACTATATACGTTACCAACCTTGANAGAGTAGATGACCTTACGCATGGATTTAGTATGGGTAAATATGGTGTCGCCATGGANGTTGCCCCTCAAGCAACCTCATCAGTAACTTTTGTTGCAGATGATCCAGGTGTACATTGGTGGTATTGCCAGTGGTTCTGTCATGCATTACATATGGAAATGCGTGGTAGAATGCTCGTTAAACCGGCCTAAAAATTGCTAAANAAGGCAACATTAAAGCTATTATCANCTATTGATAATAGCTTTTTATATGCAAAATTGTTAATGACAACAATTTTAAAATTACTATTGCTTTTTAGCAGTAGTTTTTTGCATGCAGCAACAATCGAAGTCACAACAGGTGACAACCTATTCAAAACTATCTCTAATGCGAATGCTGGAGATATTTATATTCTAGCGCCTGGCTCATACCCTGGCAATATTACCATAGATAAAGAAATTACTCTCAAAGGAAAGGATGGTGCCAAAATTATCGGCACCGGAGAGGGAAGNGTTATCACTATTAATGCATCCAACGTTACAATCGACAATTTAATAATAAGTGACTCTGGCACNGATCTGTCGTCCCAAGATAGCGCTATTTTTATTAACAAAACTTCAGATAATGCGCTGATTAAAAACAACTTTTTGTCGAATAATTTAATTGGTGTTTATTTATGGGGGTCAACCAATTCTAATGTCAATAATAACAAGATCATTGGGCGTCAAGATCTGCGTGAAAACGAACGCGGCAATGGCATACAATTATGGAACAGCACAGGCTCTAGCGTAGCTAACAACCATGTTAGTTATGGCAGAGACGGTATTTTTGTCACCACCAGCAATAACAATACCTTTAGTGATAATGTCTTTAGTAACTTGCGCTATAGCATTCATTATATGTATACCAACAATAGCACCATAAAAAATAACATCTCTATTAATAATGACATAGGATTTGCCTTAATGAGTTCTAGCGGCCTAAAAGTCACCAACAACATTTCAATTGATGACAAAGAGCATGGATTTTTTGCAAATTTCCTTAATCAGTCTACTATTAACGGAAATGCCGTCTTAAACGGAAAAAACAAATGTTTATTTGTCTATAATTCAAATTTCAATACGTTTANCGATAATTATTTTAAACAATGCCTAATTGGTGTCAATTGGACTGCAGGATCCGACGAAAATGACTTTTACAACAACGCCTTTATTGGCAATAAAAAACAAGTNAAGTATGTCAGTACGAAGAACATTGAGTGGTCCTACCAGGGGCAGGGGAATTTCTGGAGTGATCATAAGTCTTATGACATTAACAACAACAACATTGCTGATAGTGTGTACAAACCGAATGACATAACCGACAAAATTCTTTGGAACTATCCTAATGCAGCCGTACTATTAAACAGCCCAATTATGCAATTACTTAGATACTCAAGTAAGCATTTTCCGTCACTACTTCCAGGAGGGATTGTTGACTCATACCCCCTTATGGACAATACAAAAATTGCCACAGAAACCTTAAAAAATGCACAAAAATACATTAATTGACTACCAAAACGTTTGCTTTTCTTACGGTAAAACGCAAATTTTATCCGATATCAATATCCAAATTAATCGAGGTGAAAGTGTGGCCATTGTGGGCCACAACGGTGCAGGAAAAACAACACTAATCAAGCTATTAATCGGCATACTGAG
>JGI26241J51128_1001461_pt1 | contig 12465 bp, 10 predicted proteins | sample SaaInlV_200m_DNA_4_FD_51128 | JGI IMG/M metagenome (IMG submission 51128) | reverse complement strand
TTATTATCCAATGGCAGCATTTTTACTGGCACTGTGGTTGTGTAGAACATTGACATTGACATAAAGAAGGCGACAAACAAGGTAATTAAAAAGCCCCAACCGTAAGCCTTGATATGAAATAATTTTGAAATTGTAGAATGGAAGAATGCATACAATACTTTGCTTTCTTTTTCTTCTTTTTCATGCATTTTGTGCAACACACCGAGTGGTGGCACAATCTTCATAATAAAGTACGGTGTAAAGACAAAAGCTGCAAATAGCGATATCATCATAGCCACTGAACCTAAGACTGGAATTGGCGCCATGTAAGGCCCCATCATGCCACTAACAGCTGCCATTGGTACCAATGCTGCGACCACGGTAAAGGTTGCTAGAATGGTTGGGTTGCCTACTTCTCTTACTGCGTCAATCGCTGTTCCAATGGTAATTTTATTATCTATTAGCCAGCGCCTGTATATATTCTCAGTCACAACAATGGCATCATCTACCAAAATACCAATCGAGAAAATCAGTGCGAATAAACTCACTCGGTCGATGGTCATACCAAAAATCCAAGCTGCGAAGATGGTCATTAATAAAACCACTGGAATCACTAGCGTTACCACAACCGCAGGACGCCAGCCTAATGCAAACCAAACCAGTAACGTTACTGCGCCTGTGGCAATGAAGAGCTTTTTAAGTAATGCATTGACTTTATCTTTGGCAGATTTACCGTAGTTCCTGGTAACGCTAACCTCAACATTGTCTGGAATGAGTCGGCCTTTAAGCTCCTCTACTCTGGCTAAAATATTTTCTGCAACTGCAACACCATTGGTGCCGAATTTTTTTGCAATGGCGATCGTGACTGCTTGCTCACCGCTAGCTTTTACGTCAGTTTTATTGGCTTTACCTGTGTAGTAATTAACCATATGGTCTGTTTCTTCTGGGGCGTAGTAGACATCAGCTACATCACGTACATAAACTGGCCTGCCGTCATTAACAGCAATTACTAAGTTTTCAATGTCTTCAACTTTTTTGAAGAAGTCACCTGAATAGACCTCCATCTTATAGCCATTGAGTTCAATATCACCAGTATGATCACTGACATTGGCCGAGCCGACAGTGCCTGCGATTTGTTGAATTGAAACGCCGTAACCAGCTAAACGCCCGGGATAAGCATCGATATGGAAGATTTCTTTTCGGCCACCAACCACAAAACCATTGTTGGTGTCTTTAACCTTTTCAAGTTGTTGTAACAACTCTAAACCTAACGAACGTAGCTGGCCATCATCAAGTGACTTAGACCAAAGCGTTAAATTAATAATAGGTACGTCGTCAATCTCTTTAGGTTTGATTAAGGGGCTTCTAACGCCTGGCGGCATAAAGTCAAGGTTGGCGAGCATTTTGTCACGCACCTTGATAATAGAGGCGTTCATCTCTTGACCTACATCAAACTCAACTGTGATAATACCTTGGCTCTTGTCACTGACTGAATAGACATGCTTCACACCTAGAATATGTGACATTAAGCGCTCTAATGGCTTGACTACGATATTAGCAACTTCGTCAGAAGAGGCGCCAGGATACTCAACAAAGAGGTCGATCATTGGTACCGAGATCTGCGGGTCTTCTTGTCTTGGTGTGGAGATTAAACCAATAATACCTGCGCCTAACATAGCGAAGAATAGAATGATTGAGAGCGGTGAGGTTATAAAGGCTTTGGTTAGCTTACCCGCAATACCGAGTTCGTGATCTTTATAGGCCTCAGTAATTAAATCATGCGTTATGTTTTCGTCTTTCGATAAATCGTCGTGATGATGATGTGGCATAATTTTTTTATTAGATATCCATTCCTGAAACCATTAAGATATTAGGATTGGCAACAATTTTTTCACCAATCTTTAAGCCTGATAAAACACTTTTCTTACTTTTACCTACCTGCTCACCTAAACGCACAAATCTTAATTCGGTTTTGCTTGTTTTTGGATTAATAACAAAAACACTCGGCAAGCTAGAGCGCCACATAATCGCCACTTCTGGAATAATTGGGGTTAGNACACCTGAATCTGTTTCAAAAATCTCTACCTCTGCATAAGCACCCGCTAACACTGGTACGCTTTCCGGTAAGTCAAACTTTACTTTAACACTGTGTTTGTTGTTGTCAGCAATTGGGTAGATTTGTGATAAAGTCGCATCAACCACAATATTAGCAATGTCTAGCTTAATACGGTATTTTTTGTCCAGCTTTAAGCTGGCAACTAAGCGAGAAGGAACATTGACCTCTACTTGAAGATCTTTAATGTTGGCAAACTTCATCAGTACTTGCCCCGGCTGCACGACATCGCCTTGATTGATGTTTTTCACTACAATCACACCGTCGAAAGGTGCAACCACATTGGCATCTTTTAAGCGCTCTTCTACTTGCTTAAGGTTAAGCTCTGCTTGTCTTAATTTGTTTTTGGCTTGTTGATAGCCTGTGTAACGAGAGGTTCTATTGGCAAACTTATCAAACTCAGGGTTGCCTTGACCACTCANCTTTAACATTGGATCTGTAAACATTGAGAACATACCTGGAATACCACCAAACATGCCATTAGAGTTAGGAGATACAATGGATTGTGAATATTGAACACCAGCATTTCTAAGTGCCTCATTGGCTGATGAGATATCTGCGTAGGCCGAATCTCTTTGTGCTTGGATAGATTCTTGCTCAAGTGTTACCAGGGTTGAACCTCGCTTAAACATGTCACCTTCTTTACCGCTGACACTTAATACATCACCTGAAACTTGTGCAGACAGACTCACCTGTGCAGATGAAACAACCACACCACCTAAAAGCGCCCTTTTATCAAGAGACATTCCGCTGACAGATTGGAGGTTGTAAACCGACTCAAAGCTGTCGGAATTTTGATTATAAATTTGGGATTGAGAAGGGAGAGAAAACGCCAATAAAACTGAAGTGACTAAAGGGGTAATCGGTGAGTTCATAGTTGACCTTTTATTAAGTAAGAAAATAAACTTTAAATCGAATTTTATATGATTAAAATATGCTGTGTATATTATTTTAAATAAATAATTTAAATAATACTTAATTTCATTGTAAGTTGTTGTTTTTAAATATATTTTATATATTTTTTATCTTGATAAATATATATAAAATCTTGATTATATTCTAACCTTTTAATATAGATAATTTTATACCTTTATGTCAATCGCTTTCACCCCTGGAGAACCTGCCGGCATCGGCCCTGATTTGGCTGTTATTTATGCACAGAAAAAAACTCGTAAAAATCTATTGGTTTTTACCGATCCAGATCTGTTGTTAGCACGTGCAAAAAAACTTAATTTATCTATTAAAATCAAAGAGAAAAACAGTACTCAACACCCGGGTGAAATTTGTGTTTTCCCAGTCAAAACAAACATCCAAACCAAAGCCGGTGTCCTGAATGTCGATAATGCGCAGTTTGTTTTAAACACGCTTGATGTTGCCACACAGCATTGTCTTGATAAGCACTGCGATGCTTTGGTTACTGGCCCTGTTCATAAGGGCATTATCAATCAATCAGGCATTGATTTTACTGGCCATACAGAATATTTGGCTAATTTGACTGACACTCCTAAAACAGTCATGGTATTGGCCACTGAAGGTTTGCGAGTGGCTTTAGCAACCACGCATATTCCTTTATCAAAAGTGGCTCAGCACATTCAGGCTGATTCGCTTGAACAAACCATTAGAATTATTCATAACTCTTTTCAAGGCTATGGCATAGCAAGCCCTCGCATTGTTGTTTGTGGCTTAAACCCCCATGCTGGAGAAGATGGTTATCTTGGTAGTGAAGAGATTGAAATTATCAACCCTTTAATTAAACAACTTAACCATCAAGGGCTAAATTTAAGCGGCAGTGTGCCTGCAGATACGGCTTTCACCCCTGATGCACTCAAAGGTGTTGATTGTGTATTAGCCATGTATCACGACCAAGGGCTGCCTGTACTTAAAACACTGGGCTTTAAAAAGGCTGTTAACATTACCTTAGGCCTACCCTTTATTCGTACTTCGGTTGACCATGGTACGGCGCTTGATTTAGCGGGCACAGGTAACATTAGCCTGGGCAGCTTACACACNGCACTAGATTACGCACAAAATTTTATTGACAATCAATATGCATAAAACTTACGCCACAACTACTGGAAACCACAAAGCGCGCAAACGTTTTGGGCAAAATTTTTTAATCGATACTAAGGTTGTTGATCGTATTGTTGCCACCATTGCACCAAAGGCAGAAGACAACCTGCTTGAGATCGGCCCTGGACAAGGTGCAATGACGCTACCTTTGTTAGAAAAATTAAACCAACTTCATGTGATTGAAATTGATCGAGATCTAATTGGCTTGCTAGAATCTCTTGACAAGGACAACTTAATCATCCATCAGGGTGATGCCATGAAATTTGACCTAAGCACCCTGCCTACACCAATTCGCGTGGTGGGTAACTTGCCTTATAATATATCCTCCCCTATTTTGTTTCACTTGCTAGAGAACCGAGCCTTGGTTGAAGACATGACCTTTATGTTACAAAAAGAGGTGGTTGAACGCATGGTGGCCAGCCACGGTAACAAAACCTATGGTCGCCTTAGTGTGATGATGCAGGCTTTCTTTGAGGTGGAGTTGATTTTTATTGTGCCGCCAGCGTCGTTTAATCCAGCACCCAAAGTTGATTCTGCTATTGTTTACCTTAAGCCTTTGACTCAGTCTTTGGTTAGTGATGTGGCTATATTTGAAAAAGTGGTTAAAGCCGCCTTTGCGCAGCGACGAAAAACCTTAAGAAATTGTTTAAAATCTTTACTAACGCAAGAACAAACTTCAATTGATTTATCGCAAAGAGCGGAAATGCTCAGCGTGTCAGATTTTATTAAACTAACTCAAGATTATGAAAAACAACATTAAAGTTGATGTCCAAGTTGCTTATTTAGAAGACCAGTCTGATGTCGGGCATAGTCAATACGCTTACGCNTACACCATCACAATTACCAACAATGGGCAAATAGGNGCTCAATTACGCACACGTCGTTGGCATATTCAGGATGAAACTGGACACGTAGAAGAAGTAATTGGCGAAGGTGTGGTGGGTCATCAGCCACATTTAATGCCTGGTGAGAGTTTTGAGTATTCTTCAGGTGCGATGATTAAGACGGTTACCGGTCTAATGAAAGGAGCTTACGGCATGGTGAATGACGAAGGTGATTTATTTGAGGCTGAAATATCTGAGTTTGTACTTAGTGAGCCTTACACACTGCACTAATCATGTCTGATTATTTGATTGGTGATGTTCAAGGCTGCTTTGGCCCACTGCAAGCTTTATTAAAAAAAATTAAATTTTCTATTGATAAAGACCAACTGTTCTTTTTAGGTGATGTGGTTAATCGTGGTGATCAATCATTAGCCACTTTGCGCTTTATTAAAGATTTGGGTGAGAACGCAAAAATGGTTTTAGGTAATCATGATTTTCATTTATTAGCTTGCGCCCTAGGTGTCAGGAAACCTCATTCCAAAGATACTTTTGATGATATTTTAGCTGCAAGTGACTCTCAAGCGCTTATTGATTTTTTATTACAACAGCCTTTGGTTATTCAACATAAAAAGGCGATTTTGGTACACGCAGGTATTCCACCAAGTTGGGATGAAAAGATGGCTTTAAAGCAATCGCTTAAAGTGCAGAAACACTTACAAAGTAATGATGTTGGTAATTTTATTAATAATATGTACGACAACCATCCTTACACTTGGTCGAATGATTTAAACGAGATGGATGTTTGCCGATACACCATTAATGCTTGTATGAGAATGCGTGTTTGCAAGCCAGATGGTGCTTTAGAATTTAGTCATAAAATGGGTCATGATGCCGCACCAGACGGGTTTAAAGCTTGGTTTTTGCATGATGACCGAGCTTTAAAAGACACTGATATATTTTTTGGACATTGGTCGACCCTATCTAATGTTAAGCAAGCACATATTTATCCGATGGATCAAGGCTGCGCCTGGGGTGGTGCACTTAGTGCTATTCGCCTTAAAGACAAGCAAATCACTTCAATAGACTGTTAGATCTCAACCTGACCTTCGTAAACAAATTGTGCTGGGCCAGATAAAAACACGTGCTCGTCTTCAGTGTATTCAATTAGCGCATCTCCACCCCTTAGGTGGGCAATTACGGTGGAANCTAGCAAGCCTAGCTTTACACCATGGATAACAGCCGCACAAGCGCCTGAGCCACAAGCCAGCGTTTCACCAGCACCACGCTCATACACACGTAAGTTAATTTCATTATTACTTAATATTTGCATAAAGCCAATGTTAGCTTGATTGGGTAATAACTCACTTTGCTGGATTTGCTGAGCAATGTTGGCAACATCAACTGTATTAACATCATCAACCAATAAAACACAATGTGGGTTGCCGATTGACAATGCGCCAAGCTCATAGCCTGCTACTTGATAAGTGGTGGCTTGCTGATTTGAGTGTAGCGGAATGCCAATAGGTTGAAAGTTGGGCTTGCCCATGTCGACTTGTACCGTATTGTCTTCATTAATAAATAAACTCATTAACCCAGCTCGAGTCTCAACATTAATCGGGTTATTTGCTGTTAAGCCTTTTGCTGTTACAAAACGCGCAAAACAACGTGCGCCATTGCCGCACTGCTCTACCTCAGTACCATCTGCATTGTAAATAACATAGCGAAAATCCACTCCAGGTGTGGTAGTTGATTCCACCATTAAAAGCTGATCAAACCCAACGCCAAAATGTCGGTGTGCCAGGGTAATAATCTGCTCAGCACTTAAAGTGATAGCGCCTAAGGTATTGTCAATCACCATAAAGTCATTGCCCAATCCATGCATTTTTGTAAAATTAATCATACGCACATTTTAACTGTTAGTTTCTTGTGTGTTTACAAATTAAAGTATCTGCTAAAATTAGCACCTCATTTAATTTGGATTTCATCATGATCACGCCTAGCAACATCACCCTTAATAAAGAAAAAACACTATTAACCATTACATTTGAGGGTGTTGATTATCCNCTAACTAGCGAATATTTAAGAGTTTACTCGCCTTCTGCAGAAGTAGTTGGCCATGGTCCTGGGCAAGAAACTTTGCAAGTTGGCAAGGGTAATGTCACTATTACACGTATTGAGCCAACCGGTAATTACGCGGTTGTCTTATTCTTTAGTGATGGTCACGATAGTGGTATTTATTCTTGGTCCCATTTACATCATTTAGCCACTAATCATCAGGATCTTTGGCCTGAGTACTTGACTAGATTAAAAGCAGCAGGACATGCACATCCTGAACTTTAAGATTTAAATCTTATGGCATTTTTAAATGCTTTAATTGCTTTTATTGTCACCATTGGTATTTTGGTGACGGTGCATGAATTTGGCCATTTTTGGGTGGCGAAAAAACTCGGCATCAAGGTGCTACGATTCTCAGTAGGCTTTGGCAAAATCTTAAAATCATGGCAAATTGGTGAAACCCAATACACTTTATGTGCCCTGCCCTTGGGTGGCTTTGTCAAAATGCTGGATGAAAACGAAGGCAAGGTTGATCCGAGTGAAAAACACCGAGCCTTTAATGCTCAAACTGTTTATAAACGTATAGCAGTTGTTGTGGCAGGACCTGCGGCAAACTTCATATTGGCCATTATTATTTATACCGCCATCTTTATCATTGGTACTCATGGCATCAAGCCTGTGGTCGGTGTGATTGAAAATGATGGCATTGCCCAGCAGGCTGGATTAAAAACTGGCGATCGGCTGCTAAGCATCAATACGCAAGACACACCTAGTATTAGTGAATTTTCTTTTGCCTTTGTTCGTGCGGCCCAAGCACCAACAATGCAACTTGATATACATTCAAAAACTGATAATTTAAAAACATTAACGCTAGATTTAAAAAAAGACTTTTTAGCCAACCCAGAGCAAGGCGTTGAACAATATTTAGGTTTTGAATTCGCCCTACCAGCACTTAAACCTATTATTGATCAAGTCATAAGTGAAAGCCCGGCAAGCTTGGCTGGCATCCAATCAGGTGATCAAATACTCAGCGTAAATAGTAAGCCGGTCAATACTTGGCGTGATTTTGTTGTAACGATTAAGCAAAGCAAAGGCCAAACAATGCAATTAAACATTCTAAGAAATGGCCAGACTATTGCACGCGCACTCGCACCAAAAAATGACAATGGAACACTTAAGATAGGTGTGAGCGTTATGGCGCCAAAAGGCTACTTAGACGAATGGCGTGTCTTGGTCAAAAAACAACCATTTGACGCCTTTTTATCTGCCAATGTTAAAACCTACCAACTCACTGTATTAAACCTAAAAATGATTCAAAAGATGATTTTGGGTGAAGCTTCTGTTAAACAAATCAGTGGTCCGATCAGTATTGCGGATTATGCAGGTAAAACAGCGAGTGTCGGCTTGGTCTCTTTTTTGTCATTTTTAGCTTTAATCAGCATTGGTTTAGGTTTACTTAATTTGCTACCCATCCCTCTACTTGATGGCGGGCACTTGTTCTTTTATCTAATTGAAATTGTAAAAGGCTCTCCCGTAAGCCAGGCTTTGCAACAAAACGCATTAAAATTTGGCTTGTTTGTTATCCTCTCGCTTACCTTCATAGCGATGTATAATGATTTTTTACGATTATTATCATAAATTTTAAACCATGAAAAAAATTCTCACTAAAATCTCTTTAATTTTAACGCTGTCTATTACTTCTATCGCACAGGCAGATCTCATTAAAAGCATTGATATAATTGGTCTTAACGCTATTTCTAGAGGTACCGTTTTGAGCTACTTACCTGTTGAAGTCGGCGATGATTACAGTAAAAAAACCTCAGCACAAATTATTCGTGCACTTTATAAAACGCATTTTTTCAAAGATATCGAAGTCTCACAATCAGACCAAGTGTTAGAAATAAAGCTTCAAGAAAACCCACATATTAAATATGTTGAACTGTTAAATTATTCAGACAAGGTGATTGAAGAAGAGTCTATTAAGCAAGTGCTAAAAAGCATGGATTTATCCCAAGGCAAGATTTTTAATAAAAGACAATTGGATAAACTTATCTCGCAAATAGAGGCGTCTTACATTTCTAAGGGTTATTACGGCATCAAAATTACCAAGACTATTGAAATTGATGATCAAAACAGGGTTGGTATAGAGCTCGATATTAATGAAGGCGAGGTTGCGCGTATTAGCACAATGAAAATCAGTGGCAACCAAGTGCATGACGAAGATGACTTATTAGATTTATTTGAAATCGGTGAGGCTGATTTTTTCATCATAAATTACTTTACTGAGAAAGATCACTATTCTAAAGTTGCNCTAGATGCGGGCGTTGAAGCAATGAAATCACTCTATGTTAATTCTGGTTACCTTGATTTTAAAGTTAGCAATATTAAAACAGACTTGTCCGATGACAAGCAAAGTATTGACATTAACATTCAAATTAATGAAGGTTCGGAATATAAAGTAGGCGATATTAAGTTTAGTGGTAATCTACTCAACCAATCAATTGACGATCTTAATGACTTACTAACAATTACCGAAGGTGCAGTATTTAAACGTAAAAAGGTAATTGAAAGCATTCAGGCGATTACTGATTTGTTTGCAGACCAGGGTTATGCATTTGCCAAAGTTGATCCAATCACCAAAGAAGATACCAAGGCGCATGTAATTGATTTAGATATTAATATTAATCTAAACAAAAAAGTGTACATTAATCGTATCACCATTGTTGGCAACACACGTACTCAAGACGAGGTTATTCGTCGTGAAATTGGAATTAACGAAGGCGGTCTATATTCAAATACTGAGTTAGATGAGTCAGTTAAAAAGATTAAACGATTAGGCTTCTTCTCTGATGTGCAAATGGAAGTAACAAAACTCAAAGAATTTGATGATAAAATTAATTTACACTTTAGTGTTGAAGAAACTAAAACCGGTACTTTTTCAATTGGCTTATCACATTCAAATAGCTCAGGTGCTGCCTTTAATATGGGTATTAAAGAAAACAACTTCTTAGGTACAGGTAACACACTTAACGCTGCTTTATCAAATTCAGAAGCGGTACAAGAAATGAGCTTTTATTTCTCAGACCCTTACTTTACCGAAGACAAGCACAGTATTAGTTACGGTGTTTTCACTAAGTCTATTGACGGTGCAAGCTTAGACGTATCTTCCTATAAGATTGATGAAGCTGGTTTAAGCTTAGGTTATGGCATACCTTTAACCGAAGACACGCGTATTAGTGCTGATGTTCGTATTTCTAGCCGTGACATTACTTGTGGCACAACCTTTTCAGATGCAAATCACGAGGCGACGCAATGTGCCAGTGGCGATAAGACAGAGGTTAAAACCAATGTTCGCTGGTCTAACAATACACTGGATAATTTCAACTACCCAACTGACGGACAAAAGAACAGTTTAAGTTTGGATCTAACATTACCAATCGCAGATTTCCGTTATTACAAACTTGATGCTTCGCATAAGAGCTACCGACCAATGGGTAACGATATTACTTGGAAGGTTAATGGCAGTTTAGGCTTAGCACAAGGCTATGGCGGTAAAGATCTACCTTTCTTTAAGCGTTACTACGGTGGTGGTTCATCATCCGTTCGTGGCTTTGACTTTAACTCATTAGGTGCAACTTACTCAGATGGTAAGGCTAAAGGTGGTGAATTATCACTACTAGCAGGTACATCGGTCATCTCACCAATGAAGTTTATTAATGACAGTAAAAATATGCGTATGAGCGCTTTCATTGATGCAGGCTCAGTAGAAGAGAAAGCCTCCAATCTTAGCTTTGATGAGATTCGCATGTCGACTGGTGTAGCCTTTTCTTGGTTAACACCAGTTGGTCCATTAGGTATTTACGCTGCCACACCTTTGGTTAAAAAATCATCAGACAAAACAAAGACTGTTGAATTTACCCTTGGTACAAGCTTCTAACACGTAGATGATGAAAAATATTGTTTTTGCATTATTGGTGTTTAGCACCACTCTGCATGCAGAGTCTCTAAAAATTGGCTACATCAATATCGACTACCTTGTTAGTAGTTCGCCGCAATTCATTCAAGCAAATCAAATTGTTATTAAAGAGTTCAAACCTCAAGAAGAAGAGTTATTACTACTTAGTCAAACAATACAGTTGTTAGCAGATGACTTTAATAAAAATAGTAAATCGCTTACGCAATCTGAACGCAAGACTGAGATCCAAAAAATTGCCAATTTAGAGCGCCAACTCAAGCAGCAAGCACGTACACTTAAAGAACAGTTAAAACTTAAAAATGAGCAAGAATTAGGCAAAATTCAAGCTGTAATTAACAAAGTAATCAAGGAAGTTGCTGAAACACAAAAATTTGATTTAATCTTATACCAAGAAGTAGCTTTTGCTAGTAAAAAAGTCAATATTACACCGATTATCAAGCAAAAACTCAGACAGCTCTTTTAATGATGCACACACTTGGGGATATTGCTAAAGTTATTAATGCCGATCTAATTGGCGATGAGTCAATCAAGATCGACAGTATTGCCTCCCCCGCTTCAGCAAAAAGTAATCAGCTGACTTATGTGATTGGTCAAAAATACAAATTAGATCTTATGGCTACACAAGCAGGCGTGGTTATTCTTAATCAAGATTTAGCAAAAGACTGCCCTACTAACGCCTTAGTGGTTAATAATGTTTACTTGTCATTTGCCAAAATTACTCATTATTTTAAAAAAGAAGTAATACCTTTTAGTGGTGTTCATTCTAGCGCTCAAACCAATCAAGCAATCATTGCAGAAAACTGCGCAATCGGAAAAAATGTTGTCATTGGCTCTAACGCTACTATTGGTCCAAATACCGTTATTGAAGACAATGTTACTATTGGTGATCATGTCTATCTGCATCCTAATGTTACGATTTTACAAGGCTGCTCAATAGGTGATAACGTGGTAATCTCTCCAGGCGCTGTAATTGGCGCCGAAGGGTTTGGCAATGCCCGAGATAAGCAAAATCAATGGCACACCATCGCACATCTAGGTAATGTCGTTGTTGGTAATAATGTCACTATTGGTGCTAACACTACAATTGACAGAGGTACTTTAGAAGATACGCAAATACATGACGGTGTACGGCTTGATAATTTAATACACATTGCACACAATGTGATTATCGGCCAAGATACTGCAATTGCAGCCAACACAGGTATTGCCGGCAGTACGACACTTGGAAAGCGTTGCATGATTGGTGGTATGGTCGGTATTGTAGGTCATTTAAACATCTGTGATGATGTGATTGTAAATGCTAAAAGCACAGTTGATAAAGACATTAAGACGCCAGGAATGTACACAGGTATCATGCCACTTATGCCTCATAAGCAATGGCAGAATGTTGGTTTATGGCTAGTAAAACTTGATAAAATCATCAAATACTTAAATATTAAACTCAAAAA
>JGI26241J51128_1001459_pt1 | contig 12469 bp, 10 predicted proteins | sample SaaInlV_200m_DNA_4_FD_51128 | JGI IMG/M metagenome (IMG submission 51128) | reverse complement strand
AGATAAGATAAAAGAAAAGGATAAATAATGGCAGCACCAAGAAGAAAGTTCGCTAAAAAATATTGTAAATATTCAGAAATGAAAGTAGAATTTATTGACTANAAAAACTTAGAGTTAATTAAAATGTCTTTAAGTGAAAGAGGTAAAATNATGCCTAGAAGACTTACAGGTACTTCTAAAAGAGCTCAAGAGATGTTAGAAATGGCAGCAAAAAGAGCTAGACATATGGCACTTGTACCATACGTTGTAAATACTCATAATGTAACTACTCCAGCTTTCGTTAAGTAATAGTTTAGTTTATATCAAAAAAAGGGGAGAGCTTAACGGCTCTTCCCTTTTTTTATGTTAAAATACAATAATATTTAAAAAAGGCATACCTATCATGTTCGAAAGATTTTTAAGATTTTTTATAAATAATGCTAGAATGAACTACACACTATTTGTATTATTATTTGCAGTTGGTGTTGTATCATATATAAAGACACCTAAAGAGATATTTCCTGTATTTGATTTAGATATGATATCTATCAAAGGTAGTTATACTGGAGCTAGTTCGGATATACTTGATAAGATGGTAGTTCGAGATATTGAAGATGATGTAAAAAGTATTAATGGTATTACAGACATATCTACTATTATTAATCCTGGAAGATTTTCTATTATACTTGAGCTTGAAAAAGGTACAAATAGATTTAATATAGCAAATCAAGTTAAAGATGTAGTTGCATTAACAAAACAAAACTTACCAACTGATATGGATGATCCAATAGTAAGTGTTTTAGATTTACATAAAAACCTAGTAGAAGTCTCACTAAAATCAAATAAAGTAAGTTTCGATGAGCTAAAAACAAATGCAAAAGATTTACGATCAAAATTATTATCCTTAAAAAATATATCTGAAGTTAATATTTATGGTGATAGTGATAAATTTTATGAAATTATTTTAGATGAACAGAAGATTCAATCATATAATTTAAATACAAGTGATATATATAATGCAATAGGTGGAATCTCTTTTATATATCCAGTAGGAAAAATAGAAGGAGATAAAAAACACTTTTTTTTATCTACATATAATGGAGCTAAAAATCTTAAAGAATTTTCTCAAACAATAATAAAAATAAATACTCAAACAATATATTTACGAGATATTGCTACTATTAAAAAAAGATATGAAGATTCTAGTACTCTTTTTTCAGTTGATGGAAAAAAAGCAATCAATCTTGTAATTAAGCAAAATAAAGATGGTAATGCATTAACAATTACATCTAAAATAGAAAAATTATTAAAAGAAGAATCTCTTAAAAATTCATCAGTTGAATTTGTAATTAGAAATGATCAATCTGTTAAAATCAAAGATAGACTTAATATTGTAGTTTCAAATATATTATTAGGTGTAATTGCTATTACATTAATTGTTGCATTACTTATTAATTCAAGAATGGCATTCATTATTATGATAGGAATTCCTACATCATTTGTAATAGGTGCTATTTACCTTTATATATTTGGATATACAATAAATATGATTTCTTTGGTAGGGGTATTAATTGCATTAGGAATTATTGTAGATGATGCAATGGTTGTAAGTGAAAATATACAACAAAAAGTAGAATCTGGAATGGAACCAAAGGAGGCAGCTATAAAAGGTGCTTCGGAGATGGCTAAACCTGTATTTATATCTTCTATTACAACTTTATTTGCTTTTTTACCAGCATTAATGATATCTGGGACTATGGGCGAAGTAATTAAATTAATACCAATAGCAATTTCTGCTTTAATTGTAGCATCGCTTATTGAGTCATTTATATTTTTACCAATTCATGCCGCACATACACTTAAAAAAGAAGCAAAGACATTAGATTGGACAAGAATCAATCAAAGTTATAGCACAATAATACATCTTTGTATGAAATATAAAAAAACATTTCTTATATCATTTATAATTTTAGTACCACTATTAACTGTTCTTGTTGTAAAAAAATCTAAATTTCAGATGTTTCCATCTTTTGATTCTAGTATTGTAAGTATTACTATGAAAGCTAATGTAAATACAACATTAGAAAAAAGTTTTGATATTGTAAGCTCTATAGAAAAAGATATTTTAAAAGAAAAAGATAAATTCTTTATTAACAATATAGGAAGTGTTGCAGGATACAGAAGAGATAGTGGATCTAATACAGAAAACTATTCATATGTTATGTATATGACCATTGAGTTAGAAAAATTAAAAGAACAAAATTTTGTAGATAAATATATTACACCTTACTTGAGTTTCTATTATGATAGTAATAATAGATCTAGAGAAATAGATTCCCAAGAAGTGTCACAATTATTGAAAAAGTTTCTAAAAGATAAAAACTATATTGAAAAATTTAATTTAACAGATTTAGCAGTAGTTGAAAAAAAAGTAGGACCTATAAAGGCAGATATTAAAATTGGACTGATATCTGGAGACTATGAAAAGATATCATCGTCAATAAAAAAGCTTGAAGATAAACTAAATTCAATTAAAGGTATAAAGTCTGTTGCTAATTCTACTAATATAGGTGTAGAAGAATTAAAAATAAAAGTAAACCAATATGGATTATCTCTTGGGGTGGATGAACAATATATTGGAACATATTTATCAAATATATATTCATCAAAAAAGAAAACAACTGCATTTGATGATATTCAAATGTTAGATATTAAAATTACATCTATAAATAAAGATAATGTAGATAATTTAGAAGATATGCAAATTCCATTAAAAGATGGAAGTATTGTATCCTTAAAAGATATATGTGAATTTAAAATCATAACATCATACGAAAAAATAATAAAAGAAAATGGTGAAGCAAATTTCTATGTATTTGCAAATGTGAATAAAAAGATTATCACATCAATAGAAGTGATGGATACAATTCAACCAATTCTAGATGAGATAAAAAATAGTGGTGTAAAAATGATATTTAAAGGTGAAGCAGAGAAAAATAAAGAATTAAAACAAGATATGTTACTTGCTACTGCTTTAGCTATGGTATTAATTATGTTATCAATGTTATATTTATTTAATTCATTTAAAGAAACCTTTATAGTAATGTCTGTAATACCTTTTTCACTTTTAGGAGTATTAATAGGGCATCAAATTATGGNTGTAAATTTAGGTATGACAACAATGATAGGAGCTTTAGGTTTAGCTGGTGTTGTAATTAATGATGGAATTATTATGATGACATATCTTAAGAAAGCGAAAACAATTGAAGAAGTATTTATACAAGGTGCAAAAAGGTTTAGACCAATAATACTCACATCTGTAACAACACTAATTGGTGTATCTACTATGATATTCTTTCCTACGGGTCAAGCTGTAATATTCCAACCACTTGCAATTGCTTTAGGATTTGGTCTTTTATGGGGAACAATTATTAATCTTGTTTATTTACCTGTATTATATACATTTGCAAATAAGTTAAAATAGTTATTCAATAGGAATAACTATAAGTATATACTTAATATATACTTAATATAATTAATTAATTAATTAATTATATTTATAATTATATTCTATCCTTAAAAGTAATTGTAAAGCCCTTTACTTCAGTCATGTCTCTCTCTCTATATATAATAAAAAATCATTATAAAATAAAATTAATATAAAAAATTCTAAATAATAAAAACTTATGTTTAAGGAAGTTATAAGCATATGAGTGTCAAAATAATGACGTTATAAAATTATAAGAAAAAGGAATACACATGACAAGAAGAGATCTATTTAAAGTTGCTGGAGTTACTGCTGCATCAGCTGTTGTAACTGGTTGTACTGCAAGTACTGGAGTATCTACTCCAAACACTCAAGGTGCTACAAATACTTTGATGCCAAAATCAAATGGTAAAAGAGTTGTAATTATTGGTGGTGGTTACGGTGGTTTAACTGCAGCTAAATATATAAGAAAAGGTGATAAAACAACTGAGGTTGTAGTATTAGAAAAGAAAGATATATTTATGTCTTGTCCATTCTCAAATGCATTATTAGGTGGAATGGAAGATGTTTCATTAGATACTCTTACTCATGATTTATATTCTGGTGCACAAGCACATGGTTACCATATGATTCAAACAGAAGTAACTGCAATTAATAGAGGTTCTAAAGTTGTAACTACGTCAAAAGGTACAATTGATTACGATATCTTAGTTATGTCTCCAGGTATTGCTTATAATTATGAAGATCAATTTAAAGGTTGGGATGCAAATAAAATTGCTGATATCCAACAAAATGCACCTGCAGCATTAATGCCAGGTAGTGAGCATTTAGCATTAAAAAGACAATTAGAAAATATGGATGATGGTGATGTAATTATTACTAAACCAGCTGGTAAATATAGATGTCCACCTGCACCATTTGAGAGAGCTTGTATGATTGCTTCTTACATGGAAAAAGAAGGCATTAAAGGTAAAGTTATTATTTTAAATGAAAATAAAAGCGTTGCAAAAGGTAAAGCATTTAAAGAAGCATGGAAAGAATTATATGGAAAAAGAATTATCCATATGACAAACTGTAATATTGATGATGTAGATATGGATAAAAAAGAAGTTCACTTTACACAAAAAGATTCACTTGGTGATACTAAAAAAAGATCTCATAAGTTCCAAGTATTAAATTTAATACCACATAACAAAGCTAATCCAGTAGTTGAGATGTCAGGTGTTGAAACTACAACAAGTTTTGGTAAGGTAGTAATGAATGGTTGTTCTTTCCAAACTAAATCTGATAAAAACGTATATGCAATTGGAGATGTAGTAGGTCATGCTATACCACCATCAGGTCAAACTGCAAACTGGGCTGCAAAAGAAGCTGCTTCTGAAATTGTTGCTCAATTAAATGGTAAAGCTCATACATTAGGTGTTAAAGCTAAAACTGTTAATGCTGGTAATGTTTGTTATTCAATGGTTGGAGATAAACCTGAGTCTGCAATTATGGTTACACATGATTTCTCATGGACTGGTAAAGTTATTAAAGGTAAAGGAAATGTTCCAAAACCAAAAGATGGAAAAGGAAAATTCAGATCTAAAAATGTTGCAAAAGCAACTAGAGAATGGTACAGAGGAATTGTTAGCGATTTATTTGCATAATAACAATTAATTAATCAAAAATAGGAAAGAGGGGTAGGTGCGAAAACCCCTCTTTTTTTAGTTTAAAAAATAAGGACAATTTATGGAAAGAAGAGATTTTTTTAAGTTAGTAACTTCTAGTGCAGCAGTTGTTGCAATTAGCCCATCTTTAATAACTACAAGATTACAAGCACATGATGGAAGACTTTATGAATCATATGAAAAAGTACAATTATTAGATAAAGATGGTAATCCACTTAAAGCAAGTAATATAGTTAATGAAGAAAACTATATATTTAATTATCCATTTGTAGGAACACCTGCTATGTTATTAAATTTACCAGAAACTTGTAAAGAACCTGTAACATTGAAATCTTCAGAAGGTGAAGAATATGTTTGGAATGAAGGTACAGGATCTAAAAAAACAATAGTTGCATATGCTGCAATCTGTACACACTCATTAACTCATCCAAATAAAAGTGAAAGCTTTCTTAGTTATATGAAAAAGGGTGGTAAAACAATGGCTTGTCAGCAAGATGGAGTAATTGTTTGTTCATCGCACCTTTCTGCTTTTGAACCAAAATGTGGCGCAAAAAATATTGCTGGACCTGCAGATCAACCTTTAGCTGCAATTGTATTAGAACATGATACAGCTAACGATACTTTACATGCAGTAGGTGTATTAGGTCCTGATAAATATCATGATTATTTCAAAGCATTTAGAACTGAAATGAAAAAAGAATGGGGTGGCAAAAGAAAGGCCAAAAAGAAAGTAACAGACAGTGCAAAAGTTGTTAAGCTTTCAGAATACACTAAAGAAATTATCCAATATTAATAAAGGAAAAATATGAATAAAATTATATTACTAATTACATTATTATGTACAACAAATATTTTTGCAGAGTCTATTGAAGATCAAGTGCAAAGAAAAATGGATATGCAAACACTATCTACTGGATTAGAGATGGTTCAAAAAGGTATATTATATAATAACCCATCATTAACTAAAACTGGTATTAGTATGATAAAAAAAGGTCAAAAAAAACTTATTGAATCACATGGTGAAGATCTTAAAAAATATTTACCAATGGATAGTGCTTTTGCATTTAAGTTTGCAAAATCTGCTGCAAAAAGAATACAAGATTATTCTGATGAACTTACAGAAGATTTAAATAGTAAAAAAGATTATATGAAAATATCTGCCTCTTATACGCATATAATGAATGAGTGTGCTGGATGTCATCTTCGAATTAGAAAGTGGTAAGCGTATTTGTTAAAATACTAAAAAAAAGGTGTACAGATTATCTGTACACCTTTTTTAGTTTATATATCGTTAAACTAAAGCTTGTAACTCAAGTTCAACTTTTTCTAGTTTTTGGCTAGCTGATTCTAGACCTTTTTTATTTACTTCAATTACTTCAGGTTTTGCATTTGCTACAAACTTTTCATTTGAAAGCATTCCTGTTAATTTTTGTACTTCTTTTTCTAGTTTTTCTTTTTGCTTAGTTAATTTAGAGATAATTGGAGTCATGTCAATTTCACCAGTTGGTAAATAAACTTCAAGATTATCAGATACATCAGTAATAGAATTTTCAACTTTAGCATCTACAAATTCTATATTTTCAACTTTAGCAAGTTTTTCAATAAATGGACGAGCAATATTAGTATCAATATTAGTATTTAATTTGATATATGCTTTTGAAATCTTACTATTACCCATATCTATAATTACTTTTGCTCTTCGTAGGGCTGTAATAGATTCTTCTATAATTGTAAACATATCTTCTACTTCAATATCTCTTTTGATATTTTTAGGGAAGTTGTTAATCATTAAAGATTCACCATCTTCAAGAGTAGTTCCTGAAAGTTTATGATATAGATTATCTGCAATAAATGGCATAAACGGAGATATCATTTTAAGAGTTTCTTTAAAAATCGCTCCAAGCTCTACAATAGATTCTTTTGAAGCTTTTGAGTATTCAATACCCCAATCACAGTATTCATTCCATACAAAGTTATATAGTACTCTTGCTGCTTCATTAAATTTAAACTCATCAATTGTATTTCTAATATCTTCAACTGCTACACTAAGTCTTGATTGCATATAAAGACCTAATGGTGTTTTAACTTGAATATTTTTTAAGTCAGGGAAAGTTTCTACATTTAATTGTAAAAAATTTGTCGCATTATATAGTTTATTTGTAAAGTTTCTAAACTGCTCTAAGTTCTTTTCACCTAATTTAATATCTCTACCTTGAACTGCAAGGTAAGCTAATGTAAATCTAATAATATCAGCAGAATGTGCTTCAACCATATCAAGTGGATCAATTACATTTCCTTTTGATTTTGACATCTTAGCACCATGTTCATCACGAACTAAGGCATGCATATAAATATCTTTAAATGGTAACTCTTTTTCAAAATGCTCACCCATCATCATCATTCTAGCTACCCAGAAAAACATAATATCAAAACCTGTAATTAACAAAGAGTTTGGATAAAAGTCTGCCATATCAGTATCATTGTAAAGTTCTTTTAACTCTCCATTATTTCCCCAACCTAAAGGCGACATAGCCCAAAGTGCTGAAGAGAACCAAGTATCTAATACATCTGGATCTTGAGTCATATTTTTACCATTACATTTTGGACAACATTCTGGTTCATCATTTTTATCTGCCCATTGATGATTACAGTTAGAATCATCACAAGTAAATACTGGAATTCTATGTCCCCACCAAAGTTGTCTAGAGATACACCAAGGTCTAAGCTCATCCATCCAAGCTGTGTATGAATTTATCCAATGTGGTGGGTGAAAATTATTATTTGCTTTAGTTTTATCAATTGAATTTTGAGCCATCTCATTAGATAAAAACCATTGAGTTGAGATAAAAGGTTCAACTATATTTTTACATCTATAACAGTGTCCTACTTGATGAACATGATCTTCAATTTTAACAATATATCCAGCATTTTCTAAAGCTTTAACGATAACTGGTCTAGCTTCAAGTCGTTCTAATCCAGCAAACTCCCCACAATAATCATTTAAAATACCTTTTTCATCAAATACTTTAATAAACTCTAAATTATGTCTTTTACCAACAGCATAATCATTTTGGTCATGTGCTGGTGTAACTTTAACCACACCAGTACCAAATTCCATATCAACATGAGAATCTGTAATAACTTTAATAGTTCTATCAGTCAAAGGAAGTAATACATCTTTTCCTACAATATTAGTGTATCGTGAATCATCAGGATGTACCATAATAGCAGTATCCCCAAAATAAGTTTCAGGTCTTGTTGTAGCAACTTCAAGCTCTCCACTACCATCAGCAAATTTATAGATCATATGATAAAATTTACCTTGAACTTCATCATGTTCAACCTCTATATCACTTAGTGCACCATCATGTGTACACCAATTTACCATATAATTATTTTGAGTAATTTGCCCTTCATCATATAAAGATACAAATGCTTCTTTTACTGCTTCATGAAGTCCAGAATCTAAAGTAAATCTTTCTCTTTTCCAAGCAGGAGTAACTCCCAGCTTTCTCATTTGATGTACAATGTTTCCACCTGAAGTTTCTTTTTGCTTCCAAGCTCTCTCAAGAAATTTTTCACGACCAATTTCTTCTTTTGTAGTACCTTCAGCTAAAAGTTGTTTTTCAACTACATTTTGAGTTGCAATTCCAGCATGATCTGTTCCTGGTTGCCATAAAGTTTTATATCCATCCATTCTTTTGTATCTAGTAATAATATCTTGTAAAGTAAATGTAAGTGCATGACCAATATGTAAACTTCCTGTTACATTTGGTGGTGGCATCATAATTGAAAAGTTTTTACCTTCTTCTTGAATTGACTTATTTCCATCAATTTCAAAATAACCTCTATCTTCACATAGTTTGTAGTATTTATCTTCTACTTCTTTTGGATTGTATTTATTACTCATAAGTTTTTTGTTCCTTATTATTTATATGCCGCGATTATATCTAATCTTAACTATAATTTGATTTATGAAGTTTTTTATATTACTATTATTTTTAAGTCAAGTTTTTTTTAGATAAAATGGAACAATTAATTAAAGGAATTTTATGAGTACNATAGATCAAAAATTATTAGATAGAAGTGAAAATAAATGTGAATTATGTGGATCNGGAGATAATTTAGATTCATATAAAGTAGAGCCAAAAGATGAAGAGATTCTTGTATGTGGCGTATGTAAAGAGCAAATAGAAGACAATAGTAAACTTGATGAGACACATATGTACTGTTTAAATGATTCTATGTGGAGTGAAGTAGATGCAGTTAAAGTTGTAGCATATAGGTTATTTTCTATTATGAAAAATCAAGATATGCTAGATATGATGTATCTTGAAGATGATNTTAAACAATGGGCTGATGATGGACTTCCTGATGAACCAGANGAAGATGCACTTATATATAGAGATTCAAATGGNGTAATTTTAAATGCAGGTGACACTGTTGTAATTGTTAAAGATTTACCAGTAAAAGGTGCAGGATTTGTAGCAAAACAAGGTGTGGCAGTTAGAAATATCGGACTTGTTCCTGGTGATGAAACACATATTGAAGGTCGTGTAAATGGTGTTAAGGTTCATTTAAAAACTTGTTTTTTAAAAAAATCATAGGTCTTTAGATGATAGAGATTTTTATATTTGTAATTGGTATTATTATTGGTAGTATAGTAGCTTGGTATATTTTAAAAAATAAATTTGATATACATACGACTTCAATTTTAAATGAATCAAATATAAAATTATCCTCACTTCAAACTCAATTAAATTTACAAAAAGANCATTATGAAGATAANTTAAATACTCTTGAANCTTCAAAAGATCAAATGAAGCAAGANTTTGAAAATCTTGCAAATAAAATATTTGATCAAAATAATAAAAAATCAAATGATAATTTATCTATTCTTTTAACTCCATTTAAAGATCAACTAAAATCTTTTGGTTCAAGAGTAGATGAGATATATAATGAAGAGACAAAACAAAGATCATCTCTTTTAACAGAGATAAAAAACTTAAAAGAATTAAATAACCAAATTAGTACTGATGCTCTTAATCTTACAAAAGCACTTAAGGGTGAAAATAAAACTCAAGGTGATTGGGGTGAGATGATCTTATCNAAAATACTTGAGCAAACAGGACTACGAGAAGGTATTGAATATGAAACACAAGGGAGTTATACCTCTGAAGATGGTAAAAGATTAAGACCTGATGTAATTTTACATTTACCAGAAGAAAAAGATATTATTATTGATTCAAAAGTATCTTTNGTGTCATATTTGAATTATACAAATGCTAGCGATAGCCAGTCTCAAGATAAAGCCACAAAAGAGTTAGTAAAGTCATTAACAACACATATAAAAGATTTAAGTGGAAAAAGATATGACAATATTGAACAAATAAAAACATTAGATTTTGTACTAATGTTTATACCAATAGAAGCTGCTTTTACACTTGCTGCATCAAGTGATCCAAAATTATTTAAAACTGCATTTGAAAGTAATATTATGCTTGTTTCTCCATCTACATTATTCGTTACACTTCGTACGATTGAAAATATTTGGAGGTATGAACATCAAAGTAATAATGCCCAATTGATTTCTAAAAAAGCAGCATCATTGTATGATAAATTTGCTGGGTTTGTAAAAGACATGGATAATATAGGTGTACATATTAGTAGAACTCAAAAAGCTTATGATGATGCTACAAATAAACTAAGTAGTGGTAAGGGAAATCTTTTACGACAAAGTGAACAGTTTTTGGATCTTGGAGTAAAGCCAAAAACAAAGATTAAAACAAAAATGATTGAAACTATAGAGGAGTAATTATGCATATTGATAAACTTATTAAAGGTAATAAAAAATTTAGAAATACAACNTTTTCAAATCATAAAGAAGACTTTGATTCTTTAGTAAAATATGGTCAGAAACCTGAAGTTCTTTTTATAGGATGTAGTGACAGTAGGGTTGTTCCAGATTTAATAGTAGATAGTTCTCCTGGGGATATGTTTATATTACGAAATATAGGTAATTTTGTACCTCCTCATAAAGCAGATAATGATTTTCATGGGTCTAGTGCAGCTATTGAATTTGCAGTATCTGCATTGGAAGTAAAAGATATTATAGTTTGTGGACATAGTTATTGTGGCGCATGTGAAGCTTTATATGATGATACATTAAAGTCTAAACCAGATTTAAGTCATGTATCTAAATGGTTAGAACTTGGTTTAAAAGCAAAAGAACAAGCTATTTTGGAATTAGAAAATAACAATAATACAGAACATCTTTTAAGAATTACAGAAAAAGCTTCCATTAAATTTCAACTTGAAAATTTATTAACATACCCTGCTATTGCTAGAAGAGTTAAAGAAAAAAGCTTAACTTTGCATGGATGGTATTATAAAATTGAAGATGGGACAATAGAATCTTATTGTCCACAAGACGATAAATTCGTCTTATTGGATTAAGAGTTACAGTTCTCTTTTACTTTTTCATTATCTAACATTTTATCTGTAAATGTAGTCCCAAATGGTATTAGAGAAGCTATAAATAATAATGCAGAAAATTTAGGTTTAAAATTATATTTATCATGAGAAGATGATAATAAAACTAACCATATAATAAATAAAATACCGTGAGTCATACCCATGATTTTTGTCGCAATAGCAATACCCATCATATATTTCAATGGCATTGCTACAAATACTAATAAAATAAAAGATATCCCTTCTATAAAATTTATAAATCTAAATTTTTCTAAAGTTGTTTTGTTCATCATTATTTTGGTTCCTGTTCATTATATGNTTNGTCATTATATTCATATATTTCATTATCATCATCTTCATACATTACAACTTCACCTTCTTCAGAAATATAAGTATGGTGATTTCCTANATTTGGTCCAAGTACTTCATACACTGGTACATAGTCATCATCTGGTGTAATATTATCTCTTTTTCCACGAGCAATAATATGAATAGGTGTACCTTCAAAGTTTAANGCACCTCTTAGGAAATTAATNAAGTATCTTTTATAAGAGAAGTGAAGCATTTTAGGTTTATTCATAACNAGTGCAAATGTAGGTGGTGTAGATTTAAACTGTGTNGAGAAATAAATTCTTAGCATATTTCCATTTGGTGATGGTAAAGAGTGCCTTCTTGTAGCGGCATTAATGATTTCATTAATTCTAGATGTAGGTGTTCTTCTGTTAAAGTTATCATAAATTTCGAATAATTTTTCTTGAAGTTTATCAATACTTCTTCCTGTTTTAGCAGAAACTACAACAACTGGAGCATAATAAAGAAATTTGAATTTACCTCTAATCTCTTCTACCATCTCTTTGTA
>JGI26241J51128_1001434_pt1 | contig 12606 bp, 15 predicted proteins | sample SaaInlV_200m_DNA_4_FD_51128 | JGI IMG/M metagenome (IMG submission 51128) | reverse complement strand
CAACACCCGCCGCAAGATTAGCAACCGCAACCGCCGCCTGCCGATCAAGTCCAGCCGCGATCCCTGCCGCCAGTGTAGCGATAACGGTATCACCCGCACCGGTCACATCATAAACTTCACGCGCATGGGTCGGTCGATGGAAGGGGGGCTCTTCCCCATCCAGTAATGTCATGCCTGCCTCTCCACGTGTCACCAAAAGAGCTTCCATTGCCAATTGCTGACGTAGCTGTTGCCCCCGCTCAACAATCGCATCACTGTCACCACACACTCCGACCACCGCTTCAAATTCAGAGAGGTTGGGGGTGATCAGGGTTGCCCCCCGATACTTGGCAAAGTCACTCCCCTTGGGGTCAACTAATACGGGTTTGCCCGCCACTCGTGCCAGGTTAATCATCTCTTCAATCTCTCGAAGCGTACCCTTACCATAATCTGAAAGAATCACAGCACCACAATCGGGGAGCTGTGCCTTGAACTGTTCCATCATTGAGACAAAAGAGAGTGAATCCATCGACTCTTCAAAATCAAGACGAATCAGCTGCTGATGACGGCTCAATACCCGTAACTTGGTCGAGGTATGTATCGAAGGTTCTTGTTGAAAGCAGCATCTCACACCACACTCTTCCAGTTGGGACTGCAGGACATCTCCTTCGGGGTCTTGCCCGACCACCCCCAACAACGTCACGGCACCACCCAAGGCCGCAATATTGAGCGCCACATTACCTGCACCGCCGGGGCGTTCTTCAACTCCCTTGATGTGAACGACAGGTACTGGAGCCTCTGGAGAGACCCGGTCAGCACCGCCCGACCAGTAGCGGTCTAACATTAAATCTCCCACCACCAAAGTTCGACCAATCGAAAAGTCAGGAATTGTGCAGTTCATGGATACGCCGCCTCGACCTGTTGACACCAGTAGTGTCCAATCAGGATATGTGCCTCTTGAATCCGGGCCGTAACCGAAGAGGGAACCTGAACCGTCTGGTCCGCAATCTCGTTTATCTGCCCAACCTTTTCACCACTCAACCCCAGAGTCTCTACACCAGCCTCTTTCGCTCTCTGCAGTGCACGCATTACATTCTTACTACCTCCAGAAGTTGAAATACCAACCACCAGATCTCCTTGCTGCGCCAAGGCCTCAACCTGCCGTGCAAAGAGNTGCTCAAAACCAAAATCATTACCCGTTGCTGTAAGAATAGAACTATCTGTGGTCAATGCAATTGCAGGCAGTGCCTCCCTGTTTTTCACATAGCGCACCACCAGCTCAGCAGCAATATGCTGGGCATCTGCTGCGCTACCCCCATTACCCATCAATAGAATCTTTCCACCCTGTTGCAGGCAAGCCACAATACGTTGTGCCGACTGAGTAATCTCTGCCTCAATCTCTGCAAGAGCGGAGACTACCTCTATGTGCTCATTCAATATCGTTTGAAACATACTTGTTACTATCCGATCTGGTGAAATTCCCGGTACCAGTTGGCAAAGTTCCCAACCCCCTCTTTTACTGACATCGATGGTTTGTAACCAAACTCTTTAACCAGATCATCCACATCAGCATAGGTGTCCGGTACATCACCCGGCTGCAGCGGCAACAGCTCTTTTTCTGCTTCGACACCTAACGCCTCTTCCAACGCTTCGATGTAATCCATCAATTCTACCGGGTTGTTGTTACCGATATTGTAGACTCTCCACGCTGCTTTGCTGGTCGCTGAATCGGGGTTATCTCCACTCCACTCAGGGTTGGGCGGGGCGGGGCGGTCCAGAATACGTATGACGCCTTCGACAATATCGTCGATATAGGTGAAGTCTCTACGGTGCTTACCATAATTGAAGACTTGTATCTTCTCTCCCGCCAGGATGGCTCTAGTAAATTTCTGCAGCGCCATGTCAGGTCGGTCCCACGGTCCATACACTGTAAAGAATCGCAGTCCGGTCGTGGGCAGTCCATAGAGGTGGCTATAGGTATGCGCCATCAGTTCATTGGCCTTTTTGGTGGCTGCATAGAGGCTGACGGGGTGGTTGACGTTGTCGTGTACGCTAAACGGCATTTTGGTGTTGGAGCCGTAGACTGAGCTGGAGGAGGCGTAGACCAGATGCTCTACGTTATTGTGTCGACACCCTTCAAGTATATGGCCAAAGCCGACAAGGTTGGTGTCGATATAGGCGAGCGGATTCTCTAGTGAATAGCGTACACCGGCCTGTGCTGCGAGGTTGACGACCCCTTGAAACTGGCGGGTCTTAAAGAGTTCAGCCATCCCTTCCCGATCTTCAAGGTTCATTCGTATGTGGGTGTAGTTGGGATGATCTGCGTGACGAGCCAGTCGTGCCTCTTTGAGCGCAGGGTCGTAATAGTCGTTGTGGTTATCGATGCCGATAACTTGATCCCCCCGCTCTAATAATCGTATGGAGAGGGCTGAACCGATAAATCCGGCTGCGCCGGTAACCAGAATTTTTTTCATGAGTCATTTCCAAACAGGTCACGGGAGGTTATTTTTTCAACCACATCCCGAATTTCATCGGTTACGCGGTTGGCGACGATGATGTCAGATTGCTGCTTGAATTGTTCGAGATCTTTAACCACTCTGGAGTGGTAGAACTCCTCTTCTTCCAGCACCGGTTCGTAGACAATGACCTCTATCCCTTTGGCCTTGATCCGTTTCATGATGCCCTGGATGGAGGAGGCACGGAAGTTATCGGAGCCACTTTTCATGATCAGGCGGTATACGCCGACAATCTTTGGGCTCTGACTGATAATGGTGTCGGCAATATAGTCTTTACGGGTGCTGTTGGCATCAACTATGGCTCGAATCAGGTTGTTGGGTACATCCTGATAGTTGGCCCTTAACTGCTTGGTATCTTTAGGCAGACAGTAGCCACCATAGCCGAAGGAGGGGTTGTTGTAGTGAGAGCCGATTCGAGGATCAAGCCCCACCCCTTCAATAATATGTTTGGAGTCGAGGCCATGCACTTCTGCATAGGTGTCGAGTTCATTAAAATAGGCAACTCGCATTGCCAGATAGGTGTTGGAGAAGAGTTTGACTGCCTCTGCCTCGGTTGATTCGGTCAAGAGTACAGGGATACCCTCTTTCTCTGCCCCCTGAACCAGTAAGTCGGCAAATTGTCGGCCCCGCTCACTCTGCTCTCCAACAATAATTCTTGAGGGATGAAGGTTGTCGTAGAGTGCTTTTCCTTCACGCAAAAACTCCGGAGAGAAGAGTAGCTGCTTGCAGCCCATCTCCTGTTTAATTCTGGCGGTATATCCTACAGGCACAGTGGATTTGATCACCATCACTGCATCGGGGTTGATACTTTTTACATCACGGATAACGGCTTCTACCGAGCCGGTATTGAAGTAGTTACTCTCGGTGTCATAGTCCGTTGGGGTGGCAATGATCACAAAGTCGGCCCCTTGGTATGCCTCTTTCTTATCCAGGGTTGCCTTGAAGTTGAGCTCTCGGTGGCTCAAAAACTCCTCAATTTCTGCATCGGCTATCGGTGACTCTCCCCGGTTGAGCATCTCAATCTTTTCGGCAACGATGTCCAGCGCAACCACTTCATTGTGCTGTGCCAACAGCATGGCGTTAGAGAGACCTACATAGCCGGTTCCGGCGATGGCAATCTTCATTCCACATATTCCAACCAGTCATCATGTCCATGCAATCTTCCATGCACCAGGTCAAAATACATGGTCTGCAACTGCTCTGTAATAGGCCCCCGTGTACCTGCGCCGATAGCCCGATTATCCAACTCTCGAATCGGTGTCACTTCAGCGGCGGTTCCGGTGAAGAATGCCTCATCTGCAGTATAGACCTCATCACGGGTAATACGCTTTTCGCGCACCTCAACACCGATCTGATCTGCCAACAGCATCAGCGTCTGTCGGGTAATCCCATCCAGCGCCGAAGTCAGCTCCGGGGTATAGATCACCCCATTACGGATTACAAACAGATTCTCGCCACTGCCTTCAGCAACAAAACCATCGACATCCAACAATAGCGCCTCATCATAGCCATCTTTCAAAGCCTCATTCAGCGCCAACATAGAGTTGATATAGTGACCATTCGCCTTTGCCTTACACATAGTGACATTGACGTGATGACGGGTAAAGGAGGAGGTTCTGATACGAATCCCCTTCTCCATATTTTCCGCACCGAGATAGGCCCCCCACTCCCAGGCAGCAATACTTAAGTGTACTTTCAGATTATCTGCTCGAAGCCCCATCCCCTCGGAACCATAAAAGGCCATCGGGCGGATATAGGCACTTTGCAGATTATTCTCTCGTACTGCCGCCTTGGTGGCCTCGTTGACCACCTCTTTACTCCAGGGAATCTCCATATCCATGATATGAGCAGAGCGAAACAGACGATCTGTATGCTCTTGCAGACGGAAGATTGCAGGGCCGTGTTCTGTCTTGTAGGCACGAACCCCTTCAAACACACCCATCCCGTAGTGCAGGGTATGTGTTAATACATGGACTTTAGCCTCACGCCAATCCACCATCTCTCCATCCATCCAGATCAATCCATCACGATCATCCATCGTCATCTCTACACTCTCCATGAATTAATGGCATAACAATTTCTGCTATTATACGAGGATACAGAGATGCTGTGCGGCCCAATCGATCTCATTCACAAAGAAATCCAGCCAATTTTTTATCTCTTTTTGTCTCATGCGAGTTGATTCACACCCTCTTTTCTGGCAGAATTCGCCCTCTTTTTCTGTAAGCAACTAAGCAAAACAAGTTTTTTGTTGGAGAGTTTCAATGTCCAGAGTCTGTCAAGTGACCGGTAAGCGCCCTGCAGTAGGCAATAATGTGTCACACGCACACAACAAGACCCGTCGCCGTTTTCTACCTAACCTTCACTCACACCGTTTTTGGGTTGAAAGTGAAAATCGCTGGGTAAAACTGCGTCTCACCAGTAAGGGAATGCGTATCATCGACAAAAAAGGCATTGATGCCGTTTTGGCTGATATCCGTGCCCGTGGTGAAAAGGTATAACGTAACGAATGCCCCTAGAACAGTTTTGGGCAGTCGGGATCATCTAAAGGATAAGGAGCAAAACCATGCGTGACAAGATCAAATTGGTATCTTCAGCGGGAACAGGATATTACTACACAACAACCAAGAACAAGCGCACCATGCCTGANAAAATGGAGATCAAAAAATATGATCCCAAAGTTCGCAAGCATGTCATCTTNAAAGAGGCCAAGATCAAATAGATCTCACTTCTGCTAAGAACGCGCACCAAAATGCCCGCATCTGCGGGTATTTTTTTGTCTGTCAGATAAACCCCGTACCACTCCTACCACACCAACCTCCCTGAAAAGGGTGTGATCATCTCCAACCCCAAATAACCCACTTATCCCCTTTTAACAAACAAATTCGCCCAGTTCGCGTATAGATATAGACAACTTACACCATCTAAGACACAATACGGACCTCAGCAATACAACCTATTCGAGAATCACTAGAAACAATGGCAACCATTTTAGTTCTCAGCGGCCCCAACCTGAATCTTCTAGGCAAACGGGAACCTGGACATTATGGTCATGAGACACTGGATACAATTCTTGAAAAACTAAAAAACGAAGCCCAGCAGGCTGGACACCAGTTGCAGACTCTGCAGAGCAACGCAGAATCCACCCTGATCGAGAGAGTCCACCAGGCAGGAACGGAACAGGTAGATTTCATTCTTATCAACCCAGCGGCGTTCACCCATACCAGTATCGCTTTGCGTGATGCACTACTGGGGGTCAACATACCCTTTATTGAGTTTCACCTATCCAACACCCATGCACGTGAAACTTTCCGTCACCACTCCTATTTTTCTGATGTTGCCCAAGGCATCATCATGGGTTTCGGCCCACAGAGCTACACGCTTGCACTACAAGCCGCGATCCAACAACTGAATAAAGGGCCACAGCAATAGCGCCCTCTAAACAACATACAAACCAGCAAGGACAACCAATTATGGATATTCGAAAGATCAAAAAGCTGATTGAGCTACTGGAGGAATCCGGCATCGCCGAGATCGAGATCCAGGAAGGGGAAGAGTCTCTTCGCATCAGCCGTTATGGCTCATCTGCGGTGCAGGTAGCCGCCGCACCAGTTGCTGCATCTGCAGTGCCCATCGCTGCAGCTCCAGCTGCCAGTATCCCGGAAGCAGCTTCTACACCCACCTTTACCGGCCATGAGGTGAAGTCACCAATGGTAGGCACCTTTTACCGCTCCGCCTCACCGGGCGCCAAACCTTTTGTAGAGATCGGGGATACTGTCGCTGAAGGCGATACATTGTGCATTATTGAGGCGATGAAAATTCTGAATCAGATTGAATCTGACAAGTCTGGCACCGTTAAAGCCATTCTGGCAGACAATGCAGATGCCGTTGAATTTGATCAGCCACTCTTCGTCGTCGAATAACCCCATCCAGTCAGCCGAACGGAAACACAAAACAAGATGCTCGATAAAGTCGTTATTGCCAACCGGGGTGAGATTGCGCTCCGAATTCTTCGTGCCTGCAAAGAGCTGGGAATTAAAACGGTCGCGGTCCACTCGACTGCTGACCACACACTAAAACATGTGCGCCTTGCGGATGAGTCAGTCTGCATCGGACCTCCCNCCTCTATGGATAGNTANCTGAATGTACCTGCTATTATCAGTGCCGCTGAGGTGACCGATGCCATGGGCATCCATCCCGGTTACGGTTTTCTCTCAGAGAATGCAGACTTTGCCGAACGAGTAGAACAGAGTGGATTCCGCTTTATCGGTCCCAAGGCAGACACCATTCGTATGATGGGAGACAAGGTTGAGGCGATCAAGGCGATGAAGCTGGCCGGTGTCCCAACAGTACCCGGATCAGATGGCCCATTAGGGGATGATGACGAGACCAACCTGCACCTCGGGCGTAAGGTGGGTTACCCTGTCATCATTAAAGCTGCTGGCGGAGGTGGTGGACGTGGCATGCGTGTTGTTCACAGTGAAGCAACACTACTTCAGGCCATCACCATGACCCGTACCGAAGCGGCAACTGCCTTCAATAACGATGTCGTCTACATGGAGAAGTTCCTCGAAAATCCTCGCCATGTAGAGATTCAGGTACTGGCCGACGAACATGGTAACGCCATTCACCTCGGTGAACGCGACTGCTCCATGCAACGCCGTCACCAGAAAGTGGTCGAAGAGGCCCCAGCCCCCGGTATCACCAAATCTCTGCGTGCCGAGATTGGTGAACGCTGTGCAAAAGCATGTCAGGATATCGGTTATGTCGGTGCCGGTACCTTTGAATTCCTCTATGAAAATGATGAGTTCTACTTTATTGAGATGAACACTCGTGTTCAGGTTGAGCACCCCGTTACAGAGATGATCACTGGCGTTGACATTGTCCGTGAGCAGCTGCGCATCGCCTCTGGTGAGCCTCTGGCCTACAAACAGAAAGATATAAAAATCCGTGGTCACGCCATTGAGTGCAGAATCAACGCCGAAGATGCGCGGACCTTTATCCCCTCTCCCGGAAAGGTCACCGCCTACCATGCACCGGGCGGTATTGGAGTCCGGGTTGACTCTCACCTCTACACCGGTTATTGCGTCCCCCCCCATTATGACTCCATGATCGGCAAGCTGATCACCTATGGTGAAGATCGCAGCACCGCCATCGCACGGATGCGTATCGCACTGGATGAGATGGTGATCGAGGGAATTCGCAATAACATCGCGCTACATCGTGACATCATCCGTGATGCCAACTTTGAGGCTGGTGGCACCAATATTCACTACCTCGAAAAGAAACTGGACCTGTAAAAGAGCCGCAAAGGAATCCCCCCCTCTTATGCCCTGGTTTCAGGCACGCTTCACTACCCAACAACCGTTTGCAGAGAACTTTTCGGATCTGTTGATGGAGCTGGGTGCTGCATCGGTCACCTTTGAGGATGCCGAAGATCAGCCACTACTCGAACCCCCTCCCGGTGAAACCCCGCTATGGGAACTGATCAATGTAGTCGGACTGTTTGACGCGGAATTGAATCAACAAGAGATTCGACAACAACTACTCCGGCAACTGCCTGAGGATAACGCTACAACACTCCGCTTTGTCCCTCTCGAAGAGCAGGACTGGGTACGCGCCTGGATGGATGACTTTCATCCCATGCAGTTTGGGCAACGCCTCTGGATCATCCCCTCCTGGAGTGAGCCTGTTGACCCTGAGGGGGTCAATATCCTGTTAGATCCCGGTCTTGCTTTTGGTACCGGCACCCACTCCACTACAGCACTCTGTCTTGAATGGCTGGATGCACACCCTCCAACCGGCCAAAAAGTGATCGACTACGGCTGTGGCTCCGGCATTCTTGCCATTGCTGCAGCCAAGCTCGGTGCTAGTCAGATCGACGGGGTCGATAATGATCCACAGGCATTAATCGCGACTCACGACAATGCAGAGAAGAACCGGGTAACACACATTCAGGGTTTTCTGCCCGACACCTTCCCAAAAGAACAANAGGCNGATNTACTACTCGCCAACATCCTTGCCGGACCACTAGAGGAGCTCGCCCCCACTTTTGCCAGCCATGTTGTTGCGGGAGGGTCAATCGTCCTCTCTGGTATTCTGCAAGAACAGGCTGAGTCTGTAAGTCGCGTTTATAGCCGCTGGTTTGAAATGGAGCCCGCAGCGATAGACGACGCATGGGTTCGACTCACAGGAACCAAACACCGATGAAACNACTCCACAGCGGCATACTGATCACCAATCTCGGCACCCCTGATGCCCCCACTCCCAGCGCACTGCGACGTTATCTAGCTGAGTTCCTCTGGGATGAACGGGTCGTTGACCTCGCCCGCATCCCCTGGTGGCTGATTCTGCATGGAATTATATTGCGCACCCGCCCCGGCAAAGTCTCCAAGGCCTACCAGAAGGTGTGGACCGATGAGGGAGGCCCCCTGCTGGTAATCTCCAAACAGCAGCGCGATGCCATTGAGAAACAGCTCTCTGCTCAGCTCGGAAAGGATATTCCTGTCGCCTTAGGGATGCGCTACGGCAACCCGTCTATTGCCTCCGCAATGGAACAGCTCAGAGACCAAGGGGTTGAGCGCATCATCGTACTCCCCCTTTTTCCTCAATACTCCGCAGCCACCACCGGCTCCACCTTTGATGCCGTCTCTCAGGCACTGCAGTCGTGGCGCTCTATTCCAGAAATGGTCTTTATCAATCAGTACCATGACCATCCCGCCTACATCAATGCACTGGCCAACACGGTGCGTGAAACCTGGAACAAACGTCCACCCGCACAACGCCTGCTACTCTCCTTTCATGGGCTACCACTACGCTACCACACACTGGGCGACCCTTATCGCACCCAGTGTGAAGCCACTACAGCTGCGGTTGCTGAGCAACTTGAGCTGCATAATGGTGAGATACAACTGGTCTATCAATCCCGTTTCGGACGTGAAGAGTGGCTCCAACCCTACACCGATGAGACCTTGCAACAACTCCCGGCGGACGGTATTCACAACATTGACATCGTATGCCCCGGATTCTCCGCAGACTGTGTCGAGACACTGGAAGAGATTGCGATTCAGAATCATGAACTGTTTCTGGAGGCAGGTGGCAGTGAATATCACTACATTCCAGCGCTCAACAGCCGGGATGACCATATTCAGGCACTAACCGAGATACTCCTTGAACGCTGGTAACACCCGACTACCCATCATTGCCGTGAGCCGTTGCCTGCTGGGCGAACCAGTACGTTATGATGGAAGGGATAAAGAGGCACCCGAGCTGATCGCCGCGATACGCCCCCACTGCACCATCCTGCCTGTTTGCCCCGAAGTCGAGGCGGGCCTTACCGTGCCTCGCCCTCCGATACAACTCATTGTGGATAGTCATGGAAATTATCACCTGATGGGGCGTGATGACCCGGACCTGGATGTTACTCAGCCACTCCATCAGTTTGCATCCCATTTTTGCCATGCTGCACAGAAGCTATCGGCTGCAATTCTGCAAAACCGCTCCCCCAACTGTGGTGTTGCCGATACCCCGATCTACAACTCTGCTGGCATCCAACAATCAACAGGGGATGGATTCTTTAGCGCATTTTTGAAAAACAGCTACCCCGAACTACCGATCACCACCCCTCAGCAGCTCGACTCCTCTGAGGAGATCAACCTCTTCATACAGAGAGCCACAGCCTATAACGGGTCATAACGAAAAAAACCACAAGATCCCTACTGGTAAATTGAGGTCAGCCTCCAGTTCCAGCCGTCACGCATGAAGATCAGATGGCTGGGACTCTCCTCCAGCGTACCCAACCGAACCAGAAATTTACCCGGTGCCTCAAAAAAGGCGTGGTCCAATCGATCATAGAGAGATCCACCCACCTCTCCCTGTTTTGCTCCGGTCAACTCTCTTCGAACCCACTCCACGGTGACCAACTGCTCCACCGTCAGCGCACTCATACTGTTGGCTGTGCCGCGCAGCATGCCGGTAAAGCTATTAGTCCCGCCCCCCTGTTCAATCCGTAGCCCACGCTTATAGCTCTCTTTGATCTGCTCCAGATCAATATACTGATTGAGCTGAGCCATATCATCCACCATCAATGCGTGGTTGAGCCGGTAGAGACTATAGTAGGGAAGTACGGCATAGAGCAGAACTGCCAGAAACAGCAGACGCAAGATCCAGCGCATAACTATTTTCCTCTGTTTAATTACAGAGCACACCTTATCACACTCACTACAGGCAGGATATACTCAGCCTTTATGGAAGCAATCAACGGCATCATACTGGCAGGTGGCAAAGCCCGTAGAATGGGAGGAACTGACAAAGGGCTCTCTCTACTACAGGGGCAACCGATGGTATTGCATGTTATTGAGCGCCTGAAGCCGCAACTCACTTCACTACTGATCAGCGCAAACCGCAATCGTGAGCAGTACCGGCAATTTAACTATCCGGTCGTCAATGATGGTGATGACCTCTTTCTCGGCCCGCTGGCAGGCATCGCAAGTGCCATACAGGTAACCGAAACCCCTCTGGTATTGATCACCCCTTGTGACACTCCGCTACTACCCACCGATTTAGTCTCTCGACTCCACGAAACCCTGAACCAGTCCGACAGCACGATTGCGGTAGCACACGACGGTGAACGGCTCCAGCAGCTCTGCTTTCTGGCTCAGAGAAGCATCCTGGATTCCATCATCCAACAACTGAAGCAGGATCAGCGCCGTGTACAACGGTGGATCAACAGCCTGAACCCGGCCATCTGTACCTTTGATGACCCCCTTGCCTTCTCCAACATCAATACCCCTGATGAGCAACGGCAGATGGAGCAGCGATTGATGGAGACACCATGATCACCAGCCCCACACCACTGCTCGGTTTTGCTGCGTGGAGCGGTACCGGAAAAACCTCCCTGCTGACAAAACTGATCCCGTTACTAAAAGATCGGGGGATACGACTGGCTGCCATCAAACATACGCACCACAACTTTGAGCCAGATCAGCCCGGTAAAGATAGCTATGAACTGCGTCATGCCGGGGCAGACCAGGTACTGGTTGCCTCCGCCAAACGGTCCGCTCTGATGACCGAAAACCGCAAGCAGGAATCCGAACCTGACCTGCAACAGCTACTACCCAAACTGGACCATTCACAACTGGATCTGATTTTGGTTGAGGGCTTCAAACATGAACCCATTCCACGCATTGAGTTGCATCGATCTGCGCTCGGTAAACCGCTACTCTATCCGAATGACCCACAAATCATCGCTATTGCAGTGGCCCGCGACGAAATGATCACCCCCACTATTCTCCGGCTGGATCTCAACAACAACACAGAGATCGTCGAATTTATTGAACAACAACTACCCAGGAAATAACCCTCATGCAAACCCCAAAGTCTGAACTACTCCCCTTCAATGAGGCACAGGAGCAGATCTTCCAACAGATCACCCCCACTACAGAGACTGAATCAGTGGCGGTCAAACAGGCGTTGGGGCGCACGCTCGGTGAGGAGATCATCTCTCCCATCAACGTCCCCGCCTACAATAATTCGGCAATGGATGGTTACGCATTACAAGGAGACGACCTACCGGAAAATGGTAGCATCACACTGGAGGTGATCGGTAGCTCCTTTGCCGGCACCCCGTTTGAAGGAAGTCTGCAATCGGGTCAGTCAATCCGCATCATGACCGGGGCCAAAATTCCAGAGGGTGCCGATACCGTCATTATGCAGGAGAAGGCAACCCGTGAAGAGAATCAGGTCACCTTTAGCAGTGAAGACAACCATCGAGCTGGTGAAAACGTACGCATGGCTGGCGAAGACATGCGCGAGGGCGAAGCGGTACTGCAACCGGGTAAAACCTTGGGTGCCGCCGAACTGGGGATGATCGCCTCACTCGGTTATGGCGCTGTCACCCTTAAAAAGCGCATCAAAGTTGCCTTCTTCTCAACCGGTGATGAACTCTGTTCAGCCGGAGAGACACTGGGGGATGGTCAGATCTACGACAGCAACCGCTACGCCATCTTCGGGATGCTGAGTGCGCTCGATGTAGAGTTGATTGACCTTGGCATTATCCGTGACCAGCGCGAACTGATTGAACAGGCATTCAAAGATGCTGCAGCACAAGCCG
>JGI26241J51128_1001387_pt1 | contig 12941 bp, 12 predicted proteins | sample SaaInlV_200m_DNA_4_FD_51128 | JGI IMG/M metagenome (IMG submission 51128) | reverse complement strand
ACTGCTTTTTGAACTCGACCAGGTCCAGAATTGTACGCTGCAATGGCTAAAAGCCAATCACCTTTAAAAAGTTTATTTAAATTTTTCAGATACTTAACTGCTGCTTTAGTTGAGGCAAGTACATCACGTCTGCCGTCGTACCACCAATTGTCTTTCAGACCATAAAGTTTACCTGTGGATGGGATAAATTGCCATAAACCAGATGCTGTGCCGTGCGAATAAGAAAAAGGATAATAAGCCGATTCCACAATGGGTAATAGTGCAATCTCAATCGGAAGGCCAGCTTTTTCAACCTCCTTAGTCACCAAATACAGATACGGTGTTGCTCGCTTAGTAACGCGCGTTAAGTAATCAGGATTTTTCTTAAACCAATCAATGTGCCAGAATAATTTCTTTTGATTGGGTGCACTTAACGTGTAACGATTAATAATGTATTGCCACAAATCTTTCTCAATAACAACCTGTTTAGTTTCAATACCAGGTCTTGAAACGAACTCATTAATATCAGCTTTAGACGAATTAATGCTTCCTTGCGAAGTGCAAGAACTGACACTCAGCGATAGAATAAAAAGATAAACTATCCGTTTTAAGATTTTGAACCACCTGCACATTTTGGAGAATCGGGTGCGCCATTTTTAATAACCCATTCATCTGGAGTATAAGTGTGCATAGCCAATGCATGAATATGACTCAACTCTTCTTTAAACAGTTGATTAACAAAACGATGCCGATCAATGAGTTTTAAATCAGAAAAATAATCACTCACAACCACCAACTTAAAGTGAGATTCGCTAGCTGGTCCAGAATGATTGTGTGATTCGTTGATCACTTCAAGGTGTGTCGGATTGAGCGAAATTTCTAATTGCTGCGTTAGGTGTTGTTGCATGTCTCTCATTATTATCCTCCTGAAAAAGCAAATTCAAAAGCGTCCGAAAAAAAGTTGTCCTTAATCATGCCTTGGTCTAAAAAAGTATCGGCAGCAGCTTTAACCATGGTTGGCGGTCCACAAGCATACACTTCATAGCCAGTTAAATCATCAAAATCGACCAAAACACTTTCATGTACAAAACCTGTCCTGCCTTTCCATTGTTCATTTGGTTCGGACAATACTGGCACAAAATGAATATTATTGTATTATTTACCCATTGTTGCGGCAAGTTCATGTACAGATCTACTTCATCCCTCACACCCCAGTATATATAAATTTGACGTTTTAAATTGATCTCAATGGCATGCTCAACAATGGCTTTTATCGGACCAAAACCTGTACCGCCAGCCACCAAAATCACTGGTTTTTTACTGTCTTCTTTGAAATAAAAAGTACCTTTTGGGCCTTCAAGTCTAAGCAATGCTTTTTCTTTTAATTCATTAAACAAAAAATTAGTGAATTTACCACCTTCAACCAAACGTATATGCAGCTCAATCAAGCTTGAATTAACCGGTGCATTGGCAATGGAAAAAGCGCGTGGGTCAAAATCAGGATGAATTAAATCAATGTATTGCCCCGCTAGATACTGCAAGGACTCATCACCAGGAATTTTTAAAAATACTTGCACCACATCATGATTAAGGCGATTAATACTCTGCACTTTACAAGGCAATGTTCTCACTTCAATGTCGGCNACGCTGTCTAATTCAGCCACCACTAATGAAACGTCTGTTGTTGCCTTACATTGACAAAGTAAAACCATATTGTCAGCAATTTCTTCTGGAGTGATGCCACTTGGGATTTCACCCTCGTAACTTACTTCACCCTCAATAATGGTGGCTACACACTTGCCACAAGCGCCTTTTTGACAACCNTAAGGGAAATTTAAACCATGAGCCAATGCATCATCTAAAATACTGCTATGGCCATCGGTTTGAAAAGTTTTTCCGCTGACTTGATTTTCAATTGTAAACATGCGTTTTTACCTAATAAATTTAGTGCTCACATTATAATGCAGGTTATATCAACAAATGCTTAGTAATTAAAAGCTCTTTATGATGGTTTCAACAGACAAAACAGTATTGTTTTTAATGGGTCCAACGGCCTCNGGTAAAACCGATTTCGCCATTGAACTGGCCCAACATTTTAGTGCACGCTTAATCAGTGTGGATTCCGCATTAATATACAAAGACATGGATATTGGCACTGCAAAACCTGATGCCAATACATTAAAAAAATACCCGCATCATTTAATCAACATCTGCAAGCCTGAGCAGTCTTATTCTGCGCACGACTTTGTGCTCGATGCTAAAGCACAAATCGAGACTGCTTTTGACCATCATCAACTACCCATACTCGTCGGTGGTACTTCATTTTATTTCAATGCACTCGAGCACGGTTTATCCAATTTACCAGAATCCACAAGTGCATCAAGACAGAAATTTAACCAACTTTTGCAAGACAAAGGCTCTGCTAAGTTGCATCAAGATTTAGCTAAAATTGATGAAAAAGCTGCTTTAAGAATTCACCCTAACGATTCTCAAAGAGTAACTCGTGCATTAGAAGTGTTCGACTTAAGTAGTAAAACACTTAGCGAATTGCAAGGTAATAAAAAACCAAGCATCAATTATCCAATTAAAAAAATAATTCTTATGCCGGAGCGCAGTGAACTCCATCAGCGTATCGAGGCGCGTTTTTTATCAATGATGGATAACGGATTTTTGGACGAAGTTAAACACCTAAAACAAAATCCAAATCTAAACGAAGACCTGCCCTCAATACGTTGCGTGGGTTACCGACAAGCCTGGCAGTATTTAAACGGGGAAATAGATAAACCCAGCATGATTGAAAGAGCCATTATTGCCACACGCCAATTGTGCAAACACCAAAGTACTTGGCTAAATGCAGAAAAAGACGCGTTAATTATGACTAAACCGGATGTAAAAAAAGCCGTAGAATTTATTCAAGACAACTCAAAAACTTGATCTTTAAAGGCTTGTCCACGCTCTTCAAAATTGGCAAACATATCAAAACTCGCGCAAGCAGGTGAAAGCACAATAACCCCATCATTCAGCATCCCACTGGCCAGATTAACGGCCTCTGACATTGTCTGTGCATAACTAACTTGAGGCCGATTAAGGCTCTGACCAAAATCAGCAGCACTTTGACCAATCAACACCACACCAAAAACATTTTCATCAATAAGCTTAAACATTACTGAATAATCCTCTTCTTTAGCAATACCACCTGCAATCAAAACAATGTTTTCATGTTTATCAATCAGTGCTTTAAGTGCTTGTATGGTTGAAATCGAATTCGTGGCTTTTGAATCGTTGTAATAGTCGACGCCTTGTTTTTTAGCCACCCACTCAAGTCTGTGCTCTAAGCCTTTAAAATTTTTAATGCTTTGCGCCATCAGTTCAACGCTCAAACCAATTTGATCGCCCAATGCCAACGCTGCCAACATATTGGCCACATTGTGCTCGCCAATGAGTTGCATCTCGCTCACGCTCATCACCACGTCATCGCCTTTAATAAGATAGCAACTGCCATGACAAGTGACCGTACCAAAATCATCGGCACGTTTAGGCATATCAATACCAAAATGTTTGGCGTTATTTTTCTTAGGAACAATTACCTCATCAAGGTTTACCACCAAATCTTGGCAATACCTATACAAGCTAAGTTTTGAATCCGTGTAATCATCAAAGCTGTCATATCGATCAAGATGGTCAGGAGTAATGTTAAGCACTACACCCGTTAACAGTTTTAATTGATTGGTGTAATCCAACTGATAACTCGACAATTCCAAGACGTAATAATCAATCTGGTCGTCCAAACAATCCAGCGCAGGTTTGCCAATATTGCCCCCCACAGCAACTTTTTTATCACTATTGGTAATCATATCTCCCAACAGTTGGGTCACGGTTGATTTACCATTAGAGCCAGTAATACCAATAACGGGAGCTTTAACAAATCTTGAAAATAACTCAATATCACTCACCACTGGAATGTTTTTATCACGGGCCCAAATAACAATGGATTGCGTTTGCGCAATGCCAGGGCTGATAAAAACTTCATCAACATCAGCTAGAAGCACCTGGTTCCAATCGCCCAGTACGGGAGTTGAACCAGGAAACTCTTCAACGTAATCATCCAACATCGGAGGGTTTAACCGACTATCAGCCAGTCGGTAAGCAATGTGTTGTTTTGACAAAAAGCGAGCAATGGACAAACCCGTATCGCCAAGACCTAAAACCAGTTTCATACTTTTATTTAATTTTCGGTATAAAATAGAGGTATTTTACACTTATACAACATAGGAAAAAATTATGAACACAAATGTTAAAGTTGCATCGCGCGGCATTGTTATCAACAGCGTACTAAGAAACACGTACCAACTACTGTCCGCAACACTGTTATTCAGCGGTTTAATGGCTTATTTATCAATGTCGTTACAGTTGCCACACTTTGGTTTCTTAATCACTCTAGGTGGTTATTTTGGCCTGTTGTATTTAACCCATAAATTTAAAAATTCAGCCGGTGGTATTTTGGCTGTATTTGCCCTAACTGGCTTTATGGGTTTAACCCTAGGCCCAATCATTGGTAGTTACACCACGGCTTTTTCTAATGGCTCTGAATTAGTCGCCATGGCGATGACGGGTACGGGCGTTATCTTCTTATCTTTGTCTTTTTATGCATTGGTTTCTGGCAGAGATTTTAGCTTCATGTCAGGCTTTTTAATGGCTGGCATCATTGTGGCATTTTTAGCCGGTATTGCCGCTTATTTCTTTGCAATTCCAGCTTTATCATTAACAGTATCAGCTGCCTTTGTACTGCTTATGAGTGGTTTAATTTTATTTGAAACATCCAACATTATCCATGGCGGTGAAACCAACTACATCATGGCAACGGTAACGTTATTTGTTTCAATTTATAATTTATTCCTTAGTCTCCTACATTTATTAGGCGCATTCTCTGGCGAGGATTAAAAACCCAAACCTTAGCACCTTAGCGTGAAAAATGATAGATAACGAAGGTTATAGGGCCAATGTTGGCATTGTTCTTACCAATGACAAACAGCAAATACTCCTAGCCAAACGGTACCAGCAAGACGCCTGGCAATTGCCTCAAGGTGGAATTGACAAAAACGAAACAGAGATTGAAGCTTTATTTCGAGAGCTCGATGAAGAAGTAGGCCTGTCTTCTAAACACGTTGAAGTCATTGCCAAAACACCCAAATGGCTACGCTATGATCTGCCCGAACACCATATCAGACGCAGACAAAAGCCTTTATGCGTTGGTCAAAAACAAGTTTGGTTTTTATTAAAACTCACTTGTGATGAAAGTAATATTAAATTAGATACCCACTCTGACATTGAATTTGATGATTGGGAATGGGTTGATTATTGGCACCCTATTGAACAAGTGATCGACTTTAAAAAACCCATTTATGAAGACATGTTAAAAGCTTTAGCGCCCATTCTTTTTAACAATCAACACAGCATCCCTCCTCAATACTCTCGCCCGCTTAAATGCTCCGCCATTGCATTGGCTGAATAAGCTTAGCTGGCCAAGTCCCTATTGGTATAATTTGAGCCTTTATTATCTAAAGATTGGAATTTAAATTGTGAATATTGGGATTTTAGGTTTGGGCACCGTTGGTGGTGGTGTTGTCAATGTTTTAACAAAAAATCAAGTAGAAATTACTCGTCGCAGTGGTACAGCCATTAAAGTAACGCATGCGGCCGTTAGAGACATTAATCAAAAACGAATTTGCCCAACCGACAATCTTGAGCTTACTCAAGATCCGTTCACAATCATCAATAACAAAAATATTGACATTGTCTTAGAGCTCATGGGTGGCACGGGTCTGGCTAAAGACCTGGTAGAACAAGCCATCAAAAATGGCAAGCACGTCATTACCGCTAACAAAGCATTAATTGCCATGCATGGCAATGAATTACTTGCCCTTGCAAAAGCAAACAACGTTCATTTATTNTTTGAAGCGGCGGTTGCTGGTGGCATTCCAATTCTCAAATCATTAGAACAAGGCTTAAGTGCCAATCAAATTGAAATGATAGCCGGCATTATTAATGGTACAGGCAATTTTATTCTTACTGAAATGCGAGACAAAGGTAGAGATTTTGACGATGTTTTAAAAGAAGCACAAGCATTGGGTTATGCTGAAGCTGACCCAACCTTTGACNTTGAAGGCATTGATGCAGCACATAAATTGGCCATCCTAGCCTCAATTGCATTTGGTTGTGAATTACAGTTTGACAAAGTTTCTACTGAGGGAATATCTAAAATCCAAGGTGAGGATGTTGCTTTTGCCACCGAACTCGGCTATTCCATCAAACACTTAGGCATTGCCAAAAAAATAGATGGAAAAATACAAATGCGTGTACACCCTACACTCATTCCCAAAACAAGACTTTTAGCTAATGTCGACGGTGTTATGAATGCCGTATTGGTTAAAGGCAATGCGGTTGGTCCTACGCTTTACTACGGAGCTGGCGCGGGTGATGAGGCTACTGCCAGTGCTGTGATTGCAGATTTAATCGANATCATTAAAGGCACCATTAGCGACGATGTACTAGGTTGGCAATCATTCGAAGCAATACCGCACCAAGGTAAGAATGAAATTGAAAGTATTTTTTACCTGCGCTTATTAGCCTCCGACGAGCCGGGTGTGTTATCTGATATTACCGCCACTTTAGCCGATCACAACATCAGCGTAGAGGCTGTTATACAAAAGCAAATTGATGCACAAAACAATGCGCACATTGCTATTATTACTAACAACGTAAAAACCAGTGAATTAAACATGGCAGTTAAGGAGATTCAAAAAAATAATTTTATCCAAGAAACTGTTAAAATTATTCATGTAGAAACCTTGGATTAAACAAATAAGGAAAAAAATATAATGATGAGATACACCGGCCTAATTGAAAATTACAAAGACAGGCTTCCTGTCAGTGAAAGCACTCGCATAATCAGCTTAGGCGAAGGCAATACCCCACTAATTCGCCTGGATAACATTCCACGTGAAATGGGAAAAGCCGTTGATATTTACGTCAAATACGAAGGCTTAAATCCAACCGGATCGTTTAAAGACCGTGGCATGACCATGGCCGTTACAAAAGCCGTTGAAGCTGGCTCAAAAGCCATTATTTGTGCCTCAACGGGAAACACTTCTGCCTCAGCAGCGGCTTATGCGGCTCGTGCTGGTATTAAAGCTTTTGTGCTAATCCCAGAAGGAAAAATTGCCCTTGGAAAACTAGCACAAGCCATGATCCATGGTGCAGTTATCATTCAAATTAAAGGTAACTTTGATGATGGAATGCGTCTTGTAAAAGAAGTGGCAGACCATGCGCCCGTATCAATCGTTAACTCCATCAACCCTTACCGCTTGCAAGGGCAAAAAACCGCCGCCTTTGAAATTATAGAAGAGTTAGGTTTTGCTCCAGACTATCATTGCCTACCCGTAGGTAACGCTGGTAATATTTCTGCGCATTGGATGGGTTACACTGAATACAAAGAATATGGCAAGGTAAACAACACGCCTAAAATGCTTGGCTATCAAGCCGCAGGTGCTGCACCATTCATCAAGGGCTCCATGATTGATGACCCTGATACTATTGCTACTGCAATCCGCATTGGCCATCCTCAAAGTTGGGATCTGGCTTGGAACGTACAAAAAGAATCGGGTGGCTGGTTTGACTCACTAACCGACGAAGAGATTTTAGCGGCACAAAAATTACTCACTGAAAAAGAAGGTATTTTCTGTGAACCTGCTTCAGCAGCTTCAATAGCAGGTGCTATGCGTGACATTAAAAGCGGTAAAATCGAAGAAGGTTCAAAAGTAGTTTGCACCTTAACGGGCCATGGCTTAAAAGACCCTGATACAGCGATTTCACAATGCAAAGATGAGATGATTAACATCAATCCAGTCATGGATGAAGTAAGAGATGCAATTTTAAACAACATGTAATTTCTCTAAGTTTTGCTTAGAGGGTTTTAACTAAAGGAGTGCCGTGAATTATAAAACCATTGATGAAACCATTGGTAACACGCCTTTAGTCAAACTGCAAAGGTTAAACCCTAATCCATCCAACACTATTTTACTAAAACTCGAGGGTAACAACCCTGCTGGTTCTGTCAAAGATCGTGCCGCGTTTAATATGATTACTCAAGCCGAGGCACGTGGTGAAATCACACCCAAAGATGTACTAATTGAGGCCACTAGTGGTAATACAGGTATTGCACTCGCAATGGTAGCAGCCATTAAAGGCTATACAATAATTCTCATCATGCCCGATAACCTCTCTCAAGAACGCAGAGATGCAATGGCCGCCTATGGTGCAGATCTAATTTTAGTCACTGAAGAACAAGGAATGGAAGGTGCACGTGATTTGGCTGATAAAATGGAAAAAGAAGGCAAAGGAAAACAGCTCAATCAATTTTCCAATCAAGACAACACCAATGCCCATATCAACACAACCGCAGAAGAGATATGGAAAGACACCAATGGTGAAATTACTCATTTCGTTTCAGCCATGGGTACTACTGGTACTATCATGGGAGTTTCTACTAGCCTAAAAACAAAGAACCCAGACATTCAAATCATTGGCATACAACCCGAAGATGGCGCTCAAATTGCTGGTATTCGTCGCTGGCCAGAAGAATACTTACCTAAAATTTTTGACGCCTCCAAAGTAGACTCAACCATTGACGTGTCTCAAGCCGTTGCCGAACAAACCATGCGTGAACTGGCAACACAAGAAGGGATTTTTGCAGGTGTATCAAGTGGTGGTGCTGTTGCCGTAGCAATGGAATTATCAAAAAAATTGGATAACGCCACCATCGTAACCATTGTTTGCGACCGTGGAGATCGCTATCTATCAACAGGGTTATTTTCTCAATAAAGCGTGAAAAGATTCGTCCTACACCAACTACCTAACGAGCCAAAAACCTATTTATCCTTACTACTTGCTAGCTTAGCTTCGGTGGTAATCATTACTTTCTTTTTACAAACCAGTGATTATGCGCAACACTTATTTAAGAGTATTGTGGCTGATAAGCCTTATTTAAGCCTTTTAATTACGCCCATTGTTTTTGTTCTTATTGTTTATATTGCTAAATATTTTTGTCATTATGTGCAAGGCAGTGGCATTCCACAGCTGATTGCAGCCACTGATTCTCGTAACAAAAACATTCGTTCGAGGCTGCTCTCCTTCCGAGTAGCACTCGGAAAAATCACCTTCATCTTTTTAGGCATGTTGGGTGGTGCGCCCATTGGCATCGAGGGCCAAGTATTCACATTGGTGGTTCCATTTTTTATGGGTTCAACCGTTTTATCAAACTCAAACGCAAACTGCTTATTCATGGGTTGATTGCTATTGGCGGTAGTGCTGGTCTTATTGTGGCTTTTAATGCGCCCATTGCCGGATTCTTATTTGCCTATGAAGAAATTGGACGCAACCTTAAAAAACAAGCCTTAATCCTAATTGCTATTGTTAGTGGTATTGTTTACCTATTTGCCACCTTGTATCGAGGCAATGAAACTTACCTAAGCGATATGTCCAATTACTCAATTGATTTATTGTTAATCTGGCAACTTGTACCTTTGGCAATATTAGCTGGATTCTTAGGTGGTATCTTTTCCAAAATAACACTGTATTTGGTAAACAAATTCATCACTCACACTAAATTTAGAGTCATTACCATCGCCTTGGTTCTTGGATTTATTGTGGCAATTTTTAACTACCTATCCGCCGGTCAAATTGCTGGGTCTGGGCGAGAGGAAGTTTTGCTAATGCTTAACGCTGAAAAACTAGGATTGGACTTTGTGGCAATGAAATATTTTGCCACCCTTACCTCACTTACCTCAACCATTCCAGGCGGGTTATTCATGCCAAGTATTTCAATTGGTGCGGGTATTGGCTCAGAAGCGGCCAGTTTTTACCCACAAATAGACGTCCAAATTATTATTATAATGGCAATGATTGCTTATCTTAGCGCCGTTATTAGAGCGCCACTTACTTCGGTTTTTGTTATTCTTGAAATGACTGCCACGCTTAATCTTCTAATCCCCGGACTAATGGTAGCCTTTGTTGCTAATTTTGTTTCAAAACAAATATTTGCCCAGCCCATTTACGAAGCACTGGCGGATAACTACTTAAAACTTACTGAAAGGTAATTAAAACGGCTTAACCACAACCAAAACAACAACCGCCACCAGTATTAACACTGGAAACTCGTTAAACCAACGATAAAAAACATGGGAACGGGTGTTTTTACCTTCTTTGAATACCTGTACTAAATGCCCGCAGTAAAAATGATAAATAATCAGCATTATTACCAACGCTAATTTAGCATGTAGCCAATATTGAACAGAGTAAACCACCCAACCATCCATTGTCATCCACACACCCAATACGCTAGCCACAATAAAACTTGGCATCATGATGCCTCGATAAAGCTTGCGTTCCATGATTTTAAAGCGCTCTGTACTAGGCTTATCATCGCTCATTGCGTGGTAAACAAACAAACGTGGCAAATAAAATAACGCAGCAAACCAAGTGATCACACTAATAATATGAAAAGCTTTAATCCACAACATGCAGTCTCCTAACAATAAATATAGTTGCTAGTCATTATAGTAAAATAAAGCGAAACTAACCACTCTCTTTAATAACTTGAAGAAATACCGCGAAATCCCTTATAACTACACCTCTTTCTCAGACAAGGAAGTTGTGTGTCGTTTTTTAGGTGACGATGCTTGGGATTTACTCAACCAACTCAGAGAAAACCGAAACACCGGTCGAAGCGCTAGAATGCTGTTTGAAGTGCTTGGAGACATGTGGGCAGTAAACCGAAATCCCTATTTACAAGAAGATTTAATTAAAAATAATCGCCGCTGGAAAGCCCTTACTGAAGCCCTTTACTCGCGCCTTAATCAAATTCGTACTCGTGCTAATGGTAACGAAAAGGTCTTAACATTACTGGACAGTGCCGACCAAGCCGTTGATGGCTTTAAGCATTGTCTGAGTGAATTTAAAAACAATAAGCAGCGTATTAAAAAAGCCCTGCTTAAAGTCACGAGCAACAACAACATTCGTTTCGATGCCTTGTCTCGTTCCGCACACGCTACTGATGCCACCGATTGGCGTGTCGAATACCCAGCCGTGGTTATCACGCCTAATACCGAACTCGAAATTGCCGATATTATCAAAACTTGCATTGAATTAGGCCTCACCATTATTCCTCGTGGCGGTGGCACAGGTTACACCGGTGGCGCCATTCCACTCAGTGCACAAACGGCTGTGGTCAACACAGAAAAAATCAGCTTTATTGATGCCATTCAAAATCAAAATGGCATCCATTCTATTAATGTTGGTGCGGGTGTTGTTACCAAACGTGTGAGTGAAACCGCTACTGCAAACAACTTGGTCTTTGCCGTCGATCCAACTTCACAAGACGCTTGTACCATTGGCGGTAACGTTGCCATGAATGCTGGCGGCAAAAAAGCCCTGCGCTGGGGCACAACCATTGACAACTTGTTGTCTTGGAAAATGGTAATGCCAGATGGCAATTGGCTACAAGTTAAACGCCTAGACCACAACCAAGACAAAATTCAATTGCTTGATACCGTTAGTTTCAAAATAAATCATCTAAAAAGTGATGGTAAAACCCTTAGAACAACTGAAACACTCACCATCAATGCTAATCAGATGCGTAAGAGTGGCTTGGGTAAAGACGTTACCAATAAATTTTTAGGCGGCTTACCTGGCATTCAAAAAGAAGGTTGCGATGGTTTTATCACCTCGGCTGAATTCATCCTCCACCGACCGCTTGAGCAAATCAACACCTTGTGTTTAGAGTTTTTTGGGCACGATTTAGACAATGCCGTGTCTGCCATTGTCGCCATTAAAGACAGTGTAGACAATAATAACGACGTTGATTTGATTGGTATGGAACATCTGGATGCTCGCTACATTAAAGCCGTGCATTACACCACAAAAGCCAACCGAGCAGAATTACCTAAAATGGTTCTTTTGATTGACATCAGTGCTCATCATCAATCTTCATTAGACGGTCAAATTGAAAAAATTATCACTTTAACGCAACAGCGTGAAGGTGAATGCTTTGTAGCCAAACTACCTACAATGAGACAAACATTCTGGAAAGATCGTGCCAACACCGCCGCCATTGCCGCGCACACCAACGCCTTTAAAATTAACGAAGACGTGGTTATCCCACTTGATAAATTAGGGGAATACAGCAATGGTATTGAACACATTAACATTCGTCTTTCAATTGAAAATAAGCTCGCCACACTCGATGCGGTTAAGGCTCACTTTCAAGCCATTAATCCAGATTCAAGTTTAATTAAAGACAAACTGCATCATGCCTTGTCTTTGCTAAATAAAGTAAACGATGAATGGCAAGAAGCATTGAACAGCCTGAACAAAAAGTCAAAATTTAAAGCCATTCAAACCGGAAAACGGGTTATTTCTTACATCAATGAATTTGCCCAACCTTTAAACGATTTACTCATGGGTGACGTCTTTAATGAAATTCGCGACCAAGTAAAATCCATACACAGTGAATACCGTGAAATACGCCTATTTGTAGCGATTCACATGCACGCAGGTGATGGCAATGTACACACTAACATCCCTGTGCACTCGCACAATACACAAATGTTGCACCATGCAGAAGCTGTGGTTGATGAAATCATGGCTTTGGCTTCAAAGCTTGGCGGTGTCATCTCAGGCGAACATGGCATTGGGCTAACTAAATACCAATATTTGTCGGATGAATTTAAACAAGAATTTGCTGATTATAAAGCTGATATTGATCCAAACGGGCATTTTAACAAAGGCAAACTCATGCCAGGTAGTGGCCTTAACAATGCTTTCACTCCTTCATTAAGACTGGTTGAACAGGAAGCATTAATTTTAGAAAGCAGTGAAATCGGCGAAATCAATGACATGGTTAAATC
>JGI26241J51128_1001385_pt1 | contig 12950 bp, 14 predicted proteins | sample SaaInlV_200m_DNA_4_FD_51128 | JGI IMG/M metagenome (IMG submission 51128) | reverse complement strand
GTACTGGACCTCGGAGCCGCTGCACTACTGTTGGCACACAACCACCCCAGTAGTAGCACGACTCCTAGCAGCTCAGACAAGGCTGTAACCAAGAAGCTGGTAACGGCATTGGGCTCAATTGATGTAGATGTTCTTGATCACATCATAGTGGCTGGAGCAGAGTTCTTCAGTTTCGCCGACCATAATCTGCTTTAATAATCACAATCAAAACAGGAGTTAATAATGGAAACACAAGACAGTGTTCTGGATGTCGTACATCCAGTTCAATCAACAGTAGAAAACCACCAGGCTTTATTCAGTCATGACCCTGAAAGAGCTTACAAGGAAGCGCAACGTCTGGTAAGTGTAGTAGCCAATCGCTGCACTGGGCCTGGATACCTCGTCAACATCAAGGGAAAGCAGTACCCAAAGATAGAGTGGTGGACGTCAGTTAGTGCGTCCCTTGGGCTATTTCCACGCGTCCTATACTCAAAACGTCTTGAACGTGAAGGGGAGATAGCTTATGAGGCGAAGGTTGAGGTTCATCGGAATGGTCAAATAATCGCTTCTGGGGAGGCACTTTGCAGCAGCCTTGAGGACCGCTGGCGAAATGCTGACGAATACGCCATTAAATCTATGGCCATAACCCGAGCTTCGGGTAAGGCATACCGGATACCTTTATCATTTCTGGCCGTCATGGCTGGCCTAGAAGTTACACCTGCTGAGGAAATGCCAGCAGAAGCGAACATTATTCCGCACCGGGATGGCATACGTACAGATCACAAAGAAGCTGAATTTGCCAGTGAAAAGCAGATTTCGGCTGTGAGAGGCCTGATCGAAAACGATCGGGTTTACCCCACGGAGAAACGTCAGATCAGTGGATTTCTGGAAGACGGGTTGACCAAATCCAAGGCCAAGGAGCTGCTGGACTTTTTCTATGGGATAAGTGAATACGACAAATCAGGCGGAACCTGGGTAAAAACCTCAAAAGGAAAGCTGGAAGAGAGGCGGTAAAGTAGCTCTGGAAAACGATTAAGTGGGTTCAAGGACATCTGGACCCACTTCCACCTGAGGATAGGGCGATTGGGTGTCCTTCCGCTTCCCGAATCTACCATATATAGCTAATTATCATTTCATAGCAAAACACAATAAAGTCTGAAAAACCCAAACTCAGCACCATTGGAGGTGCGTACACACTTTGTTTGGCAAGTCACCAGATAACATTTTCTTGCCTGATATCTCCAGCTACTAGGGGAAATCTTCTGCAAGCTCATCATCACTGACATATCATTCTTGACACGGGACGAACCAATGATCCCACTCATATCCCCATCGAGGGCAACTGTTAGATGAAAGGAATTTCTAACATGAGTTCAGAAAGAACCACACAGGAATGGTATACGCTGTTGGAAGCAGTCGAATATACCAGACTTAGTTCAAGCTTGCTGCGGATGGCTATTGCAGAAGGCAAATTGAAAACAACGCGGAGTAATGGCAAATCAGGGAAGCTCATTCTACACAAAACCTGGTTAGATCAGTTTTTACTGGGTGGAGCTGGTCATGAATAGCCCACAAACCTGGTTCACCACCGCCGAAGGTGCCAAGTACTTAAGTGTGAACGTACAGTCCTTTAAATCCGTTATGAAGCGGAATGGCTGTGTCGAGTTGAAAACGAGCAAAAATGGTGATCTCAGATGGCATCGTTCACAGTTGGATGCTTTTCGTATCTACAACGCCAGCAAGCCCACACTTGCACAGAAGTTCAAGTTGAAGATCCTCGATTGGGTTTTCAAGTCTCATGAGAGGTACAACTGAATAAATAGTCAATGGAGATCTACTGTGTATCACATGGGGGAGGGTGGACGCCCTCTCCCGAATCATGGAAATTGCCGAAGAGCATAGTTAATAATAGTAGTTATGGAGATTACAATGAGTAAAAATAAACCAAATGAGCCTGACGTACAAGAGGATGAGTTCGATGATGATCTGAATTCTAACTTTGATCCATTTGAAAGACATAAAGCTGAGGAAGTGAAAGCAACTGCGCCCATCGTGGATGGTAAAATCAATTATGCCAAGCGCAAGTCTTTGTCAAGTGGTCCTGGAAAAGTAACAACCACACCGCCTGGGTGGTACTACGAAACTAAGGTCATCGAACTAACTGGTATTGACTTAACCACTTTCGACTGGATGATTCGGTATTTGGCTTCTGATCACATAATTACTGGTTTGCGGAATGAGTTATTTATCAGTGACAAGTGGGTAGAATTCCACAAAATGGACCCTGACTGGGCGACCCGGCAACTGTTTAAACGATTTGTAACTGGTCCCGAGTCCAATGGTAAGAAACTCGAATATGATATGACTACCATGTTTTCGAGTTTGAAGTATGCACCATCCAAGAAGCAGATGGCAACCCTCACCACACTATTAGATAACCCCTTGATCACCCCAGTAGAGCGGTGGTTGATTGAGTTGTTTGTATCTGACGGGCGCATAACCAAAAATGAGATTACCTCTTTGTTTGATCATTTCTACGGGATGAGTGTGTGGAATGGCTCTGGATATGATCGATGGGGCCATGGAGTGCTCCATGCAAGACAACGTACCCGCAAATAAGTCACATAGAGCGCCAGGGTCAGCTGAACACTGACATAACATAATGGAGCACAAGTGGGCTACTCGCCCGCAAGAAAGTCCTAGAGACTGGAATAAACCCAAAATGGGAGGTCACTATGACCACAGAAGTAAAAACTTGGATGGATTTGACCGCAGTCAGTTCATATTCAAATCTTTCCAGCTCCTTCATTCGTAGAATGGTATCTGAGGGACGCATACGCCACACGAGATCATCATCAGAAACGAGTAAACTCCTCTTCCGTAGAGAATGGGTAGATTCGTTTTTGGAGAGCAATTCAAAGCAACCAAAACAGGACGAAGTATGATGACGTACGAAACAGAAAATCAGAAACTAGTCACAGAAAACAACCTCGATAGCCCAATTATCGACCAATTCAATCAATCAGGAGATCCACACATGAGCACAGCTATATCAGTACAAGAAAGTCCTCAACCAATAAAAAACATCCCCCCAACTAGTAATGAGATTCCGCTGGAAAGCACAGACGTACCAAGTTCAGAGGCAACCCCGACAAGTTTCACCGAGCCCAGACTTTTAAATGATGTGTGGGGAAAACTAGGAATCGGTATTCCACTTCAGATGGCGAAAGAACAATTACCACTGCGACCGGATCTGGTAGATCTCTTTACTGAGTTCGATACTCAGCATGATGACATAGTGGGTAAGTTTTATGCGGCGGACGACTTGGAGCTTTTTAAAGATCCTAAAAATGCTCACATCGTAAGTGCCATAAATCTATGTTTTCTGCCAGAAAACCTTGTGCATCTCCATGAAGCATTGGCACTCATGGAGAAGGACCGTCCCGATAACATCCCAAGTGCAGTAAAGTCACTGCAAGCCGAGTTGGTGGCAGTAATATCATTATTTCCTGACCTGCAAAAACGCTTGGGGTTCTCACCTACCAAACAGGGACTCCTGAGACTCCCGGAGGTAGCTCGGATGCTTACAATGTCTGAATCATTGGTGAGGAAACTTGCAATCGATGGTAAGATTGAGTTCACCAGATCCCAAGGAGAAACTGGACATTACCGTTTTACCCTTTCAGCGGTCCGCGAATACGTTGAATCTCGAAAGGTAAACTAGACTTACCCGTGCTGGGGGTTTTCGTCTGGGAGCCCCTGGTGCCTTACAAACAGCCTTTGAGCAGATATCCCCAACAGAGGGTAATTTTCCGTACATAAGGAAAACGTCACATGAGTAAGAGTACAATTTCTGCCACTGAGCGAATTGATTACTTAGACCTTCAGTATGCAGCATCGCGCATCGGATTATCGTCATATGGTATTGATGCCGCCAAAGAGCTGATTGGATTCCGAATCGAAACCGGAGACAATCAAGTACAGCCTGTGTTTCACAAGGACGATCTTGAACATTTTAAGAAGTCTGTATATTATCAGGTATTGTCAAAGATTGATCTGTTTACAGATTCCGATTATTCCTATAACTATGAGCCATCATTGCTTGCCGATGAGAAGTTGACGGAAGTAATCAACCGTGTCCAAGAGCAGCATCTATTGAAATCTCATAAAGAAGCCAACTGGGGCGAGTTCAAAGTCATCTCCTGCTGTAAAGACAGCGAGCTGCTTTCGTATGCGCAGGCGGCCAGTTACCTGGGTAATATCCCATTAGATGAACTTGATGAGCTGATCTTCACTGGTAAGATCTTTTCAAAACGCCTGTCCGATTCAACCGGAACTTATTGGATATTCAAAAAGGTATGGCTGGAAGAGTATAAAGCGCTCGTTTACTCCGAACCCAGACTGGAAAAGCTGATCCGGTTGGTCAAAGCCCTACGCAAAAAGAAGTAAAGTACCACCCATAGGGGAGAGTGGCGTTGCCGCTTCCTTATTTCCAAATAGCCTCTGAGCTTAACCCCGTACATATGGGGATCTACATATGCAACAACTACTTGATGCAAAAGAAATAGCTACTGCCTTGAAGGTCAGTTACAGAACAGTTCTAGATCAAATCAATCTTGGCAAACTTGAAGCATACCAGGTTGGAAACCAGTACAGGATCTCCGAATCCTCTTACCTCAAATACCTAGAATCAATCAAAGTGAAAAGGGTGGCTTTTTAGCCGCCCTTTCTTCCATAAAGGATATACTATTATGTCACGAATATATAAAAAGAATAAGTCACCGTATTATCAATATGAGTTTTATGTCAGTAGTATTAGGAAAAGAATCTCAACAGGAGTTTCGAAACGGAATTTAGCTAAACAGATTCAAGATGACTGGGACGTAAGACGAGCAAAAGGGGATTACTCATTTATGGGGAGGTCACGCAGTTCGACGAATGAAAGTACTCAAATACCAGAATATGTCACACATTACAAAGAATTTCTTGAGAGCCGTAAATCAGAAAATACTGTTGCCATCGCCGAAGGTGTATTGAAGCAATTCCAATTGTATTTAAATAAAGAGGATCTGTATTCAATCGATCAGGTAAAAGTGCCACATATCAATGGTTACATAGATTGGCTGACAGTTTCTGCCAAGACGAAGAAAAACCACTTAGGCGTAATTTCACTCATGTTCAAGCAGGCTATGCTTGAAGGTCACATAGCTCAAAATCCATGCGAGAATGCCACGCTGCCACGAATCGTACCAAAAGTACGTCACCGCCAACTTACAGCCAAAGATCTTAAAGCGATATTCAAAAAGAGCAGCAAATGGCGTCTTTACTATGCCATTCTCCTTTACACCGGATTACGTGCTGGAGACGTAGCAATGATCTGCTATGAGAATATAGATGTAAAGGGTAAAAAGATTACACAGTTGATACGTAAATCGAGAACAGTTCATGAGCTTCCTCTTTCAGATTTATTGCTGAAGGAGATTGGAAGTATAAAAGGGAAAAGGGGACCGGTGTTTCCAACATTGTACAATGAGAACGAAAGTAAACTCAATGACCGTCTAGCAAATCCTAGAAAATGCCTACAAAGCATACTCTCAGCGGCTAAACTTCCCAAAGCAACCTTGCATAGTTTTCGACACACTTTCAATAATATGCTTCTCGCTGAGGGTTTGGAGATTCAGGATCGACAAAGCCTTATGACACATTCCTCAAGCGAAGTCACTAAGATCTATACTCATCCAAATGCGAAATTAGCCGCCAAATACCTGAACAAATTGCCAAATTACCTGAATAATTCGAAGAAATGAGCATGTATGTTAATTGCAGCAATGATGATAATTTCCGTAAGACGCTCAGTAGCAGTAGCTCAAACTTCTCACTGGCTTGTTTTTAGAGTGGCCGATTAGTGCCAACAGAATTTACATTGCCTTACATTAGACTACACAATAATACACAAAATAACACTTCCTAAATTACTGAATATCTTAAGCTTTAACCCGTCTTTAAAACGTATGAGTTATGAAACCCTAGCCCTAGTCTCATAACATCCGTTTATGAGAAAGCGTTATAAGTACTGTAATAACAATATGATACTCTATAGCGCATAGATGCAAAAAAGCCACCCGAAAGAGTGGCTTAAGTTGTTGTTCTTACTTGAGTAGCGGGAGTAGGATTCGAACCTACGACCTTTGGGTTATGAGCCCAACGAGCTACCAGACTGCTCCATCCCGCGATCTATAAAAGCGGGCTGAATATAATCGGGACAGTAAGGTCTGTCAAGGCCTGGAGAAATTAATTTAATTGAGTTTGGAACGGATGGTTGGTAAGAGAGTAAGTATGATACAATCTGCTTATATGCAATCAGGCTTCAGTGTCATCCACCCCGACTTTGGAGCCTGGTTCTTCTTCTAGCCGATTCATGTACTCCGCTTTCGCCTCATCAATAGCAGTAATCAGAGCCATGCGCTCCTGGATGATTTCGTACATCAAAGTTTTACGCTTCAAAAACAGCGTGAATATGCGGATATGCTGACGGTATCTCTGCATGGTATCATGATAAAATCGAGCAAATCGTCCAGCTGGCAATAAGCTTAGAATATATAGGGTGGTTAGCAAACCAGAGCCAGTCAGATACCAGACGCCAACAGTTTGGAGCGTGTAAAACAAAGCGAAGAATACAAAACCAGATAGCATTTTTATTGTGGATAGATATTCAAGTGAAGTTCCAAGTACCTGGACGAGTAAAGCTGGTATTCTATAGGGAAAAAAGTTGTTCACAACACCCCATATATAAATTGGAAATCCCGTAATTACACCTAACAGACCAAATGCCCTCTTGGTAATGGTTCTATGTCCAGCAGCAGTGGAGAGCAATTCGTCGCGCAACTCCAGACCTTCAACCTTTGCCAAATATCGATTCATACGGCGATCCATTTGGGCGAAATGTTTTGGGTGTTCAGCAGAATACCAGTCGATGGCATCTGCCATTCCACGAGTCATGGAAAAATCATGCTGTTTGAGGTCTTCGTCCAAACCTAGATCGATAGCCAGCTCCATCTTGTAAATCTTTTTGAGGTTTTTCAATACGCCAGCTGATTCTGATTTTTCTACAGTTGTCGTGAGTTTAGCCAGAGCATCGCGTATCTGATTGGTGACTTCATAAACAGCTTCATACTCGTCTTTTTCGTAGAGATCTTGATATTCAGTCAGATCAATAGGTCTTCCAAATCGACAGTGGACATCACTAAAAAACTCAGTCGGGGAGGAATAATTGATACCTGCCGGGACAATTTGAACTCCTAATTCAAACGCATTTCGTACTTCAGCACCTAAACCGATTCGAGCGGTACCAGTTTTAATTTCATGTAAGGTTCCATCCATCTGGCTGATCCCTTCCGGCATGATAACCAGAGCATTTCCAGCTTCAAGGGATTGGTAGCATTTCTCAAAAACCTGGGCATTTTTACCCATCTCTTTTTCAGCATCCATTTTGCGATAAACTGGAATTACATGGACAGATCTAAAAAAGATTTTTGCAATCTTTGTGTTAAAAAGAGTGCTTTTCCCTAAGAAATGAGGATTGCGACCACAGAGTAGGGCTACCAACATAGGGTCCATCATCGTGTTTGGATGATTAGCAGCGAGAATCACAGGTCCCTTTTTACGCACGCGCTCTTTATTCTCAACATGTATCCGTCGATAAAAAACATTCACCATAAAATGGGACAGGTATTTTAGAAAATGATAAAGCATATCAGCTATCTGTAATAGCCTCGCCACGTTTAACAGGCAACATGAAAATGAGAGCAATCAGTAGAGTGATTGATCCATAGATAAAACCCACGCCATAATTGTTATTAAAGATTTCAATTATTTGACCGGCCATAATAGGTCCGGCTATGGCAGAGGATTGAGAGGAGAGATAATACAACCCCGTATAAGTTCCCAGCCGGTCTTGAGGAGCCATATCAACTACCATGGGGAGTGAATTAACCAGAATCAGTGACCAGGTTACTCCCGTTAGTGGGAGCATAATCTTTATAGTGGATAACGATTGTATTGAGAATCCCCAGAAGAGCAGGATGGCGAAACCGACAATACCTGCCATGATGATGATTTTTCTGCCGAACTTGGCACCAAGGAATCCACTTAGAGGTGAAAAGAGGACAATTGGTAGTGAAAAGAAGGCTAGCAAACCTGTAGCCTGACCACTATCCACACCAAAACGATTTACAGCAAAAGAGGTAAAGAAAACTTCCAGCGCACCATAACCCAAAAACCAAAAGAAAATGGCAAGCAATAGGAAAAGAGCGGAACGATCTTTATCAACTAGTACTGTCTTGAAGCTATCCAGGAGTCCGGGTTCTTCTTCCTTTGGTTCAGGGACCTCAGGTTCTTTAATGAAATAGAGCACAACAGCTGCTCCAATGAGCATGATGATTCCGCCAAAGTAGAAGGGAGCTCCGACTGATACTTTAAACAGGATACCACCTACCACAAATGCCAATACAGCACCTACACCACCCATGAGGTTGATGATACCATTGGCCTGGGAACGTTGGGGAGAAGGCGTGATATCAGGCATGAGTGATATTACTGGAGTCCTGAATACATCCATAAAGAATAATGTGATAAAGATGGCAATCATAAAGGGGATCAAGGAAACATTCAGCATAATAGGGATTCCAATGAACCCGATAAAAGCCAGAGGTGCGCCCATAGCAATAAAGGGTTTGCGTCTACCCATCTTCGTTCTAATTCTATCAGACCAGGCACCGATAAAAGGAAGGATGAAGAGGGCAGCGATATTATCCAGTGTCATCACAAACCCAGTTGCTGTTGCGCTCATCCCAAATCCAGTTACACCACTGGTCGAGGAAAACCCTTCTCTACCTGCCTGGAGGAAGATAGGAACATAGGCATTGTAGATACCCCACAGGATGGTGGTACCCATAAATCCAAACCCAAGAAGTAATAATCGTCCGTAACTGAATTTCATCCTAAACCCTTCCTTAATGATCTGATAGCAGAGTTTTAAAATAAGGTATGTCAGGTGAATTTCAACAGGGGAAGAGAGGCCTTTCAATTAATATTATTTAATGCTGACACTAGCGATTGCTTAACCAGTCAGGTTGATTAACTTTCATCACTCAATAACCTGCATTTCGGAGAACTACATGGGCTTTTTTGGACGATACTTGATGTTTATACAATTGCTGTTTATGAATTGGATTGGCAAAATTGGTACTATTCTCGCCAGTACTGCCTTTATTTCCTTTTTCATCCTCGAGGGACTGTCCTTAATTGGTGTCTTTAGAAGCACTTATACAGGAATTGTCACATACTTCCTCATCCCCATTCTATTTGTTCTAGGATTGGTTCTACTACCCTTTGCCTGGAGAAAGCAGAAGAAGGAAACAGGTACAACCCTTCACAATGTATTTCTGGGTAAACATGAGGACGGAGACGTAGGTGGTCATAACTTCTGGGAAAAGGTGGTTCCTGTTGTAGGCATCTTGACCATCGTGAATGTACTTTTTATTGTAGGAGCAGGATCTAGCGCCATGCACTATATGGATGAATCGGAGTTCTGTGGGACGGCCTGTCACACCATCATGGGACCTGAGTGGCAGGTTTATTCGGTTTCACCCCATTCTCGTGTACCCTGTGTGGACTGTCATATTGGTGAGGGTGTCCAGGCATTGGCTGAAGCAAAAGTAAATGGGGCCTGGCAGGCTGTGGCAGCCATGTTCGATCTTTATGATAAACCCATCGGAACTCCAATTCACAACTTACGACCTGCCACTGAAACTTGTGGTAAATGCCATTGGCCTGAAAAACACTATGGATCAAAACTGGTGAAAATTGAGAGATACCGAAATGATGAAGCCAATACAAAACAGTATACCACTCTAAACCTTAAAGTGGATGCAGCAAATGGTGTGGGATCTGGTATACACTGGCACATTGCTGAGAACAATGAAGTCCGCTACAGCTCTGTAGATGATATGCGTGAAGATATGATCTGGGTTGAAGTCAAACAACCCGATGGAAATTTTAAACGATACACAAATACTAATATGACTGATTCAACCTTTGAACATGCTGAGCCTCGGGTAATGGATTGTGTGGATTGTCATAACAGAGCAACACATATTTATGAACAACCTGGTGAAGCTTTAGATCGTGCCATGGCCCGGGGATTGATTGATGTTAATCTTCCATACATAAAGCGGGAAGCAATGGCATCAATTATCACCTCTTACGAGGATAAAGCGACGGGTCTATCCGGTATTCAGGAGCGACTCGAATCATTCTATGCAGTAGAGTATCCAGAGAGAGATTATCTCTCCTTACCTGGATCCATCGAAGCGGTTCAAGCCATTTATGATCGAAATATTCATCCTGCTATGAAGATCGAATGGAATACGTACCCGAATCATTTGGGGCATCGTGTGGAGTTTGGCTGTTTTTCATGTCACAACTTTATGCAACATGATCAAAGCGATGGCTGCTTTAGGTGTCACAACCGTCACCTCGTGGATGATGCAGGCACCTCCATATCAGATGAATGCACGCTTTGTCATTCAATACTGGCTCTGGGAGAAGAAGATCCACTCCAATATTTACTTGATGATGAATTTCGAACTTTTGAAGAACACAAAAACACCTACTTCAGAGAAGAGTATTTGAAAAACTTCTAGTCCTGATGATTATTTGGTAGGGTAATGGATGCTTTCAAGCCGTGAGGGCTGATATTTTCCAGCTTGAGGGCTCCACCTAACAATTGGGTCGCCCAGGTTGATATTGATAAACCTAAACCACTGCCGGTCATAGCCTGATGGACGGTAGATTCCCCTCGCACAAATGGTTCAAGAATCTTGGCTAGCTCCGCTTCAGCTATTCCTGGTCCCGTATCACAAACATGAATAGACACACCTGACTCATCTGCTGTTGTGGATATGGATATAGTGGTATTCTCAGGTGAGTAGAGAACCGCGTTTCTAACCAGATTATCAAACACGAGTTGTAGGAGGTAGATATCCGCATGGACTTTGGTGGATTGGACTTTTGAAAAATCAAAATGCATATTGTTATTTCGGAAGATGCGTTGGATTCTGCCGGATTCATCGCTGATAAAATCCTGAAGCCATATGTCAGAGGGCAAAAGTTTGTAGGGTCTCTGAGAATTACTGATAACCAGTAGGTTCTCTATGAGCGTTTGCATCCTATCAACTTCTTCACTTAACAAATCCAATGAATATTGGTGAGTAGGATGGATATTCTTTTGAAGCAGGGAGATCTCAGAATGCATGATTGCCAGGGGTGTTTTTAGTTCGTGTGAAACATTGGCCGCGAATAGTTCTAAGGTCTCCATGGACTGGCCTGCTTTACGTAGAAGGTGATTTAGAGTTCTGGTTAGATCACCAATTTCATCATTGCTTTCAAAATCGGGTAGAGCGCTGATCTCAGATTCTTCAGCAAGAACTTCTGCACTGTTGGCCAATTGTTTTACAGGCCTTAATGCAAGCTTCACAAAGAAGAAGCTCAACAAAATAAAGAGCAAGATCCCGATGCTTCCAGTAATAAAGAGAATTCTATTCTTGTAGTCTTTGAAATCATCTAAATAATCAAAAGGGATGGTTACGATGAGCCATCCGATATGCTGATTATGAATGTGCACTGGCGTAATTAATCTTCTTGATGGTTCTCCAAAGAAGAAGACGGTTTCCAATAGTTCTTTTGGAGGTAGTTTCCCTCCATGGTAGAGTCTTCGCTCTTCTAAATTACCAGATAGCATCAAGGTTCTGCCATGACTATCCAGGAATTGGACATAAAAAGGAATCTCATCCTCTTCAGTACCGGAATGCTCAAAGTTGCTGTGTAAATCATGGAAGGATATCCGACCATTCTGAATAGATATGGTAGCCTGAAAATTATCAGATTGCATATGTAAAAAGCGATCCAGATTCATGTTTAATACTTGATTTAGCAGTATGGATAGGATGAAGGTAAACAGAAATAATATGCCAGCCAGACTTGCTGCCTGGGCAAAAATGATCTTAAATCTTATGGAGGGATTGGGGAGCCTAAGCTTCATTCTCGATGTAGTAGCCTTCACCCCGTTTGGTATAAATGAGTTTCATAGAACTAAGCTGGTCTAGCTTGCTCCTCAGCATTCTTATGTAGACTTCTAAGGTGTTTGTCTTAGGATCAAAATCATAGCCCCATATTTCCTGGAGAAAGGTTTTACGGGAGATCACCTCTCCAGGATCTTGAAACAATAAATTCAAAATAGCGGATTCTTTTTGTGACAGTTCTGTAGACTGACCCTCATAANAGACATAATGTTTGGTAGCGTCGAAGGTGAATCCCTTTGAGTTAAAGATTGAAATGGGAGGTTGGTGACTACGACGTATGAGACTTGCCAGCCGGATCAGTAATTCCTCTGAATGGAAGGGCTTGGTGAGATAGTCATCTGCACCTACTTCAAATCCTTTGATGCGATGATGAATTGCAGATTGAGCAGTCAGGAATAGGATAGGGGTCTTATCACCATTGTGTCTGAGGCGTTCACAGATTTCAACCCCGGTGATCTCAGGCAATAGCCAGTCCAGGATTATGGCATCAAAGGCATCCCTGGTGATAATATCCCAGGCACTTTTGCCATCGTGGGCAGTAGTGACGGTGTAATTATTCTCTCGTAAGAGGCTACCTAAATGTTTAGCCAACCTTTTTTCATCTTCGACAAGTAGAATTTTCATGGTGTCAACTTAACTTTCAACATGCTTAGAGAACAATATTATCAGATATAAAAAAAGGGGAGGACCAGCCTCCCCTTTCCTCTTGATCGGAGATCTTTTAGTCGTGCATACCTACAGCAAAATCAGATAACTGTTGCAAAGTTTTCATAGAATACTTTGTAGTGTCACCAGGTGCTGTCGCCCAACCACCCTGACCACTTGCGTCAA
>JGI26241J51128_1001351_pt1 | contig 13197 bp, 10 predicted proteins | sample SaaInlV_200m_DNA_4_FD_51128 | JGI IMG/M metagenome (IMG submission 51128) | reverse complement strand
AATGCTCTGTATTAACAATAACCAGCTCTGTGAGAACAATCAAGGATGATGCAAGAAAAAAGCAAATTATCTTTAAATCAGCAGATATTTTAGCTCTTCAGAAAAAAAACCTGAAGTGCTTGAAATCTTGCGAGCTGTGTTTTCCTGTCTTGTTTGCAGAAAAATTTCGATTTATTTTTCTGTTAAAACCTCATCCAGTTTGTAGCATAAATTATCCAGATCTTCTTCAATACCTTCGAACTTTGAGACTCTTTTTTTCAAGCTCAGCAGTTTATCTGCTAAATTTAAGGCAACCAGCAGAGCAACGTTTGTTGGACCAAATGCGTCAGTGTGTTCTGTGACTTCCGCGATCTGCTGGTCCAGAAATTTTTCCACTTCACGGACGTGTTCTTCTCCATAAGGACTAGAAATTGAGAAACGGTTACCGCTGATATTTATCTGGTATTGCCTACTGTCGTTATCCTCCACAATAACCCCTTTTCTGCAAACGATGTTTTTGTAATCCGCAGCATAACGGATCACGGAATTTATTTTTTAATGAGCCACATCCAGAGAAGCTGATGCGAAATACTACAGGATGTGATAAAGTAAACCTTGCGCTAACTTATAGGATAATGCTTTCGTAAAAACCCCTGAACTAATGATCTGTCATCTCGAACGAAGAGAGAGATCTTAAAAGTGTCAGTACTTAACATAAAACAGCTTTCTTGCTTTGTAAGCAAGCTCACGTTTTTATGACTTTTTACTGATTCAGTATAGGATAATTTTCTAACAGTTTTTAGCTGAGAAAGCAATCCGATTTTGGTTTGAGTAATGAAAGTAACACATTTCGTTTAGAAAGTTAATCATGAAATCTCCCCATTTAAGCAAATTAAATACTGAATCACGTCAGGAATATGGGGCATTGCTGTTGTTGGATCAACTTATGCGTTATGAACTGCCCAGGCAGGAAAAAGATAATTTGCAGGAAACAGTCGCTCAACTGGAAGAAGAAGTAGCAGAACTTAAAAAAGGTTTTTTTCATTCAGATGAACAGGATCAGGAACTGAATTTTGAAAAAGATGAACTGAGTGAAGCACGGGAGGCACTCTCAGAGGTTGAAAAAGAAATGGAGGAAAACGAACATTGCCGACTCAATCTCGCGCTGATAGAAACGGATGATGAAGGCTTGGAACCGCTGCTGAAGTTTATGGAGGAAGGTGGAACACTGACTGTGAGTGAAGAAAATTTTTATCTGCCGACCACAAAAGGAGAAGAGGTTTATCAACATTTAGTGGAACAGCTCGAAGCGTATGTTGTGCATTTTGACGTCTTTGCTTATGTTGATCTGGAAGAAGGCGCATTCGGTGATCCGAAAACGGATTTGCTGGAAGGCGATCAATGGTCGGATTTACGTGTCGCGGTTGCAGAACATAAAGGTATTGATCCGTACCGTGTAGTTTTTTTGGCATTAATGAGCGCAGATAAATTTTATGAAAATCCGGATTGGAAATTCGATCTAAGCCTCGGAACGCTTTTTGATGAAATGGAGCAGATAGTACTGGATCAACTCTGTGTAGATGATTTAAGTTACAAAGACGAAGAGGAGCAAGTTTCCGGAGATGATGTAATCCGGGATATTATTGAACAAGGTAACTCACTGGCAAAAGAAAGACGCCGTGAGCAACAAGAAACCGAAGACAAAGCACAAACAGAGGCAACACCGGATGAGCAGGTCATCACACAAAGCTATTACTGGTAATACAAAAACACGNATCAAGTACGGAATTATAGAAGCTCCGGAACTGTTGGGNAAAAGCTGGGACACACCTGATATTAACTGGTATCCCGGTCACATGCTCAAGGCCAAAAAGGAACTGGCCCAACAGCTCAAGCGGGTGGATGTGGTGCTGGAAATGCGTGATGCGAGGATTCCTGTTTCTTCAGTAAATCATGATTTTGAGGAAATGCTGCAGCAAAAAAAGCGCATTCTGCTGTTCAATAAAAGCGGATTGGCGGATGAGGAAATAACGAAGAAATGGACTGCAATTTTCAATAAAGCAGACGTTCCTTTCTTGTTTATTGACGCATTAAATCACGTGAACTAAACAAAATATTACCGCTTTGTCGTAAAATGATGGAAGAAAAATGGTCGACTTTCCGCAGACGAGGTATCCGTCATCCAACACTAAAACTGCTGATAACCGGAATTCCGAATGTAGGAAAATCCAGTTTGATCAACCGGCTTTCAAAACGAAAAGCTGCAGAAATAGGACCGACACCGGGAGTTACGAAACACCAGGATTGGATCAAATTGGGCAAAGATGTGGAACTGTTGGATACTCCGGGAATTCTCTGGCCGAAAATTGATAACCATGAAGCAGGTATGCGCTTGACGATTACTGGTGCAATCAAAGACTCCATTGTTGGGACATCTCTGCTGTGTGATTATCTGCTGGCTGCTCTGCAACAGAAAGATCCGGAACAACTGCAGAAACTTTACAAACTTGCTCCGGAAGATATTGAATTGCTGCCAGCTGATTTGCTGGAGAAAATCGCGGAAAAACGCGGTTGCCTGAAAAGCGGCGGCATTGATCATCCGCGTGCAGAAAGTTTGCTGCTCCGTGAATTCAGAGCAGGAAAACTGGGTCGCGTAAGTTTTGACATTCCGGAGGAAACTCAGCTAGATTCATAAAACTTGAATCAAGCTGAGGATTTCGACTCCAGATGAGTTTATGCCTTTGGCGCTCGTGAGGTATGACGTCCAGTTGCCGAAAGCATGACTTTCCGTAAACGGATATTTTCCGGAGTTACTTCAACAATCTCACCCTCACGAATGAATTCAATCGCCCTCTCTAAAGTCATCGGAATAATCGGTGTCAGGACTGTGTTTTCATCTTTGCCTGAAGCACGGTGATTTGTCAGTTTCTTCTCTTTGCACGGATTGACGTTCAGGTCTGAATCCCGATTATGCTCTCCTAGTATCATTCCTTCATACACACGTTCACCGGCGGTTATGAACAAAATACCTCTTGGTTCTAAATTGAAAAGCGCATAAGGTATACTTTTTCCTTGACGGTCAGAAACTATTGATCCGGTAAATCGTATCGGAAAATCACCACGGTACGGTTCATATCCGGAAAGATAAGAATTCAGAATTCCAGTACCGCGTGTGTCAGTTAAAAATTCGTTGCGGTAACCGATTAATCCGCGTGATGGAATATTAAATTGGACCTGAACGCGTCCTGCTCCGTGATTTACCAGATTGATCATGCGACCCTTGCGTTGGGATAGTTTTTCCGAAACTATGCCCAGGAAACCTTCCTCACAGTCCACATAAACATGTTCGATCGGTTCTAAACGCTCCCCGTTCTCTTCTTTATAAATTACTTCCGGACGACCAACTGCGAGCTCAAAACCTTCACGCCGCATTGTTTCGATCAGTACTGCCATCTGCAGTTCCCCCCGACCTTTTACCAGGAAACGGTCTGCGTCCAGTGTATCTTCAAACTGCAGAGAAACATTAGACAGTGTTTCTTTGTAGAGACGCTCCTTGATTTTATTCGGCTGAACCAGCTTGCCTTCCTGTCCGGCGAAAGGAGAAGTGTTGGTGTAGAAAAACATCGCGATGGTGGGTTCATCAACCGAGATCCTCTTCAATGCTTTGGGTCGTTCTTTGAGACAGATAGTGTCGCCGATACGGACGTTATCAATTCCTGCCAGAATCATGATTTCACCGGGTTCAATTTGTTCTGCTTCTGTCATGGTAAAACCCTCATAAACCTGGACTTTACTGGCACGCAAAGCAATCTCCTCACCATCTTCATTGATGCAGACCAACTGCTCATTTTTTTTAACAGTACCATTGGCAACACGTCCGATAGCCAGTTTTCCCAAATAGTCAGAAAAATCTAAATCCGCCACCAGCATTTGAAAAGGTTCTTCTTCTGAATGTCTAGGTGCAGGCAGTTCTGTCAAAATTGTGTCAAAGAGCGGTGACAAGTTCTGGGACTCATCTTCCAGTTCATTCTTGGCGATTCCATCTCTGCCGATTGCATAGAGCACCGGAAATTCCAACTGCTCTTCTGTTGCATCAAGGTCGATGAAAAGGTCATAGATTTCATCCAGAACTTCCGCGACTCGGGAATCCTGACGATCAATCTTATTAATCACCACTACCACTTTTTTCTGGCCTTCAAGTGCTTTTTTCAACACAAAGCGTGTTTGAGGCAAAGGGCCTTCAGAAGAATCGACGAGCAAAATTGCACCGTCAACCATCATTAAAGCACGTTCCACTTCTCCGCCAAAATCAGCGTGACCTGGAGTATCAAGGATATTAATTTTAGTTTCCTTCCAGGTTACAGAGCAGTTTTTTGCCGCAATCGTAATTCCACGTTCACGCTCCAGATCCATACTGTCCATGATGCGTTCATCTACAGACTGATTATCACGGAAGAGTCCGCTTTGGCGGAACATTTGATCAACGAGAGTTGTTTTTCCATGATCAACATGAGCAATAATGGCGATATTACGGATTCGGTTATTTATTTTTGTGTTTTCCATTTTGAAAATATTTTAATGTTTTTGGTTATTTGATTGATTGGTGTTTGGTTTTCATCTCAACTTAGCCAGCGTTCAACTTCAAACTCCAGCGTTCTATGAATTTGATCTGCGCGCAGCAGCCTTATTTCCAAGCGTTGTCCTGCCTGGAGTGTTCGGTTTTTACGGCGTCCCTGCAGACTGAGACGTATATCATCATAAACGTAATTATCGTCAGGCATCGATTCAAGCGGTAAAAACCATTCGAGACCATGCGGTTCGAGGTTCACTCTAAATCCGTGATTATCAACAGAAGTCACCACTGCCTGAAAAGTTTGTCCGGCATGCGGTGCCAGAAAATCGACTTTCATCAAAGCAATACTTTGACGTTCCGCTTTTTCCGCCCGGCGTTCCTGTTGCGAACACTGCTCCGCCATTTCACTGTTTACAAAAGGCAGCCGCTCGTTTTTTGACTTCACACCCTGATCGAGGTGAAGTTTTGCCTTAAGCGCACGATGCACCACCAAATCCGGATATCTGCGGATCGGTGAAGTGAAATGCGCGTAATATTCTGCGGCTAAGCCAAAATGACCTTTGTTCGTTGTCTGGTAAACCGCTAAGGCCATTGAGCGTAAGAGCAAAACCTGAAGTTGTTCAAAATGCGGTAATTCCTGAATTTGCTCGATTACCTCATTAAACTTTTTTGGATTCGCCAGTGTACTCAGTGAAGTCTTAACTCCAAAGCGGAAAAACGTCTGCTGCAGTTTCTGCAATTTTCGCATGTCCGGACGATCATGCACACGGTAAAGTGCAGGCATTCTGTTTTTAACGCAATGCCGCGCCACCGTTTCGTTTGCTTCAAGCATGAACTGTTCAATCAGTTTCATTGCGCTGGACTGATAACTACGCCCAATTCCTGTCAGTTGCTGATCTGAGTCAAACTCAAAAACTTCTTCAGCAAAACTGAACTGNACTGCACCGCGCTGAATTCTTTTACGTTCAAGAATTTTTGCGAGTTTNTGCATTTTACGGATATTCGCCTGCAGTTCCGGAGAACTAATTGAGGAANTNCTGCCGTCCAGTAAATCTGCGACATCTTCATAAATCAAACGAGCNCGACTGCGGATTATGCTTTCCGAAAGTGAGTAGCCGATTACTTCTCCGCTGGAATCAATCCGCATTTCACAGGTTAAGGTCAAGCGGTTTACATTCGGACGCAAGCTGCATAAATTATTGGAAAGTTCTTCCGGCAGCATCGGCACAGCGTGTGTCGGAAAATAGACACTTGTGCCGCGGATAAGCGCTTCCTGATCCACAGGATCTTCCGGACGTACGTAATGCGCTACATCTGCAATTGCAACAAAAAGTCGGAAACCTCCGGACTTGTCACTGTCCGGAATTACGCAAACCGCATCATCAAAGTCACGCGCGGTTTTTCCGTCAATTGTGACAAAATCCAAATCGCGTAAATCTCTGCGACCCGAAGAAGAGTCGAAGCGTACCTGCGGTGGAAACTTTTTCACATGTTCGAGAGCCTCTTGCGGATATTCTGTACGGATCAGGTTTTCATTGAGTATCAGTTGAAAACCCAATTCGTGATCGCTGGTATTTTCCAGTGCCCGTAAAACACGTCCGCTTGGCGCAGGAGATGATTTTTTAGCATGTTTGTTTTCTTCCAGCAATTCAACTTCCACCAGCGTGCCGGTTTCCAATTCCGGAAGATCATCTTCTTCCGCAATCCAGAGGAACGGCAAACCGGAATTACGGTGCACAGGCACGGCTACGGTTTCACGCTTTGTTCTTTTTAAACGTGCCAATATTTCACTGGAGGCACGCTCAAGCACATTGACAATTTCACCTTTGCTTTTTCCGCGAAATCCGCGGCTGCGGAAAACTTCAATTTCGACCAGGTCACCTTCCATTGCGTAACCCTGTTCGTTCTCGCCGATAAAAACGTCCGAACGTCCACCGCCGATTGCGACAAAACCGAAACCCTTTTGGTTACGGGTGAAATAACCTTTTTCCTTTTTTCCGGAACCGCTTTTTGACCGGCTTTTAGTACGCGGTTTCCAGATCGATTCGGTTTGGATTTGTGTTCTTTTTTCTGTTTTTGCTTCTTTAGCTTCTTTGCTTTTTTCTTTTGAAACTGCGTGTTTGGGTTTTTCCTGAGCTTTTAAATAACGTGTGCCCTGTTTAGAAATTTTCCCTGCTTTGATCAGTTTCAGCAGTTCTGCCTTCAGTTTTGCGGTTGCAGTTTTATTCAGTCCCAATGCACCGCGTATTTGTTTAGTGGACAATGAATCTCCGTGGTTTTCTAACAAACGGAGAATTTGTTTTTTATGTGTTTTCATTTTATTAGTTGTTCTTCTTTACGCAGCTTGACCAGATGTGCTTCAATATTCTGCAGCGCCAACAAATGCAGGCGCGGATCAAGTCCTTCGTAAAGCTGTTCCAGAATTTCCTGTTTGGATAATCCGGATTTTGATAATTTTAATATTTGTGATTCGCGTTCGCGACGATGTTTTAGTGTTTCAATCAACCGGTGAGTAGTACGCATCGGAATTCCGTGTGAGGGAATTATTACTTCCGGATTGAGTGCAATTACTTTTTCGAGTGTTTTAAAATAGGTTGCCATGTCTCCTTCCGGTGAAGGGATCACGACTGTGCCGATGCCCTGAATGAGGTCACCTACGATGAACCAACTCAGCGTGTCAGGTGCTAAACCGAGATGTCCTGCATCATGTCCGGGGATTTCATAAACCCTTACTGCAGAACCGTGCCAGCGTGTAACTTCTTCGTTTTCAACCACGTTACGTAATTCAACCTGCTCAAAATAATCATCACCGTTTTTAAGAGTCAAGCGCTGTTGAGTGTCCTCACTGAGAATGATGGGCAGCTTTAGTTGACGTGCCAGCTGATTCGAAAATTGATGATGATCAGGATGATGATGCGTGAGAAAAATCGCATCAAGTTTCTTGTGCTCAATTGTGTTGAGCAAACGTTGATATTCCTCCTCGGAATTTGGTGAAGGATCAACCAGTAATTTAGGTGCATCCGCATCTCCTAACAGAAAAGCATTGGTCCTGCTGGCAGGAGGAAGTGTCGCGGATCTGACTGCATACTGCGGAACTCCTTCCAGCATTTCCAGACACGGAACGGTTTTATTCTCTGCAAAATTCTGTGACAAATCACCAAATGCACTTGCTTGATGATTTTTTTGCAAACCCTCTAAAACCCAACGTGTAGGCGGTACCATCAAACTTTTTCCTGTCTTGAAAGTTTCAAGTAACTCCTTGGGAGTTTTCCAGAAACTATCAGCGAATTCACCTGAATCGACTTTAAATGTGATGCGTCTGCTCAAGTCAACGCGGTAAAACCAGGTTCTGAAACGTACCGGTGCAAAAGGAGGAGCTAATGCTTCCGCAAGTTCACTGACAGACAGCACCTCTCCTTTTTTAATTCCTTCCTCAAGATCGTAGCCTAACTCTTCCATTATTTCGCGCTGCAAAGCACGCATACGCAGAGCATTGTGCTCACAGAGAAATTCAGTTTCAAATGCAGTTGAAGATTCATCCGCATCAATTTTACCTCCCGGAAAAGCATGGTATCCTGGAAAAGCAAGCAGATACGGCTGACGCTGAACTGCAAAAATCTGCTGCTCATGTATGAAAATTACTGAGACAGACTCAAGAGGTGGAGGATTATTCATCAGGAAATATTATTGGACATGTTTTTGATCGCGCACTCAATTTTTTGCTGTCCGTGTTTTAAATCTTCTGCAGAAACAGAACAGACACGGATAAGATGTGGAGCATATTTTTCGATAAAGATGAAAAAAAAGTCAGGAACTTTTGTCGTCAGTTGAGTCACCGCGCGTACATACCAGCTTGCTTGCACTGCATAAAAATCCTGAATTGGTTTCTGTACANCGGCTTTAGCNATATTGTTAGTAAATTTCAGATCAACAATTATTGCAGAATCAGCATCAAACCAGTCCAGCCGCGCTTTGCAGTCCAGAGCAAATTCNGAATCNTGCCAAAACAGTGAAACTTCNGCTGAGCCATTTTTCCAGAGTTTTTNAATTTGCGGATGTATTTCAAAAACNTTGCGGATATTTTCCAGTCTTTCCCACTCACCGGTTCTCAGCAATATTTTTCCCGGATGCTGTTCTTCATATTCCGCCCAACGCTTTTTACCTGTTTTTCCACGCTGATTCAAACCCTCCGGAGCACGCACATAGAGTTCNGGAAACATTTCNGGTTCCAGCAGCAGGCAATGTCCTGCACTTCCAAACTGCAGTGCCTGATAATTTTTGTAAGCAGTTGTTTTTTTTGGCGTAGCTGAAAACCACTGCTTGAGGGTAGACTGATTAAGACCGGACTGTTGTCGATACTCCTCAAAAGGGAGGTTTTGAACAATTCCGAATGCTTCGGTTTTGTTCACTCAGCTTCCTCATAATTTTCCAGCGGAGGGCAGGAACAGACCAGATTTCGATCTCCGTAAACATTGTCTACTCGAGCAGTAGGAGGCCAGTATTTGTAGCGGCGGAGAGAAGCAAGCGGGTAAATCGCCGCCTCTCTGGAATATGAATGTGCCCATTCCGGATCGGTGAGATCTTCGGCAGGATGCGGTGCGTTTTTGAGCGGATTGTCTTGTTTGTCCCACTCTCCTTTTTCAACTTGTTCTGCTTCTCTACGTATCGAAATCATTGCTTCACAAAAACGGTCAAGTTCTGCTTTAGGTTCGCTTTCAGTAGGTTCAATCATCAAAGTTCCCGGTACAGGCCATGACATGGTTGGCGCATGGAAACCATAGTCAATTAAACGCTTGGCGATGTCTTCTTCTGTGATGCCGCAGGCTTCTCTCAAAGGCCGGATGTCAACAATGCACTCGTGTGCAATCAAACCATTTTTTCCTGTATAAACAATTGGATAATGTTCTTTTAAACGCTGCGCCAGATAATTAGCGTTTAGGATTGCTGTCTGTGAAGATTTTTTTAATCCGTAGCCGCCCATGAGTTGGATATAAACCAGAGAAATCGGCAGGATGCTTGGACTGCCCCACGGTGCGGCAGAAACGGCTGTGTTTTCCGGAGATAGACCTTCAATCGGTACAACGCTGTGATTTGGTGCAAACGGGGCAAGGTGTGATTTCAAACCAATCGGTCCCATTCCGGGTCCACCACCGCCGTGAGGGATGCTGAAGGTTTTGTGTAAATTCATGTGCAGAACATCCGCACCCAATTTACCGGGTTGTGCAATTCCCATTAATGCGTTCAGGTTTGCTCCATCCATGTAAACCTGTCCACCGTTTTCGTGAATGATTTCGCAAATCCGGATTATACTGTCCTCAAACACACCATGAGTAGAAGGATAGGTAATCATCAAAGCTGCGAGATTTTCAGCGTGTTTTTCCGCTTTTTCACGCAAATCTTCGACATCGATGTTACCGTCTTTATCACATTTCACGATAACAATTTTCATGTTCGCCAGCGTCGCACTCGCAGGATTTGTACCGTGAGCGGAGCTGGGAATCAAGCAGATGTTACGTTGAGAATCGCCCCTTGACTTGTGGTAGTGCCGGATACTGAGTAATCCGGCATATTCGCCTTGTGCACCGGAATTCGGCTGCATTGAAACCGCGTCAAATCCGGTAATACGTATCAGTGAATTTTCCAGTTCACGGATCATTTGCGGTAGCCTTCAGTTTGTTCAGCAGGTGCAAACGGATGTATATTCGAAAATTCAGGCCAACTGACCGGAATCATTTCTGAAGTCGCATTGAGTTTCATTGTGCAGGAACCAAGAGGAATCATTGCGCGGTCAAGAGCAATATCTTTGTCCTGTAAATAACGTAGATAACGCAGCATCGCTGTTTCAGAATGATGTTGATGAAAAACAGGATGTGTTAAAAATTCTGATGAACGTTGTAGATTATTTGGAATTCCGGAATTGCTTTCTTCTGCAGTAAAAAGTGAATCCAACTCTTCGATTGAAGGGAGTTTGTTTTCACCTCCAAACACGCGCCAGAGCGTGGAAATGTCTTCCGCAGAAGTTGCTTCATCCAGACTTATTCCCAATTGTTCGCTACCAATTTTTCGGAGATTTATACCCTGCGCCAACACACTTTCGTAAATGCTGTCACGCTTCTCACCCAGCGATAAGGTGATGGTGTCAAAGAAGTGTGAATTATCCGCAGCAAATCCAAGTTGCTTTAAACCTTCTGCGAGGATATTTGTCAGCCTGTGGATGCGCCGAGCGATGATTCTCAAACCTTCCGGACCGTGATAAACCGCATAACTGCTGGCAATTACCGCCAATAAAGCCTGTGCTGTGCAAATGTTGCTCGTCGCTTTTTCACGGCGTATGTGCTGTTCTCGAGTCTGTAAAGCCATCCTCAGCGCGGTTTTTCCACGTCGATCCTTGGATGCACCGATGATACGACCGGGGATGCTGCGTAGATTCTTTTCTTTTGCAGCAAAAAAAGCTGCGTGCGGACCGCCAAAACCCATCGGCACTCCAAAGCGTTGTGTGCTTCCGACAACCACATCTGCACCTAATTCTCCAGGTGGTTTCAGCAAAACAAGACTCAGTGGATCAGCCGCAACTGCAACCATAGTTCCTGATTCATGCCATTTTTCGAACAAATTTTCAAGCTCATGAATGTCACCAAAAGTTCCCGGATATTGAATTAATGCTCCAAACAAATCTGCGTCCGGAGAGTTGAGCTGCTCCTCGACATTTCCGTCGACCAATTCAAAACCCATCGGCTCCGCCCTGGTTTTCAGCACGTCAATAGTTTGCGGATGACAGTCGTGCGCCACAAAAAAGCGCATGCTTTTGCTGCGTGATACACGTTTGCAGAAAGTCATTGCTTCTGCAGCTGCAGTTGCTTCATCAAGCAGCGATGCATTTGCGACATCCATTCCGCTAAGATCAATTACCATTTGTTGAAAATTCAGCAGTGCTTCGAGACGTCCCTGTGAAACTTCAGGCTGATATGGAGTGTAGGCTGTGTACCAACCGGGATTTTCCAGCAGGTTACGCTGAATGACGCCGGGCAGGATTGTGCTGTGATAGCCCATCCCTATCATAGATTTTGCCACTGTATTACGCTTTGCGAGTTCGCGTAGTTCGTCGAGCACTTCTGTTTCAGTACGGCTCTCCGGCAGCTCAAGTTCGCCTGACATTCGGATTGAATCCGGAACTGCTTTGTCAATCAGCTCATCCAGAGATGACATCCCAAGTGTTTGAAGCATTTCAGCAATATCCTGTTCTGAGGGACCGATGTGACGGTGGATGAAACGGTCACGCTGTTCAAGTTCCTGTAGACTCAGCGGTTGGTTGTTTTGTGAATTTCTGCTGCCCGAAGCTAAAGAAGACATGCTGATTGTTATTTGCTAGTAGTTAAGTTTAATGATATTAGTTTGGACACTTGTTCAAAAATTCCCGCTACGTCGAAATGAGAAGGCTCAGGAATTTTTACTGGAACATCAATCTTGAAATGTTTGTCTATCCTGAATTCTATCAAATTTGGAGTGACAAAACAAATTCTTTAAGAAAATCTGAGGGAAAGGGAATTCGTGGAAAATGCAGCGGTAATCAGTGTGACGGAAAAATAACGCAGGAAAAATCCGGGATTTTTTCCGGAAAAAATAAAATTCAGCAGAAAAATGTATTGCTGAAATTGGTGAAAAAACTAATACAGGTGATAAGCAGACAAGGCCGCGGCCATTAACAAATTTGCCAGGTAAATACGCAGGCAGCCCATACAAACAATGCGTAACTTAAAAAACATTATGTATGCATAGTAACACGTTAGCAACAAGGCTGCAACCATTGCAGAATTTAGCCAGTACAACTGTATTTCCTCCAGATAGATGCCACGTAGAAGTTGCGCAAGTACGAATCCGTAAAAAATAACTGCTCCATAGGCCACAGGAATTTTCGCAATCTGTGCCTCTTTTGAAAGAGCAACTTTGTTGCAGGCTGAAAATGGATGATGATCACGTACCTGATGATGCCTTACTGCCAGACTTAATGCACCCTGAAGTCCGAAGAGGGCCGCTCCGCCGAGGGCAATCAAACTGAAAATAGCTGAATCATGCATATAATTAAAACTTGTTTTGTTCTGGACTTGAATCTGAGCCAGAGTTTGCAGATACTGAAAGCAGTCCTGTAATCTCCAGATTGATCTGCAAAATTCCTACCTGAAAATTATCAAAGATGAAAATAACACCTGCGTGGAATTTTTCCACTCTTACTGCCGGCCAAATTGAGACAGACGAAACTCCCTTCGACTGGTTTCCGGGTGCTTTGAGTGAAAATGAACTCAACTCAATTAAAGACAATGGAATCCTGCTGCCTTTGTTGGTACAGGCAGTAGCGGATTCAAAATATCTGCTGGTCGATGGTTTTAAACGATTTTCCTGGCTCACATCTGCAACAGGATTTTCCCCACAAAAAGAATTGACTGCTCAATTCCCATGTCTGGTAATTCCTGAATCTGTAATGTTAAGTGATGTTGCAAAAATTCGTCTGCAAACTTTGCCAACAGTTGAGTCAAATTTTTCTGGTGTACATGTCAGCCGAGTTTTGAAATTATTTTGGGAAAACGGTTTTTCAAAAGACGAAATTGCTGGACTAGTTCTACCTTACTTTGGCCAAAAATCATCGGTAA
>JGI26241J51128_1001342_pt1 | contig 13292 bp, 8 predicted proteins | sample SaaInlV_200m_DNA_4_FD_51128 | JGI IMG/M metagenome (IMG submission 51128) | reverse complement strand
GCTGTTGTCAGGTACTGACTGTATATTGAGTTCAATCTTGCCTTCTAAAAATTTAACTGCCTTTCCTGAAATAAACACGCGGTCATTGTGCAGTTCACATATAAGCTCTCCGCCACGGCTTGATACCTGCTTTGCAGTCATACTTGTCTTGCCCAGTATTTGTGCCCAGTAAGGTGTTAGCTGGGTATGTGCAGAACCAGTTACGGGGTCTTCGTCTATTCCGCAATTTGGTGCAAAGAAGCGGGATACGAAATCATATTGTCTGGATCTTGCCGTAATGATAACTCCTCTCAGATCAAGTTTTTTCAGATAGTCCATATCTGGCTTAATCGATAAAATATCACTTTCTGATTCAAAAACCACTATGTAGTCTTCTGACCGCAAACATTCAATTGGTGTCTTTGCAAACGCCTTTACTATTGCATCCGGCACGTGGCAGGGAATAGGTGGTTGTGAGGGAAAATCCAGGACAAGGCAATCGTACTTTTGTAAGACGGTCAAGGTCCCTGATTTAGATTCAAACTCGATACTTTCTCTTTTATAGCCCAGGATATTAAACAGAACATAAGCTGCTGCAAGAGTTGCGTGACCGCATAATTCAACTTCAATCTTTGGCGTAAACCACCGGATATGAAATCCACTGTTTTTCGGAACAAAAAAAACTGTCTCTGAAAGGTTGTTCTCTTCTGCAATAGATTGCATAGCGTTATCAGGAAGCCACGTTTCAAGAGGGATAACTGCTGCAGGATTACCCTCAAAAGGCCTGTCTGTAAAAGTGTCAATTTGATAAAGATTTAATTCCAACTATTCCCCTTCAAAATTCAAAAGAAATCCAGTGGCTTGAATACGGTTTTTATTTATACAGCTGTTGTTTATAGTGACTGTAAAAATAAGAAAAATCGGTTGTTATGTCAAAGAGAATATGATATTTAAGAAGAGGAAATTGTTGAAAGGTGTATGAAGTGAAATTGCCCGGATTCGTTTATGGGTGGCATTCATAAACTTTTACTGAAATGGTGATGAGAAGACAGGTCTTGATTGATTGAGAAGATGAATTGTTTTTCATTAAGCCGTTGTATGATAACACTTTAATGTATTATATTGCGTTGCTGTAGAATAATAATCAACTGTAGCATGAAATTGTTAATGCAAGCATATAAACACATTATGATTACTCAGAATAATTACTAAATATAATATATACTGCACTTATTAATTATTATTATTGATTACATGCAGTCATAAAGTAAAATTATATTAGATAACAGGTATTTGTCTGTTACCAGATTCAAGAAGTTGCAAAGAAATAACCAGAGGGGAAAAAATGAAAGCAAAAACAAAGGCGAAGATAAAAGCTAAAGCAATTGCAAAGGCGTCAGACAATAGTAATCATTATTATAAATTACTGGAAAAGAAATTTCACAGTTCTGACATTGTGCGTTCACAAATAGCTGAAATTAAAGAGAGGGTAAAAGAGACGGTAATTGAAGAGCCCTTGAAATCTCTTTTCGTCAGCTTTAAGGGGGAGGTAATTGGAACCTCTTTCGAGAAAACTCTTAAAATAATATCTAAACATTTCTTTCGTAAAGGGAAGATTGATAATTACAGGACTGATGATGAGAGTGGTGCTGTGGAGGCAAATATAACGGCTACACAAACCGAAGTAGAGGAGCTGATTAAATTCCTCATGAAACGGCGCTTAGTATTGCATTGTAAGACGGGACTTCCCAAAGGTGCAAGTAATATGTTGATTGTAGATGAGGCAGAAAAAAACCGGTTGGGTGGCTTCACACCGGATGATATTTGCTGTAATTATGTTACTACTGCTGAAACCCGGGAAAAATTCACAGGCAGACTGGACGGTTATCTAATTTATAATGGTATGCCATTAACAACCAAATCGCTGGGAAATGAATTAAGATTAAATGAAATTGTAACGTCTAATAAAGTATTTACTAGCACAGGTTTAAAGGAGATTTTCTTAAATCTGCATTTTATTGTATTGGTTATTATGCTGGATTCAGAACAGCACTATTTCAAATATCGAATCTTCAAGGAACAGGAAGAAGACATTGAAATGGTCGAAGAGAATATAGATAATCTAGGGCTTTTCACAGAACTATTTGATCATCTTACCAATGAAGGCAACCCTCTGTTATTTAATAATGAGCTGTTCATGGATGTATTAAAGCTTGAACATATTGTAGAAAAAGATAACTGGGAGGTTCTCCCCGCATATGATAGTTATGTCTATTCTGCAACAGACAGGCTTGACGCACAATTTAAATTCCTTGAAGAGTATGGTCTTCTGCAGGAGTGTGCGGAATCAGTTGAATCGCTTCTAGAAAAACTAGTTGCAAAATTATCCCGTCAAGGCCTTGCTTCTCGAAGTGAACAGGACGAATTAAGTTCAAGTTACAAGGAATTAAAACAATTCAAAACAATTTCAAAGCATTCATCATTGAAAAATGATTATCTTGAAACTTTGAGTGCTTTCAGGAAGTTGTTGGTATATCTTGACTCTCTGTCGGCACAGGAAACGGCTGAACAGGAAGAAGCTCAGAAGGAATCACGCCCGGTTAAAAAACCATCCAAAGGGCTAATTGCAACCCTAAAAGAGCGAGCGAAGTCGTTGCTAGATTCTTCAACAGAATCGGCTCAAGAATCGTCATCAGATAGTGAAGGGGCCTTGTCTTCCGAGCAGGAAAGTGATGTACGTGTTCTCCTGTTACAAGTTAAAGAAGGATTTCGTAAAATATCTAAATTGAAAACAGATACAGGTGCGGATGCCCATCTGGAAGCAAAGAAAAATGTGTCTTATCTTACAAATTTGTCTGATGCGTTAGATCAGCTGAAAAAATTAATTAAGGACATCAATAAAAATAAAGACGTACAAGACCAGTTTAATGATCTTTTCAGCAGGAAGAATAAATTTGTAATTCTTTCCAACAAACTGAGCAAAATGGTTAAGTTTAAAACTAAGCAGGAAGAAAAAAAAATAAAAAGTGTTTTGGCTGATTTACAGGAACTCCTTCATGACAAACCTTTTGTAGAGGATAAGTATGTAAGTTTTTTAGATAACTTTAATGTTCTTGAAGAGTTTGTGGACAGTAAAGATATTTCATCCATGAAGCAAGCTGGCGCAACTCTATCGCTTGCCCAGGAGATGCACCAGGATAAAACTTTCAATAAATTACTTAATATGAGAACCGGTATTCAGAATGCCATGGTTAAAAAAGATCAAATCAGGGGGATTAGTACTTTTAAGAAAGACCGGGAATTTCTCTCTTTTAGCCTGAAGGAACTTGATGGGTTTCTGGAGGAGTTAATTGTATTTAATAAAAAATTGAAAGATACAACCTATTACGATAAGCAATCAAACTTTGAGAAAATAGAGAAAGAGTTTGATAGGATGATTGTAAAAGTCAATGATATTGAGGATCGCATAACGTCCAGGAAGAGGAGTGATAATAATACGATTTATAAAGAATCTCAACCTTCTATTGATTACTCAAAGGGCTCTATGCTTACTAGGAAGAATTTGGAAAAGACAATCCTTAGTGCACAATATCAAATCTCTCAACTGTTAGAATTTATTGTGACAGTTAAGGGCTTTCTTGGTCAACATTCGTTTGTTCATTCCGGAGTCTCTACCAGCGCTCTTTTTGATCAAATCACCTATTTGCTGAGCAATACAGACGTAAAGCTGCTAGACTTTACCAGTTTGACGGAAGATATGTACAACGAAAGTATTAAAACAATTTTTCAATATCAGGTTGGTGAGACATACAATGAACCCAAAAAAGGAGATATTGAAAGCTTGTTGAAGAAAATCGAAAAGAAGGCTACTGTCAAGACCTACAAGAGCACGTAATGCTTAAAGGTTATCTTTATATTATGTAATTCAAGATTTACCAAAAGACCAAACACTTCGATTGCACTGTCGGAAGAGGCGCAAAATATATAAGAGGGACACATTCCAATTGTAAGTTAAATGGAGCGTGTCCCTTTTTTGTATATTCAGATTATTTTTCTTAAATTTAAAAAGTATACAGGAAAGATCTTATTTCCGGAATATATTCATGGCACTTTTAAGTCTGCAGCAAATAAGTTTACGCTTTGGAGGTCCGTTATTATTAGATAAGGTAGATTTGCAGTTAGAACGGGCCGAAAGAGTCTGCCTTATTGGTCGTAACGGTGAGGGGAAATCTACTCTTCTCAAGTTGATTAATGGAGAGTTGATACCAGATTCAGGAGAGATTGCCAGGCAGAAGGGGCTCTGTACCGCTTACCTATCACAGGAAATTCCAAGGGAATTGGATGGTACCGTATATGAAATAGTCCAGGATGGGCTGGAGAACGCTGACCGTAGTCAGGTAAAACGGGATATTCACAATGATTGGGAAAAACGGCATCAGGTTGAAAAAGTGATTTCGCTGATGGAATTGGATGCCGATGCTGAATTCAAGGTTCTTTCCTCCGGCTTAAAACGCAGGGTACTGCTTGCAAAGGGTCTGGTTTGTAAGCCTGAGATATTGTTGCTTGATGAACCAACTAACCATCTGGATATTGCATCAATCGATTGGCTGGAAGAGTTTTTGCTGCGATATGAGGGTACTGTTTTTTTTGTTACCCATGATCGTGTATTCTTGAAAAATATAGCCAGGCGCATCATTGAGCTTGACAGGGGAAACCTTGTGGATTGGGAGTGTGATTATGAGACATTTCTCACGCGTAAACAGGCAGTACTTGATGCGGAGGAGAAACAATGGTCGACCTTTGACAAGAAACTGGCAAAGGAGGAAGTGTGGTTGAGACAGGGTATTAAGGCTCGGCGTACTCGAAATGAGGGGAGAGTAAGAGACCTTGAAAAAATGCGTACTGTCCGAAAAGAACGACGTACATTGAGTGGAACAGTACGAATGCAGGCGCAAGAGGCGGAACGTTCCGGTACGAAGGTAATAAAGGTAGAAGGCCTGGAATATGGGTATGATAATACACCGGTAATAAAAGGTTTTTCTACAACAATTATGAGAGGTGATAAAGTGGGAATTATCGGCCCTAATGGTGCCGGCAAGTCTACACTTTTACGTCTTCTTCTTGGCGAATTGACTCCTCAGGAGGGAGTAGTAGAGCATGGTACCCATCTGCAGATTGCATATTTCGACCAACTTCGCGAACAACTGCAGGATGACAAGTCCGTGTTTTATAATGTAGGAGATGGGAATGATTTTATTACATTAAACGGCAAACAGCAGCATGTAATAGGATATCTACAGAAATTTCTATTTTCCCCGGATCGGGCACGCACCACTGTCCGAGTTCTCTCCGGTGGAGAACGCAATCGTCTTCTTCTAGCACGGTTGTTTACCAGACCTGCAAATGTTATAGTGATGGACGAGCCTACAAATGATCTGGACGTTGAGACTCTGGAGCTTCTGGAGGATTTGTTGTTGGACTATAAGGGTTCACTGCTTCTGGTAAGTCATGATCGTGCATTCCTCAATAATGTGGTCACCAGTACTATTGTGTTTGAAGGTGAAGGTGAGGTTAATGAATATGTTGGTGGTTATGATGATTGGATTCGACAGAGAAAACAGATTGAAACAAGTAGTAAGAAGCAGGTAAAATCAAAAACTGATAGGCAGAAGAAAAGCCCTGCGCAGACTCGCAGGCTTAGTTATAAAGAGCAGCGTGAGCTGGTCGCTCTGCCACGGAAAATAGAGGAACTGGAAGAAGAGCAGAAAAAATTGTATAAGGCAGTTAGTGACCCATTGTTGTATAAGAATGGGGATGATGAGGCTGCTGTTATAAGGACAAGATTGTCTGCGCTGGACTCTGAACTCGCTGACGCCTACCAGAGGTGGGAATCACTAGAAACACTTCAGGATTAATGTTATGACACATAAAAAACACTATTCCCGGCTTACCACAGAAAATAGATTGAAGCTGATAGGGGGGCTGTTGAACTCTATTTATTCTGAAGATGATTCAGCCAACGCTTACGAGAAGACCATTGCCCTTATCAATAAGTACAAACAAAAGGTTGAGAGCACTCCATATTATCTGACTAAGAAAGATATCATACTGATAACATATGGAGACCAGGTTTTTCACTCGGGTGAGACGGCACTGTCAACTCTCTTCAGTTTTCTAAATGAGTATGTTCGGGATATCATCAATACCGTTCATATACTACCATTTTATCCGCACTCATCTGATGACGGTTTCTCAATTGTAAACTATAAGGGAGTCTGTCCGCTTAAGGGCTCATGGAAAGACATAGCAAACATAAAGAAAAATCATCGAATCATGTTTGATGGTGTTATTAATCATATGTCACAATTGAGCAGATGGTTTAACTGCTATCTGGCAGATACTCCTGCATTTGATGATTTTTTCATAAATGTTGACCCTAGTACAGATTTGTCAGAGGTTGTAAGGCCAAGAACATCTCCTCTTTTAACAGAGTTTGTTGATGAAGATGGTAAGATTAGAAACATATGGACAACATTCGGCAGTGATCAGGTAGATTTGAATTATGCAAATTACAAAGTGTTATTAAAGGTTTTAGACGTATTGCTTTTCTATATCGAAAAAGGTGCTTCACTTATACGGCTTGATGCAATNGCTTATATATGGAAAGAGTTAGGNACGCCATGTGTNCATCTTCCAAANACTCACGAATTGATTCAGCTAATGCGGGAGGTAATGCATGCAGTTGCACCCGAAGTAATAATTATTACAGAGACAAATGTTCCGCATGGTGAAAATATTTCGTATTTTGGGGCCGGTAATGATGAGGCGCAAATGGTATATAACTTTGCACTTCCTCCGCTTCTGGCATTTTCTGTTTTGAAGTCCAATACGGAAAAGCTTACAAAATGGGCGGAGGAGTTGGCTCTTCCAGGTGAGGGGGTATGTTTTTTTAATTTTACCGCAAGCCATGACGGTATTGGTGTAAGAGCGGTAAATGGAATCCTGGACGAAAAAGAGATAAACTTCTTAGTGAGTACATCTATTGAGCATGGGGGGTATGCATCATACAGGGCTATTGGGGATGAGGATAAATCACCTTATGAGTTAAACTGCAGTTATATCGACTTACTGACACATCCGGAAGAGGATGATAACCTGAGGGTTAAAAGAATGATGCTCTCTCAGGCAGTAGTTCTTGCAATGCCTGGAGTGCCGGGTATATATTTTCATTCACTAGTCGGCTCCAGGAATTATCATGAAGCGGTACGGAAGACGAGGATTAATAGATCCGTTAATAGAGATAAATTGAATTATGATAATTTAAAAGAGTTGCTTGAGGAAGAGGGTAGCTTGCAGAAGATTCTTTTCAAAAGGTATAAGCAGCTTTTATCAATAAGAATAAGTGAAGAGGCCTTCAATCCATTTGGCAAATATGAGTTCCTGGATCTTGGAAGTAAAGTATTTGCGGTCAAACGATATGCCGGTGATGATACTGAGTCTATACTTGCACTATTTAACTTTACTGGAGAGAGTGCTGAAATAGTTCTGCCAGAGGAATATACTGGTCATTTAGTTGATATAATTACACATACCAAAGTTAATAGTCAGGATCTGGCATTAGAGCCGTATCAAATAGTGTGGTTGAAGAAACACAAAGACTCTTAAAGGGGTTTTATCAATACTCTTCGCGAATACGAAGGAAGGAGGCAAATTTAGGAATGCCTGATTTGTAAAATCCGTAGTATTTAAATGTGACGGTACTTCCAATTGGAGGGGGGTTATCTCGCTCCTTATCAGAAAAACCGGTTCCTATCGCAAATTGGATTTCGTTGGGCAGCTCCACTAACAGTGATCCAAGACGACCGGTATGCTTTCCGGAGCCGGGAAGATGTTTAATGACAGTTGCCTCTGTATCTTCATAGGTTTTTACTTTTAGTAGATCGTAGGAGCGCCCGACAGTGTACGGAGAATCTGGCCTTCTCAACATCACTCCTTCTCCTCCAAGAGACTCAATCTCCTTAAGCTCTTTTCTAAGGTGCTCCTCGCTTTCACAGATTTGATGTTCCAGCACTTCAGCATACAGGTTTGTGTGCTCCAGGAACCAGCGGCGCGCAAAATCAAGACGTTTTTCGAAGCCTCCTTCTGTTCCAGGTGCGTCGAATACAAAATAGTGAACCTTTTCCCAATCTGTACCGGCATTCTCCCGACGAACGATACTTACAAGCTCCTGGAATTGATCTCTTTCTGTCCATAGTTCACCGTCCAGGGGTGTTTGTGGAAAATCCCTGGTAAACCATTCCGGAGCATGAAAAGGGTTTCCCTGACGAGAAATCAGTTCTTTGCCTGTCCAGTATCCACGTACACCATCAAGTTTCTCGCTCATCCACCATCCATTGATATCAGTTTTCTGGTTCCAGCTATGTGCAAGCATTACAGGTGCTTTTTTCTGTACATTGCTATTTTGGTGAAGTGGTTGTGGCGGATTCGCCTGTGTGGCGATCTGAAGAGTGCAGACAGAAAGAAGAAGGGTAAACGTTGTCAGAAAAATAGAGGTATGCTTTCTCATAACAAATATGTATTTGTGATTTGAGCTTTGTTACATTTGAACTCTCTGCTCAGTTCAAACTCTACCAGGTAGTATAAGGCAATGAATTACTTCCTTATAATACCTTTTTTCTTTAACATATCCAGAAGGGCCTTAAGGTTTTCCTCTATAGATTTATGTTCTGAATCCAGAATGACATCTGGGCTTAGAGGCTCTTCGTATGGTGAATTTATACCGGTGAATTGAGGGATCTCTCCGTCAATAGCCTTTTTGTAAAGACCTCTGGGGTCTCTTTTAATACAGGTTTGCAGGCTACAGCGAACAAAGACTTCAAAAAATCTTCCATCCGGTATCAACGCTTTGACCTGATCTCTCTGGCATCTTAGCGGGGAGACAAAAGTACATAAAACAAGAGAGCCGTGTTCGTAAAAAACCCTGGCAACCTCTCCGGCTCTTCTGGTGTTCTCTATTCTATCCTGATCTGAGAAGTTGAGGTCATTACACAGTCCATGGCGAAGTTTGTCCCAGTCCAATAGTGCTGTATGGATTCCAGTGTTGAAGAGAATGCGTTCAAGGCTTTTTGCTATTGTTGATTTGCCTGCTCCTGATAAGCCGGTAAACCAGATAACGGCGGTCTTGTGTTTATACCTCTCCTCTCTCTCCTTAAGAGATACCGGGTCTCTCTCTATTTCTACTTTAATGGGCAGTTCTTCTACATCTGTTTTTTCTTCAGCATGGATAGTCTCTTCGATGCTTCGCACTGCACCACGAATCATCCCTGCTCCAACTGTAAAATTAGTATCAGGGTCTATTACTATAAAACTACCCGTTTCCCTGTTCTTGTTATACTGGTCTAACATTATTGGTTGGGTAAGCTTAATCTCAGCGCGTCCAATTTCGTTCAACAGCAGAGTGTTAACATCTGTGTGATGTGTGTCCTTTATTAACTCGCAGAAAAGGTTATGCTCAGTCGCATCGGTACGGTGTAAGGTGTTTACGTCAAACATGTATATTAACTTAGTGATACTGGCATTAACCGTTCTTGTGGTATGTTTTATAAAATAATTTTTACCTATTTCAAGCGGTTCATTTCCCATCCAGCATAAGATGACATCAATATTGTTTTCAACTTGAGGAAGATTATGCCGTCTGACAATCATATCTCCACGGCTGATATCTATTTCGTCTTCGAGCGTTATGACAACAGATTGTGGAGCGTGTGCTTCTTCAAGGTCTCCGTCCATTGTTGTGATAGTTTTAACTTTGGAAACCAGTCCTGAGGGCAGTACAGCGATCTCTTCACCCGGGCTGACTGAACCCGCGACAACCCTTCCTGCATAACCTCTGAAATTAAGATCAGGCCGTATAACATATTGAACTGGGAATCTGAAGTCGCGAATATTATAGTCTGAGCCTATGTGGACATTTTCAAGTGTATGCAATACTGTAGGACCGTCATACCAGGGAGTTAACTCGCTTTTGACAACGACATTGTCTCCTTTAAGTGCCGACACCGGAACGTAAGTAATATCTTTAATATCAAGCTTGCGGGAATACTCATCATATTCCTCAACTATTGCATTGTATACATCTTGAGAGTAGTCAACCAGATCGATCTTGTTTACAGCAACTATCATATGAGATACTTGTAAGAGGCTGGCTATGAAGCCGTGACGCCTTGATTGCTCAAGGACGCCTCTACGCGCATCAATGAGGATAATAGCAAGGTTGGCAGTAGAAGCACCAGTAACCATATTTCGTGTGTACTGTACGTGTCCGGGAGTATCGGCAATGATGAATTTCCGTTTAGGAGTCTGGAAATAACGATAAGCCACATCTATAGTTATTCCCTGCTCCCTTTCGGCAGCAAGTCCGTCCGTTAATAGAGATAAATCTATCTCCTTTTCACCTTTGCGTTTAGCCACTTTCTTTACGGCTTCAAGCTGGTCATCGTATATGTTTTTGGTGTCCATGAGAAGCCTGCCAATAAGCGTAGATTTTCCGTCATCTACACTTCCAACAGTAGTGAATCTTAGCAAGTTCGCATGATCTGGGGATGTAGGTGAATCCATGTTTAGAAATATCCCTCCTTCTTCTTATCTTCCATAGAACTGTCAGAGGTCATATCGATAACACGATTTTCCCTCTCAGATTTACTGGCTTCTTCAACTTCTTTTATTATGTCATCAATTGTTCTGGCTTCTGACCGAACGGCTCCAGTACATGGGCTGCATCCCAGACTCCTGAACCTGCACATGATTTTTTCTACCTTTTCGCCCTTCTTGAGCTTGACCATGTCATCGTATGGAATTAGTACGCCGCCTCTGTCAACAACTTCTCTNTCCTGTGCGTAGTATATAGGGACAATGGGTATCTCTTCATTTCTTAAATAGTACCAGACATCCATCTCCGTCCAGTTACTTATTGGAAAAACCCGAATTGACTCTTCCTCGTTAATACGGCAATTATATAGATTCCAGAGTTCAGGTCTCTGATACTTTGGGTCCCACTGTCCGAACTCATCTCTGAAAGAGAATATGCGTTCCTTTGCTCTTGATTTTTCTTCGTCTCTGCGCGCTCCGCCAAAGGCCGCATCAAATTTATGTCTCTTTATTCCGCCAAGCAATCCTTGAGTTTTTAACTTGGCACAACATTTATCGACCCCTATCTTTTGAGGATGTGTACCCTCGGAGATCGCCTCATCATTCTTTTCTACGATGAGCCTGCACCCAATCTCCTTAACATACCTATCTCGAAATTCAATCATCTCTGGAAATTTAAAACCGGTATCAATGTGCATGAGAGGAAACGGGATTTTGCCGGGATAAAAGGCTTTTTGGGCAAGACGTACCATTACACTTGAATCTTTTCCGATGGAGTAGAGCATAACTGGGTTTTTAAACTCAGCCGCCACTTCACGAATAATATGGATTGACTCTGATTCGAGTTGTTTTAAGTAAGAAATATTGGTGTTTTTCAAAAAAAAATCTCCACAACTAACAAGATTTAAGAACTTCGGTATTTATTATGGGTAAGCAAGGGGAGGGGTTTAATAATAGATGACTATTACTGGAATAGAAATATCATGCAAAATCCTAATTTTCCTGCCCGCGTATTACTGTACTCAAACGCCTTTTTCCATAAAACTATTACCTTCAAGACTATTGTATAACTATATGAATTATTGGCCGTTGTGTCAATGAGAATTTAATATTAAGAAGTTGCAGTTTCTACAGGAATTAGCGAATAAATGGATAGATTTTTATGGATATTTTAGTATGGCGACTCAACAACATATGTGTATAATTGCTCAATTACTATAAAACTTTTTGTTATTGAAACAGACGATAACTGAATAATCATTTAGAAAGTAGGAATATGAAATATAAAGACTTAGTTGAAAAGTTGACTCCTGTTCATAACGATGGATATTTTAATAGCCATCACTCTCCCGAAACTCATGGTACAGGTGAATACAATCAATTTGCATATACCACGATTGGAACTTGTGAATGTCCAAAATGTATTGCCCATGCACTCGCATTTGGAATTTCTGAGCACTATCTGGAGGAGGAAATCACGGGAGAAATCGCAGAAGAGTTAAAAGGTATTTACGGAAAAGTTGGAGTAGATAATTTAAAAGATGCCTTTAAAGAAGAGGAGAAGGACTCTCCGGAATATTCAAGCCTGACGGCGATCTTAGCTTGAGCGCGTAGACCTGGAAATGTGTACAAAATGTATTTTCAGGGGCTACACATTGCCATAGCAAGTTAGCCCCTTTAGTGTGCGTAATAAATCGGGTAAGGTGTTGTTATCGTCCTCGTCCGCCCCTGCCTCCAAAACTTTTTTTGCCTTCAAATCCGCCTTTACTGCTGTTGGATCCTTTGCTGCCCCCAAATCCGCCTTTTGTGCCGCCATGCCCTTTCTTACCGCCAAATCCACCTTTACCACCTGGTCCGCCCTTACCACCGTGAGCTTCATCAGCAAGAGCTTCGCTAACTTTAAGGGTACTTCCTTTCAGCTCTTTACCATCCAGGCTATCGATTGCAGACTTACCCTCTTCGTCAGAGTTCATCACAACAAATGCAAATATTTTAGATTGGCCATTATATTTGTTTTTTGCAATTAGAACTGATTCGACTGCTCCGCTCTTTTCGAAAGCCTCTCGTATATCATCTTCGCTAATCTCGTCAGATAAATTACCTACATGTATCTTCATTTCAATCTCCTTTACCTTGTTAACAGTAGTCAAACATTCAGATGTTTGATATCTAGAAAATTTAATTATTACAGATAACTATTCTGCTATTACTATCAAATGATCATCATTCTGAAATATTACTGGAGCAAGTCGTTCCAGATCCTGTGGAGTGACAGCTTTAAGTTTTTCACCATATTGTTCATCTGCTTCGGGTGTGTTGCCGTCAAGTATCTCCATACTTATGTAATATGCCTGGCTGACACGGTCCATACGGCGCATGCCACGGCGTCCTAAGGCAGCATTAATTGTCTGCTGTACCTCCTCTGCATCGAAAGACGCTTCACGTATCGACCGGATCTCTGCTTTAATTCCGGAAACGGCTTTTTCTATATTTTCAGGCCTGGTACCCATAGTAACACGATACCAATGCGCATCCCTGTATTTAGGGAAATGTGTGCCTATTGAATAGGCGAGTCCCTGCTTTTCTCTAAGATTGAAGGCAAGCCTGTCAGAGAATATATTACTGAGAATGTGAAGGGCCGCTTGATCCTTCTCGTCAACTTCACA
>JGI26241J51128_1001325_pt1 | contig 13435 bp, 12 predicted proteins | sample SaaInlV_200m_DNA_4_FD_51128 | JGI IMG/M metagenome (IMG submission 51128) | reverse complement strand
CAGTATTCTCGCGAGATTTGCTAGATATATATTTTAGCTTTGCTGTACAAAACGAAGACTTTGAGATTGTTGGGGTAGACGAGATGCCTGCACTAAGGTATCTCATTGCCAACGGTGAAGAAGCGTTTGCATCATCCTTGCTAAGAGAGTGGGTGAGAGGGAAGGTTTTTGGTAAACCTGATTTTTTGATCCTTTGCTCTGAGTGTTCTGGAGATAACATTTTTTTATCAGATGGGTTTTTCAAAATCTCTCAATTGGAGAAAATCGAATGAAATCCAAAAGAAGCCTTATTATCTGTGCTTTATACAATATCACAACCGTAAGCTGGCGATTAAAATCTTTGTAGAAAAGTTCGCTAAACAGCCCGCAGAAATCTTTGTTGAGAAAAGATTTCTCTGGCTGGACCAGTTCTGGAGAAATAGATATCAAGTTGCTTATTTGATTACCCCTTAGATATCTAATATTTCAGAGCGAGAAAGTGCTGAAAAGTAAAAAATGGATGTCGCTAGAAAATCTTGGGCATATCTGTTCGACTGGTAAGACATCGAAAAAGATGTAAAAATAAAGGCTGATAATAAATTCAGTTGTCCGTCTTGCAGATAGGCGGGTACAAAAAATGGAGCGGGTAGCCCATGACAAATGCAACAATTCGGATAGACGGTGCGCTTGCACTGCATAGTTTAAGAGCAATAAAATCTAATACATCAGGGTTAGAGAATGATGCCCCTCTTTTCTTCAGAGTTCGGGCTGGAATTCAAGAACACCCCGTTTGGGCTTATGATCGTTTGGCGATTGTAGTGTTTTGTTATACCCACGTTGCCAGGCAAAATACGGGCGATTTATCCGGTGCACTTGAGGTATCGCTGGATGGGGTGCTTNTCAGTCATGGTAACTGCGCCAANGTGCTTGCAAAAAGTNTCCGATGGCATACATCCTCAGCAATNCGCAGGGTATCTGANCAATTGATNAATAGCTTTATCTCTGGAGAAGTCACCCCNAANACCCTTGGTGTGCAAATTCAAATCTCCGAAAGAACGCCTCCNGAAGATGTCTTTGACGCGATAGACAAAGCGCGTAGAAGAAAAAGTAGAAGCTGATAAAAAATGAGAGTGACCTATTTTTATGCACAAAAAAACGCCAACGGGCTACCGCCCTGTGTGCGGACTATTGTCCTTGTCGCTGGCTAATCCGCCTTGCGCCCCTGTCACCGTGAAGATTAGCATCTTCCCTCTAGGCGTAACCGCCGTTGTGCAGGGGACGGCTGGGCGGACTAACCAGCTTGCAGCTTAAGGGCATTCGTTCTGCATGGTCAACCTTTTCGACAGGAGTTTTCGTTTTCCCCAAATAATCGTGTAGCAGTTTATGGAGTTGCATCTTTGATGTCACTTAACCCATAATATTGCCACGCATGGAAGCATAAGTTTGCCGCTTTTTACCTGTAATCCATTGGCAAAAACCGACATATTGGAAGTGAGTTGGAAGGATAAGTTTGCCGCAAGTAAATTCTGGAACCATAAGATTGCCGAAAAAATATTCTTGTTTTTGACGAAAATAGCTTCCGAATCTGTCCAAATGTACAAATTTCATCGAAAAATGAATTTGGTGAAACCACCACCATTTTTTTCGCACCCGTCAGAATGGATATTCTGAATTTCGGTCTCAAAAAAGCAGAGTCCCATTTGCAAAATACCCACTCTGGAAGCATAAGTTTGCCAAAACGGCAAACTTATGGGTTAAGTTACATTTGACCCCGTGAGCACAAAAAAAGCCGAGAAGTTGGGTGAGGGGGGCACCCAATTTTCTCGGCTAAGAGAATCTTAGCATAGACAAAAAGGTCTTGCAAGGGCAAATTTCTTCATCTTGAGAAGTAAGGATGAAGTAGTACGAAGGGCTGATATTGTTCTTTGTGAACGTTTGTTCTATACTATTAGTGCGACAACATGATGGAGTGGTGGGTAACGATGCCACTGAGTAATAATTATGGCAGATTTGAAACTTACCTCTGAAGAAGTGGCGATGATCCGCTTCCAAATAGATGCAAATGCGAAAGCGTCTGAGCGATTCAAACGCCTTTCAGTGATTGCTTGGCGAGATGCCGTAATCGTTTCATTGCTTCTTCAAGGCCTAAAATCCAAAGAAATCACTGAGCTACGTCTTGCTGATCTAAACTTTAGTGGGTTGGTTGTTAATCCCCGTTTGGGAAGTCGGCGACTTGTTGAATTGGAAGATACCACTTGCTTGTACTTGGATAAGTATCTGGACGGCGTGATGCCAAAAGAACGTGCAGTACTGTTTTTGAGCCAGCGCGGAAAAATGCTAAACGTGCGAACTATAGAGCGGATGATTTCGAAGTTGGGCGAACAACTTGAGTTAGAGCTTGTTCCCAACCTGTTGACGAATAGTGCAGATGGTTGACGAAAAAAACTTAGCCTCTCCGAAAGAAATGCGGAGAGTAAAAATAATATGGAGCAATCAAAATGATTGGTAAAATAATAAAATTCTTGATCAAAGCAGTCTTGTGGGTGGTATTTATTGCTTTGATAGTCCCAGTAGGTTATTTCGCAGTACGGATGGGACAGCCGATGGATTTACCCGAATATAAAGGTTTGACTTATTATCAGTATTTGGAGTGGGAGCGTTTAGAGCAGGAGAAGCACCTTAAAGAGTACTTTATGGAAAATCCAGCAACGCAAGAGGAATATGAAAATATAAACGGGTGTGCTGTAATCTCGCGCTCTTTTGGTCATTTGGGACGTTTTTTCTCTCAGCCTGTAATTCTACTTGAAAGAAGTGTTATAGAGGATAAACCGTTTGACTTTATGCGTTTTCTTCCGAATTGGTGGATGATGTTTGAGGAAAATCACCTAAAAACATTGCATGCTAATTCAACAGGACATCCTGTTTGCCGCATACCGGATGAGATCCCAGACGATTATGCGCTCTCTGTTGGCGCGCAGCTTCCTAAGGAGGAGGTCGTGCAGTGAACTGAGAAAAGGAATTTTGATTTTGAAAGCCTCATTTTCGAATGGGGCTTTTTGCTATATGTGAGGCGTTAATGACATCATTCTTTGACGATCTGTGTTTATAGCGACTACATGATGGAGCGGCTTGTAACGGTCTGAGCAATGTCGCGATATGGGTATTGGTGAATAGCCTCAGCCCTCATCATTGTTCTCGTTTGGCTTGTCCTAAAGCGGTCACGTTTAATCGAATTTATCGCAATTAGGTTGTCTTGAAACTTTAGTGATTGTTACTAATCAAAAAGATAGCGGAGAGTATCCCGATATTAAAAACTCTATCAAAAGAGTCTTTTTCTCATAGTTATTGTGAGGACGGTAATTCTCAAAAACACAAAAGAGAAGGAGAAAAGTATAAAGGGTCTTAAGGCATATATGCCCGTAGAGCCTTTTAATCTCCATTTTTAGCCCATTTTCGACATTATGTTGTCGCTTTTTTATCTGTTTTTATGAGGCATATATGCCTCTAGAGCAGTTTTTGTCAATTGTGATGACGGGAATTTTGCGATAGAAAGGGAGATTTTCGATGATTTTCTGCTAAACGAAACCTGGACAATGAAGGTATCTTACAGAGAATCTTGACGATACCTTTGAAACGCTAAGAAAAAGCGCGCCTTGACAAAGCCTAAAATTCTTCCTAGAATGACATTTGAATAGACGTGACCCTGTAGGAGAAATGTATCTATTGAGACGTTCTCGCTAACGCGGGAGCGTCTTTTTTTGTTTAAATCGGCATATAAGGAGCCAGTATGGAAATCAACTTATCACCAGATATTTTGAAAAAATGGGGAGCTGTAATCTTGGTTATTCTTGCGCTTCTTGGCGGAGGCTACACCCTCAATGCCAGTGGCATATTTAATCGGGAAGCAACCCCTGAAGAAGAAACTAATCTTGGCGGCATTGCCGCCGTAGCTGGTGTTGAGGCGACTTTTACACTGGATTACGAAGAACCAATTGAAGATTGGTTGGCACGACTTTGTGAAGTTAGCACCGAAGAAGGTTGTCAGGTGGCAGAAACTTTCCTGATGGACTCTATGGCTTCAATCTTGAAGACAAAACAACCTAAGACAACCTGCTCGGCGGAATATATTGAGAAGGTTGATTTAGGAGTCCAAACGGATGGGGTAGGCGATGATGAAGAGGTTGTTTATGAATGGGAAGTGTGGAAAGTAAATTTGACACTTTCTGATCCCTGGGAAGGGTCAGAGGGTGAAGATGCTGTTTATGTTCAGGTCACCAACGAGGAAGATGAATGGAAATTTGCTCGCATCCTTTTTGACCAAGAAGCTGAGAAGTATAAAAGTGACGAGGAGGTTTCCAGTGAAAACAAATAGAAATCTCTTTGTTAGGACACTGCTCAATTGGCTTTTATTGTTGGCAATCTTTTCAGTCTCTATCTTGCCAGTTGCCGCAGATGGAGGAGATGATGATGATTCCGTCTGGGACGGCGTGATTGATGAAAACGGAGAAATCCTTTACGACAACCTGATCGATCAAGGCATACACCAAGAAAGTGTGGATTGGATGCCAAGCATAGATATTTTGGGAAATACGATAGGTGGAACAGCTGAGTACCACATTTATGAAACAGCCGATGGAACGGTGGTGAAGCTCCCAACTGCAAGTACGCTTTTCTTCATGGCTCTTAATCCGGGTGAATCTGGGATTGGAGATGCAAGTGCGAGCCACTTTACAGGTGCAGGAACGCTGTTGTCTATGCCTGGCGTTATTTCAGCCCTGCTTCAGGGAGCAGATATTGATTTTTCCAACACAGAATATGTTTCTTCAGATCAATATGCAGACGCACTACTTGCTGGCGAGACAGATATTTGGTCTTTGGGGGTAAATGACCTTTGGGGTTTGATGACCTCTCTGGGAGAAGCGTCTTATGGAGACCTACTAAATGGAGGCGAATTCAATCTCTACACCGCCATGCTCCTCTATACCCCAGATAATATCCCACTAGAAATTCTTGAACTACTCCCGCCAGATTTTGAGTTTCCTCCAGAGCCACCTGAACCTCCTGCTTGCCCCGCACCCTCTACAGTTGTTGGTGAAATTACGCGAAGCGGGACAATTATTGCACCAAATTTCCCGTTAGTGGTCGGGCAAGACCCAGATAAAAGAGGTGTAGACCTGTCTTTCAACGTTAGTGTCGCACCAACAATCTACACCTATTATGAATTGGTCCCTGTCGTAGAAGAGAGCATGTGCGGGAATTGCAATGGAAATAACCCTAGTGGTCCTGCTTGTCACCCCTGCGACATTATTGTGGATTGGGTTTGCGAGCAACGTATCCAGTCTTATTCCGAAACGATTCCTGTGGCTTATGGCTCTACCAGCCTGACTAAAGAATCAGAAGATTGGATTTTGAATACCCTCAGTATTCGATATCCGGGTGCATATATCCACAATGGAAGTTTCCGCTTCCCCTCATCTTCGGGTGGCAGTTCCTGGAATTACACAGCACCTGGTATTCAAATTGCGGATCCCGGCGAGTGGACAATTAGCATTGGCGGACGTACTTCTGGCACACCCGTCTCAGCCGCTAGAAACTTTGGTGGTCCCGCAGGTTCTTTTGAAGCCTGGCTCAAAGAAACGGCGATTACTCAGTAATGAATCCCGCTCTTGAACGCCTGATTTGGGTTACCAATGGTCTCATAGTGGTTCTGTTTTCAACAGCAGACCACCTTTTGACACTTGCTCTTTTAGCTTCTGTAGGAACTTTCGTCTGGGTCTCACCCGACGAACAACGCTCTTGGGCTATAGGCACGGGTGTCCTTTCTGTGGTGGCAAGTGCGTTCGCTCTTTCTCCAATCCCAGTATTTCTGCTTGTAATGTCGCTTGGTGGATGGGTTGCTCTTGTGATGGAGAAATACAACCATCCCGCAATTCGCTGGAATATCATACGCGGCATTTCCATCTACGCTGTATCGGGAATGGGATATAGCCTTTATCGTGGCTCAGNCGCATCAGCGGCTTTGGCTTCTGACCCACAAATGGCGCAAGGGGCTGTATATATNAATATGATTGCAGGGGTGGCTATGTACGCCATCCCCCTTATTTTTATGGGGATGTTGACACAATCAATCTGGGCACATCCTCCGGCTCCCGGTAGTCGTCCTGCTCAACTAATTAGCACAATTCGTACAAGGGGGAAGGATTAGGATGTCTCTGAGCATCATAGATAATGGGTTACGCATAGATGGTGGACTGCGTTACGCCTGGTTCAAACTGAACTATACAGGCGTGGGCGATTTTTACCGTTGTGTGGCCCTCAAGGAACTATCAGAGATACCCGTTACCGTTCGAGAAGATTATGACCTGCTGGGTAAACAGTGGGCAGCCGTACGCGGTCTACATAATGCAGGCGTAAATTTTGCTTATGCGGCTATGGGAATTTACGATCCTGACCATATCGGCATCGTACAGTATTTTGGCGCGGCAGCAGAAGGACTTAGTGAAAAAGAAGCGGCAAGCAAGGCTTTGGCAGGCATGGCTACGGTCGAGGCTGTTTTGGCGAACTTCCCGCAATCTAAATTAGCTTCGCCTACGGCTGAATGGTTTGAGTGGTATCTGGATTTTATTACTCGCCGCTCCAAAAATGTAGCCGCTATTTTAGGGCATCCTGATCCACGCCAGGGGAAACGGGGAGCAAGCGGCGACGGTACTCTTGGCGATGCCTCGGATTCGGACTTAGCCCAAGAGCAGAACGAAATCCTTTTTAGGGGGCTGGCAAAACTTCGCAAAAACTTTATCTATCAGGTATTGGCTGAGCATATTTCTCGCGGAGAAATGGCGGAAACTTTGGTGCGGATTGCAGAAATCACATCCAATGTCGCTTCCCGAAGACGTGGTTCTATCTCTTATGGCTTCAACTTGAGCATCCCGCTGATGGCAGCTGTAGCGCAAAGTCAGCAAGCCGGTGTCAGCCAAGGAGAAGGTGTAGCTCGTAGCGTGCAAGATGGCTATAGCGAAGGATGGGGAGAATCTCATGGCGTTGGATTATCAGAATCGGATGGAGTGGCTACCTCACACGGCACATCTGAGTCCTGGACAGAGGGAACATCGAAAGGAACAAGTGTTTCTGATGGCACATCCGAATCTCATGGCTCCTCAAGCACATCAGGAAGCGGACAAAGCTCTGGGGGCGGTTGGAGCCAAAGCAGTGGGTGGGGCGTGAATGTTGATGCTGGGAAATCAATCCTCGGCAATATACCGGTGATTGGCGGACTTTTGAAAGGCGTTTCAGGTGGTTATAACCAATCTTCAGGCGTAAGTGGTTTTGGTAGCACATCGTCCTTTTCCTCTCATTCATCCTCTCATTCTACAGGCACATCTCACTCAGAAGGAAGCTCGAAAGGAGAGTCTCAAAGCCACTCCCACGGCACTTTTTCTAGTACAACGAATAGCCATTCAGAAGGAAAAAGTGAAAGTTGGGGGGAATCTCAGAATCAGGGCAGATCTCACGGAGAAGGTATCAGTGCTTCCTCGATGGCTGGACGTATCTCTGGGCAAGGCTTGGTTGGAGGATTATCCACCGGCTTATTGCCCGGCATCTCAATCAATCGCAGTTTTCAAACAGAAGATGATGTAGCAGATCGCGTTACCGAAGTTTTGCGGGGACTTGAGTCTCTGGTTAATCAGGCGACTGCTGAGGGTGGTTTTATGACCAACGCCTTTGTATTTACCGAAGATATTGAAGGCGCGGCTGCTGCGGATGCGCTAGTGCCGCAAGCCTTTCATGGAGTGAGTGTACCTACGCCGGTGCTGACGCTACATCCACTAAAAGAAGAAGAGGACGCGCTTCGGACACACGCGCTTTCTTTTACCCCTTGGGTAGAGGCAGATGAGGGCGATCCTTTTGGTGGACAATTATGGACACGTTATGCGACTCTAATGACTGCTGGGCAACTCGCCGCCTTAACTGCTCCTGGACTCTTTGAGGAGGGTGCAGCTTCAACGGTGATGGCTGAAATCCCTGAAGGTATGGGCTTTTACCCAAATATGCCGGGCGACATCGTTTTGGGACACCAATACAGCCCGGAAACTGCTGATCTAACCACCGCTCAAGTCCGTCTCGATTTCCCCAATTTGATGCACACGATGTTTGCAGGCGATACCGGCTTTGGTAAATCAGTCGCTGCGATGCGGATGCTTTATGAAACAACCCTCAAACATAAGACCCGCTCGGTAGTTTTGGATTTTGGCGCAGGGTGGCGCACCATGCTCAACGCGCCGGGACTCGAAGGTCATCTCGACATTCAGCAATTATGGCCCGATGCGGTGAGACCCTTCAGATGGAACCCGCTCCAAATTGGCAGACATATTTCGCCCGAAACGCAATGGAGAGCCTTTGCAGATGTTTTCGGCGGAATTACACAATTAGGTGTCAAACGCCAAAAGCAGGAATTACTCGACTCTCTTCGTAAACTCTATCTTGGTCATGGTGTGCTTATTGACGATCCCGATGTGCGCTCCGATGCACAGTGGGGAAGAGTGCAAGCTGGGGATGAAGCCAATCTAACGGGCGCAAATGCAGGGCTTCCTTTGGGGAATTTGCCGACAGAGCAACGCCAAAAATTAGCGGTTTATAGAAGCGCAGGTGTTGGCTTGGCAGACCTTTATCAGACCATCAAGGAACGTCTGGAAACTGTCCCCCCACGTGACACGATGCTCACTGGTGTTCTCGAAGGGATTTTGTTTCGCATGAATCCTTTGGTGCAGGGTGCAGCTTCCAAGCAGTTTGCGCCGGGCAAGGATACGGTCCCAGTTGAAGATATGAGCAAACCTTGGGGCATCACCATCATTGAAGGCGGTATGTTTTTGGATGAATTCGGCAAAGCCTTTCTTCTGGGCTGGACGGGCTGGCATCTTTATATGGATATGGTTGCTCGGCGCGTGCATGAAGTCCGTGATGAACCGCTCCTGCAAATTGTTTACGAAGAAGCAAATAAGATTTTTAGCAAACCTGAGAAAAACGAATCGGGAACGGATATTGCTGAGCAGTTTGGAGCGCAGTTTAGGGATGGTCGTAAATACGGCGCGCGCTTCTATGTAGTCTCACAGGCGCCCAGCATGATTGCTCAGGACATCATCTCCTCTTGCACCAATATAACCATTGGCTTTCTGAAAAACCCCGATGACAAAGACCTCGTGATGTCTGCTTTAGCCCGCTCTGAAAAAGGTTTTCGAGATGAGGAGTGGAGACGATTCCTTGATGATATCCCGATTGGGATGGCGATAGGGCGTTACCCCTATACGATGGATAGGCGGATGCAAAGACCGGTTCTTTTCCGTCCATTAATGCTTGACGTTCCTGAACCATCCGATGCTGATATTGAAGCTACTTTGGGAGGCATTAAGCTACATGACTAATCTTCGCCGAGAAGGGATTCTTGAAGTTCTCATTTTATTTTTTTTATCTGTAGTCACGCTTTTGGTGGTTGCCGGAGTTGTAAGCAAAGGCGGCACCGACCCCGCTGTTGATCCTGTCTGGGAGAGCAACTTTTTTATCTTCTCAACATCCACGCCAACGATGTCTATTAGCGTAGAAGGTGGGTGGTGGGATGAGATAGACGAGAAACCACAGTCCACACTTCCAGCCATGCCCGATATTGATTTATTGGAATCTACATCCACACCTTCACCCTCTACCCAAACCGCGATTGCTTTATCGCCAACACTAACACCCACAATGGAGAAATAAAAAATGCAAGATTTAGCTTTAGAGCATCCTTATACCTCTGCCGCCTTGACCAATCTCATTAGTGCTGCAACCCGCACAGATGCGACCGCCTTTGGTTTGGTACTCAAGGTTCGAGATAACGATGTTTTGAATTGGATGTATGCAGATGCTCCGGTTTTGCGGTCAATTGCCGCACAAAGAGGGAGCGTTATCTTCCGTTTCGCAGACAACCCTCGCTCTTCTCAAACACTCAGAGAGTTGGCATTGAGTCTAGCAGAATCCACCCCCTTTCTTGCGCTGATGATTCGACACAAAGGAAAAAGCACCTCAGCCACCTCTTGGGAATTTGTGGATTTAGCCTTCATCAAGAACCTNACCGCATGAAAAAACTCAGAAAAATCTATGTNATTTTGAAAGATATTCTCTTGATAATTGCTCACCCCGATAAGAATTATCAAAATGCAGGATATAGAAAATACAAAAATAATTAGCACACAAGGAGTCCCCATGAAAGGCAAACTTTTACCCATTATCTTAGCGATAGGCATTTTTGTTGGCGCACTGGTTTTATTGCAACCAGCACCCTCGACATCCGTAGTTGTTGCCGCTTACGACCTTCCCGCCGGACGCGTCATGGTTGATGGCGACATTATTTTGCGCCCTCTTCCCGCAGATTCAGTGCCCCCTGATGCGCTAACTGACCTCTCCTTTGCTCTTGGGCAAGCAATCCGCATGGACAGAGGGCAAGGCGATGTGATTCGGGAAACACAACTTGGGGAGATCGTCCAGCTTCAACCTGATGAGCGTGCCATTGCAATCCGAATTACCGACCCTTCTGGTTTGTCCGGGCTGCTTGCGCCGGGCATGGAAGTTGGCGTTGTCGCTACTATTTTGGAAGATAACTACGATGGCTCCAGCGGCTCTTTCACAAAAACCACCATCGAAGGCGTGCGTGTGATGTATCTTGATCCGCGCTTTGAAGCGCAATCTCCAGATGTTGCACGCCCAGAAGCGACCCCAGACGCACTCTCTGCTGGAAATACAGTGAATGAACGTGCTCGTGAAGGAACGGTTATCTTGGCAGTGCCTATCGACATGCAAAGCATTTTATATGATTACTCTTCTCTGGGTGGGGTTTCTGAAACACGCAAGGTAAATACGCTGGAATTGCTTGCCGGATTAGGGGCAACGGATAGCGCAACGCTGACACTCTATCTAATGCCCAATGGTGATCCGCAAAACTTCTCTTCGCCCGGTCTTTGGTTACCTGATTTGGTGAGAACACCTGTCCCGACCGCGACCCCAACAATTACGCCCACACTTTCCGCTTTGGACATAGCTGCTTCTTCTACACCTGAGCCAACAGGAGAATAGAAATGTCCTGGCAACCCACGAATGCTCCCACAGGAGGCGATGCGCCCGTCAATATCCTGCTTGCCGGACCCATAGACCGTACTACTGGCTGGTATCAAGCCCTCCAAGCGGACGCACGCTTTCGTGTCTCTGCGATGGCGAATGACCCGCGCGATCTGCAAGCTAAACTAGCCTCCTCCCCAGAAGTTGTTTGGCTGGATGGCTCTATTTTCAATGGTCCCGGGCCGCTCATTGAAACGCTGACATCTGTGGCAGGCGCAGTCTATCTTCTGGTTCCTGCAAATGTTGAGACGGAGTTATCTGATCAATTCAAATCAATCCCTTCAGTGAAGTCTGTTTATCGTGGGGATGTGCAAATTAATGAATTGATGACCCGCGCCTATAACGATGCGATTTCGCTCAGGCGGACAGCTCCGTCTATTTCTCCCCAAGCCTGGGGCGGAGGACGTGGTGGTGGTGCAGGCGGCACAATTGCCGGTTTGCGCGTTGTTGCCGTTTGGGGACGCTCCGGTGGAGCAGGCTCAACCAGTATCGCCGCAGGCTTGGCGCAAGCTGTAGCCCGCAAAGGCATGAAAACCCTCTTGATTGGACTCAATGCGCCCGATATTTTGCCGCTTCACCTGAATATCAAGCCAGAGCCAAATATCCTGAACTGGTTTTCCAACCCCACAGATCAGGGTATCAAAGCCAGTATCCAGGAATTAGGTGACCTGCATATTATTGCGGGCTTCCCGGATATGCTCTCAGAAAGTCACGGGGATCGTGCGCCCGGCGATAAAGGCTCTATCTCAGAATTAGTCACATCAGCCGCTTATGGTGGCTATGCTGTCATCATTCTCGATGTGCCTTCAGGTGGGGCAGTGGCTCCGCGTGCCATCTCTGCCGCGAATACCTGGCTTATGCCTGCCTTACCTACTGTTGCCGGTGTTTGGAATGCGGTGGAATCTTTTAGAACAGTCACCCAAAAAGCTGCAGGGCAACACAGAATTAATCCGGGCAATATCTTTGTGACCTTGAATATGCGTACCAACGGGATGCTGACGGCAGATGAGTGGCATCAAGCGGCGGACACGGGCGTTCGTAATATGAAATTGAATATCGGCTTCCCTCCGGTTGCCGCCGTAATCCCTTATGTTCCCGAAGTGCCTTTGGCACAAAATAAAGGCAGGTCTGGGCTTGAAGCCTCCGATGAATTTGCCCGTCCCATCCATAATATCGCTGAAATGCTCTTCGGCAGCACGGTGGGCGTAAATGCTAGAAATAACGATAGCGGAAGAACCGTCAAGAAGTTTGGTCCGCTGAAAATTAGGGTGAAGTGATGAGTTGGAGTAGCGTAATCCCTACGATTAGCAAAGAGCAACGCACAGAGATACTTGAACGCGTAGCTTCTGAGTTCAAGGGGCGCAGCCTTGCTGATATGCGTGGCAATAAAGAGCAACTTGTTGCCGAAACCGTCCCGATGGTGCAAGCGGCACTTTCGCGTGCCAGCTTGACCGTTGCGCCTGATGAAATCCAAGCTATTGCTCGTGAGATTGTTGCCCGGATTGGTGGCTTGGGGTTTTTAGAACCCATGCTTCGTATTGAGAGTGGAATTAGCGAGATAGCCGTAACCCCGGCAGGCGGGGTGTGGACAATTAAGAAGGGTGACCAAGACTTCACTCGTGTTGATATTTCCCCTTCGCAGACCGAAGTTTGGCGAGCGGTTGAAACACTTCTTGCTCCTCTGGGAAGAGCTGTCACAGAAGCCTCGCCTTCTGTNGATGCCAAAATCCCGCGTCAGGAAGGTTTGCCTGGTGGTGCGCGCGTCAAAATCATCCATCCACAAGTTGCGCCGGGCAAAGGCTATCCGAGCATTAACATCCGTCTTTTTGAGCCGAAACCTGTGCCACCTGAGCAACTCGTGAAATGGGAAGTGGCTCCCCAAAAGGTAATTGACGCATTGGTCAACGCGGTGGGAAAGGGTTTGCGTGTACTCGTTGTTGGTGGGACAGCATCTGGCAAAACTACGGTGCTATCCGCGCTTTGTTATGGCATCCCCAAAACTGCAAGAGTGGTGAAGATCGAAGACCCGGAAGAAATTTGGATGGATCATCCGCACGTTGTCAGCCTAGAAGCGCGTCCGGCGCAGGTTGGTTCCGCTATCACTCCCTACTCCTTGGCAGATGGCGTGGATGATGCCATGCGAATGTCTCCTCGCTGGCTGATTGTTGGAGAAATGCGGCGCGGTGACGCGGTTGCGGCTCTTTTTAGGGCGCAAATGTCGGATCATCCAGGCTTATCTACTTTTCACGCGGAAAGCCCTGAAGCAGCCGTAAAAAGACTTAGCTTGCTGCTCTTCACGGATGAAAAAGTGAAT